>Ga0222420_100291_pt1 | contig 38341 bp, 43 predicted proteins | sample 3A2ome_FD_182470 | JGI IMG/M metagenome (GOLD analysis project Ga0222420, IMG submission 182470) | Enriched microbial communities from leaf-cutter ant dump, University of Wisconsin, Madison, United States - 3A200A (version 2) | ecosystem: Environmental > Terrestrial > Nest > Insects nest > Nest...
ACGCTGACCTGGCAATCGCCGACCGGGCGGTGCGACGTCTGATCACCGTGCCGCTCAATGACTGGCAGCGCGCCGCGCTTATCGACTTCACCTACAACTTGGGCGCCGGCAATTTGGAGCAGTCCACTATGCGTCGCAAGTTCAACGCCGGGGACTATGCCGGCGGCTGTGCCGAGCTGGACCGCTGGGTGAAAGGTCGCGTGGGCGGCGTGCTGGTGATGCTGCCGGGCCTGGTCACGCGCAGGGAGGTGGACAAATGGGTCTGCCTGCAACCCTGATCGGGTGGAAGGGCTACGCCGCGGCGCTGGTGTTGGGTGCGGCCTTGGTGGTGGGCGGCGTCATCGCCTGGAACTCGCACGGCGCCGCTAAGTTCGCCGCTGGCCGCGATCATGAGAAGTTGGCCGCCGCCGCCAATGCCCGGCAGATCGAAGCCGACTACCGCCGCCGCGAACAGGAAACCACCGCCGATTTCACCCGCCGCCTGGAGGCCGCAAACGATGCAATCCGTATTTCGAACGATGAGCGTGATCTTGCTCGCGCTGATGCTGGCGGCCTGCTCGACACCATCGGCGCCGAGCGTGCCCGAGCCGCCAAAGCTGCCGCCCGCGCCGGCCTCTCTGAGCAAGCCGCTACCCGAGCCTGGGATGTTCTCGCGGCGTGCACGAGGGAATATGCAGCTTTGGCAGCAGACGCTGATGCAGCCATTGACGGATTGAGGCCGGCGGATGCTTGGGCGAAGGCGGCGGCCGCGGCCAAGCCCTAGACCCTCTCCGCCCGCTTGCTGTGCTGGGTCGGTAAAGGTAGACTAACCCTGTCCGCCAAGACATGGGTTCAGGCTTTCCGCTGGGACCAAGAGAAGCCTTTAGGTGCCTGCGCCTAAGGGCTTTTCGCTTTTATGCCCGCTCAGCCCTGAACACCGACCAAAACCAGTGCGAGTGCTTGTTGTGCCGCACCTTCTTCCGCCTGGCAAAGAGGCGCACGCGCCCAGCATGGCCCGCGTCGATCACGATTTCGTACGTCCGATCCTCGGCCGTCGCAGCCGGCGGCAGGGATAGCTGGGCCTCGGCCACGTATTGGCCTGGCACCTCGGCGAGAATTCCGTTGTCGTTCATGGATTTTTCACTGGTTGGGTATCCAGTGTATCCCAGGCTAAAATCGCGGTGGCGGCGGGCTGCAAACCCGCATGGAATCGTGGGACTTTTTCAGGGTCATGCCACCAGTTTCGCCCGGAGAACCGCATAAACATTGGGAATTGCGCCGGATTGTGATTCCGGTTGTCGTGGGTTCGAGTCCCATCAGCCACCCCAGAAATTCCATAGAAATCAGCCGCTTAGAGCGGCTGATTTCTTTTGTGCGCCAAGAATTAGAACAAAAACAGCCACGTTAGAACGCGTTCTCTCTGTAGCGGACGCAATCTTGACTCGGCGCTTGACTCGGCGCCTATCGGAGTTTTTGTGTGTCGTCGCGGGATTCGAGTGTGCCGCAAAGTCGTAAACGTCAGGCGCGCGGCCGTCCAATTTCAATGTGATTGCAGCCAGCCGCACGTCCTGCAAGGCGAATCACAAGTGGACGGATAAACTGACGCGGCACTTGTTACGTTGTCTCCGTCTTGCGCCGGGCTAGGTAAGTCGATGCGTCTTGAGCCAGTCTTTGAGGGCGGTATCAATGCGCGTCTGCCAACCGGCACCGGAGGCCTTGAAGGCTTCCACCACATCGGGAGAAAGCCGAATGGTAATGCGCTCCTTTGTGACCTCGGCCTTCGGCCGGCCGATTTTCTTCATCTGCTTCAAATCGGCCGCGCTAAGTTCGTAGGTATCCGGATCGGCGGCAATCCCTCGGCTGATGGCCTCGTCTTCATCACGGGTCGGGACTATCGTCCCCGGCTTAAGCTTCGGCATATAGGTTCACCTCTGTCGTATTTGCCTTGCGCAGGCTGACGATGCGTCTTTCGTCATTGCGGTCGACATAGACCACGCAGTACAGGCACGCATCGATATAGCCCAACGCGATCATCCGACGTTCGCCGTATTCGCGGCGCATGTCTTCGCGCATCAGGGCGTCATCCCATTCGAACTCTTCCGCTTCAGCAAGCGAAACGCCGTGCTTGCGCTGGTTGCTCAGGTCTTTGGCGGGGTCGAATGTGATGTCCATGCGATTTATTGTATGTACATTAAATGTGAAATCCAAGCATTTTTGTGCATACGATTAAGGCGGCGCCCGACACAAATTCCAGAGACGGGACATAGCGGGAGTGCCTGCTATTGCCCCGCCCGCATTGCTTTCCCAGGCACGCCCCTTGCTGACCGCCTCCCCATGACACCCAAACCCCCAGCCCCCGCCGGCGGTATCGTGGCCGCCTATCCCCGGCACGCGAAAGCCTCCGAGCACGAGATCGCCTCGCAGGAGGCGCTGGCCTCCCGTCTGGCCGCGCTTTTGGGCCGGCGCTACGTCCCTGGTTACCGGCCCAGCCGCCATCGCGGCGAACCGGCGCCGTACTACGTTCCCGACCGCAGCATCGTGGGTTGCGCGCGCGCGGCCGCGCTGGGCATCTTGCGGGCCGCCGACCTGTACGGCGGCGTGGTGCCGCACGCGTTCGTGGCGACCAAGTCGATCAGCCACGGCCTGGCGGGGCCGGATGCGCGGGCGCCGCTGGCCTGGGCGGCGGCGCTGCCGGACGCGCTGCGCGACGTCGTGCTGAACGGCTATACGGCGTTCTGCCCCGAGGACGCGGTGGCGGCGGGCGTAAGCCTGCTCAGGCGCGGCCCGCTGCGCCTGAAGCCGGCGGACGCCACGGCCGGACGCGGACAGGTGGTGGTCAAGGACCGGGACGCGCTGCGGGCCGCGCTGGCGGAGCAGCGCCCGCAAGCCATGAGCCGGCTCGGCCTCGTGCTGGAAGAGGACCTGGAAGAGATCGAGACCTACAGCGTGGGCTGGGCGAGGGTGGGAAAGATGGAGATCGCCTATGTGGGCACGCAATCGCTTACCGACGATAACGAGGGCCGCCGGGTGTACGGCGGATCGGAACTGCGTGTGGCGCGCGGCGGCTTCGATGCCTTGCGCGCGCTGCGCCTGAGCGAACAGGAGCGCCGGGCCATCGATATGGCGTGCCGCTACGACACCGCGGTGTCGGCGGCCTATCCGGAACTGCTTGCCTCGCGGCGCAATTACGACGTGGCGTTCGGCCGGGGCGCGGACGGCGGCTCCCGCGCCGGCGTGCTGGAGCAATCCTGGCGCGCAGGGGGCGCCAGCATCGCCGAGCTTGCCGCCATGCAGGCCTTCGCGCTCTCGCCGACGCTGAGGGAGGTGCGCGCCGAAACGCGGGAACGCTATGGCGCGGAAGAGCCTGCGCCGATCGCCCAGCGCGTGGTGTTCCATGGCGTGGACGCGGCGGTCGGCCCGATCAGCAAATCGGGCGGCGTGCTGGAGGCGGCTGATGGCGGCGCATAGCAATCCGATTGCGCTGGACGTGGACGGCGTGACGCTGGACGCCACCTTCCTGACGCCGGAAGACAAGGTGCCGGGCGTGCTGTTCATCCACGGCTGGGGCGGCAGCCAGGAGTTCGATCTGTCGCGCGCCAAGGGCATCGCCGCGTTGGGCTGCGTGTGCCTGACGTTCGACCTGCGCGGCCACGCCGCCACGCAGGCGCAGCAGCGCCAGGTGACGCGCGAGGACAATCTGCGCGACGTGGTGGCGGCCTACGACCGCCTGGCCCATCATCCTTCGCTGGATTCCGGATCCATCGCGGTGGTGGGCAGCAGCTATGGCGGCTATCTGGCCGCGCTGCTGTGCACCTTGCGGCCCGTGCGCTGGCTGGCGCTGCACGTTCCGGCGCTGTACCGCGACGACGAGTGGCTGGTGCCCAAGAACCAGCTCAACCGCGACACGCTGCGCGCCTATCGCAGCGCCTACGTCCCGCCGGAAGAGAACCGCGCGCTCAAGGCCTGCACCGAGTTCTCCGGCGACGTGCTGCTGGTGGAGGCCGAGCACGATATCTATATTCCCCATTCCACGATCATGAGCTATCGCTCGGCCTTCCGCCGGTCGCACTCGCTGACGCACCGGATCATCGACGGCGCGGACCACGCCTTGACCGAGAAGCCCGCGCAGCGCGCGTATACCTCCATCCTGGTCAACTGGGTGACCGAGATGGTGACCGGCGCCCGCATGGGCGAAGGACAGGCGGGATCGCTGCGTCGCGGTTTCTAGCCGCCTGTTTGGACCTGCCTGCGCGAGCTTGCTATAAAGACGGCTGCAGCTTCTTTCGTGGGGTAGGGCAAATGTCGATTCAATCGTTCGGCCGCTTCGGCGCCGCGCTGTGTCTGGCCGCAGTGGTTTCCGGATGCTCCTCGCTCGGCCTGGGCACGCCGGAACGGCAGACATCCAGCGCCTCCCGCGTCAGCGACGAATGCAAGGCCAGCCGCAGCAAATGCCTGTACGAAGGGGCCTACGAATCGGGAGAGCGCAACTACGCCGAAGAGGAAGCCAGGCGCCTGAACCTGGCCGAAATCGAGCGGCTGCGGCGCAGCCGCTGACGCGCCGGGAGACAGGCATGAACGACGAACTCGCGGATGGCAACTACAGGGGCTGGTCGTACGTGATCTGCGTCACCCGGTCCGATGCCGGGCCCGAATGGACGGTGTTCATCGAAGGCATCACCGACCCCGATGGCGATCCGCGGCAGGACATCGCCGACGTGGGCGGCAGCTTCGCGACGAGCGCGGAGGCCATCGCCACCGGGCACTCGTTCATGCACAGCTTCATCGACGCGGCGGAAGGCGTGGAATAGCGCCGCCGGCGCCATGCTCCAATCAAAAAGCCCGCTGTCTTGCCAGCGGGCTTTTGCTTTCACCTGTCGAGGCGGTTCTTCTTCCTGCGCCGGTCCACTGCCCGGAGTACTTCGCCTGATTCGAGCCGGTACACGCCGTCACCCTCCCTGATCACGGTGCCGCCGGTGGAAAGGCGGCAGCTCAAGACTATGCCTGTATCAACGTTCGGATCTGTCGTGGATTGCTGAACGAGATGTCTCTCGATTCGATACTGGACTCCTGTTGCGGAGACCGCGATCACATCCTCCAATCGTCTGCACGATATTGACATGATGAACCTCCTGTACTCGCGCCACGTTGAAACCCGTGGCGCCGGAGTCATCGTCACAACTGGGTTTGGCGCTGTCAATGCCGCAATCCCGCATAAACGCAGGGGTTGCGGCGCGCCTCCCAGGGAGCCTCGTGCATAAGAACGAGGCCAGACATGCGTCTGGCCTACGGCGTTTTCATCATGGGTCCGGGGCTTGAAAACCGAAACCTATTCGAGCTTGACGTTGGCGGCCTGGATGACGGAGCGCCACTTCTTGTAATCCGCCGCGATGGTCTGCGAGAACTGCGCCGGCGTCGTCGGCATGGCGGTGGCGCCCTGCGCCGCCAGCGCATCCTGCACGTCCTTCAGCGCGAGGATGTTATTCAGTTCCTTGTTCAGGGTCTGGATCACGGGCTGGGGCGTTTGCGCGGGCGCGAGCAGTCCGTACCAGACGCGCACGTCGAAGTCGGGATACCCCAGTTCCGCGATGGTGGGCACGTCGGGCATGGCGGGGCTGCGCTTGAGCGAGGTCACGGCCAGCGGCACGGCGCTGCCGGCCTTGATCTGCGGAGCGGCCGAGGGAATGGACGTGAAGATGACGGGCACCTGCCCGCCCAGCAGGTCGGCCATGGCCGGCCCCGAGCCCTTGTAGGGGACGTGGACGAGCTTGATGCCGGCCTGAAGTTGCAGCAGTTCGGCGGCCAGGTGGGTGATGGTGCCGGCGCCGGGAGAACCGTAGTTGATGACGCCGGGCGCCTTCTTGGCGGCGTCGATGAGGTCCTTGAGCGATTTGTACGGGCCGTTCTTGCCCGCGACGACGACCAGAGGCGCTTCGCCGACGATGCCTATGGGGGCGAAATCCTTGATCGGGTCGTACGACAGCTTGCTGTACAGGGACGGGGCCACCGCCAGGTTGTCGACCTGGCCCATGACGATCTCGTAGCCGTCCGGTTTGGCGCGCGCGGCGGTGCCTATGCCTATGGTGCCGCCGGCGCCCGGCCGGTTCTCGGCGACGACGTTCCATTTCACCGAATCCGACAGCTTGGCGGCCACGGTGCGCGACAGGAAGTCGGTGCCGCCGCCCGGCGTGAACGGGACGATGACGCGTATGGGCTGGTTGGGGTAAGGGTCGGCGGCGGCGGCGGGGGCGCAGGCGGCGAGCGCGCAGGCCGAGAACATCAAGGCACGTAGCATCATGGTTGCAGTCTCCATTACTTCGGTGGCGCGTCCGGTCGTGGCCGCCGGACGTCGTTGATTATGGACGGATTCTAGACGGTGCCTTTGGCGCGCAGTTCTTCTATCCGGGAAGCCGGCAGGCCCAGCTCGCGTAGCACCGCCTCGGTGTCTCCGCCCAGGGCCGGCGCGGGCGTGCGGGCACGGCAGGGCGATTCGGCGAACTTGATCGGGAACCCCAGCATGCGCACCTGCTGCCCGTCCGGGTGCGGGACGTCGATGGCCATCTCCTGATCGGCCACCTGCGGGTCGTCGAAGACTTCGCGCAGGTTCAGGACCTGGCCGCAGGGCACGCCGTACTGGTTCAGCCGTTCTATCCAGTAGCGGCTGCTTTCCTGGCGGGTGCGGGCTTCGATGGCGGCCTTGATCGAGGCGCGGTTGAGCATGCGGTCGGCGTTGGCCTGGAAGTCCGGATGCGTACGCAGCGATTGCAGTTCCAGCGCGTCCAGGAACTTTTCGTACATGGCGTCGTTGGACGGCGCGATCGCGACCTGGCCGTCCGCCGTCTCGAACAGTCCGTAGGGCGCGACGATGCCGTGATCATTGCCGGTGCGCGGCGGCAGCTCGCCGCTGGCGAAGTAGTTGGCCGCCTGGAAACTGAGCAGTCCTATCATGCTGGACATCAGGCTGACGCTGATCGAATCCCCGCGGCCCGTGCGTTCGCGGCGCAGCAGCGCGGCCAGCACGCCCAGCGCGCCGTTCATGCCGGCGACCAGGTCGCTGATGGGCGGGCCGGCGCGCATGGGCGGGTCGTCTTCGCCGCCGTTCAGGCTCATGAAGCCGCTCATCGCCTGGGCGATGAAGTCGAAGGCGGGCCGGTCGCGGTACGGGCCGGACGTGCCGAATCCGTTGATGCTGCAGTGGATGATGTCCGGGCGCAGCGCCTTCAGGGCCTCGTCGCCGAAGCCCATCTTGTCCATGATGCCGGGGCGGTAGTTCTCGATCACGACGTCGCAGCTCGGTATCAGTTGGCGCAGGATGTCCTTGCCTTCCTGGCTGTACAGGTCCAGCGTGACCGATTTCTTGTTGCGGTTGTAGTTCGCGAAGTACCAGCTCAGGCCGTCCCGGATCACGCCCTGGTGCCGGACCGGGTCGCCTTCCCGGGGCGTTTCTATCTTGATGACTTCGGCCCCCATGTCGGCCAGGATGGAGGTGCAGTAGGGGCCCGAGATGATGCGGGTCAGGTCCAGGATGCGGATTCCGGAAAGTGGCATGTCGTATGTCTGCGTAGTTTCAGCCGCCCTGGCCGGGCAGCCACAAGGTCAGGGGCGGAAAGGCGCAGATCAGCGCGAGCACGATCAGCGACCAGATGAAGAAGGGAATCACCTCGCGCACGATGGGGCCGATAGGCGTGCGGCCCACGGCGGAAGTGACGAACAGCAGGATCCCGACCGGCGGCGTCAGCATGCCGGTCATCAGGTTCAGGATCAGGATCATGGCGTACTGGATCGGGTCCATGCCGAGCTGGGCGCCGATGGGCAGCAGCGCGGGCAGGGTGATGATCATGGCCGGCAGCGGCTCCAGGATCTTGCCCACCAGGATCAGGAACACGTTCACCGTCAGCAGCACGACCCAGTGCTCCTCGGAAATGCTCAAGATGCTCTTGGCGATGGTGGCCGCGATGCGCGATTCGCTGATCAGCCAACTGAACGGGCCGGCGGCGGCCAGCAGGAACAGGACGACGGCCATGGTGCGGCCGGCGGCATAGAAGGCCGATCCCAGTTCGCCGATTTTCAGTTCGCGGTACACGGCCAGGCCCACCAGCAGGGCGTACACCGCCACGAAAGCGGCGGCTTCCGTGTCGGTCAGCAGGCCGAAGCGTATGCCGACGATGATGAGGACGGGCATCAGCAGCGCCCAGATGGAGGCGCGCGTCACCTTCGCCCGCTCGGGCCAGCTCGCCCGCGGACGCGACTTGTAGCCGTGGCGCCGCGCCTGCCAGGCGCAGATGGCCATGTAGCCGGCCAGCAGCATGAAGCCGGGAATGATGCCGGCCAGGAACAGGCGGATGATGGACAGGTTGGCCAGCACCGCGTAGACGATCATCGGGATGGAGGGCGGCAGGATGGGGCCCAGCATGGCGCCGCAGGCGACGACGGCCTCGGGGTAGCCGCGGCGGTAGCCCTCGTTTTTCATGGAGGGGATCATCGCGGTGCCGATCGCGCTGGCGTCCGCCACGGCGGAACCGCTGATGCCCGCCATGACGAGGTTGGTGGTCAGCGACACCTGCGACAGGCTGCCGCGCATGTGGCCGACCATGGCCATGGACCAGTTGATCAGCCGCAGCGTGACGCCGCCGCGGTTCATCAGTTCGCCGGCCAGGATGAAGAGCGGGATCGCGACCAGCGCCGTCTCGTCGATGCCGCCCAGCATCGAGAGGGGCGCCTGCACGATGTCGACACCGCCGCCGCCCTTGAACAGCATGCCTATCATGGCCGCGGTGATCATCGCGAAGCCGATGTCCAGTCCGACCAGGATCAGGACGATGAACAGGACCACCGAAAACAGGATCATGGGTGCGTCCCCGGCATGTCGTTTTCCGCTTCGCCGCGGGCGAAGGCGTCGCGCGGAACCGGCGCGTGCGGGATCAGCAGCCGCAAGGCCAGGAACAGCATGAAGAACACCATGCCGGCCGTCAGCGCGGCATAGCTCATGGCGTAGGTGAAGGGCGTGCCGACGATGTCCTGGAAGTGTCCCACTTCGACCACGTCCAGGCCTTTGTAGAACAGGGTCGCGGCCAGCACCAGCAGCGTGGCGTCGAACAGGCGGTCGCGCACGCGTCGCGCGCGCTCGGACAGGCGGCTGTCGATCAGGTCTATCACCACGTTGCGGCGCTCGCGCAGGGCCATGGCCGCGCCCAGGAAGGCGCACCACAGCATGCCGATGCGCGCGATCTGGTCCCAGGCGTCGAACTGCGTCTTCAGCAGGTAGCGGTCCAGCACCTGCGCGAAGCAGAACACCAGCACCATGGCCAGCGTGAGCGCGACGCCCAGCCGGCCCACCCAGCAGACGACGCGGTCGGCGCGCAGGACCCGGGCGCGCCAGGCGGATCCGCCGGGCGTTTGCGCAGTGGCGGTCCGGGCCGTGGCGGGCATGGGGGCGTTCATGGCCTACTCTTGCATCTTCTGGATGCGTTCCACCATGCCCGCGGGCCAGTCCTTGCCCTCGTACTGCTGGTAGACGGTGGAAAGCGCGGCCTTGAACGCGGCCTTGTCCGGCTGCGTGTAGGTGACGCCGGCCTCTTTCAGGAGCTTGACGGCGTTGTCGTCGAGTTCCTTGTCCAGCCTGGTGGCGACTTTGCCGCCGGCCTTGGCCGCGTCGACCAGGGCCTGGCGCTGCTTGTCGTCCAGGCCCTGCCAGACGCGTTCGGAGATGAACCAGCCGGTCAGTTCATAGGCATGGTCGGTGGCGGCCCAGAACTTGGCTTCCTCGTGGAAGCGCAGCGGGATCGACAGGTCGAAGCCGTTGTCCTGGCCGTCTATCATGCCGCGGCCCAGCGCCGTGTAGATTTCGGTCATTCCCAGGGGCACGACCTGCGCGCCCAGTTTCTCGAAGGTGGTCTTCAGGATCGGGATGGAGGGGACGCGCAGTTTCAGGCCTTTGACATCCTCGGGCTTGTTGATGGCGCGCGACACGGTCTGCAGCGCGCGCGGCGAGCGGATGCCGAACGCCGCGAACACGCGCACGCCGGACTTCTTGGCCACGTCGTCGAAGATCTTGGCGAACTCGTCGCTGTTGATGATGCGCTCGGCCTCTTCGCCGCTTTTGAATAGATAGGGCGCATACAGGATGTTCAGGGGCTGCGCGCCGCGCAGGAACACGACGGAGCCCAGGCCGAAGTAGCCCATGTCCAGCGTGCCCAACTGCATGGAGGACAGGATCTTGCTGATGTCGCCCAACTGCCCGTCGGTGTAGACGTGGACCTGCAGATCGTTGCCGGTCTGCTTGGCGGCCTCGTCGGCGAACGCGCGCATGGCGTGGTCCCATGGACTGTTGGAGGCGGCGATGGTCGCGATTTTCATCTCGCGCGCCTGCGCGTCTCCGGCGGGCAGGAACGCGCCCGCGGCGGCCGACAGCGCCAGCATGAGGGCCGCGCCACGGGCCAGAAACGGCGATAGCTTCCTGTTCATGATGTCTCCCCCGGAATTTTTTTCGTGTCCGGTTAGGTAAATCCGCCGCCGCCTGGCGGACGGTGTTGCGGTCCAGGCCGGCCGCGGGCTACCAGTTCCAGTGCACGGGCCTGAGCCCGGCCACCGGCGAATCGAACACCGCCAGGCTCGTGCCGTTGATGCAGCCCATGAAGGCGGTCTTGCGGTCGGGGCCGCCGAACGCGAGGCTGGTGATGTTCTGCAGCTTCTTGCTGTGGTTGTCGTAGACCATCGGGCGGCTCAGCCGGTTGGCCAGGTACTCCGCTTCCAGCCTGTCGATGTGCGCGGCGTCGCCATCTTCGAGCACGAGCTGCTGCTCCCCCTTGGGGCTGACGCGTATCACGCGGTTGGAAACCACGCTGATCACCCAGATATGGCCTTCCTCGTCGATGGCCATGCCGTCCGGATAGGTGCCCTTGCCGAATTCGGTGAGCACCGTCCGTTCGCCGAGGTCGCCGTTGGCGGCGACGCGGAAGCGCAGCAGCCGCCGGCCGAAGGTTTCGTTGACGTACAGGTACGCGCCGGTGGGATCCATGCGGCATTCGTTGGTCCAGTGCACGTCCCGGGCCACCACGCGGGTGCCGTGGCCGTCGTGCACGGCGATGAAGCCGTCGGCGATGTCGCGGCGGAACTGGTGGTCGCCCTTGCGCACCGTGCTCACGCAGATCCATAGCCGTTCCCGGTCGTCCAGCCAGACGAAGTTGACGCTGGGCAGGGCGACGCCGTCGATCTCCATGATGAAGGGCGCGGCCGCGCCGTCGCGCTGCACCCGCCAGACCCCGCCGTCGTCGGCCAGGTTGGCGACGGCGAAGGAGCCGTCGCGCAGCAGGGCGAAGCCGTTGGGGACCAGCCCCGCCTGCGCGCCGATCAGGCGGGCGCTGCCGCCGGGCTGGATGTGGCGGATGCCGCCGGCCTTGTCCGATACGTACAGGTCGCCGGCCGCGGTGCTCAGCACGCACTCCGGCCGGTTCAGGTTGACGCCGGTCTCGCGCACCGCGCTCAGCGGAAGCCGGGCGACGCCGGGGTTGGATGTGCCGTCGTCCATGCGCGCCTCCTCAGCCGACCGCGCCGACGGCGCCGCCGTAGTCGTGCAGATGCAGCCGCGGGCCGGCTTTCATCAACTGGCCCGGGAGGTTGCGGCCGATCACGCTCTCCAGCCGCTGCGCCACCTTGATCAGGGCGCGCAGGTCGATGCCGCTGTCCACGCCCATTTCATCGAGCAGGTAGACCAGGTCCTCGGTGCAGATGTTGCCCGTGGCGCCCGGGGCGAAAGGGCAGCCGCCCAGGCCGGCCAGCGACGATTCATAGGAGGTCACGCCCGCGCGCAGGCCTTCGGCCACATTCACCAGGCCGATGCCGCGGGTGTTGTGGAAGTGCAGCGAGATCTTCATGTCGGGATGGTCGGCGCGCAGCGCCTCGACCGTGTCGCGCACCAGCCTGGGCGTGGCCATGCCGGTGGTGTCGCCCAGCGTGACCGCGCCGAAGCCCAGGCGCGCGTAGTGGTCGAAGATGGCGCGGATGCGTCCCAGGTCCACGTCGCCCTCGAAGGGACAGCCGAACGCGACGGCGATGGCGCCCTTGCGCTTTATCGGGTGGTCCTTCAACAGTTCCGCGATTTCCTCGATATCGCGCAGCGATTGTTCGACGGGGCGGTTCAGGTTCTTGGTGTTGTGGCTTTCCGTGGCGGACAGGAACACGACGATTTCGTCGGCCTTCGACTTCAGCGCGTTCTCGACGCCCTTGCGGTTCGGCGCCAGCACGCCCAGCACCACGCCGGGACGCTTGCGCACCTTGTCCAGCACTTCCTGGGCGTCGCGCAGTTGGGGAACGGCGCGGGGCGAGACGAAAGACGTTGCTTCGAAGTGCCTGACGCCCGCATCGATCAAGGCGTTCAGTATGTCGGCTTTGGTGTCGGTGGGCACGAATTCGGACTCGATCTGCAGTCCGTCGCGCAGGCCGACTTCCACGATTTCAACCCGGTCTGGAAGGCTCACGGCGCTTGTCTCCTGGTGCCCGGCTCCTGCGCCTGCAAGACCTTGCGCGGCGATGTCCGGGACGGCGTTGTCGGTCACTATCTTCAGTGATCGGTCCAGGCGGGACAATTCTCGAATATTCGGCGGGGCATCGCGAAATGCGATGCCTCAGGCCGCAGGCGGCGGCTCGCGGGAACGCCGCGTTTTCATTGCTGCGTTGCAGCTTCGGCGATCAGGTGATCCAGCAGGAGACGGGCGGCGCCGGACAGCGATTCATTGCTGCGCACGCACAACTTCAGTTGCCGGCGGGCCCAGGAATCCGTAAGCGGAATGATGCAGAGCTCGTCGCAGGCGTATACGGACAGCGCCTTCGCCGGAACGATCCCGATGCCGAGATCGGCGCGCACCATGGACACCAGCGCGTCGTAGGACGTGACCTGGAAACGCAGCCGCAGCGAGCGGTTCATGGAGGCCGCTTCGCGCGTGAAGAGGTAATTGGCCGCGCTTCCCCGGTGCATGCCGACGTGGTCGTAGTCCAGGGTGTCGGCGAACGCCACCTGCTCGCGCTGCGACAAGGGGTGCCCGACGGGGGCCACCAAGGCCATGACGTCGCGGTGATAGGGGAAGATGTCCAGGCCGTTTTCGTCGTCGGACTGGGTGTAGACGCCGATGTCGGCGGCGTTGTCCGTCACCGCCCGCGTGACGCCGGCGCTGACGGATTCCTCCAGGTCGATCTGCACGTGGGGATGCTGCACCAGGAAGCGGCGCAGTTCCATGGGCAGGAACTGGGCGATCGACGAGAGGTTGGCGGCCACGCGCACGCGTCCGCGCAGGCCGGCCGAGTAATCGCGGATTTCGTCGGCCAGGTCCTGCGTCTGGTGCAGCAGCGTGCGGGCGCGACGGGCCAGCGCGCGGGCCGCGCTGGTGGGCTCCACGCCGCGCGCGTGGCGCTGGAACAGGGCCACGTCCAGCACGCGCTCGAGTTCGGACAGGCGCTTGGACAACGCGGAGGGCGCGATATGTTCGCGCGTCGCGGCCGCCGTGATGCTGCCTTCTTCCAGCACGGCCAGGAATACCTGCAAGGTGTAGAGATCGAGACGAGGGTTCATGCAGGTCTGCTCGGACATACATGCCCGCGAGGATAGCGGCTGTCTTGCCCGCCTTGGCTAGGGGATTACGCTTAGGTCGACCCATCCCCGCGCCGCATCCCGCCGCAGCAGCTCGCCGGCGGCGATCACGGCTATCCGGCCGTCCGCCGTGCCCATCGCCAGCCGCTCGCCGCGCGCGTCCATCGCGTACACGACGGTCGGCAGTCCGTCCAGGCGCAGCTTCGCATCCAGCCGGATCCTGCCCGTGCCGGCGTCCACCAGCATCAGGCTGCCGTCCAGGAAGGCGGCGGCGACCAGTCCGGGCTCCGGCAGCGCGACGATGGCCGCGGGCGAGGCGCGGGTCGGATGGCGCCACAGTTCCTGGTTCTTTTCCAGCCGCTTGCGGTAGATGAAGCCGGCGCAGGCGCCGCCGACCTCAGGCGCGTAGTGCCGGCCCGCGAGGACGACGCCCGCGCCTTGGGCGTCGTCGAGGTAGCAGCCGCTAAGCTCCATGGCGTGGCTGGCCGGCTTGCCGTCGGCCTTCAGCACCGGCCACAGCCGCCGGACCCGGCCGTCCGCATGCACGATGCACAGGTGCTTGTTTTCGTGCGAGTTCGCGGGCGTGCCCTGCAAGGCGAACAGGCAGGGCGCGCCGTCGATACGGAGGTAGTGGTTGAAGCAATCGTAGTGGCCCAGGTCCGCGCGCAGCTCGCCGCCGGAATGGAGGTCGCGCAGCAGGTCGCGGGCCCGCTGCGCCGGCGGGCGGCGGTTCATGCGGCCCAGCAATATGCCGTCGGACGAGGCCGAAAACGTGAGCTCGCCATCGTAGGCCTGGACCAGGTCCAGGCCGTCTTCCGTCCAGCGGTAGAGCCGGGAATCGTGCGCCCACCTCGGGGCGGAACAGTCCGCGGGCGCCGCGGCATGCACGTGGACGCCGGCCGCGAGAATGATTTCGCAGCCGTATCCATCGCCGGTGTAGCGCGTGGGAGGACCGCCGCGGATGTCGTGGATCTCGAGCAGGCAGCCGCGGTGCGCCACGGCGATGCGGTCCTGGTCCAGCCAGGCCACGTCGTGGAGGGCGCCGCGCTGTTCCAGCCCGGGCAGGCCCAGCCATTGCGCGAGGCGGGCATCGGGCGCGGGCGCGTCGGCGGGCGTGGCTTCCAGCGGCGCGATGTCGTGGGCGGAAAGCGCCGGATGCCCGGCGCCGGCGCCCGACCAGTTCGCGTCGCCATACGGGACATGCACGCGGTACAGCGTGTCGAAGGCCGCGTCCGGCGTGTCGGGCAGGCCCTCCCATTCTTCGTCCCATGGACGAATCCAGGCCGCGATTCCATTGCCGTCCGCGTCGTAGGCGCAGCGCACGACTTCGGGGGTGTTGTCGAAGAGCCGCGTGTGGCGGCCGTTGCTCCAGTTCCAGGCGATGAACTCGCCTTCGAACAGATAGCCGCCGTCGTAGCTGCCGGCGCCGATCGCGGCGACGCTTTGCGTCGGATGGAAGGCGACGTCGTTGACCGGCAAGCGCAGGCCGTCGAAGGCGGCGAAAGGCGCGGGCTCGCCGCGCCGGTACAGCGCCACGCGGTACCGCAAGGACTGGCCGCCGTAGGCGGCGCGCGCCCGCGGATTGACCAGCAAGGGAAATTCGGACGCGACGGCCGCGATGTCCCGCGCGGGATCGAAGAAGACGCCGGTAATCCTGGCGCTTCCGCGCAGCGGCGGCTCCGAGAGCATGGTCATGGTCGGGATTTCCTGAGCTTTCAGCGCTGGTCGACCGTGCGCAGCAGCGCCGAATCGAACATGGCCGCCGGCGAGATGATGGGTTCATCCCAAGGGACGTCTTTGCCGTAGCGCTCCTGCATCTTGGCGCGCACGGCGGGCGAACTCAGGTCGAACTGCTTGAGCGGGGCGAGCGCGCCGATCTCCACGCCCAGCGTGCGCTGGTAGATCTTCCAGACCAGTTCGGAGCAGTAGATTTTCTCGTCCGACCAGGCGAATACCAGGTCGTACGGCTTGTCCACGAATTCGGCGCCCGCCGCGGCCAGCCGTTCGCGCGCGGGCGGCGCGAGCCGGCCGGCGTCGCGCAGGCGCTTGACCACATAGTGTCCGCGTTCGCCTTGCGCCACCCATTGGTCCAGCGGCGTGTAGCCGACCCGGGCGGCGGCCTCCAGTACGTAGGGGCGTCCATGGCGCATCACGATCATGCCCATGTGGCTATACGGCGAATGCGTGGCCTGCTGGATGGCCAGGCTTTGCGCCGAGCGCGATTGCTGGAAGACGAGATCGCCCGTCTGGACCTCGGGCGCCGCCGCGGCGGCAAGGGAAAGCGCGGATAGCGCGGCCGCAGCGGCGGCGAGCGTCCGCGCGGCCAGAGTCATGAGCGGGCCCGGCCGGCAGCCGGCGCCTCTTTCTTGCCGCGCGTCTTGGGCGCGGGTTTCCTGGCTTGGGCGGGAGCGTCGAACTCCTGCTTGTTGCGTTCGCCACGCGGGGTGTTTTCCGGGTGGGGTTTGGGAAATGCCCAGGGCTTGGTTTTCTGATCCATTGCATGTACTCCTTGCACAGGCGGAACAGTAGCATTAGCCGTGGCGATGCGCACAGGCCGCCGCGGGCCCGGGCGTGGTCGATGGCCGCGCGGGCCGTCGCGGCGCCGCCGGTTCGCGCCGCCCGGTGTGTGGCACCATGAAAAGAATTTGGGCTGGCCCTGGCAGTGGGGCCACGGCGGCGGTATGTTGTGGTTTTCCCGTTACCGCCCATCCCGTCATGTATCTGCCGTCCGCCTTTCGCGAAGAATCCCTCGAGGTCCAGCACGATTTCATCCGCGCCCATCCCCTGGGCGTGCTTACGACCGCGGGGGAAGGAGGACTGATGGCCAATCACATTCCCTGTCTGCTCTATCCCGAAGGGCCTTGCGGCGTGCTGCGCCTGCACGTGGCGCGCGCCAATCCGCAACTGGCGGAGCTGGCTTCGGGCCGTGAATGCCTGGTCGTTTTCCACGGGCCGCAGGCCTATGTTTCTCCTTCCTGGTATCCCACCAAGGCGGAGACGCACAAGGTCGTGCCCACCTGGAATTTCGTGGCGGTGCACGCCTGGGGCGCGCCTGTCGTGCAGGACGATCCGGCATGGCTGCGGGCCCAGCTCGAGGCGCTGACCGACAGCCAGGAAAAGGCCCGCGCCGAGCCTTGGCGCGTGGACGACGCGCCGGCGGATTTCATCGCCGCCCAGATGCGCGCGATCGTCGGCGTCGAGATCCCCCTGTCGCGCATCGAAGGCAAATGGAAGGTCAGCCAGAACCGCACGGCGGCGGATCGGCGCGGCGTGGCGGAAGGCCTGGCGAACGAACGGGGCGATGCCGTCATGGCCGGGCTGGTCGCGCGCCGGGGCGGGCTGGAGTGACGCGTCCCAGCGCGAAGCTCGCGATCGCAGCGGCCTGCAGGCCGGCCGCCGCCGCCAGGAACCAGAACAGCGGTTGCCCGGCCTGTTCCGATACCGCCCTCAGGATGCCGAACAGCGCGGGCGCGAAGGCATAGGCGCCTTGCGACATGGCGACGATCAGCGGTACGACGCGCTGCGCGTCGTCGCGCGCGAATTCGGCCTGGGCGATCAGGGGCGGCAGCGAGGTCGCGTTGCCGATGCCCGAACCGAACAGCAGTACGCCCAGCCAGACGGCCCACATATGTTCGGCCGCCAGCATCAACACCAGAGAGCCGCCGATCTGGATGGCGTACGCCAGGCACGCCACCTTGCGCCGATCGGCTCCGGCGGGCATCAGCCAGCCCACCAGCGTGCGCCCCGCGATGGCGCTGGCGGTGGCCAGGCCCATCGCCAGGCCGGCCGTCTGCGCGCCCAGCAAGGGCGCCAGCATCGACAGCAGGTGCGCGATCAGCCCGATCTGCGCGAACAGGCCCAGCGCCATGCCGGCGGCCAGGGTCAGGAAGGCGCGATTGCGCCATAGATCGGGCGCGGGCGGCGGCGAGGAGGCCGCGGCCGGCGCCCGGGCTTGCCAGGCCGGGCCGTCGGGCTGCTGGCCGAGCTGTTGGGGCGTGACGGCGAACACCTTGAACGACAGCACCGCGATCACCGCCACCATCGCGACGCCGACCCACAAGGCGGCCTGCGCGAAGCCCGCCTCGCCGATCAGATAGACCCACAAGGGCGAGAACACGATGCCGCCGACGCTGGCGCCGTTGTAGGCCATGCCCAGCGCAGCCGGCCGGCGCTGGACGAACCAGGGCGAGACCAGGGCGTTGACCGCCGCGGCGCCCAGCGTCACCCATCCCATGCCGGTGAAGAGCGCGGCGGCATAGAGTTGCCAGGGTTCGGCCGCCCGGGCCCAGCCGCTGGCGCCCAGCGCCAGCAGCGCGGCGCCGCCCAGGGTCACCGCGGGCACGCCGAAGCGCCGGTACAGGCGGGGCAGGTTGGCGACCACGAGCGTGCCGCACAGGAAGTGCAGGGTGACGGCGCCGGACACCAGCGCCACGCCCCAGCCGGTGCGCTGCGCCACCGCATGCAGGAACACCGGCGGGCCGTAGAAGCCGACGCCCCAACCGAAGACCGCCAGCACGAAGGTGGCGTACAGGACCGTCCAGCCGAAGAATGCCTGGGGTTTGCGCATGGTTTGTCCGGCGGGGCCGGCTGTCTTGTTTGGATGACTCGCAGTATGCTCGAGCCTGCACACAATACTTTGGCCTATAGCGAATCATGGAATCCACATTCGCCGACACCCATCTTTCCGCGGTCGCGGGCGCCATCGCCGACCCGGCCCGCGCGCGCATGCTGTGCGCGCTGCTGGACGGCCGCGCCCGCACGGCCACCGAACTGGCGGCGCTGGCGGACATCGGCGCCTCCACCGCCAGCAGCCATTTCCAGCGCCTGCGCGAGCAGGGCCTGGTGGACATGGCGGTGCAGGGCAAGCACCGCTATTACCGGCTGGCCAACGGCGAGGTCGGACACGCGCTGGAGGCCTTGCTGGTGGTGGCCGGCGCCGAACGCACGCCGTTCAAGCCCAATACGCCTTCCGCGCTGCGCGAGGCGCGCACTTGCTACGACCATATGGCGGGCACGCTGGCCGTGCGCATCCATGACGCGATGCTCGCGCGGCACTGGCTGGAGGCCGAGGGGCGCGACTATGCGCTGACCCCGTTGGGCGAGGCCGCGCTGGCGCAGGTGGGCGTGGACGCCGGCCAGGCGCGGCAGCGCCGGCGGCGCTTCGCCTGCGCCTGCCTGGATTGGAGCGAACGCCGTTCGCACCTGGGCGGCGCGCTGGGCGCGGCCTTGCTGGACGCGCTGCTGCGGCGGGGCTGGCTCGCCAAGGACCTGGACTCGCGCGCGCTCAGCGTCACGAAGAAGGGCGAGCGGCAGTTTCCCGCGTTTTTCGGCAAGGCCGACGCGCCGGCCGCCGGGTTCGACGCCGCATGGCGGCAAGGGGACGAGGATGCCGCCGCGTAGTGCTTTCGCGCCCGCCGCGGTGCTCCAGGACCTGCACACGCGGATGGTGCTGCTGGGCAGGGGCTGGACGCTGGCGGACTACATGCGGGCCACGGGCATGAATTTGTCCCAAAGTGTGGATTACGCAACAGCTTTAGGGTAATCCCCGTGAGCCGGCGCGGGGACGCATGGCCCGCGCGCGCCCCGATGGCGCGCAGGCCGCGTCGGGCTTGGCCCTGCGCCGGGTGCGCAGGCCGGCCGCCGCGCCGCCAGGAAACGGGGACGCAATTCCTGCGATGCAACAATGTTTCTAGTTTCTGCCCGAGTTACAAAACATATCTGAACTGTCATGGGCAGCCGGAGTATGCTGGTCCGAGAAAGAGGGCATCCGAAGTGCATCAGAACAACTTGATCTACAAGGGATACCGGCTTACGGCCAAAGTGTCCCGGGGCAACGGCGCCGAGGTTGAAGCGCCGCCCAGCGGCCCCGTATTCATTGCGTCGGTGATGGTGGTCCAGGCTGGCGCCGTGCTCGAAGGCGGCGACGAATATCCGGTCCCGTGTTTTGCCGACGGCGGTTTCGTCTTCAGCCCGCGCGAAGCGGTGCACGCCGCCATCCTGCATGGCCGCGAAATCGTCGACGGCCTGACCAATATGCCGTCCTGAGGCCGGCCTAGCCGGAAAAGACCTCGCGCCAGTCGCGCGTCTTGCCCAGCGTCTGCACGGTGGCGGACTGCTCGAGTATGGTCACCGCCTTTTTGAATTCCTCGGCCGAGGCGCCGTCTTCCAGAATGACCATGCGCGAGTTGCGCGCGTCGGCCATCTTCACGTCCGACATCTTGCCGTGGGTCTGGTAGACCTGGGTCCAGTCCATTTTCTTGCCGGCCTTCAGGGCGATCGGCTCGATGTACGTCAGCGCCGTGCTGCCGGAAGCGCGTACCGCGAACGCGAAATCCGCCGGGTGGCCGCTGCTGCCCTTGGCGCGCGCGCCCTTGACCACGCGGTTCACGCCCACGCCCTCGGCCAGCGCCCGGCCCACCTGGGCGCGGAAACGCAACTGGCTGAACCGGGGCATCCACTTGGCGCACTGGAACGACAGCGCCATCGCCAGCTTCACCGCATCCCACAGGGCTTCCTGCAACTGTTCGTTCGGGCCGGACGCGACGATGGCGCCGCTGCGGTCGAAGTGCGCCAGGCTCACGCCCGGCGTCTCGTTCAGCAGGTCGATGCGCTTGGCCGGCAGGTCGATGCCGTAGCTGGACGCGTGCATCGCGGTCTCACAGGCATCGGTCAGGTAGAACGAAGACTCGTCGGGATGCGCGATGAAGAACGCCGCATGCTGTCCGTCCAGGCCCAGCGTCATGGGCGATACGGCGCGGATGGCGTGCTCGCCGGCAGGCAGGACCGTCCAGCCGGAGGCTTCCAGGAAATTGCTGCTCATAGGATCAGTTCGATTTGGCGGCCTTTGAGGGGATGCGCGAAACCGCCGGTCAGCGTCAGGTTCGCCCGCGGCAGGAAGTGCTGCATCAGCGCGCCGATATTGTGCAGGGCCGGCACGACGGGCTCGGCATAGCCTTCGCCGTCTTCGACCCAGATGTGTTCGTGGCTGCGGTCCGCCAGCGGCTTGCGGAATTGCGGCCGGCCTTCGCCCACCAGGCTGGTGTGGAAGGAGTCGTCGGTGTCCACGCCGTACACGCGGTGCGGGCCCACGAAGAGGCTGGCGCAAAAGGCTTCGGCCAGGAAAATGGTGGCCTGCCCATGCACGGCGGTGCGCGCGCCGCGATAAATCGTGCGGAAGATCACGTCTTCGCGCACTTCCCCCTTGATCCGGCACGGACTGGCGAATTCCATCCACTGGAGGTCGGTGGCGGCGGGCTTCGGAATCCAGGCGATCGGTTTTACGGTTTCCTTGGGTTCGGCAAGGATCTCTTGCACCTCATCAACGGTGATTAACGGTTCGAACTTCTTGGCCATGGAACGGATCTAGGGTCTGGGAAATGCGCAGGCGGCGGATTGCGCTCGGCGCGCGCGCCGCGCCGCTCGGCCGGAGGCGGGGAACGCGCACAACACGGCGAGGGGGCGTAATCTTACAAGATGAAGACGCCGACGCCCCGCGGACTGTATGGATATCCAGGCGGGGCGGGCAGGCGCGGGGCTACAGCGAACTGGCCGAGAACGTATCGCACTGCTTGAGGCTGCCGCTTTCCAGGCCGCGCTTGAACCAGCGCACCCGCTGGGCCGACGAGCCGTGCGTGAAGGCGTCGGGCACCACATAGCCCTGGCTCTGCTTCTGCAGGCGGTCGTCGCCGATCGCGGTGGCGGCGCCCAGCGCCTCTTCGACGTCGCCGCCTTCGAGGATATTGCGCGCCGCGTCGGCGCGCTGCGCCCACAGGCCGGCAAAGCAGTCCGCCTGCAGCTCCATGCGCACCGACAGCGCATTGGCCTGCGAGGGATTGCGCCGGCGCAGATTGTCCACCTGGTCCGAGATGCCGAGCAGGTGCTGGACGTGATGTCCGACTTCATGCGCGATCACGTAGGCCTGGGCGAAATCGCCCGGCGCCTTGAAGCGGTTCTGCAATTCGTCGAAGAAGGACAGGTCGATATAGACCTTGCTGTCGCCCGGGCAGTAGAAAGGCCCCATGGCCGACTGCCCCGTGCCGCAGGCCGTGGGCGTGGCGCCGCGGAACAGCACCAGCTTGGGCGGCACGTACTGGCGGTTCAGGTCCTTCTGGAAAATGGCGGCCCAGGTGTCTTCGGTTTCGCCCAGCACCTTCGATACGAAGACGGCCTGCGGATCGTTGGCGGGCGGCCGCGAGGCCGGCGCTTCCTGCTGCACCGGGGGGCCTTCGGCCATTTGCAGGACCACGCTGGGGTCCACGCCGAAGTACATGGCGACCAGAGCCAGTACTATCGTACCGAGGCCGATGGTGCCCCGTCCGCCTATCCGCGGACCGCTGGCGCGGCGGTCTTCCACATTGTCGCTCTGGCGCGAGTTATCAAGGCGCATTCTATTTCTCCGGGCGGGGCGGCGTTCCCGCCATTTTGCATCGCCGCCCTTTACTGGGCGACCTTCAAGAATGTTAGGATAAACCCATGGCTCTGTATTTCTCCATCCACCCAGCGAATCCGCAACCCCGCCTGCTCAAGCAGGCCGCCCAATGGCTCGCCGACGGTGGCCTGGTGGCCGTCCCCACCGACTCCAGCTACGCGGTCGTCGCCCGCCTGGACGACAAGGACGCCGCCGACGGGTTGCGCCGGCTGCGGGGCCTGGACGAACGCCACCACCTCACGCTGCTGTGCCGCGACCTGGCCGAAATCGGCCACTTCGCGCGCGTGGACAACCGCCAGTACCGCCTGCTCAAGGCCGCCACGCCCGGCCCCTGGACCTTCATCCTGGAAGCCACCAAGGAAGTGCCGCGGCGCGTGTCGCATCCCTCGCGCAAGACCATCGGCATCCGCGTGCCCGACCACCCCGTCATGCTGGGCCTGCTGGAACAGGTGGGGGCGCCCTTGCTGTCCACCACGCTCATCCCCAAGGACGAAACCGAAGCGCTGAACGACGCGGACGAAATCCGCGAACGCTACGAACACTCCCTGGCGGCCATCATCGACGCGGGCGCCTGCCCGCAATCGCCCACCACCGTCATCGACCTCACCGGCGACGAGCCGGCGGTGGTGCGCGTCGGACGCGGCGACCCTGCCACGCTGGGCCTTGCCTGAGCGCGGCGGCCGAGTCGCCTGGCGGACCGGCGCGCGCCGGCCCGCGGCTCATCTACAATCCGGTTCGCCATGAACGAGATCATCCAAACCATTGCGGTCTACGCGATACCGGTCATTTTCGCCATCACCCTGCACGAGGCCGCGCACGGCTTCGTCGCGCGGATGTTCGGCGACCCCACCGCGCACGAGGCCGGCCGCATCAGCCTGAACCCCGCCCGGCACATCGACCCCGTCGGCACCTTGCTGGTGCCGGTGGCGATCCTGCTGGCGTCCAAACTGCTGGGCAGCCCCGGCATGCTGTTCGGCTGGGCCAAACCCGTGCCGGTCGACTTCGGCCGCTTGCGCCGTCCCAAGCAGGACATGCTGTGGGTGGCGCTGGCCGGCCCCGCCGCCAACCTGCTCATGGCGATCCTGTGGGCGTTTTCCCTGCGCCTGTTCCTGGATTCGGGCCTGCAGGAATCGTTCTGGTTCGAAATGGCCGTGGCCGGCGTGAACGTCAACCTGGTATTGATGGCGCTGAACCTGCTGCCCATCCTGCCGCTGGATGGGGGACGTATCCTGTTCAGCCTGCTCCCCAACCGCCTGGCCTGGCAGTACTCGAAAATCGAGCCGTACGGCCTGGTCATCGTCGTCGTCCTGCTGGTGACCGACGTGCTCTGGCTTTTGATGCGGCCGGTGCTGGGGTTGGGAACGACAATCGTTCAGTGGTTTCTATAAGATTTCGGCCAATATCCGTTAAACTCAGCGGTTTCACTGATTCTGGCCTTGGGGCGTCCTGCCGCGGGGCCGTGGAGCCCCACATTTATGGCATCCCCTGCAACCGCCGCAGGCGTTAATTTCCAGGGCAGCATGGTGGCCCTGGTCACCCCTATGCAGCCCGACGGCAGCCTCGATTACGCTGCCTACCGGTCGCTGATCGACTGGCACGTCCAGGAAGGCACCGACGCGCTGGTAGTGGTGGGCACCACCGGGGAATCGCCCACGGTCTCCATGGAAGAACACGCGGAACTGATCCGCGTCGCCGTCGAACACGCGGCGGGCCGCATCCCGGTCATCGCCGGGGTCGGCGCCAACTCCACCGACGAAGCCATCCACCTGACGCGCCACGCCAAGACGGTCGGCGCGCAGGCCGGACTGTCGGTCGTTCCCTACTACAACAAGCCTTCGCAGGAAGGCCTGTACCGCCATTTCCGCGCCGTCGCCGAAGCGGTCGACCTGCCCACCATCCTGTACAACGTGCCGGGCCGCACCGTCGCCGACATGAGCAACGACACGATCCTGCGCCTGGCGCAGGTGCCGGGCATCATCGGCATCAAGGACGCCACCGGCGACATCGCGCGCGGCGGCCTGCTGCTGCGCGAGGCCCCCGCGGGCTTCCAGGTCTTCAGCGGCGACGATCCCACCGCCGCCGCCCTGATCCTGCTGGGCGCGCGCGGTAACATCTCCGTGACGGCCAACGTGGCGCCGAAGCTCATGCGTGACCTCTGTGCCGCCGCCCTGGCCGGCAATGTGCCCCAGGTGCGTGAACTTAATGCACGCCTGGCGCGTCTGAACAAGGCTTTGTTCGTTGAAGCCAATCCCATCCCCGTCAAGTGGGCGTTGGCCGAAATGGGCCGCAGCGCCCTGGGCTACCGGCTGCCGCTGGTCGAACTGGGAGCGCAGCACCATGCGACGGTGCGCGATGCGCTTCAGGATGCGGGCCTGCTCTAAATATCGTGAGGATACGTATGAACAAACGTCATGCCGGTTTGTCGGCATTGATGTCCCTGGTGTTGTTGGCCGGTTGCAGCGAGGTCAACCAACTCCTGGGCAATGAAGAGTCCGTCAATTACAAGAGCGCCGTCACGCAGCGCGGGGAGCCCCTGAGCATTCCGCCCGACCTGACCCAGGCCAACAGCGATCCGCGCTACCGCGCGCCCGCTTCCGGCTCGACGACGTACTCGCAGTTCCAGCAGCAGGGCGAGGCGCAAGCCACCGCGCCCAAGACCAGCAACGTGCTGCCCGCCCGCAACGACATGCGCGTCGAGCGTGATGGCGATCTGCGCTGGCTCGTCGTGGACCGTCCTCCCGAGGACGTGTTCCCGCGCCTGATCGACTTCTGGACCGAAAACGGCTTCACCGTGGCCAGCAACAACCCGACCGCGGGGCTGATCGAGACCGACTGGGCGGAAAACCGCGCCAAGATCCCGGAAAGCTGGCTGCGCCAGGCGCTGGGCATGATCCTGGAATCGGCCTGGGACAGCGGCGAGCGCGAGAAATTCCGCACCCGCGTCGAACGCGTCAACGGCCATACCGAAGTCTATGTCAGCCATCGCCAGATGCTTGAAAAGCGCGTGGGCGCCGACGGCGGCCAGGTGCAATGGCAGAACGGCAAGGAAGATCCGGGCCTGAACGCCGCCATGCTGGCGCGCATGATGGTCTACCTGGGTTCCGACGTCGACAATGCCCGCAAGCTGGTGCAGCAGGCCGAGGCCGCTCCGCAGAAGCCCGCGATCGAGCAGGACGTCCGTTCGCAGGGCACGTCGCTTGTCGTCGGCGAATCGTTCGACCGCGCATGGCGCCGTGTCGGCGTGGCGTTGGACGGCGGCGGCTTCGCCGTGGACGACCGCGACCGTTCCGCCGGCGACTACTTCGTCCGCTACGTCGATACCGACACCGGCGAGAAGATCGAGCAGCCGGGCTTCTTCAGCCGCATGTTCTCGGGCGACAAGAAGGCCGAGGCGCCGCAGTACCGCATCCACCTGGCCGCCACGGGCGACCAGACCACGGTGACGGTGCTGGACGCCAACGGCGCGCGCGACAACAGCGCTACCGCCCAGCGCCTGCTGAGCGTGCTGAAGGACAAGATGTAAAGAAGGCTGCCCGGCGCCGCCGCGCCGGCTGGATGAAGAGGCCCCTCGGGGCCTCTTTTTATTTCCGGAACCGGGGCGGCGCGAAACGGCCCGGCGCCTGCGTCTTCGGTTTGCAGCCTTCCAGAGGGCGTTCCGCCTTGCGGCGGCGCTCCAAAGCAAAAAAGCCCCGGCAGTCAGACTGCCAGGGCTTTTCGTGTCCTCTCTGAGCGGGGGTTCGTCTCAGAGCGGGTTAGGACGCGGGCGTGGTCGATCCACCCGGGGTGGTCGAGCCGCCGCCCGGCGTGGTATCGGGCGTGGGAGCGGGGGCCGGAGCCGGCGTTTCGGCCGGCGGCGCGGCGGGAGCAGGCGTGCTGGCGCCCGGGGCGGGGTTGGTCGCGGGCGCGGAGGCATCTTCCTTCTTGTTGCAGGCGCTGAGCGCGACGGCCAGCACCGAGGCAATAATCAAGGTTTTGCTCATCATTTTTAGACTCCTGTAGATGACGACTCTTGAAACCCCGTTAGGGGAAACCAGTACCCAGGCTACAGGAACACGCCGGCCGATCCCGTGTGAAAGTTAAAAAGGTGGCTTCCCAACGGCAACAAACCTTTCAGCTTCGTGTTATGTCTTTCTTGATGTGACCGGCCGCATAGACCTGATTTCGTTCTGTGCAAGACGGATACGTACCCGTTTCCAGATACTACGCCGCGACGTAGCGGATCCAGCCCGAATCCAGCCAGTCCGCCAGGCAGGAGCGCGCCTCGTCGGACAGGCGGGCGCAGGACGGATCGGAGCAGTCCAGGCTGCGCGCATCGGCAAGCGTGCGCAAGGCGGCGTCGGCCGCGGTCATCGCGGTCTCGCCGTTGATGAAGAGCTGCTTGCCCCGGTACAGCATGCGGCTGCGGCGATCCAGCACCAGCCTGCCGGTTGCGGGCCAATCCTCTTCCAGGTCCACGTCCACGACTTCCGGCGCGTCGAACACGCTGAGGTTGCTGGGCTCGGTCAGCCAGCAGCCCAGGAAGCGCGCGGCCAGCGCATCGTCGAAACGCAGCTTCTCCACCGTGTCCAGCGTCGCGGCGACCAGCGCGTCGGGCAGGGCCGCGGGCGTGCCGACGGCCGGCTGGCCGGGGTCCCGGTAGACCGCGGAAAGCCTGGGGCCGGGCAGGGCAGGTTCGCCATAGGGGCCGCCCAGCAGGCCGACGCGCGCCATGACCTGGTCCGCGGCCGCCTCCAGCAGCCCGCGGGCCAGCGTCGCCTGCGTGGGGGCGCGGAAGCCGATGGAGATGGTCATGCACCCGTCGCCCATCGCCACGCCGTCATGGGCGGCCTGGGGCGGCAGATAGAGCATGTCGCCGGGAACCAGCACGGCGGTCTCCTCGGGCTCGAAGCGGCTGAGTATCTTGAGCGGGAGGCCGGGCTCCAGCGACAAGTCCTTCTGGCGGCCGTAGCGCCATTCGCGCTCGCCCGCCGCCTGCAGCAGGAACACGTCGTAGCTGTCGAAATGCGGCCCCACGCCGCCGCCGTGGCTGGCGATGCTGATCATCACGTCGTCCAGGCGGGCGTCGGGGATGAAGCGGAACAACTGCATCAGTTCGGATGCGGCGTCGCTGTGGAGGTCCACGCTTTGCACCAGCAGGGTCCAGTCGCCCTCGTTGTCCTTGGGCAGGCGCGCGAAGGGGCCGTTTTCCATCTGCCATTCGCCGTTCTCGCGCCAGATGAGGCGGGACTCCACGTCATCGCGGCGCGCGAGTTTCTTGATGGCGGCGATCGTGACGGGCGGCTTGAAGGCGGGAATGGCCTGGCGGATCAGCAGCGGCTTGCGCTGCCAGTAGCGGCGCATGAAGTCGTTGGGGCTCCGATCGCCCAGAAGCGTCAAGGGTTGATCGAGATTCATTGGAGATGCTTCTTCAGGCGGTAAAGGGCGTCCAGCGCTTCGCGCGGGGTGAGGCTGTCCGGATCGATGGAGGCGAGCTCGTCGCGCAGGGCGTCCAGCGCCTCGAAGGCGTCGGAGCGTTCGGCCGCGGCATCGGCCTGGGCGTCGGCTTCGGCCGCCGCCGAGAACAGGCCGAGCTGCGGCGTGGGCGCGCCCTGGGCCTCCAGGCGCTCCAGTTCGCGCGTGGCCTGGCGGATCACGGCGGCGGGGACGCCGGCGCGCTGCGCCACCTGGATACCGTAGCTGCGGCTGGCGGGGCCTTCGCGCACTTCGTGCAGGAAGACGATGCCGCCCGCGGATTCCGCGGCGGCCAGATGCACGTTGGCGGAGGCCGGCTGCTCGGCGGGCAGGCGGGTCAGTTCGAAATAGTGCGTCGCGAACAGCGTCAGCGCGCGATTGTGCGCCAGCAGGCGGCAGGCGATGGCCCAGGCCAGCGCCAGGCCGTCGTAGGTGGACGTGCCCCGGCCGATCTCGTCCATCAGTACCAGGCTGTTGGGCGTGCTGGCCGACAGGATGGCGGCGGCCTCGGTCATTTCCATCATGAAAGTCGAGCGCCCGCCGGCCAGGTCGTCGGCCGCGCCGATGCGGGTGAAGATGCGGTCGATCTTGCCGATGCGCGCGCGCGCCGCGGGCACGAAGCTGCCGATGCGCGCCAGCAGCACGATGAGCGCCACCTGCCGCATATAGGTCGATTTACCGCCCATGTTCGGGCCGGTGATCAACAGCATGCGGCGGGCGGGTTCCAGCCGGCAGCCATTGGGCGTGAAGCGCTCGATCGCGTGTTCCACCACCGGATGGCGGCCGGCCTCGATGTCGATGTCGGCCTGTTCGGACAGCTCGGGCGCGATCCAGTCGTGGCGGCGCGCATGTTCGGCCAGCGCGGCCAGGGTGTCCAGCTCCGCCAGCGCGGCGGCGCAGTCCGACAGCGGGCGCACGTGCTCGGCCAGCACGTCCAGCAACTGCTCGAACAGCCATTTCTCGCGCGCCAGCGACCGGTCCTGCGCGGACAGCACCTTGTCTTCCCAGGTCTTGAGCTCGGGCGTGATGTAGCGCTCGGCGTTTTTCAGCGTCTGGCGGCGGCGGTAGTCTTCCGGCACCTTGGCGGTCTGGCCCTTGGTGACTTCGATGTAGAAGCCATGCACGCGGTTGAACTCCACGCGCAGGTTGCCGATGCCGGTGCGCTCGCGCTCGCGCGCTTCGAGCTGCACCAGGAAATCGCCGCCGTCCGCCGCCAGGGCGCGCAGTTCGTCCAGTTCCGCGTCGAATCCCGCGGCCAGCACGCCGCCGTCGCGGATCGCCACCGCGGGCTCGGGCGCGATGGCGCGCACCAGCAGGGCGGCCAGCGCGGGGTCGACCGACAGGTGCGAGACCAGTTCGCCCAGCCGCGGCGAATTCGCCATCGGCTCGACCTGGTCGCGCAGCGCGGGCAGGGCCTGCAGCGCGTCGCGCAGGCTGGCGAGTTCGCGCGGACGCACCGAGCGCAGCGCCAGGCGCGTGGCGATGCGCTCGATATCGGGGAAGGCATTGAGCGCGCCGCGCAGGGACTCCAGCAGGTCCGCCGCGCCCAAGCCGGCCGCGCCAAAGGTCTGTTCCACGTCCATGCGGCCGGCCAACAGCGCGGAGATCGCTTGCTGCCGGGCCTGCGCCTGTTCGTTTTCGCGCAGCGGATGGTGCAGCCAGCGCCGCAGCAGCCGGCTGCCCATGGGGGTGCGGCAGCCGTCCAGCAGCGAGAACAGCGTCGGCGAATCCTCGCCGGACAGCGTCTGCGTCAGTTCCAGGTTACGGCGCGTGACGGGATCCAGCAGCACGTACTGGCCGGGCCGTTCCACCGACAGGCTCTGCACGTGCGCCAGCGCCTGCGCCTGGGTGCGGGCCGCGTAGCGCAGCAGGGCGCCCGCGGCGCAGATGCCGGCCGGCATGTCTTCCACGTCGAAACCCGCCAGCGTGTCGGTCTTGAAGTGCGCCAGCAGGTGGGCGCGCGCGCTGTCGGCCTCGAAGTGCCAGTCGGGCACGCGCGTCCTGGCGCTTTCGAACGGGAACTCGAATTCCGCGCTGTCCGCGCAGATGACCTCCGCCGGCGCGATGCGATGCAGTTCCGATTCCAACTGGGGCGGGGCGCATTCGGTGACGCGGAACTCGCCGCTGGCCAGGTTCAGCCAGGCCAGGCCCGCGCGCGGCGCGCGCGCCGGGCCGGTGACGAACGCCGCGGCCAGCGCGCGGTCGGCCTTGGCCGGCAGCAGCGCGTCGTCGGTCAGCGTGCCGGGCGTCACGATGCGCACGATGCGGCGCTCGACCGGCCCCTTGGAGGCGGCCGGATCGCCGATCTGCTCGCAGATGGCGATGGACTCGCCCATGGCGACCAGGCGCGCCAGGTACTGCTCCATGGCGTGCACGGGCAGGCCGGCCATGGGGATGGGCGTGCCGTTGGACGAGCCGCGCTTGGTCAGCGTCAGGTTGAGCAGGCGCGCGCCGCGCTCCGCGTCTTCGTAGAACATTTCATAGAAATCGCCCATGCGGTAGAACAGCAGCAAGGGACCGGCCTCCGCTTTCAGGCGGAGGTATTGCTGCATCATGGGAGTGTGGCCTACGAGCTGATCATCGTTGTCAGCCCGGGATTTCGGCGTTTTGCCTTGTGCTTCTTGCATTTCCAGGGGGAATGTGGGGTAAGTGGTGTTCGCTCAATGGCCCAACAACGCCCATCAAAATCCGCCAACACTTGGCGGTTTGGCGTAGCTTTTCGGGGTGTCGAATTGAGAAGTTACGCCGCTTCGTTTAGGATTCTCGAAAAACCTACGCCAGAGGATCCTACCCTTCATGCAATTCGACGCGCGCGCCGCAAAGCTGCTTGAGCCAGGCCGACACCTTACCATTGATGGCTACCCAGGGCTGCGCTTGGAAGCCACCGCGACGACCCGAACTTGGGTCTATCGTTTCAAAAGCCCGGTGGACGATCTCATGCGCCAGAAAAAGATCGGCCGCTGGCCGGCCATGTCCGTAGCTGCTGCCGTCGTCGAATGGGAAATCCTACGCCAAAAGCGTGATGCCGGCATCGACGTGGCGCTGGAGGCCAAGCAAGACCGCCAGGCCGCGCAGGTGGCTGCGGCAGCGGCGAAAGAGAAGGCCAAGGGGGCGTTGACGGTGGCCGACGTTTGCAAGCTCTACCACACAGGCCACATCAAACGTCATCGGGCTGAGAAGGGACAGAACGAGATCGAGCGCATGTTCAATACCATGCTGGGCGACATGGCCGACAAGCCCGCAGAGACGGTCACTCGTGCGGATGCGTTTGCGCTCATCGAATCTTTCGCCCACATTCCCGTCCAGGCGCAGATCCTGCGCCGTGAGCTGGGGGCGGCGTGGGACTATTGCCATGACGCCGGCAAGCTTGCTGAGAACGTGCCGAATTGGTGGCGCGCAATTTTGCGGGGAAAGCTGAAATCGAAAGGGAAGGCGATCAACGGCAAGAAGAGTGGCGTCAAGAAACGTGTCCTATCGCCACAGGAGGCTGGCGAGCTCATACCTTGGCTCCCCAACTTTTCCCGGGATGTGGATGATTTCTTGACGCTGTATTTCTGGACTTGCGCCAGAGGTGCGGAGATCGGTGCTATCGAGGCTGAGGAAGTCTCGGAAGAGGCGGACGGACTGTGGTGGACCGTGCCAAAGGAAAAAACGAAGAACTCGAAGCGCGCGGAAGCGACGGACTTTCGGGTGCCACTGGTTGGCCGAGCGGAACAAATAGTGCGTCGCCGTCTCGCTGTTCACCCAGAGGGCTATCTGTTTCCCTCCTATGGAAAGTCGGGGCACTGGGAACAGAAGTCGGTTCAGACGCGCGTCTATTATCATCAGCCCTACAGCCAAACTGCGCCAGATCGAGCGCGGGCGCGCCTGAAGGTGACCCACTGGGCGCCCCACGATTTGCGCCGCACGTCGCGGACATTTCTGGCAGCCCTCGGCTGCCCGCGCGAAGTTGGCGAAGTGATTCTCGGCCATATGCTGCCGGGGGTGGAAGGCGTCTACAACCGGCACTCCTATGACAAGGAGCGCCGCATGTGGCTGCAACGCCTATCAGACTATCTTGAAAAGCTGGCCGCCAAGCACGGCTAGTGGCCATTGCTCAGCTCCTTTTTTGCCTTGCCCTTCTTCGCGCCTGTATTTGGGGGCGGGAGCATGGTCGAGCGCGGCCGCTTTGCCGCCCATTCCAAAATTTCGGAATAGAGATACCCCACGCGTCGGCCAGAAAGCTCGCGGGGGGCGGGGAACTCATTTCTCGCCACCATGGCCTGGATGGTGGATTCTGCAAGTGTCGTAATGAAAGCTGTTGTGGCCAAGTCCACATAGACCGGCTCGATGCGGATGTCGTGGTTCAGCATATTCTCTCCAAAGCAAAGCCCGCATTAGGCGGGCTTCCATGCATTCTTCGTTGTTTCCAGCAGGCGCTGGATTGCTTCGGTCATTCCTTGTTTTGCTCCATTAATGATTCATAAATGACAGCAGTGCAGTATCTATGCGCCATCGAGTGGCTTTCCGGCACCTTCCCGATTGCCACAAGGAAGGCCATGGCGTCGGCATATGCCCTGGAGGCGCGCATCGGGTCTGGGCGCTCCTGGACGAGCGCTTGCGCGCATTCCAGGAGGTGCGATGCGGCGCGGTCCAGTTGGTCGCAAAGGCGGGCTATAGCCTGCGGGCTGGCCGCCTCGATGAATTCGCGGACGCCGGGCGCCATGCTCACGTCGGGATGGCCATCGCTTGGTTGGACCCAGCCGCAGAGGGCGCCGCCGTCGCGCCGGTCCGGCCCATCTTCGAATGTCAGCCGGCGGAACGAGCAAGAATCCCACCATTTCCAGTCGCGGTTCCCGAGGGCCGCCGCAAATTTCTGCAGGTCATTCATAGACTGAGCCTCCATCGTTGTGATTGCCGGTTTTCGGAAGGCCGGAAACTCTTGCCTGGCGCGGGCCGGAAGCGGTCGAGGTCGCAGAAGTTGCCGGTTTTTCTGCCGATTGCGCGGACAGGACGTGGCACACCGCCGCGTACACCGCAGCTTCCACGAACTTCCAGCAGGCGGCATTAATGAGGTTGCTTCCGATTGCGGGCGCCGCCACGCTGGCCTGGGGCGCGGGAAGACACCCCAGCGCAATGGTGTAGGGCCGCAGCGACGAGGCATATGCGCCGCCATCGCGTTCGGCTTGCGCCTTTTGTTGGGCCGAGATAACGCGGTTCTGGTCTTCCTCGTGCATCCACGCCACCACCTGCCCGGCTACAGTACTGGCTTTGGGCGCGGCATCCAGAATGGCCTGCACCAGCCCGACAGCGTTATCCTGGGTGCCGTCGTTGCAGAAGATGCCCAGCACTTCATCTACCTCGGGAAGCTCGGAGATGCGCAACGCCGCTTGCCAATCCGTTGGGCGCGCCTCCCCGGCTACAGGGGCGCTTGCCGGTCGGACACCGTTGGCGCGGTCGCATTCATCGTTGGCACACAGTACTCCGTCAGCCTTCCCGGCTTGGCACACGTCGGTCGGGCACGCCTGGGGCGCGCTCGCTAGGGCGGCGTCGCACATTTCGTCCACACGTGCCGCAGGATCATCAGACCGCTTCACCTGCTTACGCGGTATCCCCATAGACTCTGCCAGCCTCAATGGGGCGGTGTGTATGCGCAAAACGCGGTATCTCGCCGCGTCCCGCTCATCGGCTACAGGGGCGCGCAGCTTGTACAGCAGGGCGGATTCGATCAGCGTCTGAATATGGTCGCGCCGGCGGTCGACGCCAGGCTCCATACTCACTGCCTGGGCGAAGCCAAGATAGGTCAAGATTTGGGCGGCCGCCTGGGCCGCGGTGGTGTGGTCGGTCATTGGGGGTCCAGTTTTCGGAGCGCTAACATTCGGCCCATACTCATTTCGAGGAACTCGGCATGCTTCAGGTGTTTTGGTTGGCAGGCGCGGCATTCGCAGGCGTGATGGGAGGGGTCATCATTACGTCGGTCGATGCAGATGCGAAGTGGTGGGAAGCTTTTTCGGCTATCGGAGCAATCATTGCCGCGGTGGGCACAGTTGGAACACTCGCCTATCAGGCGGTGCAGAACGCGCGAGTCCAAGCACTGCTAAGAACTCAAGCCATGCAGCAAGAATTCGTTGAAGCAGAGCAGCTAGAGCAGTGGATCCGCGACCTCGTGTACGTGTCTCGCGATATGTACCGAATCATTAAGAGCCCAGATACCCACTCTCTGTCGGACGCCATTGCTGCACGAGAGAAGTTTGAGCGAACACACGAGGGGTTCAAAAATGGAAAGGTTCGGATTTCCTCCAAGATGGGGCAGAAGCTCGCATCTCTGATAGACGGCTCCTACCGGTTCGGGCTGGAGCTAGCGAGTTCGTTGGCGGGGCGTCCGTTTTTCGAGCGCGAGGAGAAGTTCTTCTCGGGCCTATCGGATCTGTACGATGAATGGAGCAATAAACTCTTGGAAGTTGAGTTGCCCCTGCACGCTTGGCGGCGCGAGTTAGAGTCTAGGATTGCGAACGAATAGTCGCGCTGCGTTGGCCTCGAATCACGCACGATATGTGGTCGGCTATGGTTATTTTCTGTCTCCGGATAGGACAACTTGAATGGCGACCGGCTCGCCGACCATCTCCATTTCGTTGTGTTTCTGGAGGGCGATTTGCAGGCTTTGCTTGGCCTCGCGGATTACCTGCTCGCGCAGGCTGGCGAACGTCGCGCTCTCGTTCCAGGCGCCGACATGCACCTCGACTTTCAGCGTGACCAGTACCGATGCGGATGTTGGCGCGGTCATGCCTCACCCCCTTTGCCCCGCTGGGCGGCAATGGCGGCATCAAAGGCGGCGTCCACCTGTTCAGCAGTCGGCAGAACGGTGCCATCAGGATCAAGGCCCATCGCTTCCAGGGCCGCAGTCACCTTATCCAGCCACGTAGTGTCCACGCTGGTCAAAGCTGCTCGGTGGTTCCGATACCGCGCCGCATCCCGCGCATCGCCAGCAGCAGCGGGATCCGGTCGGCGCAGGGCGTTCATGGCTTCGTACAGCAGCAGCGTGGCGGTGTTTTCGCGCCCGTGCCTGCCGATGTAGTCCCTGATGCGTAGGGCCAGGTCAGCCGGGGATCCATAGGCGGGGGCGGGAATGCTTGCCGGTCGGGAGGTGTTCGGCGTACCCAGGGCGGCGCCCATGAGGCTGCTGAGAGCTTCGTCGGGGGCGGTGGTGGTTTTGGGCGCGGTCATGCTGCCTCCATAATGGAATTCACTCGATCGATACGTTCACCGATCCAGCGGGCGTTGGTGGTGCACCAACTATTGCCCAGGGCCTTATAGCGGGGGCCGTCTACGTCGCGGACGCGCCATTTCTGGGTCTTCTTGTTCAGGCGTACCATCAGCCCGGCTGCGCGGCAGGACTCAGGCGTTTCATTGGCGTCCATTGCGCGCCAGCCATTCCAGCCAGGGATGCGGGTGTATCCGCGGGGGTAGGCTTGCAGGGCCTCGCATTCCTCGGGGGTGAGCCGGCGGACCTGCGTGCCCAGCAGCGCGCCGTTATGACGGCGCGGTCCGTTGTTGCTGTCCAGGGTGGCGTGCACGTCATCAATTCGCACGCCGCTCGGGCTGGACTGAAAGGCTACAGCCTGGGCCTGAGGGCTGGAGGAACCGAGCGCGCCGAATAGGTCTTCGCTTGCCACAGGATCCTGCCGGCTGTCGAACGCGATAGCCGGGGGATGGGCGCCAGCAGCCAGTGGATGGCAAGGATCTCCGGCCTTGGGGTTGCTGTAGTTGGCTGCGCTGGTGATCTGCGTTGTGTCGAACGCAATCGCTAGATTCGGACCAAGGGCCGAATCGCTGCTATCTGCCTGCTTGCCATAACTGCTGGTGGTGGCCCCGGCAACCTCCCGGCTTGCTACCGAAAATAAGTGTAGTTCCTCGTCCGTGCCATCCTCGCTGGCGTCGAAGCCTTCGCCGCGCAGGCTGTGTGTGATGTACGTGTCCTGATCGGCGGCATGCGAGCTGTTGTGCTTGCCCAGCAATGTGTGCGCGATCAGAGTTTCCGATTCCGCGTCGTAGCGCTGGCCTCCGCCTGACCCTCGGGTGAGGCAGTGCGCGACCAGCATGCTGGAATGGGCATCTTGTTGGGTGGCACTGCCCGCAGCTCGTCCGCTGGCTTGAAGCGTGCCAGCGATCAGACCGCCGTCGCAGTCGAAGTCGGTTCCGAATCCGCCACCGCCTTCAGCGCGAGCGCTAAGGGTTGGGGCAACGCCTTGCCGCGCTTTGCGGCTCGGCGCAGGATCCCCCGACAAGCTGTGGCGCTCAAAAAGAACCGCTGCGGCACCTCGCCAGTCTCCAAGACATCCGACAACGAACACACGGCGGCGTCGCTGGGGAACTCCGAAGTACTGAGCGTCCAGCACCCGATAGGCCACGCCGTAGGCGTCACGGATCCCGGAGACGACGCCGCTGTTGTTCCAGCCGCCTGCCGGGACTTTGACGACTTGGCCAGTGAGGAGGCCCAAAAAGCTTGCAAAGTCTTGTCCGCCGTTGCTGGAGAGGACACCGGGCACGTTCTCCCATACCAGCCAGCGGGGGCGATATCGGCCAGCAATGGCACCAAAGGTGAGCATGAGGTTGCCACGCGGGTCATCCAGTCCCTTTCGGAGTCCTGCGACGCTGAAGGACTGGCAGGGGGTCCCTCCGCAAAGAAGGTCAATTGCGACATCAGGCCATTCCTTGTACTTGGTCATATCGCCCCAGTTGGGCGTGTCGGGGTAGTGGTGGGCGAGGACAGCACAGGGGAAGGGCTCGATTTCGCTGAAGGCGACGGCCTGCCATCCAAGCGGGTTCCATGCCACGCTTGCCGCCTCGATGCCACTGCAAACGCTTAGGAATTTCATATCCAATCCCCGCGTAGGATTGCTTGACTGATTTGCAAGTAGCCCATATGCTCGCGGTCAGATTTTTTGCTGGTTTTCAGTTTGGGAAACACGGCAAGCTTCTTCGTGCTTGGTTGCGTCCTGTTTGGGGTGGGCGTAGACGTATCAGCCACAGGCCTGTTCACTGCAGTGCTTAACATCACCTTTGAACTTACTTGTGAGGTCGCTATGAACATTTCTTTCATTGTTAAATTCTTTTTGAACGCAGCAATTTGTGTTTGGGCCATGGCAAGGGTGCCGCGGGTCTTTGGTTGAGCGTAGCCACCCCAAACAGAGGTCAGCCGAGATCTCACGAAAGCTTCGCTACCCAGAGGTCCCTCGGGGGGGTTCGATTCCCCCTGCCCGCCCAATTACTTTTCGCCTTCCGCATATCGGCCGGCACCGTCTCCTAAGATGTGTACGCCATACATTGAGGGAGCAGGCTTGATGAATCCGAGGTTGCTCGATGCTCGATTTACGGCTTTTGATTCGGAAATCGGTTTGGCCGAAAGAGCTGGAGCGAGTTGAGAATGGCCGTGATGCGTGGGGCGTAGAACCGTTTGATGTTTGGCGCGAACGCACACGAGGGCTGACAGGCGATTTGCCCGATGAGGTGTGCGAGCAATGGGTATATCGACATTTCAGCCATTCGCCCGTGGCGTTCCTAGAGTTGCATTGCCTATCTTGCGAAGAGGTGATGTGGTCGCCGGAGCAGTTCTTGGCTCGGGTTGGCACCATTTATGGTAATGAGCCGATGGACCCCGTCCACGATTTGGCTATCTACTCGGGCAATGGAACGGGAAGGGGAAAGCTCCCGACTGCTAAGGCTTTAGACGAAGGGGCATGGGACTACGCCCCTATCGTTCTCTACACCCCGGGGGGATTCATCTGCCCCAGGGGTGAGCACATCAGGAAAGACTACTTGCTCATTGAGGGGCATAGTCGCCATCGGTATCTCAATGCCCTTATCTACGATGGCAAGAGGCTTGGCGATCAACGCGTATTCGTTCTAACGATGCTCTAGAACGATTATGTCGACTCACCTAGCACCCAGCGCAGGGCGGCGGCGTAGTCTCCCTGGGCCTGCTCCAGGGCGGCCAGGATCTGCTTGCGGGATTTCACGCGAGGGCGCTCGCCCATGACGGCGGCCTGCTTGCGGCTGCGTTCGTGGGGCCTGGCGTCCTTGCCGGCCTCCACGAGTTCAGCCACCTTGGCGCGCTGCTCCTCGGGTTTGAGCTTCGCCAGGGCCTTGGCGTGGGTCAGAGTGATTTGCCCCGCGTCGGCGGCGGACTGCACCGCGGCCGTGCAGTCCAGTAGAGACAAGGTGTTCCGGACTGTCAGTTCGTTGCAGGCGAAGATGAGGGCCAGGCGTTGCTCGCTGTAGCCGCGGCCAACGAATGCAGCCATCTTGCGCGCGCGAACCAGAGGCGAGTCATCGCGGCGGGCCTCGTTCATGGAAATCATGAGGTCGCCCATGGTTTCCATGGTGCCGCGCTGAGCCACACCGGGGACCAGGATTAGCGGTTCACCACGGGCGGCCAAGCGGCGGTTGGCTTCTTCTGCGTGTCGCACCCGCTGGCGGCCGTCAACAACAATGACCAGGCCGGCTTCGGGATCTTTCCAGACCAGGATCGGTTCACGCACCCCGAGAGCCATGATGTTCAGCACCATCGACTCATCGAGCGGCAAATGAATGCGTTCGTCGTAGAGAGGATGCGCGGGGTCGGTGATGATGGTGAGGGCGTCCGTTTCAAAGTTCAGGACGTTCGTTTTCCCGCTGGCGCCGTAGGCGTCAATACTGTTCTTTGCCATATCGTGGTCCTCAGATTCTCTTTTCGCCGTCCAGCGCGTCCACCAGCTCGGCAAGCAGCTTTGCGAGTTCGCCGGTCATCAGCGTCATGTCCGAATCGAATTTCTCGTCGTCGTTGGCGGCCACGCCTTCGTTGCCTTCCTTCAGCACGTCCAGGGGCGCCACGCGCTTGACGTCCAGGCCTTCGGTCAGCACGAACGAGATGCGGTCGGCCCAGGTCA
>Ga0222420_100292_pt1 | contig 38301 bp, 30 predicted proteins | sample 3A2ome_FD_182470 | JGI IMG/M metagenome (GOLD analysis project Ga0222420, IMG submission 182470) | Enriched microbial communities from leaf-cutter ant dump, University of Wisconsin, Madison, United States - 3A200A (version 2) | ecosystem: Environmental > Terrestrial > Nest > Insects nest > Nest...
GGCCAATCCTTCTGTGTGCCACGTTGATTGGGTGCAACCTTCAACTTAGCACTTCGGAAACGATTGGCCTGCCTGCTTTTAAGCACCCTCTAGCATCTTAAGGTAGTGCCATGGGTGTCAGACACCCTATGTCGCGCCGTCATATATCGACGTTCAGCGCACCAGGGTGTCAGACACCTGACCATGCGCATCGCACGTTCAGTTCGCCAGGGTGTCAGACACGTGTCAGACACCTGGACCTGGCCCCCGCAGGCACCTGGCCCAGAAATGAAATGCCCAAAAAACAAAAAACCCGCGCGGCGCGAGCCTTGCGGGTTTTCTGGACTTGGGCGGAAGGCAAGTTCCGGCCCGGCACGCCTATTAAACGCGCTTGATCTTTTCCAGCATCTTGAAAACGCCCTTGGGCGACTTGACGAACAAGCGCTTGAAAGCCTTGCCCAGGCAACGGCGTTCCAGGGTGTTGCGACGCACGCGTTTGCGTTCGGCCATGTTTACTCTCCTGATGAATTTGCGAAATTGTGCGGAAAATCGAGACCCGCACAACCGGATACTGGGCTGGCGGAAAATTCGGGTAACTTGGCATTTTAGCCTGAAATCGGCCGCATGCGCCAATGGGCCCGAAACCTGGCGCCGCCCGCCGGCGGCCCGAAATGCGGGACGGGTCTTTGGGCAGGGGCCCGGCCCTCAGGCGGAAAGGTCCTTCAGCCGCGTCCGCACCTGTTCCGCGCGCGGCAGGGGATCGACCGCGCCATAACCCAGGGTGGAGAGCGCCGCCGCCACGTTGGCGTAGCGCACCGCGTCTTCCCAGGCGTCGCCCTGGCAGCGACGCGCCAGCAGGCTGCCCGCGAAGCAGTCGCCCGCGCCGGTCGCGTCCACGGCCTGCACGCGCAGGGCGGGCATCGGCGTGCGCTTGCCGCCGTCGTCGATGATGGAGCCGTCCTTGCCCAGCTTGAGCACCACCACGCCCGTGGCGCCGCCGTCGCGGATCCAGTCCAGCGTGCGTTCCGGATCGTCGTTGCCGGTCAGGTGCTGCATATCGTCCATGCTGGGCAGGAACAGGTCGGCCATGCGCATGGTTTCGCGCAGGATGGCGCGGGCGCGGTCGACCGGCCACAACCGCAGGCGCAGGTTCGAATCCAGGCAGATCTGCGTGCCGGCCACGCGCGCGCGCTCGAGGGCGGCAAAGACGGTGTCGCAGGCGCTGGTGCTGATCGCCAGGCTGATGCCCGACACGTGCAGGAAGCCGGCGCGTTCGATCAGGCCGGAATCCAGGCTGGCGGGCGTCATCAGGCTGGCGGCGGAACCGCGGCGCAGGTAGCTGAAGGCATGGCCGTCCGGGCCGTGCTGCACGAAGTACAGGCCGGTATGCGCGTCGTCGTCCACCTGCACGCCCGAGACGTCCACGCCTTCGGCCTGCCACAGGTCCAGGAACTGCCTGCCGAAGGCGTCGTTGCCCACGCGGGTCAGGTAGGCGCAGCGCGCGCCCTGCCGGGCCGCGGCAATGACGGCGTTGGAGGTATCGCCGCCGAAGCCCTGCAAGTATTGGCGCTGGTCCTTGTGGGTCTGGTTCAGCTCGACCAGCGGCTCGCCCAGCGCGACGATGTCGAAGTCAGCCATGGGCGGCCTCCCGGGTGCGGACGATCTGCGCCACCAGGGCGGGAGTGTCGCGGGCGGCGAAGGCCGCCTTGTCGTAGAGGTTGCTGCCTATGCCCACCAGCGCCGCGCCCGCGGCGAAGTAGCTGCCCATGTTTTCCTGGGTCACCCCGCCCGTGGGGCAGAAGAGCACGTCCGGATAGACGGACTTGAGCGCGGCCAGGTGCTTGGGGCCGCCCGTGTCCGCCGGGAATATCTTCACGACGTCCACCCCGGCGCGGCGCGCCGCCAGCACTTCGGTGGGCGTGAAGGCGCCCAGCAGGCACAGCGCGTCGGCCGCGTGCGCCATGTCGACGATATCGGTGGCCAAGGCCGGCGACACCAGGAAGTCGGCGCCCGCGACCAGCGCTTCGCGGGCCTGGTGCTCGTCCAGCACCGTGCCCACGCCGAGCTGCAGCGCGCTGCCGTGCTTGTCGCGCAAGGCCCGCAGCAGGTCGGTGACGCCGGGGATGGTCCAGGTCAGTTCCAGCGTGGTGCAACCGGCGGCCACGGCGACTTCGGCCGCATACGCGGCGGCGGCCGCGTCCGTGTAGCGCAGCACGGGTACGACCCGGGCGGCCATCAGGGCGGCAAGCTTGGAAGCAAGGGGAGCGGTCATGGAATTCCTCGGGGCTGACGGTCAGGCGCCGCCGGCGGATACCGGCAGCACGGCAAGTTTGGCCGCGGCGGCGTCGCGCAGCCGCAGCAAGGGTTCGATGTAGGCGGCTTGCGGGTCGTCGCGCCGCCGGAACAGCAAGGTGCTGACGCTGACGCCGGCCACGGGCCGCCCGGCCGCGTCGCACAGCGCCACGCCGTAGCAGACGATGCCGGCCTCGTTTTCCTCGTTGTCCGTGGCGTAGCCGCGCGCCGCGGCTTCGTCCAGCATGGCGCGCAGCGCGGGCAGGCTGGCCGCCGTGCCGGGCATGCGCGCCGCCAGCGGCAGATCGCGCAGCAGGCGCTCGCGCGAGGCGTCGTCCAGCGCCGCCAGGTAGGCCTTGCCGACCGCGCTGGAATGCAGCGCCACGGACGCCCCCACCCGGGACGCCATGCGCACCGGGCCGGGGCTCTCCAGCTTGTCAATGTAGGTCATCTCGTGCCCGGCCGGAACCGCCAGATGCACGGTTTCGCCGGTTTCGTCGCGCAGGGCCTGCAGTTCGGGCGCCAGCGCGGCGCGCAGGTCGAATTGCGACCATGCCCGGCTGGCCAGGGACAGCAGCCTCGGCCCCAATCGGTACGCGCCGCCGGTTTCGGCCACCATGCCCTGCTCGGCCAGGGCCGCGACGATCCGGTAGACCGTGGGCCTGGGATAACCGCAGTTCCGCGCCAGCGCCGCGGCGGTGGGCGGCTGCGGCGCGTCCGCCACCGCCTGCAGCACCGTCATGAACTTGGCGAATGCCGCGGCGCCCGCGACCTTGGTTTCCAGCAAGAGAGCCTCCTGCGTATGCATCGCCGCACAGGGCGGCAAACAGAAAATTGCAAGCCAGGCAGCGCGAAATTCAGACGAATCTGCGATACTGTTTATTTGTACAGCTAGTGAGGTCTTGTTTGTCCATATATTGGACAAATACCTCACGATATAGGCAATTATTCCATATCGCCGCGCTCGGAACCAGCGACGGGTCGTCGCTCGGGCAGGCCTCTTCCCTCAGGCTACGATACCGTCCATGAGCTCTCACATTCGCATCGTTGGCGCCCGCCAGAACAATCTCAAGAACCTGGACTTGACCATCGCCACCGGCGAACTGGTCGTCGTGACCGGCGTATCGGGGTCCGGCAAGAGTTCCCTGGCCTTCGACACCCTGTACGCCGAGGGGCAACGCCGCTACGTGGAAACCTTCTCGCCCTATGCGCGCCAGTTCCTGGACCGCATGGACAAGCCCCAGGTGGACCGCATCGAGGGCATCCTGCCCGCCATCGCCATCGACCAGACCAATCCGGTACGCAGCTCGCGCAGCACGGTCGGCACGATGACCGAACTGAACGACCACCTGAAACTGCTGTTCGCGCGCGGCGCGCGCCTGTACTGCCGCGGCTGCGGCAAGGTGGTGCGGCGCGATACGCCGGACTCCATCTTCCATTCGCTGGCCGAGCGCGCCGCGGCCGCCGGCGACCCGCGGCTGATCGTGACCTTCCCGATCACCGTGCCCGCCAATTTCACCGAAGAGGAAGTGCGCGGATTCCTGGAGCAGCAGGGCTATACGCGGGTGCATGCCGAGGAAAACGCGATGGCCGTCGCCGCGCCCGCCAAAGGCGCCAAGAAGGCCAAGGGCGCGAAGGCCGCCGCCGAATCGCGCCGCATCCTGCACGTCATACAGGACCGCTTCCGCTACGCCGGGGCCGAGCGCGAGCGCGTCATGGAAGCGCTGGACACCGCACTGCGCATGGGCGCCGGCCACCTGGCCGTCTACGCCATGGACGCCGAAGGCGGCGACGCCCACGTCTGGAAATACAGCGACCGCCTGCATTGCGCCGACTGCGACATCGAATACACCGACCCGCTGCCCAGCAGCTTCTCGTTCAACTCGCCGCTGGGCGCCTGCGAGGCCTGCCGCGGCTTCGGCCGCGTGATCGGCATCGATTTCGGGCTGGTCATTCCTGACGAGAACAAGACCCTGCTGGAAGGCGCCATCAAGCCGTGGACCACTCCGTCCTACAAGGAATGCCAGGACGAGCTGCAGAAGTACGCGCCCAAGGCCGGCGTGCCGCTGGGCGTGCCCTGGAAGAAGATGAGCGAGGAGCACAAGCGCTGGGTGCTCTACGGCACGCCCGACTGGAAGGGCGGCAGCGACGCCTGGAAGCACCAGTGGTACGGGGTGCAGCGCTTCTTCGACTGGCTGGAAACCAAGTCCTACAAGATGCACGTGCGCGTGCTGCTGTCGAAGTACCGCAGCTACACGCCCTGCCCCACCTGCAACGGCGCGCGGCTCAAGCCCGACGCGCTGCTCTGGCGCCTGGGCACCAAGGAAGAGGCCGACACCGTGCTGCCGCCCGAAGACGGCCGCTACCAGCGCTTCATGCCCGTGGGCGCCAACTGGAGCCGCGAGCAACTGAACGGCCTGGGCGGCCTGTCCATCCATGACGTGATGCTGCTGCCCATCGAACGGGTGCGGCTGTTCTTCGACACGCTGTCGTTCTCGGGCGCGCTGGACGCCGCCACCGACCTGCTCATGACCGAGGTCCGCGCGCGCCTCAAGTTCCTGTGCGACGTGGGCCTGGGCTACCTGACGCTGGACCGCCAGAGCCGCACGCTGTCCGGCGGCGAGGTGCAGCGCATCAACCTGACCACGGCGCTGGGCACTTCGCTGGTGAACACGCTGTTCGTGCTGGACGAGCCCTCCATCGGCCTGCACCCGCGCGACATGCACCGGGTGGTCGAAGTCATGCACCGCCTGCGCAACGCCGGCAACACGCTGGTGGTGGTGGAGCACGATCCGCAGGTCATGGTGGCCGCGGACCGCATCATCGACATCGGCCCCGGCCCCGGCGAGCGCGGCGGCCGCATCGTGTTCGACGGCACGCCCGCGCAACTGCGCGCGGCGCATACCCTGACCGGCGACTATCTCGGCGGACGCCAGCGCGTGGAAGCGCCGCGGCCCATGCCGGTGGCGGCCAGCACGCCGCGCCTGCTGCTCGAAGGCGTCAGCGCGCACAACCTGAAGAACGTTTCCGTCGAACTGCCGCTGGGCCGCCTGGTCTGCGTCACCGGCGTCTCGGGCTCGGGCAAGTCCACGCTGGTGCAGGACGTGCTGTACCCCGCCCTGCTGAAGCAGAAGGGCAGGCCGTCCGAGGCGCCCGGCGCCTTCGAGCGCCTGCTGGGCGCGGAGCAGATCGCGGACGTGGTCATGGTGGACCAGACGCCCATCGGCAAGACCACCCGCTCCAACCCGGCCAGCTACGTGGGTGCCTTCGACGCCATCCGCAAGCTGTTCGCCCAGGCGCCGCTGGCGCGCGAACGCGCCTACACGGCAGGCACGTTCAGCTTCAACGGCGGCGACGGCCGCTGCCCGACCTGCGGCGGCACCGGCTTCGAACACGTGGAAATGCAGTTCCTGTCGGACGTGTACCTGCGCTGTCCCGATTGCGACGGCAAGCGCTTCCGCCCCGAAGTGCTGGAAGTGCGCGTCGAGCACCTGGGCAAGAGCGCGTCCATCGACGAAGTGCTGGAAATGACGGTCAGCGAGGCGCTGGACTTCTTCAAGGGCCTGCGCGACGTGCAGACCGGCCTTGCGCCGCTGGCCGACGTGGGCCTGGAATACGTGCGGCTGGGCCAGCCCGTGCCCACGCTGTCGGGCGGCGAGGCGCAGCGACTGAAGCTGGCGGGCCACCTGGCCGAGGCGGCGCGCAGCGGCATCTCGACCGCCAAGGTCGCCAAGAAAGGCAGCCTGTTCCTCTTCGACGAGCCCACCACCGGCTTGCACTTCGACGACGTGGCGCGCCTGATGCGCGCCTTCCGCAAGCTGCTGGCGGCGGGCCATACCCTGCTGGTCATCGAACACAACCTGGACGTCATCCGCGCGGCCGACTGGCTGATCGACCTGGGCCCCGAAGGCGGCGACGCCGGCGGCCAGGTCATCGGCGTGGGCACGCCGCAGGACCTGATGGACAATCCGCAATCGCACACGGGCGCCGCGCTGCGCGACTACGAGGTCAGCATCCTGCCGGCGGACGTGGTGGTGACCAGCGACGCCGACGCGCAGGAAGTCGAACAGGCCGGCCTGACGGCCCGCATCGCCGAACCGGGCGCGGCCTACGGCGCCGGCATGGGCACGCCGCTGCAGTCCCTGGTGCGCGCGCGCCGCCAGGACAATATGGCGATCGAAATCCGCAACGCCCGCGAGCACAACCTCAAGAACGTCAGCGTCGAAATCCCGCGCGACAAGTTCACCGTCATCACCGGCGTGTCCGGCTCGGGCAAGTCCACGCTGGCCTTCGACATCCTGTTCAACGAAGGGCAGCGCCGCTACCTGGAATCGCTCAACGCCTACGCGCGCGCCATCGTGCAGCCCGCCGGCAAGCCGGACGTGGACGCCATCTTCGGCATCCCCCCCACCGTCGCCATCGAGCAGCGCACCAGCCGCGGGGGCCGCAAGTCCACCGTGGCCACGATGACCGAGATCCACCACTTCCTGCGCCTGCTGTACGTAAAGCTGGGCACCCAGTACTGCCCCGACTGCAACGTCGCGGTGGAGCCGCAGAACGCGGACCAGATCGTGGCGCGGCTGCTGCGCGAGCACAAGGGCGTGCACATCGGCCTGCTGGCGCCCCTGGTCACGGCGCGCAAGGGCTACTACACCGACCTGGCCAAGTGGGCCGGATCCAAGGGCCACACGCATTTGCGCGTGGACGGCGAATTCATCCCGGTCGCGCCCTGGCCGCGCCTGGACCGCTACAAAGAGCACACCATCGAACTGCCGGTGGCCGACGTGGTGGTGGACCCGGCCAACGAGGCCGAGCTGCGGGCGGCGGTCAAGAACGCGCTGGAAAACGGCCAGGGCGTCATGTCCATCGTCTGGCCCGTGAACAAGCTGCACGAGGCCTTGAACAGCGAACTGCAGCAACAGCATTTCTCGGTCAAGCGCGCGTGTCCGTCTTGCGGCACCAGCTTCCCCGAACCCGATCCGCGTTTGTTCTCGTACAACTCCAAGCACGGCTGGTGCACGGGCTGCTACGGCACGGGCCTGCAGCTCCAGGGCTTCGACGAAGAACAGACCGGCGAGGAAACCGCCTGGAACGCCTGGTACGAAGGCGAGGCCAAGGTCTGCACCGTCTGCGACGGCCAGCGCCTGAACCGCGTGGCCCGGGCCGTGCGCTGGCGCGACAAGTCCATCGCCGAACTGGCGTCGCTGCCCGTGTCGGACGCGCACACCTTCTTCACCGGCCTGGTGGCGCGCGGCCGCGAAGGCGAGATCGCCCGCGACATCCTCGCGGAAATCCGCGGCCGCCTGAACTTCATGCAGGAAGTGGGCCTGAACTACCTGGCGCTGGACCGCGCCGCGCCCACCCTGTCCGGCGGCGAAGCGCAGCGCATCCGCCTGGCCGCGCAACTGGGCTCCAACCTGCAGGGCGTCTGCTACGTGCTGGACGAGCCCACCATCGGCCTGCATCCGCGCGACAACCGCATCCTGCTGGACGCGCTGGCGCGGCTGGAAGGCAACGGCAATACGCTGGTGGTGGTGGAGCACGACGACGACACCATCCGCCGCGCCTCGCACATCATCGACATCGGCCCGGGCGCGGGCATCCGCGGCGGCCGCGTGGTGGCGCAGGGCACGGCGCAGGACCTGATCGAAGCGCCCGAATCGGTAACCGGCCGCTATCTGGCCCAGCCCTTGCAACATCCGCTGCAAGGCCGCCGGCCGGTCGAAGCCGATACGCCCATGATCGAAATCAAGGGCGCCCGCCTGCACAACCTGCGCAGCGTGGACGCGAAGATCCCGGTAGGCCGCCTGAGCGTGGTGACCGGCGTGTCGGGTTCGGGCAAATCGACCCTGGCGCGCGAAGTGCTGCTGGACAACCTGATGCAGGCCGTCTCGAAGGGCAAGGCGCCCGGCTGGGCGGGCTGCGAAAGCATCAAGGGCTGGGAGGCCATCGACCGCGTCCTGGAAGTGGACCAGACCCCCATCGGCAAGACGCCGCGCTCCTGCCCGGCCACCTACGTGGGCTTCTGGGACGACGTGCGCAAGCAGTTCGCCGATACCCGCGAAGCGCGCATGCGCGGCTGGACGGCGGCGCGCTTCTCGTTCAACACCGGCGACGGCCGCTGCCCGATCTGCGAAGGCCAGGGTATGCGCACCATCGAAATGAACTTCCTGCCGGACGTCAAAGTGCCTTGCGACGCCTGCAACGGCGCGCGCTTCAACAGCGACACGCTCAGCGTCCAGATGCGCGGCAAGAACGCGGGCGAACTGCTGGCCATGGAAGTGGACGACGCCATCGGCTACTTCGCGGCCCATCCCAAGATCCATCGCCCCCTGCAGTTGATGCAGGACGTGGGCCTGGGCTACCTGACCCTGGGCCAGCCCTCGCCCACCCTGTCCGGCGGCGAAGCCCAGCGCATCAAGCTGGTGACCGAGCTGTCCAAGGCCAGGCTGACCGACGGCCTGATCAAGACCGGCCGGGCCTCGCGCATTCCCCACACCCTGTACGTGCTGGACGAGCCCACCGTCGGCCTGTCCATGGCCGACGTGGAGAAGCTGATCCACGTGCTGCACCGCCTGGTGGAAGCCGGCAACACGGTGGTGGTGATCGAGCACAACCTGGACGTGATCGCCGAAGCCGACTGGCTGCTGGACCTGGGCCCCGAAGGCGGCACGGGCGGCGGCAGGCTGGTGGCCGAAGGGTCGCCCGAACACGTCATGACCCTGAGCGACCATTCCCACACGGGACGGGTCCTGAAGGAATTCCTGGCACATCAACAGCAGTAAGACGCATGGAATGTCGTTTTGAAGACCGGCTGGCCGGCCGCGCGCTGCGATTGGAGGGCTTCTGCTCGCGGATCGAGGCGCGCGCGGCCGCCGAGGTCGCCCCCGCCCTGGCCGCCATCGACGCGGCGCGGCGGCAGGGGCGCTGGGTGGCGCTCCTGCTCGACTACGAGCTGGGCGAATGGCTGTTGCCGGAGGCCGCGCTGGCGCCGCCCTCCGGTCCCTGGACGCCGTCCCGCGACAACGGCGAGCCGCGCATGACCGCGCTGGTGTTCGAACGCAAGGTGGACGAGGCGCCCTGGGACGCGCCGGACGCCGGCAGCGCGCCCGCGGCCATCAGCCTGCCCGAGCCGCGCATGACCGAGCCCGATTACGTGCGGCAGATCGACGCGATCCGCGCGCTGATCGGCGCCGGCGAGCTGTACCAGGTGAACTACACCCAACCGCTGGACCTGCGCTACCAGGGCGACCCCGCCACGCTGTACCGGCGCATCGCCGCCCGCAACCCGGTGGCGCACGGCGCCTTCATCCAGGACGGCGCGCGCACGGTGCTGTCGTTTTCGCCCGAACTGTTCGTGCGCCGCGACGGCCCGCGCCTGACCACGCGGCCGATGAAGGGCACGGCCCCGCGCCACCCCGACCCGGCCGAAGACGAACGGCTGGGCCAGGCGCTGCTGGCCAGCGCGAAGAACCGCGCCGAGAACCTGATGATCGTGGACCTGCTGCGCAACGACCTGGGCCGGCTGGCCGAGCCGGGCTCGGTGCGGGTGGACGCGCTGTTCTCGCTGGAGCGCTATCCCACCGTCTGGACCATGACCTCCACGGTGTCGGCGCTGGCGCCCCGCGCCGGCCTGGAGGAGGTGCTGCGCGCGCTGTTTCCCTGCGGATCCATCACCGGCGCCCCCAAGGTGGCGGCCATGCGCCGCATCCGCCAGATGGAGGCGGCGCCCCGCGGCCTGTACTGCGGCAGCATCGGCTGGCTGGCGCCGGACGGCGACTTTTCGCTGAACGTCGCGATCCGCACCCTGGTGCTGGACGCCTCCGGCCGGGGCGTCTACAGCGTGGGCGGTGGCATCGTGCACGACTCGGACCCCGCGGAAGAATGGCAGGAATGCCACTGGAAGGCCCGGATTTTGCGGGCGTGAGCACCCAGGCGGCGGCCGCGGTAGTAGGATAGAGCGCGCCCCCACCCCAGGAGAGTCCCATGCAACCCGAACTGATCGAGACCATCCTGGTGGATGCCGAACGCCGCGTGCCGCTCCTGGCCCGCCACCTCAAGCGCCTGGAAGCATCCTGCAAGGCCCTCGGCTACGGTTGGGGCGGCCGGGCCGTGGAAGGCGACATCATCGTCACCGCGCTCAGCCTGGCGACGCCGGGGCCTCACCGCCTGCGCCTGCTGGTGGCGCGCGACGGCAGCCGCAGCATCCAGACCGCCGCGCTTCCTCCCCTGCCCGCCCGCCAGGAAGCCATGCTCGCGCCCGAGGCGCTGCGCTCCACCGAACCGCTGCTGCGCTACAAGACCACGTACCGGCCCTGGTACACCAAGACCATCGAATGGCTGCCCTCGCATCCGCACATCTTCGACCTGCTCTACCTGAACGAGCGCGGCGAACTCTGCGAAGGCAGCCGCAGCAATGTCTACCTGCGCCTGGACGGCGACTGGTACACGCCGCCGGTGGACAGCGGCTGCCTGCCCGGCGTGCAGCGCGCCGAACTGCTGGACGGCGGACAGGTCGAGGAACGCGTCCTGACCCTTGCCGACCTGCACGCCGCCGACGAAATCCGCCTGTCCAACGCGCTGCGGGGCTGGTTTCCCGTGACCCTGCGAGAAACCTGAAGCCGGCGCGGGCCCGCCCGGCTCAATCCGCGAACTCGTCCACCACCACCCGGCGCAGCCATTGGTTGGCGGACTCGCGGTGGTTGCGGGCGTGCCAGAACACATTGATCACCGATTCCGGGATCTTCACCGGACAGGCCGCCGTGGCCAGGTCGAACGGCCCGCACGCGCAGTCGGCGAAACGCCGCGGCACCACGGCGATCATGTCGGTGGCGGCAAGCACCGGCCCCACCGCCATGAAGTGCGGCACCGTCAGGCGCACGCGCCGCCGGATGCCGGCCTGCCCGATCACCTCGTCCACCACGCCGTGGCCGGTGCCTTCCGACACGATGGCCACGTGCTCCGCCGCGCGGAACTGCCTGGCCGACACGCCGGTGCGCGCCAGGGGATGGTCGCTCCGGAAAATGCAGACATAGGGCTGGCGGAACAGCAGCCGCTGGAAGAACCCGCTTTTCAGGCCGGGCAGGAAGCCCATGGCCAGGTCGATCCGGCCGCGCTCCATCTCGTCCTTCACGTCGATCGAGGTCGTGCGCACGGTGCGCACGGTGACGCCGGGCGCGGCCCGCTCCAGCGCGCGCATCAGCCGGGGCAGGAAGTAGGTCTCGCCCACGTCGTTCACGCCGATCACGAAGGCGCGCTCGCTATGCGCCGGGTCGAAGGCGGCGCGCGCGTTCAGCGTGCTGTGCAGCGCATCGAGGGCGTCCGCGACGGGCCGCGCCAGCGCTTCGGCGTAGGGCGTGGGCACCATGCCGCGCGAAGTCCGCAGGAACAGCTCGTCGCCCAGCAGCTTGCGCAGCCGGCCCAGCGCATTGCTGACGCCGGGCTGCGATATCCCCAGGCTCTCCGCCACGGCCGAGACCCGGCCATGTTTCCGCAGTTCATTGAAGACGACCAGCAGGTTCAGGTCCACGTCTTGCAGGTTCATGCGCTTGTCTCCACCAATATTGATTTTGGTGATTTATCTCATCAAGCAGATTCTATTTATTTATTTCATGGGCTGCCCGATCATGCGACGAACGCCTGCGCCCATGCCGCGCATGGCTCTGCCCGGCCGCCCCGCGGCCAGCCGAAACAAGGAGACCCGCCATGCATTCCTGTACGCGCCCCGCGCCCTGTCCGGGGGGCGAGCCATGAACGCCCCCGAAAGCCCCGTCGAATTCGTGCCGCCCTGGCAAGGCGGCGGCTCCCACCGCATCCCCTTCGGCGTCTATACCGATGCCGCCCTGCACCAGCGCGAGCTGGAGCGGTTCTTCTACCGCGCGCACTGGTGCTACGTGGGCCTGGAGGCCGAGATCCCCGGGCCGGGCGACTTCAAGCGCACCGCCGTGGGCGAGCGCTCGGTCATCCTGCTGCGGGACAACGACGGCCAGGTGCGCGTGGTGGAAAACGTGTGCGCCCACCGCGGCGTCCAGTTCTGCCGCGAACGTTCCGGCAACCGCAGCGAATTCGTCTGCCCCTACCACCAGTGGAACTACGACCTGCAGGGCAACCTGATCGGCGTGCCCTTCCGCCGCGGCGTCAAGCAGGACGGCCGCATCAACGGCGGCATGCCTCCCGACTTCAAGCCGGAAGAACACGGCCTGACCAAGCTGGCGGTGGCCTGCCGCAACGGCGTGGTGTTCGCCTCGTTCGACCACGGCGTGGAGCCGCTGGAGGACTACCTGGGGCCGGACATCCTGCATTACTTCGACCGCGTCTTCGACGGCCGCGAACTGGTGATCCACGGCTACAGCCGCCAGCGCATCCCGGGCAACTGGAAGCTGATGCAGGAGAACATCAAGGACCCCTACCATCCCGGCCTGCTGCACACCTGGTTCGTCACCTTCGGCCTGTGGCGCGCGGACAACCGCTCCGAACTGAAGATGGACCGCCACTTCCGCCACGCCGCCATGATTTCCACCCGCGGCCAGGGCGGCAAGGGCAGCGTGACCAGCGGCGTGTCCAGCTTCAAGGAGCAGATGTCGCTGAACGACGACCGTTTCCTGGACATCGTGCCGGAGCCTTGGTGGAACGGCCCCACCGCCGTGCTGATGACGCTGTTTCCCAGCGTCATCATCCAGCAGCAGGTGAATTCGCTGTCCACCCGCCACATCCAGCCGGTGGGCCACGACGCCTTCGACTTCGTCTGGACGCACTTCGGCTTCGCCGACGACAGTCCCGAGATGACGCGCCGCCGCCTGCGCCAGGCCAATCTGTTCGGTCCGGCCGGCTTCGTGTCCGCGGACGACGGCGAGGTCATCGAGTTCTCGCAGTCGGGCTTCGAGCAAAAGCCCTGGCACCGCAGCGTGGCGGAGCTGGGCGGCAAGACGGCCGAGAACACCGACCACATGGTGACGGAAACGCTGATCCGCGGCATGTACGCGTACTGGCGGCGGGTGATGGAGGCCTGACGATGCTGGACTTTCCCCTCTACTACCAACTGACCCGCCTGTACAACGACTACGCCGCCGCGCTGGACGCGGAGGAATGGGAGAAATGGCCCGACTTCTTCATGGAGGACTGCGTGTACAAGGTGCTGCCGCGCGAAAACCACGAGCGCGGCTATCCGCTGGCGACCATGGCCTTCGAGAGCCGCGGCATGCTGAAGGACCGCATCTACGGCGCCACCGACACGATCTTCCACGATCCCTACTACCAGCGCCACGTCGTGGGCGCGCCGCGCGTGCTGTCGGTGCAGGGCGACCGCATCGAGTCGGAAGCCAACTACGCCGTGTTTCGCACCAAGCCCAGCCAACTGACCACGGTGTTCAACGTTGGCCGCTACCTGGACGTGGTGCGCCGCGGCCCGGACGGCCTGAAGTTCGAATCGCGGCTGTGCATTTTCGACAGCGAACTGGTCCCGAATTCACTCATCTATCCCATCTGACAAGGACACAGCACCATGAGCATGCAATGGATCAAGGCCATCGCGCGGGCCGACGTGCCGGAGGATGACGTGATCGCCGTGGAAGCGGGCGGCCGGGAGATCGCGTTCTACGGCGTGGATGGCGAGGTCTACGCCACCGACAATCTCTGTACGCACGGCAATGCGCGGCTGTGCGACGGTTTCCTGACCGGGCACGAAATCGAATGCCCGCTGCACCAGGGCCGTTTCGACGTGCGCGACGGCCGGGCGCTCTGCTCGCCGCTGCGCGACGACATCGCCACCTATCCGGTCAGGATCGAGGACGGCGTCGTGTTCGTGGCGTTGTAGGAAGCGGGGTTCAGACGGCGAGGCGCAAGGCCTCGTTGGCCGCGGCCATCCCCATGGCCGCGGTCACCGTCACGACCGAGCCGTAGCCCGCGCAGGACAGTCCCTGCGGCGCCAGGACCTCTCCCGACGCGCCCATGTCGTCCTCGCCCTCGGTGGCGCGGGTCCAGGCGTCCGGCAGAATGGCCGGCTGGTCGAACCACAGGGCGTGGATGCCCATCTTGGGCACGCGCTTCAGGGCGCGGCCGTTCCGGTCGGAGGCGCGAGGAAAGCCGTGTTCGCGCCGCAGTTTGTTGCGCAGCTTGGACAGCAGCGCGTCGTTCACGGCCGCGGACAGATCGCCCGCCCGCAAGGCCAGCGGATCGGTCTTGCCGCCGGCCCCGCCGCACAGCAGCATGGGCACGCCCTGCGCCCGCGCATGCAGGATCATCGCGATCTTGGCCGCGGCCTGGTCGGTGCAGTCGATGATGACAGTGTACGGGCCCGGCAGCACGCCGACCACGTTCTCAGGGGAAACGAAGTCGTCCACCCGCGTGAGGCGGCATTCCGGGTTGATGGCCAGCACCCGCTCGGCCATGGCGTCCACCTTGGATTGCCCGAGTGTCGACGTCAGCGCGTGGATCTGCCGGTTGACGTTGGATTCGGCAATGTGGTCCAGGTCGATGAGCGTCAGCGCCCCGACCCCGCAACGCGCCAGCGCCTCCACCGTCCAGGACCCGACCCCGCCCAGGCCGGCCACCGCGACGTGGGCGTTGCGGATGCGGGCGGGGGCTTCGGGGCCGTACAGGCGGGACAGGGCGCCGAAGCGGCGGTCCAGATCGGCGGGTTCCGGGGGAAAAGGGTCGGGGGAGTTCATGGGGGGGTATTTTAGGGCAGGCGGTATGGGGGGATGAGGGCCCCACCGTTCAAGTGTCTGACACCCAAGGAAGTACCCTTCACGCGGCTCCAGCGCCCCGCGGGTGTCTGACACTCATCGATATGCGCTGGTGTCAGACACCCTATGGCGCGCCCATGCAACTTGACTGCCGTCTCCCCAGGGTGTCAGACACTGTCCCGGTGGCATCTCACCGCTCGCTCAAGTGGCTGACACCCGAGACAGTGCAAGTGTCTGACACCCAAGGAAGTGCCCTTCACGCGGCTCCAGCGCCCCGCGGGTGTCTGACACCCATCGATATTCGCTGGTGTCAGACACTCTATGGCGCGCCCATGCAACGTGACCGCCGTCTCCCCAGGGCGTCCGACACTGTCCCGGTATACGCTGGTGTCAGACACCGGCGGCTCTCCGTCGCGACAAGCGCCTCAAGACCCCGCCGCCACACCGGCAAGCTCGTCCGCCGCATCGTCCCCGCCCAGCGCCTGATACACCGTGACCTGGTTCACCAGCCGGTTCAGCATGTTCTCGTCCCGCGCGATCTCCGCGGTCCTGCGCTTTTCCTGGGCGTCCAGCCAATCCTTCAGCGACACGGCCCCCGCGCGGTATCGCACCTCGTACAGGCTCTCGGCCTGGCGGGCGGCGCGCAAGGACGCGTCCAGTTGCTCGGCCTGCAGCGCGAGCTGGGTACGGTTCGACAGGGCGTTCTCCACGTCCGCCATCGCCTGGTACAGCGACTGCCGGAAGTTCACCACGCGCTCCTCATAATCCGCCCTGGATATCTTGATGTTGAGCTGCATCTGGTTCCATTGCAGGAACGGCAGCGTCAAGCCGGCGCCCAGGGAGCCGACCGGGTTCTGCAGGATGTCGGCCAGCGTGGGACTGGCGCTGCCCAAGGCGCCGGTGAGGGTCAAGGGCGGGTAGAAACTGGCGCGGGTTGCGTCGACGGTGGCCAGGGCTTCGCGCAGGCGCAGTTCGGCGGCGCGCAGGTCGGGGCGGCGGCCCAGCAGTTCGGCGGGCACGCCGGCGCGGGCCTCGGGCAGCGGATACTGCGGCAGGCGCGCCGGGTCCGCCATGGTGCGTTCCGGCGGGCCGTCGAAGAGGATGGCCAGCGCGTTCGCGTATTCCACGCGAGCCTGCACCAGCAGCGCATGGGCGGCCTGCTGGCTGGCCACGGTCTGCTCGGCCTCGGCCATTTCCAGCGCCGACGCGCCGCCCGCGGCGTACTGGGCGCGCACTAGGTCCTGCGTCCGGCGCGCGTAGGCGATGCTTTCTTCGCTGCTGGTGGTGCGCTGGTTGATGAAAGCGGTCTGCCAATAAAGCGTGGCCGTGGTGCCCACCAGCGACAGCGCCGCGCTCTGGCGGTCCTGTTCTGTCGCCAGCGCTTCCCACTGCGCGGCGTCGCGCTGGCGGGACAGCTTGCCCCACAGGTCCACTTCATAGCTGACGGTCAGCTCCGCCGTGTTGTTGCGGGTGGTGTAGCGTTCGCCGCTGAGCGTGCGCGAGCGGCTGAGGTTCGCGCTGCCGCCCAGTTGCGGGAACAACTGGTCCTCGGACAGCCCGGCCTGGTATTGGGCGCGCCGCACCCGGATGGCGGCCGCGGCCAGGTCGTTGTTGCGCGCCAATGCGCCCTCGACCAGGCCGGTCAGCACCGGGTCGTTGAAATTGCGCCACCATGCGCCGCCGTCGGCCAGCGGGCCAGCCTGGACGTCCGAGGCCGGCGCATGCGACCAGGCCGCCGGCACGGAAGTCGCCGGCGGTTCGTAGTCGCTGCGCAGCAAGCCGCAGCCTCCCAGCCCAAGCAGCAGCGCCAGGGCGGCGGGTTTGCAAATCAGGGAAACCGCTTTCATCGTCTTCATTCCCGGGCCAACGCCTCTACGGGATCCAGGCGCGCCGCATTGCGCGCCGGCAAATAACCGAACAGCACCCCGATCAGCGTCGAGCAGGTGAACGCCGCCACCATGGCCGCCGTGGAGTAAATCATCTGGAACGAACCGCCGGTGGCCTTGGACACCAGCACGCCCAGTCCCAGCGACAAGAGGATGCCGATCGCCCCGCCGATCAGGCACACCAGCACCGCCTCGATCAGGAATTGCTGCATGATGTCGCTGCGCCGCGCGCCCACCGCCATGCGCACGCCGATCTCGCGGGTGCGCTCGGTGACCGAGACCAGCATGATGTTCATGACGCCGATGCCGCCCACCATCAGCGAGATCAGGGCGATCATGGACACCAGCAGGGTCATCGTCGCCGTGGTGCGCTCGATGGTCTTGCGGACGGCGTCCGTGTTGAACACGAAGAAGTCCTTCACCACGTGGCGGCGCGTCAGCAGCCGCACGATGGCCTGCTCCGCAGCGGCGGGCGGCGAGGCGTCGTTGACGCGGACCGTGATGCTCTTCAGGTGCTGCTGGCCCAGCACCCGGGACAGCGCCGTGGTGTAGGGTATCCATACGTTCAGCGTGTCGTTGCTGCCGAAGACCGTGTCCTTCTTCTGCGTCACCCCGATCACGCGGGCCGGCATGGATCCCAGGAACACCACCTGCCCGATGGGATCGGTATGCGAGCCGAACAGCGCGCGGCGCGTGCCTTCGTCGATCACCACTTCCTGGGCCCGCCGCGTCACGCTGGTCGCGTCGAAGAACTTGCCCTGGGCTATCTTGATGGCGCGCACCCGGAAATACTGTTCGCCCACGCCCTGGATCGCGCCGTTCACGGACACGTTGCGGTAGCGCAGCGTATTGCTGGTGGACACCTCGGGCGTCACGCTGTCCACGTAGGACTCCCGCGCCAGCGCGTCCGCGTCGGATGCCACCAGGGTGCGGATGTTGACGGCCTTCTCGTCGCCGAAGTCCTTGCCGGGAAAGATCTCGACCGTATTGGTGCCGATCGCGCTGATATCTTCCAGGATCTTGCGGCGCGAGCCTTCGCCCAGCGCCACCACCGACACCACCGCCGCGATGCCGATGATGATGCCCAGCATGGTCAGCGAAGTGCGGAGCCGGTGCGCGTTCATGGCCAGCAAGGCCATGCGCAGGGCTTCGCCGCAGCGGTCCAGGTAGGCCTGCCAGGCGGGCCGCTGGGCCAGCGCCGGGGCCGCTTCCCTGGCGATCTCGCGCCGCGGCGCTTCGGGATTGCGCCGGTCGGAGACGATTTCGCCGTCGCTGATCTCGATGATGCGCTGGGCATGGCGCGCCACGTTCATATCGTGCGTCACGATGATGATGGTGTGGCCCGCCGCGTTCAGTTCTTCCAGGATGCGCAGCACTTCCTGGCCGGTGTGCGTGTCCAGCGCGCCGGTCGGCTCGTCGGCCAGGATGATCTCGCCGCCGTTCATCAGCGCCCGCGCGATGCTGACGCGCTGCTGCTGGCCGCCCGACAACTGGCCGGGCCGGTGCCCGGACCGGTCGCCCAGCCCCAGCCGCTCCAGCAGCGCCTCGGCGCGCGCGAGGCGCGCCTCGCGCCGCTTGCCCGCGTAGACGGCCGGCACTTCCACGTTGCCCAGCGCGCTCAGGTCCGACAACAGGTGGTAGCGCTGGAAAATGAAGCCGAAATGCTCGCGGCGCAACTGGGCCAGTTCGTCCGGGTCCAGCTCGCCGGTGCTGCGGCCGCCGACCCGGTACTCGCCGCGGGTGGGGCGGTCCAGGCAGCCCAGGATGTTCATGAGCGTGGACTTGCCCGAGCCGGACGCGCCCACGATGGCCACCATTTCCCCGGCCTCGATGGACAGGTCGATGTCCTTCAGGACGGCGATGGTCTGCTCGCCCGCGGGAAACTCGCGGCGCACGCCGGCCAGCGAGATGAGGGGCGCGCTCATCTCAGGCCCCCGGCGCCGCGGCGGCCGGGGCGGCATCGGCCGACACGACGCGCTCGCCCACCTCCAGCCCCTCCAGCACCTGCGCCTGGACGTTGTTGTTCATGCCTATCCTGACCTGGCGCACTTCCGTCTTGTTGTCCTTCAGGACCACGCGCACGGCATAGCGGCCGTCCTCGCCGCGCTTGCCCAGCGCCGAGGCCGGCACCACCACCGCGTCCTTGGCTTCGCCCAGCACGATGAAGACCTGCGCGGTCATGGAGATGCGCAGCTTCTCGTCGGGATTCGGCACGTCGAACAGTCCGTTGTAGTACACGGCCGCGGACGTGGAAGTACCGGTGGAGGACGTGGTCAGCGCGGAGGTCGCGTCATCTTTCTGGATGGAGTCCGGCGCCGGCTCCACCGCGCGCAGTTCGGCGTGATAGCGCTCGTCGGGCTCGCCGAGGATGGTGAAGTACACGGGCAGGCCCGGCTTCACGCGGGTCACGTCCGCCTCGGATATCTGCGCCTTGACCGTCATGGTGTCGACCTGGGCCACCTTGATGATGGTGGGCGCGCTCTGGATCGAGTTGACGGTCTGGCCTTCCTTGGTGACCACCGCCACCACCACGCCGTCTATGGGCGAGGCGATGCGGGTGTAGCCCAGGTTGACGCGGGCGGTGTCCACCTGGATCTCGGCCTGCGCGATCTGGGCGTCCAGCGACGCGATCTCGGCGCGGGTCACGCCCAGCGTGGCTTCGGCGGTCTCGTAGGCTTCGCGCGAACTGGCGTCCGCCGCCAGCATCTGGCGCTGGCGCCGAAAGGCCAGTTCGGCCTGCTTCAGCATGGCGACCTTGGCGGCCCGCTCCGCGCGCCGGGTCTGCAAGGCGGCTTCGGCATTGCGCAGGTCGTTCTGCTGGGTCAGGTCGTCGATCTCGGCCACCAACTGGCCCTTCTTGACCCGATCGCCCAGCGCCACTTTCAGGGACTTCAACTGGCCCGACACCTGGGCGCCCACGCTGACGCGCTCGATGGCGTCTATGGTGCCGCTGGCCAGCACGCTGTCCTCGAGGTTGGCGCGGGTGACCTCGGCCACGGCGAAAGTGGGCGGAGGCGGGGCCGAGAAAAAGGCGGCGCGCACGGCAAACGCCGCAAGCAGGAGCAGGACGGCTATCAGGAGGTAGCGCTTGAACTTACTGCGGGACTTTTTCATTGAAGCTGCCGGATTGGGCGGCGGGGCCCATGCCCCGCGCCGGTATTGCGTAACGGTGAAAAACGGTACAGGAACGCGGGCGTCCAAGGGCTGCCCGATTGTTCCGTTGCAAGAACGATACAACGCTTTGGCGCGGCCGGCCGTCATCCCGCTGTGCACAGAAGCGCCGAACGTGCCGCCATCTTGCGCCGTAAGCACACGAGTTCGCCGCTAGATGGCGCCTATCTTGTAACCGGGCCGTGCCGCCGAATGCGGCGGTGCAAAATACGCCCGCCTCGACATTGCAAGACGATATGGACAGAATGAATGCAGTTAAGCCGTATCCGTGTCCACTTCCCATAGATCCCCCTCCTCGTCTCCCAGTTCCCCGGAATTTTCCGGGGCGGTGCTGTTGTGCCTGCTGGCCATGATGAACCATGTGGCGCTGACGGGGGGACGCATCACCGTCTCGCTGACCGCGCTGCAAATGGGGCTGTCCACCTTCAAGGTGGGCACGCTGGTCGCGGTATTCGCCGTGCTGCCCATGCTGTTCTCCGTGCGCGCCGGACGCTGGGTCGACCGGGTCGGCATTGTCCGCCCGCTGGTCCTCGGCACCACGCTGGTGGCGGCCGGCACCGCCCTGCCCTTCATTTCCCAGACCCAACTGGCCCTGCTCATCGCTTCCTGCTGCATCGGCATCGGCTTCATGCTGCACCAGGTGGCCACGCAGGATCTGCTGGGCCATGCCGAGCCCACACAGCGGCTGCGCAATTTCTCCTTCATGTCGCTGGCCCTGGCGGGATCCGGGTTTTCCGGGCCGCTGATCGCCGGGCTGGCGATCGACCACCTGGGCACCCGGCTGGCCTTCGGCCTGCTCACGGTGGGGCCGCTGCTGTCGGCCGCGGGCCTGTATGTGCTGCGTCACCAATTGAAGGCGGCGGATTCGCTGCTTTCCGGCGCAAAAGAAGCCGAACGCCGCCGCGTTACCGAATTGCTGGCCGTGCCGGCACTGCGCCGGATCCTGATGGTAAACACCATTCTGTCCGGCGCGTGGGATACCCATTTGTTCGTCGTGCCCATTTTCGGCGTGGCCATCGGCCTGTCCGCCACCACGATCGGCGTCATTCTTGCGTCGTTCGCGGCGGCAACATTCGTCATCCGCCTCGTACTCCCCCTGATCCAGCGGCGGGTGCGTTCCTGGACTCTGGTGCGCGTCGCCATGGCGACTGCCGCCATCGATTTCCTGTTTTATCCGTTATTCACCGACGTTACCACCTTGATCGTGCTGTCTTTCATCCTGGGACTGGCGCTGGGCTGCTGCCAACCCAGTATGCTGTCCCTGCTGCACCAGTACTCGCCGCCGGGCCGCGCGGCCGAGGCCGTGGGCCTGCGGATGGCGCTGATCAACGGTTCGCAGGTCTCTCTGCCGTTGACCTTCGGCGCGCTCGGTGCGGTAATTGGCGTTGCCCCCCTATTCTGGGCCTATGCCCTGGCCTTGATGGCCGGAGGCTGGGCCAACCGCAATCCCCCGATCGAATCTGACCGGAAAACGCAGTCGTGAATACCCCGTCTTCCCCTCCCGCCGGCATCGCCGGCTCCAGCCTGCCGTTTCGCCTCTGGACGCCCGAAGAGCGGCAGGGGTCCCTGGACGAGGCCCTGCGCCACTGGCAATCGGGCGAGGACGTGTGGGTCTACGGCTACGGCTCGCTGATCTGGCGCCCCGATTTCGACTTCATGGAGCGCCGGCTCGCCACCCTGCGCGGCCATCACCGGGCGCTGTGCCTGTGGTCGCGCGTGAACCGGGGCACGCCGGAGTGCCCGGGCCTGGTGTTCGGCCTGGACCGGGGCGGTTCGTGCCGCGGCGTGGTCTACCGGTTGGCCGGCGGCCAGGTGCCCAATTACTTCCCCGCGCTCTGGGAGCGCGAGATGTCCACCGGCGCCTACCTGCCGCGCTGGCTCAATTGCACGACCGACGCCGGCACCGTCCGGGCGCTGGTCTTCATCATGAACCGGGACAACCCGGCCTATATCCGCGCGCTGCCCGAACCCGAACTGCTGGAGATCGTGCGCCGCGCCGCCGGCCGCTACGGCCCCTGCACCGACTATGTCGTGCAGACCGCCCAGGCGCTGCGCGCCGCCGGCATCCACGACGCCCGCCTGGACGCCATCGCCCGCCGGCTGGAGCAGGACGGCCGGCCGCTGCCGGAAGGCGCCTGAGGCCGGCGCGCCGCCACCGGGACGATCTTGCCGGGGACCTGAGCGGGGTCAATAGAGGGGACGCGGTCCAGGCGGTATAAACTCCCTGTTATCCACGCTGAATCCCCACGCCCATGTCCGTCTCAGATCTGCGTCAAAGTTACGAGAAGAACGTCCTGCTCGAAAGCCAGGCCGCGGCTTCGCCGTTCGCGCAATTCACCCGCTGGTTCGACGAAGCCCTGGCCGCCAAGGTGCCCGAACCCAACGCCATGACCCTGGCCACGGTGGACGCCGGCGGGCAGCCCAGCGCGCGCATCGTCCTGATCAAGGGCTTCGACGAGCGCGGGTTCACGTTCTTCACCAATTACGAATCCCGCAAGGGCCTGGACCTGCAGGCCGAGCCGCGCGCCTGCCTGCTGTTTTTCTGGCAGCCGCTGGAACGCCAGGTCCGGATCGAAGGCACGGTGGAAAAAGTGGCTGCCGAAGAATCGGACGCCTACTATCACAGCCGCCCCGCCGGCTCCCGCATCGGCGCCTGGGCCTCGCGCCAGAGCCAGCCCATCACCCGCGAAGAGCTGGAAGCCCGCGAACGGGAATTCCGCGAGCGCTTCGGCGAAGCGCCGCCGCGCCCGCCGCACTGGGGCGGTTACCGCCTGAAGCCCACCGCTTTCGAATTCTGGCAAGGCCGGCCCTCGCGCCTGCACGACCGCCTGCGCTATGTCGCGGACGGCCCGGCCTGGAAGATCGAACGCCTGTCGCCTTGATGCCGGGCGCCCGGCGCGCCCGCCCCAATCCACGATTGCATGACCGCCTCCTCCCCTGATTTTGACGCCGCCTTTTTCCGCACCGCGCTGGGCCGCTACGCCACGGGCGTGACGGTCGTGACGACCGCCGGCCTCGACGGCGCGCCCATCGGGCTGACGGTAAGCTCCTTCAACTCCGTGTCGCTGAACCCGCCGCTGGTGCTGTGGAGCCTGTCGCGCAGTTCTTCCTCGCTGGCCGCCTTCGAGCAATGCGAGCGCTACGTGGTCAATGTGCTGGGCGCGGAACAGATCGCGCTCGCGCGCCGCTTCGCCACGGGCAAGACCCCCGACCGCTACGCCGGCCTGCCCGTGCACCACGCCCCGGGCGGCACGCCCATGCTGGACGGCCACTGCGCGGCCTGGTTCGAATGCCACAACCGCAGCCGCTACGTGGAAGGCGACCACGTCATCATGGTGGGCGAGGTGGAGCGCTGCGGTCATAGCGCCGAACCGCCGCTGGTCTTCCATGCCGGCGGCTTCGACCTGACTCCCGCCGGCGACCGTTCGGAAAGGAAGGCGCCATGAGCGCGGACATCGATTGCGTCGTCATCGGCGCGGGCGTGGTCGGCCTGGCCATCGCGCGCGCGCTGGCCCAGTCCGGGCGCGAAGTGCTGGTGGCGGAAGCCACCGAGGCCATCGGCACCGGCACCAGCTCGCGCAACTCGGAAGTCATACACGCCGGCATCTATTACCCGGCGGGCAGCCTCAAGGCCCGGCTGTGCGTGCGCGGCAAGCACCTGCTCTATGCCTATTGCGCGGAACGCGGCGTGCCGCACAAGCGCCTGGGCAAGCTCATCGTGGCCACCAGCCCCGAACAGGCCGCGCAACTGGAAAGCATCGCCCAGCGGGCCCGCGCCAATGGCGTCGACGACCTGCAATTCCTGTCCGGCGAGGACGCCATGCGCCTGGAACCCGCGCTGCGCTGCACCGCCGCCCTGTCGTCGCCGTCCACCGGCATCGTGGACAGCCACGCGCTGATGCTGTCGTTCCAGGGCGACGCCGAGAACGCCGGCGCCCAATGCGTCTTCCACACGCCGCTGGTGTCCGGCCGCGTGCGCCCCGAAGGCGGCTTCGAACTGCAGTTCGGCGGCGACGAAGCCATGAGCCTGAGCTGCAACGTGCTGATCAATTCGGCCGGCCTGCAGGCCCCGGCGCTGGCGCGCCGCATCGACGGCGTGCCGGCGTCCAGCATTCCCACCGATTATCTGTGCAAGGGCAGCTATTTCACGCTGTCCGGCCGCGCGCCCTTCTCGCGCCTGATCTACCCCGTGCCGCAGCATGCCGGCCTGGGCGTGCACCTGACGCTGGACATGGGCGGCCAGGCCAAGTTCGGCCCCGACACGGAATGGGTCGGCACCGAGGACTACACCCTGGACCCAGCCCGCGCCGACGTGTTCTACGCGGCGGTCCGCAGCTATTGGCCGGCCCTGCCCGACAACGCGCTGGCGCCCGGCTACACGGGCATCCGGCCGAAGATTTCCAGTCCGCACGAGCCCGCCGCCGATTTCGCCATCCTCGGGCCGGCCGCGCACGGCGTGCCCGGCCTGGTGAACCTGTTCGGCATTGAATCGCCCGGCTTGACCTCGAGCCTCGCCCTGGCCGAAGAGACCCTCGCCCGTCTGAATGGATAAACGCCCCCACGCCGCGCACGCTGCGCCCGCTAGCTGCCCCCCAAAAGGGGCCGATTTTATTTTTCCTCTTTTTTTCTGAGCCATGCAGCACAACGACTACATCCTGACCCTGTCCTGCCCCGACCGCACGGGCATCGTCTATCGCGTCAGCGGCCTGTTGTTCGAATTGGGCTGCAACATCCTGGATTCGCAGCAGTTCGGCGACGAGGAGACCGGCCGGTTCTTCCTGCGCGTGCACTTCGACGCGCCCGCCGGCGTGGCCGCCAGCGACCTGCGCGCGCGCCTGGCCTCCCTGTCCGACGAATACGGCATGGAACTGAAGCTGCATGACGCCCGCCGCAAGGAACGCCTGCTGATCATGGTCAGCAGGCAGGGCCATTGCCTGAACGACCTGCTGTTCCGCGTGCACAGCGGCCACCTGCATGCCGAAGTGGCGGCCATCGTGTCGAACCACAACGACTACGCCGGCCTCGCGGCGTCCTACGGCATCCCCTTCCATCACCTGCCGGTCACGGCCGAGACCAAGGCCGAACAGGAACGGCAGGTGCTGGCGCTGGTGGAACAGGAAAACATAGACCTGGTCGTGCTGGCCCGCTACATGCAGATCCTGTCGGAGGACATGTGCCGCGCGCTCAACGGCCGCGCCATCAATATCCACCACAGCTTCCTGCCCAGCTTCAAGGGCGCCCGCCCATACCACCAGGCGCACGCCCGCGGCGTCAAGATCATCGGGGCCACGGCCCACTACGTGACGTCGGACCTGGACGAAGGCCCCATCATCGACCAGGACATCGAACGCGTGGACCACACGATGACCGCGCAGGACCTGACCCAGGTCGGCAGCGACATCGAGTCCCTGGTGCTGTCGCGCGCCGTGCGCAGCCACGTCGAACACCGCATCCTGCTGAACCGCAACAAGACGGTGGTCTTCCGCTAACGGAAAACCGGCCCGCAAGCGCGGGCCCCAAGCCGTCTACGAGCCCTCGTCCGCCTGCGCGGCGGCCGCGGCCGCCGCGATGGCGCTCGCCACGTCGGGCTGCAAGTGGCCCTGCAGCCGCTTGTACAACCCGATGCGGCGCACGATGTCCTGCGGCTGGCCCATCAGGCCCGAGACGATCAGCCGCACGCGGCGCGTCTCGCACACCTGGCTCAGCCCTTCCAGCGCCTCGGCGCCGGTCGAATCCACGTAGATCACGTTCTTCAGGTCCAGCACCAGCGCCCGCGCGGGCAGGTGGTCCTCCAGCGATTCCACCAGCTTGGTGGCGCCGAAGAAGACGGTGCCGTACAGCCGCCAGACCGCGACCTTCCCGTCCAGGCCGGCCAGCAACGGCTGTTCTGCAGCCGTGATGCGCTCGGCCCGCGACAGGCTGGAAATGCGGTAGATGAAAGTGAGGCAGGCGGCGAAGATGCCGAATTCCACTGCGACCGTCAGGTCGAAGATCACGGTCAGCAGGAACACCGACACCAGCGTGACGCGGTAGGGCAGCCGATAGGTCTTGAGCCGCGCGAACTCGCGCCATTCGCCCATGTTCCAGGCGACGAACATCAGGATGGCCGCCAAGGTGGCCAGCGGAATGGAGGCCGCCAGCGGCGCGGCCGCCAGGATCACCAGCAGCAGCACCGCCGCATGCACCATGCCCGCCACGGGGCTGGTGGCGCCGCTTTTCACGTTGGTCACGGTGCGCGCGATGGTGCCGGTGGCGGGCATGCCGCCGAAAAAGGGAGTGACGAAGTTGGCGATGCCCTGCGCCATCAGTTCCTGGTTGGGGTCGTGCCGGTCTCCGATCATGCCGTCGGCCACGCGCGCGCACAGCAGCGACTCGATGGCGCCCAGCACCGCCAGCGTAATGGTGGGCATGAGCAGGAAGCGGGCCGATTCCCAACTGAAGGCCGGCAGCGTGAAGTCGGGCAGCGCCGCCGGTATGCCGCCGAAGCGGCTGCCTATGGTCTCGACGGGCAGTCCGAACACGGCCACCGCCGCCGTGGCCAGCGCCAGCGCGACGATGGAGCCCGGCACGCGGGCCAGCCTCGCGGCCCTGCGGCCGCCCCATTTCGGCAGCCAGCGCTGCCAGCCGACGATCAGCGCCAGCGAAGCCAGCGCCACGCCGGCGGCCCAGGGATTCAGCGTGGACAGATGGCCGCCCAGCGCGCCCAGGATGCCGAAGAAATCCCCCGGCATCTTGGGAATCGAGAGGCCCAGGAAGTCCTTGACCTGGGACAGCGCGATCAGCACCGCGATCCCGTTGGTGAAGCCGATGATGACCGCCACCGGGATGAAGCGCACCAGGGTGCCCAGCCTGAGCAGGCCCATCAGGAACAGCAGCACGCCGGACAGCGCGGTGGCGATGATCAGGTTGGCCACGCCGTACTGCTGCACGATGTCGTAGACGATGACGATGAACGCGCCCGCCGGCCCGCCGATCTGCACCCGGCTGCCGCCCAGCAGGGCGATCAGGAAGCCCGCGATGATGGAGGTGAAGAGGCCCGCTTCCGGCTTCAGGCCCGAGCCGATGGCGAAGGCCATGGCCAGGGGCAGCGCGACCACGGCCACGGTGAGGCCGGCGCCCAGGTCCTGCAGGAAACGGCTGCGGTCGTAGCCGCGCAACGCGCTGAAAAGACGCGGATGAAACGAAAAGGGAAGGTCCACGATCGACTCCGGAGAAGAACTGAAACGCCCTCGGATGGGGTTCAGTGCTTCGCCGGAGGGCCGCAGTGGCGCAGCCGGGTGATGAAACGCCTACGGCGTGTCAGCGGCAGGATCGATCGGTAGGACATGGCTCGAACGAGTGTACTCCTCCCCTATGGGCCCTGCGCGTCGGCGTAATGCCGCCCCACCAGCTCCACGGCCTTCTCCTGCAGCGGCGAACGCGCGGCCCCGGGCCAGATCGCCTGGCTGACCGAGCGGGCCGCGTGCTCGAAGGCGATGAACCGCGTCCCCGCCAGGCCGCTGCGCGACAGGCAGGCCGGCACGATGGACACGCCCAGTCCCTGCGACACCAGCGAGGCGACGCTGAGCCAGTGCCGCACCTCGTGCCGGATGACCGGCATGAAGCCCGCCGACACGCACATGGACAGCACCGTCTCGTAATAGCTGGGCGAGGCCGCCCGCGCGAAGAACACGAAGTCGTCCCCCGCCAGCTCGGCCAGGCGCAGCGATCCGCGGCCGGCCAGCGGATGGCTCTGCGGCAGGCACACCATGAAGGGCTCGGCCACCAGGTCCCGCGCCTCCACGCCCTTGGGCAGGGGGTTGGCGTGGATGAAGCCCAGGTCCTGCTCGCCGCGGCGCACCGCCTCGATCTGGTCGTGCGAGTTCAGCTCGGTCAGCACGTGCTCCACGTCGGGCAGTTCGGCCCGCATCGCGTTCAGCAGCGCGGGCAGGCCCCGGTACAGCATGGAACCGACGAAACCGATGCGCAGCCTGCCGCGCAGGCCCGCATCCACGCGCTGCACCAGCGTGCGCACCTCTTCGGCCTGGCGCAGCAGCGTCTGGGCCTCTCGGTACAGCACCTGCCCGGCGTCGGTCAGTTCCACGTGGCGGCTGCTGCGGTTCAGCAGGCGCGCGCCCACGCTGTCCTCCAGTTGCCGGATGGCGTAGCTCAGCGGCGGCTGGGAAATATGCAGCCGGACGGCCGCTCGGCTGAAGTGGCGCTCTTCGGCCACCGCGATGAAATACCGCAGCAGGCGCGGATCCAGGTCCATGGCGGTCTCCTTCCTGCCCTACCCATACTTTTTTTGGATTGTTCTACACGAAAACAGTATTTGTATAGATTAATCGATTTGCGCACCATCAAGGCATCTTTCCGTTTTGCACAGGATGCCGCCATGGATGCCCCCGTCAAGACCGCCACGCCCGCCGCCCTCGTGCCCGATTCGCGCGGCCTGAACCTGTTCCGCGCGGACCCGTACGCCGCCGCGCTCAGCCAGCGCTACCTGCCGCCGGCGCTGCATGCCCACCTGCTGCCCCATCTCGACCGTCTGGGCGAACTGGCCGGCGGCGCCATGGACGAACTGGCCTCCACGGCCGACAAGCATCCGCCCACGCTGTCCGTGCGCAACCGCGCCGGCACGGACGAATCCCGCATCGACAAGCACCCCGCCTATGTCGAGCTCGAACGCCTGGCCTACAGCGAATTCGGGCTGGCCGCGCTGTCGCACCGCGGCGGCGTGCTGGGCTGGCCCGAGCCCATGCCGGCGGCCGCCAAGTACGCGCTCAGTCACCTGTTCGTGCAGGCGGAGTTCGGCCTGTGCTGCCCGGTCAGCATGACGGACTCGCTGGCGCGCACGCTGCGCAAGTTCGGCGACCCCAAGCTGGTGGAACAGGTCCTGCCGCAGGTGACGTCCCAGGATTTCGACACGCTGCGCCAGGGCGCCATGTTCATGACGGAGCAAGGCGCAGGCTCGGATGTCAGCGCCACCGAAGTCACGGCCGAACGCCTGGACGACGGCACCTGGCGCCTCAGCGGCGACAAGTGGTTCTGCTCCAACCCCGACGCGGGCTACGCCATGGTGCTGGCGCGCAGCGAGCCGCAGGCCGGCCTGAAGGGAGTGTCGCTCTTCCTGCTGCCGCGCGACCTGCCCGGCGGCGGGCACAACCACTACCGCATCCTGCGCCTGAAGGACAAGCTGGGCACGCGCTCGATGGCCAGCGGGGAAATCCGCCTGGAAGGCGCGGTGGCCTGGCTGGTCGGCGAACGCGGCCGCGGCTTCAAGCAGATGGCCGACATGATCAACAATTCGCGCCTGTCCAACGGCATGCGCGCCGCCGGCCTGATGCGCCGCGCGGTCACCGAGGCGGTCTACTTCTCCCAGCACCGCCGCGCCTTCGGCAAGCGCCTGATCGACATGCCGCTGATGCAGCGCCAACTGGTCAAGATGACGGTCTGGGCCGAACAGGCGCGCAGCGTCATGTTCCAGACGGCGCGCGCGCTGGCCGACGCCGACCAGGGCAGCGGCGATCCGGCGCTGGCCCGCATCCTGACCCCGCTCATCAAGTTCCGCGCCTGCCGCGATGCCCGCAAGGTCACCGGCGACGCGATGGAAGTGCGCGGCGGCTGCGGCTACATCGAGGAATGGACCGAGCCCCGGCTGGTGCGCGACGCGCACCTGGGCTCCATCTGGGAAGGCACCAGCAATATCGTGGCGCTGGACGTGCTGCGCGCCATCACGAAGGAAAACTCGCTGCCGGCGCTGCGCAGCCACATCGACCGCCTGCTGGCCGAGGGCGCGCCCTGCCCGCCCGAGCTGGCCGCCCTGCAGGCCCGCGCGCTGGAACAGACCTATGCCCTGGCCGAGCGCGCCGCGGCCGGCGACCGGGCCGAACTGGCCCGCCAGGCCGCGTCGCTGCTGTACCACGCGGTTTCCCTGGCCGCCCTGCGCTGGGAGGCCGCCGCCCCCGGGCTGGAAAGCCGGGCACAACTGGCCGACCAGGTGCTGCTGCACCGCCTGGGGCCGCGCGATCCCTACGCCATCCCGCCCGACGAAAGCGCGGCTTGCCGGGCGATCCTGCAATACGCGCTGTAAACCACCCCGACGCCGGCGGCACAGCCGGCGCGCATCCCACCACTGGAGACAAGCATGAACCGCTACCTCGCCCCCTTGCTGCTGGCCGCCGCCGCGGCCGTCCCCGCGATGCCCGCGCTGGCCGCGGACGCCTATCCCTCGGAACGCCCGGTCACGCTGATCGTGCCCTTCCCGCCCGGCGGCCCCACCGACGCCCTGGCCCGCAGGCTGGCCGACAAGCTCAGGCAGCCGCTGAAGCAGAACGTCATCGTCGAAAACCGCAGCGGCGCGGGCGGCAACATCGGCTCCGAGTACGTGGCCAACGCCAAGCCCGACGGCTACACCCTGCTGTTCGGCACCTCCGGCCCGCTGGCGATCAACGTCAGCCTGTACAAGAAGCAGGGCTACGATCCCCAGACCAGCTTCGCCCCCATCATCCGCATCGGCCACCTGCCCAACATCCTGGTCGTGAACCCGTCGGTGCCCGCCAATAACGTGCAGGAGCTCATCGCCTACGCCAAGAAGAACCCGGACGCGCTGAGCTATGCCTCGTCGGGCAATGGCGCATCCTCGCACCTGGCCGGCATCCTGTTCAACCGCATGGCCGGCACCCAGATCATGCACATTCCCTACAAGGGCACCGGCCCCGCGCTCAACGACCTGCTGGGCGGACAGGTGTCCATGTCGTTCACCGACATCCTGACCGCGCTGCCCTACGTCAAGGCCGGCAAGCTCCGCGCCATCGGCCTGGCGAGCGCCCAGCGTTCGGACGCGCTGCCCGACCTGCCCACGCTGTCCGAACAGGGCCTCGAGGGCTACGACGTCAGCGTGTTCTTCGGCATCGTGGCGCCCAAGAACACGCCGGCCCCGGTCGTGGACATCTTGAACCAGGCGTTCCAGAGCGCCCTGTCCGATCCCGAAGTGGCCCAGACCCTGCGCAGCCAGGGCATCGTCGAAGCGCAGGACAAGACGCCCCAGGGCCTGTCTGCCTTCATCTCGGCCGAAGTCCCCAAATGGCGCGACGTCATCGCCAGCGCCCACGTTTCCATCGACTGAACGGATTCCGCATGGCCTCAACCCTACCCAATGCAGGCGCCCTGGCCGGCTGCAAGGTGATCGACCTGTCCCGCGTGCTGGGCGGCCCCTATTGCACGCAGATCCTGGCCGACCACGGCGCCGACGTGCTCAAGATCGAGCCGCCCGGCGGCGACGAGACGCGGGGCTGGGGGCCGCCCTTCCTGGGCGACACCGCCTCCTACTTCATCGGCGTGAACCGCAACAAGGAAGGCATGACGCTGGACCTGTCCCAGCCGGCGGGCCAGGAGCTGCTGCGCCGCCTGCTGGCGGACGCCGACGTGCTGGTCGAGAACTTCAAGCCCGGCACGCTGGAAAAATGGGGCTTGGGCTACGAGACCCTGAGCCGGGAATTCCCGGGGCTGATCCATTGCCGGGTCAGCGGTTTCGGATCCGACGGGCCGCTGGGCGGGCTGCCCGGCTACGACGCCTGCGCCCAGGCCATGTGCGGCCTGATGAGCGTGAACGGCGACGCGGAAGGCGAAGCCACCCGCGTCGGCCTGCCGGTGGTCGACATGGTGACGGGCCTGAACGCGGCGGTGGCCATCCTGCTGGCGCTCAACGAACGCGGCCGCAGCGGCCTGGGCCAGTTCCTGGACATCACGCTATACGACTGTGCGCTGTCGCTGCTGCACCCGCACGCGCCCAATTATTTCTACAGCGGCAAGGTGCCCGCGCGCAGCGGCAACGCGCACCCGAACATCGCGCCCTACGAAACGCTGCCCACGGCCAGCGGCCCGATCTTCCTCGCGGTGGGCAACAACCGGCAATTCGCGCAATTGGCGCACGCGCTGGAAGCCCCCGCGCTGGCCGAAGACCCGCGCTACGCCACCAACGCCGACCGCCTGAGCAACCGCCAGGCCCTGCGCGACGATCTGGCCGCGCTGCTGGCGAACCACGACGCGGCCGCGCTGGCCGACCGCCTGCTGCGCAGCGGCGTGCCCGCTGCCGCCGTGCTGACGGTGGACCAGGCGCTGGCGCATCCCCACACCCGCCATCGCGGCATGGTGCTGGAACAAGGCGACTACCGCGGCGTGGGTTCCCCGATCAAGCTGTCGCGCACCCCCGCCACGCTGCGCAAGCTGCCGCCGGCGCTGGACCCGGCCGCAAGGGACGAATAAGGCCGCGTCGCGGCCGGCGGCTCAGCCGCCCTGCGCCAGGCCTTCGCGGCGCGGATCCGCGCCGCCCTGCAGCCCGTCGGGGCCGATCACGATGCCGTGGATGCCGCTGGGGAATTCGGTGATCCGCAGCGGATGCCCCATGCGCTCCAGCGCGGGCGCCAGCGCCTCCAGCGGCGTACCCTTTTCCAGCTCGGTTTCCTTGTTGCGGCTGCCCATGTTGGGCAGGTCGATGGCGGCCTGGATGTCCAGGCCCCAGTCCAGCACGCCCACCAGGGTCTTGGCCACATAGTTGATGATGGCGCTGCCGCCGGGCGAGCCCACCAGCAGATAGGGCTTGTCGTCGCGCAGCACGATCATCGGCGCCATCGAGCTGCGCGGACGCTTGCCGGGCTCGATGCGGTTGGCCACGAGCCGGCCTTCGGGGTCCTGGTAGGACGAGGAAAAATCCGTCATCTCGTTGTTCAGCAGGAAGCCGCGCACGAAGATCTTGCTGCCGAATTCGCTTTCGATGGTGGTCGTCATGCTGAGCGCGTTGCCCTGGGCGTCCACCGCCACCAGATGGCTGGTGGACGGCACTTCCAGCGCGTCGTCCTTGCCCAGCGACAGGAGCTTGCCTTCGGGATCGCCGGGCAGCGCCACCTTCATGCTGCGGTCCGGCCGTATCAGGGCGCCGCGCGCCCGCAGATAGGCCGGATCCAGCAAGGCGCTCACCGGCACCGGCACGTAGGCGGGATCGGCCACGTAGAAGTCGCGGTCGGCGAACGCCAGCCGGCCGGCCTCGGAGAAATAATGCACCGCCTCCACGCTGCCGGGCGCGTAGCTACCGATGGGGTACTGCTCCAGCTCGCCCAGCATCTGCAGCACCGCGATGGGGCCGCTGCTGGGCGGCCCCATGCCGCACAGCCGGTAGCCGCGGTAGGCGCCGCAAATGGGCGGACGCTTCCTGGCGCGGTAGGCGGCCAGGTCGGCCAGGCTCAGGTCGCCGGGCGTCGCGTGCCCATGCACCGCGGCGACGATGTCGCGCGCGATGTCGCCCTGGTAGAACGCGTCCGCGCCCTGCCCGGCCACCGCGCGCAGCGTGCGCGCGAATTCGGGGTTCTTCAGCACGTGGCCCACCGGCCAGGGCGCGCCGTCCGGCGCGTAGAAATAGGCCGCGGCCGCGGGCTGCGCGGGCAGCGCCTTGTTGCCCGCCAGCAGCGCGTGCAGGCGCGGCGACACGGCGAAACCCTGCTCGGCCAGACGGATCGCCGGCAGGAACAGATCGGCCCAGGGCAACACGCCGTGTTCCTTGTGCGCCAGCTCCAGTCCGCGCAGCAGGCCGGGCACCCCGACCGACATGCCGTTATTGACGGCCTGCGCGAAAGGCAAGGGCTTGCCCTGGGCGTCCAGGAAACGGTCCTGCCGGGCCGCCGCGGGCGCGGTCTCGCGGCTGTCGTAGGTGTGGATGCGGCCGCTCCGGGCGGAATACAGCACCATGAACGCGCCGCCGCCGATGCCGGAGGATTGCGGTTCGACCAGGTTCAGCACCAACTGGGTCGCGATGGCCGCGTCCACCGCGCTGCCGCCCCGCCGCAGCATCTCGTCGCCGGCCTGCGTCGCGAGCGGATTGGCCGACACCATCATGAAGTGCGATGCCCGCGCCAACTGGCGGGCCTGCGTGCCGCTGGCGGCTTCGGGGTTGAGGTCTTCGGCGACCGGCGGCGTGCGCGCCCAGGCGGACGGCAGGGCGGCCATGGCGGCGGCAAGCAGGATCGCGGCGGCGTGACAGGATGCGCGCATGAAGCACTCCGATGGGCGCCGGCATTCCGGCAGGGGTCCATCATATCAACGCGTCCGGCCGGCGCATCCGGCATAGAATCCCGGTTTCCGTCCATTGTTCCCGTCGTGCCATGCGCCTGCGCCACATCGAGATTTTCGAAGCGATCCGCCGTACCGGGTCCCTGACCGAGGCCGCGGCCGCGCTGCACATTTCACAGCCGGCGGCCAGCAAGCTGCTGGCGCACGCCGAAGCGCAACTGGGTTTCAAGCTGTTCGAGCGCGTGAAAGGCCGGCTGGTCGCCACCCGCGAAGCCGAGATCCTCACGCCCGAAGTCGCGCGCCTGAACCAGGACCTGAACAGCGTGCGCCGGCTGGCGGCCAGCCTGCGCGACCGGCCCAACGGCCACCTGCGGCTGGGCTGCGCGCCCGCGCTGGGCCTGGGCCTGCTGCCGGGCGTGGTGCGCGACAGCCGCGACGCCCAGCCCGGCATCACCTTCGACATCCATACCCATCACAGCGCCGAGCTGGTGCAAGGCCTGCTGACGCGCGAACTGGACCTGGCCATCACCTTCGACACCAACGACTACCCGGGCCTGACCCGCATGGGCCTGGGCCATACCGAGCTGGTGCACCTGAGCCGCAAGCCCGGCGCGGGCCCGCTGCGCCTATCGGAGCTGTCGGACATGGCGGGCGACACGCTGATCGTGCTGGACGCCGGCGACGCCTCCGGCGCGCTGCTGCAGATGGCGCTGGACGCGCAGGGCCTGGACCCGCAGGTCGCCATCCAGGTGCAGACGCATTACGTGGCCTGCGCGCTGGTCGACGCCGGCTGCGGCGACGCCATCGTGGACGCGATCACGGCGCAGGCGATGCTGCGGCCCGGCATGAGCCTGCGCCGGCTGGAGCCCGCGCTGCGCGTGCCCATCAGCATCATGGTGCGCAACCAGGATCCCTTGTCCGCGCTGCACCGCGACCTGATCGAGCGGTTGAAGGCCGGTTGCGACGCGCGCCAGGCGGCGCTCGACCGCCCTGCCTGAAGGCGCGGGGCCGCGCGCAAAAAAAACGGGCGCCCGAAGGCGCCCGCATTTGCCGGGGGGCAGGCCAGGCCCGCCCCGTGCAGCATCAGTCCAGCTTGATGTTCTGCTTCTTCACGACGTCCTTCGCCCAGTCGTACTGCTCCTGGATTTCCTTGGCGAATTCCTCGGGCGTGTTGCCCGACGGAGCGGAGCCCTGGTCGTCCAGCGCCTTGATGACCTTGGGGTCCTTCAGGGCCACGACGGCGGCGTCGCGCAGCTTGTTCACGACTTCCATCGGCGTGCCCTTGGGGGCCAGCAGGCCGTACCAGACCGGCTGGTTCAGCACCGGAAAGCCGGCGTCCTTGAACGTAGGCACGTCCTTGATGGATTCGATGCGGTCAGGCCAGGCGATGGCCATGGCGCGCAGCTTGCCCGCCTGGATCTGCGGCATCGACGACGGCAGGTTGTCGAAGATGATTTCGATCTGGCCGCCGACGGCGTCGGCCACGGCCGGACCCGAGCCCTTGTACGGCACGTGCACGATGTCCGTGCCGGTGGCCATCTTGAAGGATTCGCCCATCAGGTGCAGCACGCCGCAGGTGCCCGAGCTGCCGTAGGAGTATTTGCCCGGATTCTTCTTCAGTTCTTCCAGGAAGCCCTTGAAGTCCTTGGCGGGGAACTTCGGGTTCACGGCCACGACGTTGGCGGTGTTGGCGAAGTTGGTGACCGGCTGGAAATCCTTGATCGGATCGTAGGGCAGGTCGTTGGGACGGCAGGCGGGGTTCACGGCCATCGTCGACACGGTGGCGATGGACAGCGTGTAGCCGTCGGCATCGGCGCGCGCGGCTTCGGACGCGCCGATGGCGCCGCCCGCGCCGCCCTTGTTTTCCACGACCATGGGTTGGCCCAGTTCCTGGCTCATGCGCTGCGTCACGAGGCGGGCGATGATGTCGGTGGAACCGCCGGGCGCGAACGGGACGATGACGCGGATGGGCTTGCTCGGGTACTTGTCGGCGGCGTGCGCGACGGAGGCGCCGAGGGTGCCGGCGGCGCCGGCGGCCAGGGCGATGGCCGCAGCCAGGGAGCGGACTTTATTCATAGAAGTGTTTCCTCCAATATTGCGGACCCGCATGTGAACGGGCCGTTTGTGATGCACCCGTCTGTAGACGGGCCAGCAATTGATGGCGGCGGCGCGATGCTTGGGTGCTGGTCGAATCGCACTGCTTTTGTAGGTTGCTTGTGGCACACGCGCCCGCCAGAATGACGGAGAATAGCAGCAAATGCTTACAGTCGCATAGCGCCTCCATCCAGGCTTGACGCCTCTCAATTACCTATTCGCAAATGTCGGTTGCCCTCCTGGTTTTCCCTGATTTCATGCTGGTCGCGCTGGGTTGGGCGCTGCGTCACAAACTGGGTTTTTCCCGCGAATTCTTCGCCGGCACCGAGCGGCTGGTCTACTTCGTCCTGTTCCCCGCCCTGCTGTTCCAGGCCATCATCCGCACCCCCATCACGGCCGGAAACGCCGCCATGCTGCTGCAGGCCACGGCCGCCGTCATCGGCTCGGGCGTCGCGCTGTCCTGGCTGGCGGGCCTGGTGCTGCGGCCCTCGTCCCTGGGGCTGGCCTCGTCGGCGCAATGCGGCTACCGCTTCAACACCTACATCGGCCTGGCGCTGGCCGCCAGCCTGGGCGGCACGCAGGGCCAGACGGTCATGGCGCTGATCGTCGGCTTCGCCGTGCCGATGGCCAACCTGGCGGCGGTGTACGGGCTGGCCCGCCACAGCGGCAGCGGCCTGCTGCGCGAATTGGCGCGCAATCCGCTGTTGATCTCCACCCTGCTGGGCCTGGCCTGCAACCTGGCCGGCCTGCACCTGCCCGGCCCCGTGGACACGGTGCTGGCCCGGCTGGGCGCGGCGGCCATCGCGCTGGGCATCATCTGCGTGGGCGCCAGCCTGTCCTGGGAGGGCGGCAAGGGCTATGGCGCGCTGATCGCGTGGATGCTGGCGGTAAAGCTGGCGGCGCTGCCCGCCGTCGCCTGGCTGGTCGCGGGCCTGCTGGGCCTGCCGCCGCTGGAAGCGCGGATGCTCCTGCTGTTCGCCGCCCTGCCGACGGCGTCGGCGGCCTACGTGCTGGCGATGCGCATGGGCGGCGACGGCCGCATGGTGGCGGTGCTGATATCGCTGGGCACGCTGTTTTCCGCGCTGACGATCCCGGTGTGGCTGATGCTGGCCGGCTAGGCGCCCCCCTTTCCAGGCACGAACAGTCTTCGCAAGAATGGCCGCCCCGAGCATGCAAGTGTATGGCGCCCGAGAATGCAAGTGTATGGCGCCCTGAAGAGGTGCCATGCAAGTGTCTGACACCCTGACGAGATGCTCGTACAAGCTGAGCGCAGCGCTCCCGGGTGTCTGACACCCTGACGAAATGCTCGGACAAGCCGAGCGCAGCGCTCCCGGGTGTCTGACACCAAGCCCGGCTCCCAGAGGCCGCCAGCCACCTCGGGAGCCCGGGCCGCCCCCCACGGGGGGCAGCAAGCGCACACAGCGTAGGGGCTACTTATTCGTCATGGCCGCCGGCACTACCCATTCGGCGAACTGCGCTTCGGTCAGGTAGCCCAGCGCCAGCGCCGATTCCTTCAGTGACAGGCCTTCCTTGTGCGCCTTCTTCGCGATCTGCGCGGCCTTGTCGTAGCCGATGTGCGGGTTCAGCGCCGTCACCAGCATCAGCGAACGGTCGACCAGTTCGGCGATGCGTTCGCGGTTGGGCTCGATGCCGGCGGCGCAATGCTTGTCGAAGCTGGCCATGCCGTCCGTCAGCAGGCGCACGGACTGCAGGAAATTGTGGATCACCAGCGGCTTGTACACGTTCAGCTCGAAATTGCCGCTGGCGCCGCCGATATTGATGGCCACGTCGTTGCCCAGCACCTGCGCGGCCAGCATCGTGATGGCTTCGCACTGCGTCGGGTTGACCTTGCCCGGCATGATGGAACTGCCCGGCTCGTTCTCGGGAATGCTGATTTCGCCCAGGCCCGAACGCGGACCGCTGGACAGCCAGCGCACGTCGTTGGCGATCTTCATCAGGCCGGCGGCCAGCGACTTCAGGGCGCCGTGCGCGAACAGCAGCGCTTCGTGCGAGGCCAGCGCCTGGAATTTGTTGGGCGCCGACACGAAGGCCGTGCCGGTGGCGTGCGCCAGTTCGGCCGCCACCTTGGCGCTGAATTGCGGATGCGCGTTCAGGCCGGTGCCCACCGCCGTGCCGCCGATGGCCAGTTGATG
>Ga0222420_100293_pt1 | contig 38232 bp, 48 predicted proteins | sample 3A2ome_FD_182470 | JGI IMG/M metagenome (GOLD analysis project Ga0222420, IMG submission 182470) | Enriched microbial communities from leaf-cutter ant dump, University of Wisconsin, Madison, United States - 3A200A (version 2) | ecosystem: Environmental > Terrestrial > Nest > Insects nest > Nest...
TTATGAATTAAAAATTTTTAAATTAAAAAAAAAAAAAATAAATAAATTATTATTTAAAAATTTTTTTTTTGAAAAATTTAAAAAGAATTTTTTAAAACCTAAAAACATTGTTTATATCAAAATTAATCCAAATAATACAATGATTACTTGGACTGATAAACAAGGGAATGTAATTTATAAAATTAGTGCAGGAATGCTAAATTTGCATTCCTCAAAAAAAAATTATAAATTAATTAATAATCTAGTTATTTCTGAATTTTTTAAAAAATTAAAAACAGAAAAAAAAAATAAATATATATTATTCAAATTAAGCGTTCCGAAATTATTACGTAAACGCGTTTTACGCCGTTTAAAATTTTTTTTACGAAATAAAAATTTTTTTGAAAATTTAAGAACAGTAAGTTTTAATGGTTGTCGTCCGCCTAAAGCACGCCGAAAAAAACGTAAAGGTTTAAAATTATATAAGCCAAAAATTTAACGGAAAAATGGCTGAGTGGCTAAAAGCGTTGGTTTGCTAAACCAAAATATTCTTATTAGAATATCATGGGTTCGAATCCCATTTTTTCCAATATCTTAATTTTATGTTAATTTTAATTTTAAAAATCTTAATAATTATTGTTCCATTATTATTATCAATTGCTTATTTTACATTAGCAGAGCGAAAAATTATGGGATCAATGCAACGTCGTAGAGGACCTAATGTCGTGGGTATTTTTGGGTTATTGCAACCATTATCCGATGGTTTAAAACTATTAATTAAAGAAACAATTTTACCTAGTAGTGCTAATAAAATAATATTTATTATTGCACCAATTATAACATTTGTTTTAAGTTTAATGGGATGGGCTGTTATACCGTTTAATGAAACTGCCGTTTTATCTGATATAAATATAGGAATTCTATATTTATTTGCTATGTCATCGTTAGGTGTATATGGTATAATTTTATCAGGTTGGGCTAGTAATTCAAAATATCCATTTTTAGGAGCCTTACGATCAACAGCACAAATGGTATCGTACGAAGTTTCTATTGGCTTTATTATTGTAACAGTTGTTTTATGCGCAGGTTCATATAATTTAACCGAAATAATATTAGCACAACAAAATATTTGGTATTTCATACCTCTATTTCCTAGCTTTTTATTATTTTTTATTTCCGCATTAGCTGAAACAAATAGAGTTCCATTTGATTTACCAGAAGCTGAAGCTGAATTAGTTTCAGGTTATAGTGTAGAATATTCAGCAATGGGTTTTGCACTATTTTTTTTAGGTGAATATGGAAATATGTTATTGATGTGTGCACTTACTGTTATTTTATTTTTTGGTGGTTGGCTACCTCCGTTTACATTTCTTTCTTTTATACCAGAATCCATATGGTTTGGATTAAAATTAAGTTTTTTTGTAATCGTATTTATTTGGGTTCGAGCTACTTTACCTCGTTACAGATATGATCAATTAATGCATTTAGGTTGGAAAGTATTATTACCTTTATCTTTAGGTTATTTAATCTTTACCTTTTCAATCTTATTCACTTTTAATTGGTTACCTTTTTAATTAAAAATTTTAAATAATAATACTTTAAAAATAAAAAAGCAAAAAAACTTTCTAAGCATATATATAGACTTAAGAATAAACAAATTTGGAATTCTAAGTCAGGAGGGGTAATAATTGTACTAAACAGTAAAATAAGTATAATTATGTATCGTTTTACTGTCAATAATAGTTTTATCCCAAAAAAATAACTTAAATAGCTAAAAATAAGAATAAATGAACAAGCTATTAATAAGCTAATATGTGTTGAAAATAAAAAATTAAAATAATTTAAAGCACTGAGTTCAAAAAAATAATTTGTTAAGCTAGGATGTGTAGCTAAAGATAAAAAAAAGGACCAAAAAATAGGTAAAAAAATAAAAAAACTTAAAAAATTACAAATATAATAAAAAATTAAAAAAAATATTTGTAATTTTTTAATCTGTAACCATTCAGTATTATATAAACCAGCTTTAAAATAATCAAAAAATAAAATAATAAAATAAGGAATAAAACTCAAAAATAAATAAAAAATACAAATTAAAATTTTAAAAACAAAAATTTCTTTAGGCTCAGTAAATATAAATGAATCTATGATATTAGTTTGTATGATCGAAGGTAATGTAAAAATAAAAATAAAATCATCTAAAAAGAAATAAAGATATATAATCCCTAAGATACACGAAAAAAATGCATAAAATAGGCGATAACTAAAATCTAATAAATAAATCATTTTTTTTTGAATATTTTTATTATTTTTTTTATTATTAATTTTAATTGTTTAAAATCTCCAAAAATTAAAAAAACAATAAAAATAAAAAATAATATTTGTGTAATACTAATCATAAAATTATTAAAATTGAAAGGCTTATAGTTTAAAGGTTAGAACATACCGCTCATAATGGTAAAAATGTAGGTTCAAATCCTACTAAGCCTATAGTATTTTTAGCTAAAATTTTTAAATTTTAACAAAATTTTATGCTTTTACAAGCTGCAAAATTTATTGGTGCTGGTTTAGCTACATTTGGGTTAGCTGGTGCTGGTGTTGGTATTGGAACTGTTTTTGGCGCATTAGTTTTAGGAATTTCAAGAAATCCTAGCTTAAAAGAAGATATGTTTAGAATGGCTATCTTTGGTTTTGCTTTAACTGAAGCAATTGCCCTATTTTCAATGATGTTTGCTTTTTTAATTTTATTCGCACTATAAAATAAAAAAGAAACACTAATTTTTTTTAACTGAGTAAATTTTTAAGATTTTAAGAAATTTAATATAAAACAATAAACATGTTGTTAATTTCGAATAGTTATTTTTAGTATTTAAAATTACACTTTGGCTTTCTAATAAGTAAATATTATTATAAAATACCAAAATAGGATTTTGTTCCTTCTGAACAACTTGTTGATTAAATGATGTAATTAAGGCATTTGCTGGTATTGTTTTTATATTATATAATTTTAAAAATGCAGATTTATTTATTCTAAAGTTATTTTGTTTTACCTTTGAATTAGGTAAAAAAACAATAAAATTTTTTAATTCTTGTAATTTTTTCTTAACTAAGAATTTTTTTAATAATTTCTTTTTATAAAATAAAGTTGACATATTTATATAAGAGTTAATTGTTGGCTTTTAAAAATAAATTTTAGTTTTGGTTTTAATAAAACTTTATTATAATATTTTTTAGTTTTTTTAATAAAAAATTTTTTATTTTTTGCTTTAAAAAATAATTTTAAACATAATTGTTTAATTTCTACAAATAAACTACAATGTAACCTATGGAGCATTAATTTTATCAATTTTTTATATGAAAAAATTGATAAGTTTTTATAATTTTCCCAAATTAGGGCATACTGTACTAAAAATTGATATTTCGTTAAAGTCCCTAATAGTCCTAAAAATCGAATATAAAATGTTCTTTTTTTACGTTTTAAATAAATTCCTAAAATTTTTGATATATTTTGTTCCGAAAAAAAAAGAAGCAAAGTGTTTAATATATTAGTATAATTTACAGGTAAAAAATTTAATGTAGGATACACTTTATATGTATGTTCTGTTATTTCATTTTTATATTTCAGATTATTAAAATGAAAAAGTATATTTGCATATATTTTTTGTTTTTTGAAATTATTATATGTTTTAAATTCTTTTTTAGTTAAAGAAAAAGCTATTGTATTATTAGCAATTAAAGCTAAATTGTCAGATTGGTTATTTGGTTGAATAATTAGAAAACCTCTTAACTGTTGCAGCGCATATAAAATAATATTTAAATTAATTAATAACATAATAATTTACATTTTAATGATAATTTTTGTGAGCTTTCTTTAAAAATTTCTTGAGCTAATTTTAAAGAAATCCCTTCAATTTCATAAAGAATCGTTCCTGGGTAAATTTTCGCAATCCAAATATCTACAGAACCTTTACCTTTACCCATTCGGACTTCAACAGGTTTTTTTGTTTTAGGTAAATGTGGGAAAACGCGAATCCATAATTTACCTTTTTTTTTTATTTTTTTTGAAATTACTTTTTGTGCAGCTTCAATTTGTTTACTTGTTAAAATACCAAAATCAGTTGCTTTAAATGCAAAGCTTCCATAATTAATTTTGTTAATTGATGAAAGAATTTTATTAGGAATATTACCTTTTTGCATTTTTTTATATTTAAATTTACGTGGTGCGGTTAACATATTTATCTAATTTTTATAATTTTTAAATTTTCGCAATCCATAATTTCCACCCAAAGGTTCCTAATTTACTAAAAGATGTTTTAGCTGAATAATCTATTTTCGCAGTTAAAGTTTGAGAAAATATACTACCAATTATGCTACGAAAATTACTTGCTTGAGATTTCCCAGAAATACGTCCACTAACTAATAACTTTATACCTAATAAATATTTATTTTTTTGTTGATCTAAAAAATATAATAATTTAAAATAATCACGTAAAAAAATAAAAAATTTTTTATGTTGTTTTTTTGGAATCCAAGCAAAATGTTTGGCTAAAATAAAATTAATAGTTGAGGCATTAATTTTGCCAGTATGTAATAATAAAGCACTAATAATAATTAAATCTTTAATATTACGTGATTTTAATTGTTTTAATAAACCAATTTTATTACCATTTAATAAAATTGTTAATAAAATTTGTCGTGAAATTTTTGTTTCTAAACGTTGACTTTTTAAAAAAATTTTTTTAACATTATAAAGTTTACCTAACGTATTTAAAAATGAATTAAATTTAAAAATTGTTAATTTATTTTTAGCCCGTGTTTTTAAGCCGCGACGAAAACGTTTTGTATATAATTTGGAATTACGTGAAATAATGAAATTAAAATCAATATATAAAATATTATTTTCTATTTTAAAAGTTGCATTATTAATTAAAATGCCGCGCTGATAAAAATAATTTAAAAAATATTCACGTAATAAATAATGTTTTGAAAAAGAGTCAGTTACTCCAAATATTGGGTAATTAAAATTTGTTCTTAAACTTAATGGTGCTGCTTTTTGTCCCATAAATTGTCTTATTTACGTTTTGTTATAATTTTTTTTTTTCCTTTATACATATAAGGTTTACGTGTTGTAACAAATTCACCAAATTTATAGCCAATTTTTTCTTCAGTAATTTTAATAATTTTAAACTCTTTACCATTATGTACTTTGATTAATTGACCTACTAAAAAAGAAGGTATAATAGCACCTCTATTCCAAATTTGTTTTGATTTATGAATAAACGAGGTACGTAAAAATGAATTAGGTATATAATTAAGTTTCCAACTAGATCTTGACATATTTTTTTTTATTTTTGGTAGGTTTACCTTTTGTAGGTTTCCCCCAAGGCGTAACAGAAGGTCGACCACCAGCCCCACCATGTGGATGATCAACAGGATTCATCGCTACTCCACGAACTTTAGGACGTAGACCTTTTAATCTAGATTTTCCTGCTTTTCCAATTATTTGTAGATTATGCATTTCATTTGAAATGGAACCTATTGAAGCAAAAGTTGTTGAATTTAAAAATTTAATTTCACCTGATGGTACTCGAATTTTTGATAAAATAGGACCTTTTTGTAATAATTGACAATAAGTACCTGCGGCACGTGCAAAGATTGCGCGTTTTGATCCTACAGCAGAAATAATGCTCCCTGCAGGTATTTTTAATAATGGTAAGCGATTTCCTATTCGAATTTCAGTTAAATCTGACCCTAATGAGATTTTAGAACCAGGATATAAAAATTTATTTGCTAAAATATAACTAAATTGTTTCGTTTTTAAATGGAAAATACGAGCTAATAAACTAGAACGTGATGGATCATATTCAATTCCAACAACAATACCTTCATTAAATGAATTATTCCAATTTATTGTACGGTATTGTTTTCGAACTCCACCACCTCTATGACGTATACAAATATGCCCGTTATTATTACGCCCTGAATTTTTAGATATTCTTTTAATCAATATTTTAGGTATTTTTTTTTTATATAATAATGTTTTATCCGAAAGTATTTGATGTCTTAAACTTGGTGTTTTCGATTGTTTTTTTTTTAAAAGCATAATAAAATTTTTAAGCGAAAAATAACTAAAACGAAGATAACGGGGTTTGAACCCGCGGCCTTTGGCGTGACAAACCAACACTCTACCAATTGAGCTATATCTTCTTAATAAGCATTAATAACGTAAACTCGGTGTATTTCCAACTGAGATATCACCTCGAACACGATAATGTAAAATAAAAATTGCTAAACCAATAGCTGATTCAGCTGCGGCTACTGCTAAAACTAATAATGCGAAAATTTGACCTATAATATCGTCTAAAAAAACTGAAAAACAAACAAAGTTTAAATTTAGTGATAATAGTGTTAATTCTAAAGACATAAGTATTAATATTAAACTTTTACGGTTTAATACTATACCCATTATTCCTATAAAAAATAATAAAAAATTAAAATTAATTTGAAGGTTAAACATAAATTATTATAAAATTAAAAAAAATTAGTTGAATTTTTTCGTAAAACTTGTGAACACTGACCCATAATAGAAGATGCTTTTGTAAATTTGGTGTTAAGATAAAAATCTTCTAAATTACTTTTAAGCGGATAATGCGTAATTAAATTAGAATTTAAATTAGAAAATATTTTAAATTTAGTATTTTTAAAATTTAAATAATTTTCACTTAAATTAGCTATAATTTTATTTATTTGTAATGAATTAAATTCTTTACCAAAAAATAAACTTAAAATTTTATTAATAGATAAAATATTTTCTAATTTAGGCAATATTGTAAACGTTTTTTGTTTTTGACCTTCAGCATTTATAAACATATAAGAAGCTTCAAAAAAAGAAGCAACTGGCATTATAAAATTTGATTTTTCGGCTAATTTTGTTCCATGTGTATTTAACCAAATTATTTGTTTTTTTGATAATAACACTAATTTGCGTATTATTAAATTTTCTTCTAAGTTTAAATTTAAAATTACTGAAGACCAAATAATATCTTTTTGAGTTAATTTGGGAAAATTAAAATAATTTAAAGCACGTAAATTAGGCGAATTATCAATTATTAAAAAAAGAGCATTTTTATTAATTTTTATTAACAAATTTTGTAACGCAATTAAATTAATTCGTGAATAAAAAGAACGACCGATAAAAAAAAAAGGTAAATTATAACAGCTTATAATTTGTTGTAATATTGATTTTCCTTCACTAAAATTTAAAAAATTTATTAATTTTAAACTTAAAAAATTGGTATTTATTGTATTCGTGTAAGGGATACCAAATGTAGAAATTAAAAAATTATTTTTTAAAAAAGAAGTTCGCAATCTTATTTGTAAAATTGGGGCTTCTATCTTTAAATTAGTCCCTAAAAATAAAAAAGAATCTGCTTTCTCTATATCATTAAAAGTTGCAATAGTTTGTGGAAACTTAATTGAATCTATTACTCTTATTTTAATGTTAGATAATACTTGAATTTTTTTTAAGAATTCTAAACTTTGTAAATCTAAATTAGACTGTACTGGAATTAAGATATTCTGTTTTAAAAACAAATTTTTTAATGTACTAATTATAGCAAAAAATTCTATAATTTGAAATTTGTTTACAATTTTTTGATAAGTAGTTTTAACTCGTAAACGCTTTAAACTATCATATGAAAATCGAATTTTATCTGAAATCCATTCTTGATTTATACTATTAGAAAAACGTGGTAAAATACGAACAATTTCTGATTCTTTTAAATCAATTGTTATATTACTACCAACGCAATCTAAAGGATCAATACTGGAATATTTACGTAATTCCCAAGGTCGTGAAGTAAATGCATAAGGTTTTGAGGTTAAGGCACCAACAGGGCATAAATCAATAATATTTCCTGATATTTCTGTATTTAATAATTTCTCAATATAAGTACCAATTTCTGTTTCTTCGCCGCGTTTTAATGTACCAAAAGTATCAATTCCAGCAATTTCAGTTGCAAAACGCACACAGCGTGTACAATGTATACAACGTGTCATTATAGTTTTAATTAAAGGCCCACAATTTTTATCTTCAACACTTCGTTTTAATGTATAATATCTACTATAGTCACCACCAAATTGCCTAGTTTGATCTTGTAAATCACATTCGCCAGCTTGATCACAAATAGGGCAATCTAAAGGATGGTTTAACAATAAAATTTCTAATACATTTTCACGTGCTTTTTTAACTAAAGGGCTATCAGTAAAAATAACCATGTTCGGTGTAACTGGCATCGCACAAGCTGCTACAGGTTTTGGGCTTTTTTCAATTTCTACTAAACACATTCTACAATTACCAGCAACAGATAAATTTTCATGATAACAAAATCTTGGAATATCAATCCCGATTTGTTTACAGGCTTCTAAAATGCTAGCTCCTCGAGGAACAATAACATTTTTATTATTTATAGTTAAATTTATCATTTTTATTTAATATTTTACTAAAAACTATATTACTTTTTTAAGTATAAAAAATACTTGCTATCGGACTTGAACCGATATTCTATAAAGAAACAAATTTTAAGTCTGTCGTGTCTACCATTCCACCAAGCAAGTTATTATAAATGCTCCTTATGGGATTTGAACCCATATCTCTACTGCGAAAGAGTAATGTCCTAAGCCCTTAGACGAAAAGAGCAGAATTTCTTAAGCTATTTTATTGAAGAAAGTTGGATTCGAACCAACGATAGAATTAACTAACAGTTTTACAGACTGCCACCTTAAGCCACTCGGTCACTTCTTCAAGAATTTTTACATCAGGTAGGATTTGAACCCACAACCATTGAATTCGAAGTTCAAAACTCTAATCCGATTGAGCTACTAATGTAAATTTCTCCCTAGGTAGGATTTGAACCTACGACCTTATGGTTAACAGCCATTTGCTCTACCTATTAAGCTACTAAGGAAAACATTGAAATTAATTACTTATTTTTGAATACTGTTTAAATAATCTGATAATTTTACAATCAGCTCGGGAGGAAATTTTAATAAATCAAATTGAACAAAACCATCCGCTAATTCGATTATTGTTAATTTTCCATTATATCGTAAATAAACCCATATTTCTAAATTTATTACAACAAACCAAGCAATACCTAAAATAATACGCATTTCTTTATAAAATTCTCTATATTCTTCAGGTGTTTCAACTATATATTGACGTTTTATTCTTTTTACAAATCCTTCTAAATCATCCATTATAGCATTAACTTTAATTTCAAATTTTTTATAATAAACTAGAAGTTTATTTCCAAATTCATCTTGTTCTAATTGTTTTTTTAAATTTTCAATAGTTTTTTTAAAATTGTCAAAATATATTTTTAACATATTTATAAAAGTTTATTTTTATCTTTTTATCTTTTAAAAAATAAAAAGATACCTTGATTTCCACGTGAAAGCTGCTTCGCTACAATTTCATTTGTTTTATATGAAGAAAAATTTTGTGTTAAGATAATTGCTCCTAACATAGCAATTAATAATAGTATACCACATAATAAAAAACATACTATAAATTCTTGATATAAAACTTGGCCTATTAATTCAGTATTTGTTAAATTATCAATTAATGAATACCAAGATACATTTGTTTCTTTAAAATTTATTTGTAAAAAAATGTCATTCATTGACATATATAATTCTATAATAAATAAAAGACCAAAAACGATCCCAAAGGGTAAATATTGTAATAATGAAGTTTTAGAACGATTTAATTTAATATCTAACATCATAACAATAAATAAAAATAAAACTGCAATAGCTCCAACATAAACAATAATAAACATTAATGCAATAAATTCTGCTCCTAAATATAAAAGTATACCAGCACCGCCTAAAAACACTAATATTAAAAACATTACTGAGTGTACAGGATTCTTACTTGATAAAACTAATAAAGAGCTTATAATCATACTAACCATTAAAATTTGATGTAAAATATTTTCCATAATTTAATTTATTTTATTTTGATTAAAACTTAAAAAATAAGTATTTAAAAATGGAATAGTAGGATTTGAACCTACACATAGTCGAATCAAAATCGACGGCCTTACCATTTGGCTATATTCCAATCCAATTTTGTCTAATTGGTAACGGATATCTAAAAATTAGGCAACAATGGATTTGAACCATTAACCTTCTCGTTGTAAGCGAGATACTCGACCAATTAAGTTAGTTACCCTTCTTTTCTATATTTATCTTAATAAAAAAATTTAGTATCAATAAGCTTAAAATATTACTATTCTTATACTTTTGACCTATCTGCGTGATATTCTTTCACGAAATTATAACAAAAATTTATCTTGAGGCAAGTTTCTTGCTTATATGCTTTCAGCAATTATCTTTTATAAACGTAGCTACTCGGCGTTGCATTTGGAAATACAGCCGATACACAATAGGTTTACATTCCCGGGTCCTCTCGTACTACGGTCTGGTCCTCTCAATTTTTTACGCTCCCAGAAGATAGGGACCGAACTGTCTCACGACGTTCTTAACCCAGCTCAAGTACCACTTTAATCGGCGAACAGCCGAACCCTTGGAACCTTCTTCAGCTCCAGGATGTGATTAGCCGACATCGAGGTGCCAAACGGTCCCGTCGATATGAGCTCTCGGGAACCATTAGCCTGTTATCCCCGGCGTACCTTTTATTCGTTGAGCGATAATCTTTCCACACAGAATTACCGGATCACTATAGCCGACTTACGTCTCTGTTTGATTTGTCAATCTTACAGTCAGGCAGGCATTTTTACTATTACGCTCTACAATAAAGAAACTTTATTTGAGCCTACCTTTGCACGCCTCCGTTACTTTTTAGGAGGCAAGCGCCCCACTTAAACTACCGCCTATATATTGTCTTAATAAAATATTAATGAGTATAACTTTGTCTTCAGAGTGGTATTTCATTATTGCTATTGCTCCCACTTATTCTACACAGAAAAAAAAATTATACAGTATATATTCATAGTAAAGGTGCACGGGGTCTTTCCGTCTATCTGGGAGTAAGCCGCATCTTCACGACTAATTCAATTTCACAGAGTCTATGTTGGAGACAGTGGAGCAGTCGTTACACCATTCATGCAGGTCGGAACTTACCCGACAAGGAATTTCGCTACCTTTGGACCGTCAGAGTTACAGCCGCCGTTTACGGGGGCTTAAAATCAGAGCCCAAGCTCATCATCTTAACCTTGCCGCACCGGGCAGGTGTCAGTCCCTATACGTCTTCTTTCGAATTTGCAGAGACTTGTGTTTTTATTAAACAGTCGCTACTCCCGATTATGTGCCAACAAATTTTAGCTTGCGCTAAATTGTTACTCCTTCTTCCGAAGTTACAGAGCCAATTTGCCGAGTTCCTTCAACATATTTATCTCTTACGCCTTAGTATTCTCTACCCATTCACCAGTGTCGGTTTACAGTACGGCTTAATTAAAAATGCTCTTTCCTGAAATTTTTACGAAGCTTTATTTATACCATTATAATAAAACTTAATTACAAATTTGTCACAATTTTTAATATCCCATCAAAAAATGCTTTCGCTTATTTCTAAGGGGCCGATTTACTCGCTGCTTCATAATAATTGCAACGAAAACCTTGAATTTTCGGCGACAATGTATAAAAACTCCTAATAAGTTTTTATGTATTGTTTTACGCTACTCATGCCAATATTCTCACCTCTGATATCTCCAAAAGATCTTAAGATCTTTCTTCTTTTTATTTGCGATGTACAGAGCGTTCCGCTACCATTTTTATTTTAAAATTTGCAATTTCGATATAAAACTTTAGTCTTTCTAAATCATTGACGCAAAAAAACTCGATCAGTGAGCTGTTACGCTTTCTTTAAAGGATAGCTGCTTCCAAGCTTACCTCCTGATTGTCATAATTTTTTAACTTTCTTTATCACTTAGTTTTATTTTAAAGATCTTAATTAACAATCTGGGCTGTTGCCCTTTTGACGAAGAACCTTAGCGCTCAACGTCTGTCTATATAAAAACATTACAGTATTCGGAGTTTTTTTAGATTTAGTAAGACTTAAAGTCCCCCTTACCTTAAAAGTGCTCTACCCCTGTAAAGTTTGTTTATACGCTCTACTAAAATAGATTTCGCGGAAAACCAGCTATCACTGAGTTTGATTAGCCTTTCACCCCTAACTACAAGTCATCCCAGTATTTTGCAACATACACGGGTTCGGCCCTCCAAGGGATATTACTACCTACTTTTCAGCCTGCTCATAGTTAGATCACTCAGTTTCGGGTCTTATTAATTTAACTTTTTTGCCTTTTCAGACTCGCTTTTGCTACGCCTACACTTATTTGTTTAAGCTTGCTAAATTTAATAAACTCATTGGCCCATTATACAAAAGGTATGCCGTAACTTTTATAAAAAGCATCGACAGCTTGATAGCATTAAGTTTCATTTGTCCTTTACCCCTTTCCCTCACGGTACTTGTTCACTATCGGTTATTAAAATTTTTTAAACTTTGAGGGTAGTACCCCAATTTTCAAGCAAAATTTGAAATCGCTTTACTTATTTAATTTTTATTTAAAATCTTACAGGACTTTAACCTTCTTTGGATAATTTCAAAAATTAAATAAAAATTATAGTCTTTAAATTGCATTCGCTCGCCACTACTAACAATCTCTCGGTTGATTTTTTATTAAGTTACTGAGATGTTTCACTTCACTTAATTAGCTTTCACCATTTGTGTAAATTTCTTTTAGGTTATTAAACTTTCTGAATAAGGAATTATTCTTGCTCTTTTTAGTTTACTTTTTGCAGTACACAACCGCCTTTTTTAATACCTAGGTATCCTCTTAATGCTGTTTTTTGTTTTAGGAATTTGAACCTAAAATTAGCCTTTATCTAACAAAATTTTTTCTTGTTAAGGGACTTGAACCCCTATTCTTTCGAAATAGATTTTGAATCTATTGTGTATACCATTTCACCAAACAAGACACAATTTATTTAATGAATTTTTATTTACGATTTCCAAATATCTTTAGCTTTAATAGGTTTTCCATGAACTAAAGTTTCATATACAATATAAAAAAATAGTAAAGCAGAAAAAGCAGAAACATATGAGCCAAAAGAAGCTATAGCATTCCATCCTGTAAACGCATCTGGATAATCTGGAATTCTTCTAGGCATTCCAGCAAGCCCTAAAAAATGCATAGGGAAAAATGTTAAGTTTACACCTAAAAAAAAGATCCAAAAATGAATTTGACCTAAAATTTCAGGATATTGTAAACCTGTAAGTTTTCCAAACCAAAAATAAAATCCAGAAAAAATACCAAATACGGCACCCATAGATAAAACATAATGGAAATGACCCACAACATAATAAGTATCATGTACTGCAACATCAATACCAGCATTTGCTAGTACAACACCAGTTAAACCACCAATAGTAAATAAGAAAACAAAACCTAATGCAAAAAGCATTGGTGTTTGTAAGCGAATGGAGCCTCCCCACATAGTTGCAATCCAGCTAAAAACTTTAATACCTGTAGGTACAGCAATAATCATGGTAGCAGCTGTAAAATAAGCTCGAGTATCCACATCTAATCCAACTGTAAACATATGATGTGCCCATACAATACAACCTAAAATACCAATTGATACCATAGCAAAAACCATACCTAAATAACCGAACATTGGTTTATTTGAAAATTTACTAACAACATGGCTAATAATACCAAAAGCAGGTAAAATTAAAATATAAACTTCTGGATGTCCAAAAAACCAGAATAAATGTTGGAATAAAACAGGGTCACCGCCACCAGCAGGGTCAAAAAAAGTTGTATTAAAATTACGATCGGTTAAAAGCATAGTAATTGCACCACCAAAAACTGGTAATGATAATAAAAGTAATACTGCAGTTATTAAAACAGACCAAACAAATAAAGAAATTCTATCCATAGTCATACCTGGAGCGCGCATATTTAAAATAGTAGTAATAAAATTAATGGCTCCTAAAATTGATGAAGCACCAGATAAGTGAAGACTAAAAATTGCTAAATCAACTGAGGGACCTGAATGTGCTTGTACACTACTTAATGGTGGATATAAAGTCCAACCTGTTCCTGGACCTGCTTCTACAAAAATGGATGATACAGCTAAAAATAACGAAGGAGGTAACAACCAAAATGAAATATTATTTAATCGTGGAAAAGCCATATCTGGAGCACCAATCATAATAGGTACAAACAAATTACCAAAACCACCAATTAAAATTGGCATAACCATAAAAAAAATCATTAAAATAGCATGTCCTGTAACTAAAACATTATAAAGTTGATAATTTCCTGATAAAATCTGGCTTCCAGGTTGTGCTAATTCCATTCTAATTAACACTGACATTGTAGTTCCTACAACACCTGAAAAAGCACCAAAAATTAAATAAAGAATACCAATATCTTTATGATTTGTTGAAAAAAACCAACGGCTAATCCAACTATTAATATTATTTGAATAGGTTGCCATACAGAAAATTCTGCATGGAACCTTTTTTACTTTTTCTTGATTTTTTAAAAATTATAAAAACCCAATCTCCTTACCAAGTTGATTTTTTATATCCTGGTACTAAACCTAATGCAAAAAGTTCGCGTAAACGAATTCTTGATAATTTAAATGTTCTTATATTACTTCGTCCTCTAAAAGTTATAGTACAACGATTTTTAATTTTTGTTAAAGAACCTACTTGCTTTGAAATTTTAGAAAGTTTTTGTAGTAAAAATAAGCGTGTTAAAACAGTTAATTTTTGATTTTGAATTAAAAATTTTAACATTTTATATTTTTTTTCTTGTTTTAAAAATAATGTCCGACGAGTTTTATCTTTAATAAATAATGATTTCATTTATTCCCATTCTAACGCACCAATAAGCCAAGCGTAAATAAAGCCTATAATTAATTCAAATAAAAAATCAATCATACCCCAAAAAGCTAAAGAACTATTTACACTAAGCGTTATACTCCAAGGAAAAAAAAACATAGCTTCTAAATCAAAAATTATAAAAAGGATAGCAACTAAATAAAATCGTACATCAAAACTATTTCGAGCATCTTCATAAGGATCAAAACCACATTCATATGCAGAAATTTTTTCTGGATCTGGATTTTGTGGTCCTATTAAATATGATGCTAACATTATTATTGATGCTAAAAGTATACTAATTATTAATAATATAATAATTGGATAATATTCTTCACGTAAAAGATTCATAATTTAAATTAAAATATTTATTTTGGTAATATATATAGATATCTATATAGATATTATTATTATGTATATAATTATTTCCACGAGTCCCAACACAGTATTTATGGATAAAATTAAAATAACAATTGAAATCAAATAAGGTTTCAAGTTATTTTTTAATTTAATATAATTTTTTTATTAATATTTTTATTCCAACTGCTCGTTCCCGAACAATTACCTTGTGTCGACTTCTTAGCGGTCACCTTCCAACAATAAGCTATTAACCCTTATTTAAAATTATTACTATTTTTTCTCTAAAAGATTTAATAATTTTCAATAAGTTGTAAAATAGATTTCAAGCAAAGAAAGCTCCCCCTAAATGACGGGCGGTGTGTACAAGATCTAGGTACAAATTCACCGTAACGTTCCTGATTTACGATTACTTGTGATTCCAACTTCATGCAGGCGAGTTGCAGCCTGCAATCTGAACACGAAAAAGTTTAATAGATTTGCTTAAATTTACATTTTTGCTTCTTTTTGTCTTTTTCATTGTAGCACGTGTAGTAGCCCAGCCTATAAGGGCCGTGAGGGCTTGACGTCGTTCCCGCCTTCCTCTAGCTTATAACTAGCAGTATTCTATAAGTAATTTTAATTAATATTTCAATTAAAAGATTAATATAGAATGGGAGTTGCGCTCGTTAAAGGACTTAACCAAACATTTCACAACACGAGCTGACGACAGCCATGCAACACCTGTAAAATTAGCTTTTTTTTATTTACACAAAGAAAAATAAAAAAAAAAGATAAATTTATAAAATTTATCACTAAAAATATGCAAAAACTGGTAAGGTTACGCGCGTATTATCGCATTAAACCACATGCTCCACCACTTGTGTAGACCCCCGTCAATTCCTTTGAGTTTTAGCCTTGCGGCCGTACTCCTCAGGCGGAGTGCTTAACGTGTTAACTTAATATCTAAAAAAAATTTCTAAATATTAGCACCCAGCATTGACAGCGTAGACTACCAGGGTATCTAATCCTGTTTGCTACCTACGCTTTCGTCCCTCAACGTCAGTTATAGTCCAGATAGTTGCTTTCGCTATTGGCATTCCTCCATATATTTCAGGATTCCACCCCTCCACATGGAATTCTACTATCCTCTACTAAACTCTAGTAAAACTGTTCTTAAAGCATTTCAAAAGTTAAGCTTTTGTCTTTTACTAAAAGCAAACAAATTACCGCCTACGGACCCTTTACGCCCAATTATTCCGGATAACGCTTGCCCCTCTCGTATTACCGCGGCTGCTGGCACGAAATTAGCCGGGGCTTCTTCTTCAAGTACGGTCATAATCTTCCTTGATGAAAGCGCTTTACAGCCAACATTATAAATGTCTTTTATGCTTTCCTCGCGCACGCAATATTACTGGATCAAGCTTTCGCTCATTGTCCAATATTCCTCACTGCTGGCTTCTTAAGAAGCCTGGACCTTGTTTCAGTTCCAGTGTGGCTGATCATTCTCTCAAACCAACTAAAGATCATCGGCTTGGTAAGCAATTACCCCACCAACAACCTAATCTTGCATAAGCTCATCATATAGCGAATTATCATTCTTTATGGTATTCATATTAAGTAAACTTTTCCCTATAATTCTTGTACTTTAAATTATTAAAATACGAATATATAAGTCTATTTAAACCAAACTTTATGGTAGATTCTTATGTATTACTCACCCTTACGCTACGAAAATAATTTCGTTCAACTTGCATGTGTAAAGTATATTGCTAGCGTTCATCCTGAGCCAGGATCAAACTCCCTATAAAATTTAATATTTTTATATTAAATTAAATTACTAAAATAGAAAAATTTAAATTTTTTAATATTATTTATTAAATTAAATAAATTAAAAGTAATGAAAACAAGGTAATGGTTTCAGTATTTTGTTTTAACATTTTTCGTTTTTCTCTCAATTTTAAGACTTCTGCGATTTTAGGTAAATAAATTTGAGTAAAAACAAAATAAAATGTATAAAATAAAATTAATGACCAAAAAACTTGACTTGAAAATGCATAAAAATCAAATTGTGGCATATAGTTTTTAGTTTTTTATATATTTTTAATAAAGTTAAATTTTAACAAAACTTTATTTTTTATTATATTATTTTTTAGCGGAAGTTGGATTCGAACCAACGACCATCAGATTATGAGCCTGATAAGCTAACCGCTGCTCTATTCCGCTTGTAATAATATATTTATTTTACTAAATAAAAAATTAACAAAAAAATATTTTTTAGTATATGTATTCCTTATTTATTTTGTTATAACAAATGTGAATAAAAAAAACCATTTTAATTAAATCTATATTTTTTCCTTATTGAAAACCGCATGTTTATAATCTGGATATTTACTTTTTATTGTTTTTTATTAAAAAATCTATTTATTATTTTTTTATAAAATAAATTTATTATAAAATAAAAGCAAACTAATATAAATAATAAACTAGGATGTACTAAAAACCATAGACATGTTATTAAATACTCTTGAGAGACAAATAATAAATAATACCAAATATAAATAGTTAATATTACATATAATAAATAAATATATAATAAGAAATCATGATCCCCTGAATCATTTCCCATAATTGTTAAATATAAAGAAGGAAAAATGAATAAAGGAACTAATATTAATAGGCTTAAGCATTTAATAATTTCAATTGTATCCATAATTATGCTTTAAAATTTATTTAGAATCTGAATCAAAAGAACCTCGATCACTATCACTTTCGTCATATATTTGTTCCCAATTTCTAATTATATGATGTTGTCGATAAGACAAATCCCTTTCTATATATTCTCTTATTTCTGTACTAACGTCATTACCAAACTTTTCTAATTTTGTAATTTGTTTATATAATTTCGCTATTTCTTTATTTTGAGCCTCTATTTGCTCTAAAAGAGGAGCCTGTAAATTCGCATATTCAATAATCTCTCTTTTTAATGCTTGTACCTGATGACTAGCAATAGATTTAGCTTCTGCAATAATAGGGACTTCACCTTCGGTCATACAAAAAACAATTTGTTGTTGCCCATAAATACTTAGATATAATATACTGAATATAACTAAATTTATTAGTAACTTATAATTACTTTGTAAGATTAAATGTATCTGATATTTTATTTGATTCATACTTTTTAATTTATGCGGCAAATAGGGAATCGAACCCAAATCTTTTTATAGGATAACTATAAAACGCTTTACCATTAAGCTAATTTGCCTTTTAATTTTCTGAAATAACGGACAGTAAAATACAATATTTTTTTAAAAAAATATTTTAGAAACAGGTGTTTTCCTTATTGAAAAACCCATGTTTAAAACTTTGCCCTTGTAAAATATAACGTATTTCCTCTATGTTTTATTTACCTTTTTTTCGAATCAAATCTTCTAACTTTTGAAAAAACTCACTAAATATTTTTGATATTAATAAATCTAATAAAAAAGCTAAAAAACAGATAAAGCTTAAAAAGAATAAACCAACAATAATTACATTAATTTCCATAGTTATTTATTTTTAGTATTTTAATAATAATTATTCAATATTTCTATAATAAAGCAAAAGAATAATATTAAAAAGGGATGAATAAAAAACCAAATACAGACTAAAAAGTATTGTTCATAAGCAAACAATAATTGATACCAAATATAAATAGTTAATATTATATACAATACATAAATATATTTATTAACAAGTTCTCCTAAATTACCACCTGTAGTTCCAGAAATATATAAAGAAGGAAAAATAAATAAAGGTAATAATAATAAAATACTTAAAAGTTTAATAATTTCTATAAATTGATTCATTTATTTTTTAGTTTTTTTTAAGATTATTTTTCTTCCGCATAATAGTAGTTGTATACTGTTTCTATTGAGGGTATTTCTTGGGATTCCAAAATAGAATGTAAACTAATTGGTAAATCTTCTAAACGGTTTAAAGTGGAGTCAAATAATTTAGAGTCTGCAATATCTAAATTAAAATCTAGAGTTGAGATTTCACTTAATTGATCATTAATATCTATATTTTTATTATATAAATATAAATAAATTTGAGCTAAATAAACAACAGTCATAAAAATGAATAAGTATAATCCTTCATTTTTAGTTAAATTAGAAGTATTCTTATTTTCGATGCTATTTTGATTATCAAGATTTTCAAAAGAACATAAAGTATTAAATTGTTGTGAGGTAAACACTAGTACTAATAAAATACTTATTAATCGATAATTTAATAATAAATGACCAAAATAATTTAATACGTTTTTTAATTCTATATATTTTTTATAAAACATGTTTAATTTTTACTTTTTTTTTACGTTATTTATAAAAACTTGTAGTTTTGTTAAGGCTTTTTTAGCTATATAGTAACAATCTTCAACAAATTTATAAATTAAATATAAAAAAACAGTTATTATAAAAATGCTAATTAACCAATTGATTATTCGCATTTTTATACCAAAAAGAATAAATTTTTTAAATAAAAATTTTTCAACCATATAATTTATTATTTATTTTTTATAATTTGTTACTTTTTGAACAAGCCATCTATCAAAAGGAATAAAAGTATCGGGTTGGCCATTCACAGTAATTTGTTTAGTAAAATATTTTTTATTAATCTCTTCAATATATTCACTCCGCATATTATTATCGTTAATTATACGCTGACAATGATCATCTAAACTTCTATATGCGTTACCTGCTACCCAATCGTTTTCAGTGATTAAAGAACGTTTAGTTTGTTCGATAATACCATAAGATGAGCTATAAAATTTTCCAGCTGTTTGAGTTTCAATTTCTTGTGTAACTATTATATTATCTAAATTAGTAGATAAACTAGAACTAGATAATAGTGGTTCTAGGCTATTTTGTATTGGAAAATCACCTGGCGATGATGATGTTGATACATAAATCCAATAAATAATTACAGTACTTAAAAATAATCCAAGGCCAATTAATTTTGTTGTTTGAAACTCAGAGATGAGTTCTTTTTTTTCAATTAATTTTTCATCCAATTCTTCTGAGCAATATAAAATATTTTGTGTAGAAAAATGTTGAAAACTAAACATAATGAAACAAGAAAATATAAATAATAATTGTTTCTGAAAATATAATAATTTTATTATAAATAATTTTAATTTTAAAATTAACATATAAAAATAATACATTTGTTTTCTATTTTCCTTTACCTATAATAAATTCCCAAACTAATTCTAAAAATGTATATAATCCAAATAGAAAGGTAAAGTAATATTGAGGTAAATAAAAATATAAGATAAAAATGGTAAAACTTGTAATTCCAATACAAAATAAAGTAGCTCGCATTATTAGTTATTTTTTTTTATTAATTAACCAAATAAAAGTATAAATGATTAATGACCAAAATGCGTTAAAAATAATAATTTCTTGTAAAGCGTTAATTGATAAAATATTTTTATGTAGGTATATAAAAAAGGTTGTTTTTTCTAAATTTAACCCTAAGTATATATTTAAAATACGTAGTACATTTAATATTTGACAAATTAAAGCTACATTTAATAAAAAAGTTTCAAATTTTTGCATATTTATTTAAATGTTATAAACTGACCACATAAACGATTTATATCAGATTTTGTTTTAATGTAATCCTGATTCTGATAAATACACTCATAAAATAACTTTGTTAAATATTTTTGTTTTTTTAATTCGGCAGATGTAGCCTCGTTATAGACCTTTTTAAAAAGGTCTGGATCACTATGATTTTTAATTGCCATATTTTTAATTAAAGTAACAAATTCCGAATCACTTAAACAATCAGTTAAATTAAAAAAAAAAATGGAACAACTTAAAAAAAGTATCATTAATACTAAATTTTTCTTTATTTTCATAAAATTTTAAACTATATTTATGTTTGTTTTTAATCGATAATTTTAAGAATTAAAATTTCATACCCTACACAACACTCTAGTTAGGGTTGCTTATGAAATTTTAATTCTTACTAATTTTTTTTCAATTAATCCAATAAATGGTACTAAAAAGAAAAAAAAAAAAAAAAAAAATATAGTAGCTAACACGCCAACCATAATATAAGGGTCTTCGACCGGTTTTTGTCCAATCCAACCTAATAATAAAAAATCTGCAGCTAAAAACCAATAAAAAAACCCAAAAATAGGTCTAAATTCAGTACTTCGCACTTCAGAAGTATTTAATAAAGGTAAAGTTAACCAAGCAGCAATAGCCCCACCCATTGCTAAAACTCCACCTAATTTATCTGGAATTGAACGTAAAATTGCATAAAAAGGTAAAAAATACCACTCAGGAACAATATGTGTAGGTGTTACTAAAGGATTAGCTGGAATATAATTATCTGAATGTCCTAAAGTATTTGGATAATAAAATACGAAAAATGAAAAAAATAATAATAAAACTAAAAAGGCTAATAAATCCTTAGTATAAAAATAAGGATAAAACGGTATATTATCTATACTCGAATTAATTCCTAACGGATTATTTGATCCATCTTTATGTAATAATGATAAATGTATTAAAACAGCACCAGCTATTAAAAAAGGAACTAAATAATGTAAACTAAAAAAACGATTTAATGTTGCATTATCAACTGAAAAACCACCCCATAACCATTCTACAATTGCTGGACCAATTAAAGGTATAGCTGAAAATAAATTAGTAATTACAGTGGCACCCCAAAAACTCATTTGACCCCAAGGTAATACATACCCCATAAACCCAGCAGCCATCATTAAAAAAAAAATTAAAATTCCAGAATACCATAAATGTTCGCGAGGATACATGTATGAGCCATAATAGACACCTCTGAACATATGACTATAAACAACAATAAAAAACATTGAAGCACCGTTAGCATGTAAATAACGAATTAACCAGCCATTATTTACATCACGCATAATATGTTCGACACTATTAAAAGCTAAATCAACATGTGGAGTATAATGCATAGCTAAAAAAATACCTGTTAAAATTTGAATAACTAAACATAAACCAGCAGTTGAACCAAAGCTCCATAAATAACTTATGTTTATCGGACTTGGATAATCAATAAGATGACTATCAACAAACGATAATAAATAATCTTTATTCCAACGCATAATTAGCTAAGATTTAAGCCATCTAAACGAATTGCAATCCAGCTTACGTATTCATCAACTGGCACACCACGAACAACAATAGGCATAAATGCATGATTTACACCGCAAATTTCACTACATTGTCCATAATAAACGCCTGCACGTTTTAAAAATAACGAAGCTTGTGTTAAACGACCAGGACAAGCATCTACTTTTATACCAAATGAAGGAACAGCCCAACTATGTAAAACATCCGCTGCGGTAACAAGTAAGCGTATATGTGTATTTATAGGCAATAAAACACGGTTATCTACTTCTAATAAACGAAAAGCACCAGTTACTATATCTTCTACGGGTAACATATACGAATCAAAATTTAATGTATCCCCACCGTCTAATGTTGAATAATCAGAATATTCATAACTCCAATACCATTGATGTCCAACAATTTTTAGTGTAGTAGTAGGATCAATCATTTCATCTAATGAATATAATAAAGCAAATGAAGGTATAGCTATTACTAATAAAACACATGCTGGTATGATTGTCCAAACAATTTCAAGAATAGTAGAATGTGTAAATTGTTCTGCTTTAGGATTTTTTTCAATTGTAAAGTAAGCTAAAATTCGACTTAGCATCCAAAAAACAAACATTGCGATAAACACCATAAAAAACATTAAATGGTTATGGAAATTTATAATACCTTCCATTACAGGTGTCGCAGGGTCTTGTAAACCCAATTGCCAAGGTTCTGCAGCATCACATAAAATTATATGAGAAAACATTTAGATTTTAAGTTGTCCAAGAACGGGATTGAACCGCTGACACAAGGATTTTCAGTCCTTTGCTCTACCAACTGAGCTACTTGAACAATTTTTAATTGAACAGTTTTTAAAAATATTATATTAACATAGTTCTTATATTTTACTTTCTTTCCAACTCCGAGTAGCTTTTGCGAGAGCGTAGCAAAAGTTAAAAAAATAAATGCAAAAATAAATAAAATTTTTAACTTACAATAATAACTTAAAAAAAACAAAAATATAATAATAAATCCAAGAATTTGTTCCCATTTTTTTGGTTTTGAAAAATAAGGATCCATCATTTTTGAATGATATTTATAATCATCCAAATTTTTTTTTTAATAGTTAATTAATTGTTTATAGTTTTATATACAGAATAAATAGTTTAATTAAGAGTTATTTTTGAGAGGTTAGAGAGAGACTTGAACTCTCAACATAAGATTTGCAATCTTAGGCATTACCAGTTATACAATCTAACCTTTTAAATTTTTTAATCTGCATTTTACAGGATTTGAACCTGTAGCCTTCGGCTTAGAAGGCCGTTGCTCTATCCAATTAAGCTAAAAATGCCATTTAGTATTTTTAAATTACCATTTGGATTTTACACATTAATTCAATAGGTTTATTTACTAAAATTTTTTTAATTATATTTAAATTTGTTATATTATCAATACTTAATACTGCTTGATAATATCTAATTTCATAATGATCTTTTGCTTTTTTATAAACATGAGGTGATTTATATAATGCTAATTTAGAAATTGTTTTTGGTAACATTTGAATTTTTAAATTAAATTTTAAATTTTTAGATAATTTTTCAAAAAATTTTATATAAATTTCTAATAAATATAATTTGCTACATTTGAAATGAAGAGTATATTTCATATAAGAATATTTTTTTAATAGACGGAAAAAAGAAGGTTGTCCTGTATATTTTAAAATAATAACATTATTATTTTTAATGTAAATTTAAAGCATCATTTAAATAGATGCAGCTTAAAATACTAAAAACATAAGCTTGAATTAAAGCTACCGCTAATTCTAAACCAAATAATGGAAATAAAACAGCTAAAGGTATATAATGTGCTAAAAATAATAAACCACTACATCCCATTAATCCCCAACCAAATCCAGCAATAACTTTTAGTAATGTATGACCAGCCATTAAGTTCGCAAATAATCGTACTGATAAACTAATTGGTTTAAACATATAGGATACAAATTCAATAGGAACTAATAATAATGATAAAGGAAATGTGGTACCCGCAGGTAAAAATAATGAAAACATTTTTAATCCATGAATTCTAGCACCCGCTATGTTTACACTAATAAAAACAATCATAGCTAATGAAAAAGTTACAATTAAATGACTTGTTAATGTTAAACTATAAGGTACTAATCCTATTAAGTTTGTTAATACAACAAATAAAAATAAAACAAAAATAAAAGGAAAATATTTTTCTCCTTTAGGTCCTACATTATCTGAAACCATTGAAATCATTACTTTATATAATGTTTCAATAATAGATTGCCATCTATTTGGAATTAAAAATAATGAAGCATTTTTTCTATTTGTTAAAATAAATAAATAAGTTACAAAAATAAAAAGAATAAAAATAGTAATAAAAGTATAATTTGTGATTGAAAAATCTAAATTACCTAAATGAACCGAAAAAATCGGTATAATTTGAAATTGTTCTAAAGGACTATAAAACATATAAATTTTTAAATATTATGAACCCCACCAATAAATTGATAAGAATAAAAATAACCATACTACATCAACGAAATGCCAATACCATGCAGCCGCCTCAAAACCAAAATGATGTTCTTGAGTAAAATGATGTAAAAATAAACGAATAGTACAAACTGCAATAAAGCAAGTACCTATAAAAACATGAAAACCATGAAAACCTGTAGCCATATAAAAACTAGAACCATAAACACCATCTGAAATAGTAAATGGCGCATGTGTATATTCTAAAATTTGTAATAATGTAAATAATATAGCTAAACTTAATGTAGCTAATAAAGCTGTTAACGCTTCATCGCGATTACCACCAATAATAGCATGATGTGCCCAAGTAATTGTGGCACCTGAGGATAATAATAAAATAGTATTAACTAAAGGAACTTCCCAAGGATTTAAAATTTCTAAATACGCAGGAGGCCATACACCACCAATAAATGGTGATGGATTTAATGATGAATGAAAAAATCCCCAAAAAAAGGCTACAAAAAACATAACCTCTGACACAATAAATAAAATTACACCCATACGCAAACCCTTTTGTACTATTTTAGTATGTTGGCCTTCATATGTACCTTCACGCACAATATCTCTCCACCATACATACATAGTATATATTATAGTAAAAAATCCTAAGAAACATAAAGCCTTACCTCCAGCATATCCATGCATAGCTAAAACACCACCAAAGGTTGCCATTAAGGCTCCAAAGGCCCCCAATAAAGGCCAAGGGCTAGGATCCACTAAGTGAAATCCGTGTTTTTCTTTATATTTCATTTGTAATGACATATATTTAATTAAATTTTAATAGAATTGAACTATTATTTAAAACCTGTTTAAATTTTTATAAGTAGGCCTAAGTAGATTTGAACTACTGACTTCGCCCTTATCAGGGGCGCACTCTAGCCTCTGAGTTATAAGCCTTTTTATTATGAATAAATTTTATAAAATTTTTTATTACGGAACGTAATTAAATTTATAAAATTTATTCGTCCATTTTTAAAAATGATAAAATTAGTTTTTTTTATTGTACGTAACATAAATTTTTAAATAAAAAATAGAATTTAATACCAACGAAAATGCATAAATGACCGACTTTTTTCAGCTTTTTTATACACTTCTTTTTTTTTTTCTAAAGTTTCTCCACGATTTAACAAAATTTTAATGATTTCTTCTTTAAATTTAATTTGAAAATTTAATTTACGTTTATCTTTTCGTATTGTTTCTAATAACCATTGGGCTGCTAAATGTTTTTGTCTTTGAATATTTGTTGGAAAAGGAACCATATAAGTTGTTCTACGTACACGAACTTTTTTAACTTCTACATAAGGTCTTATTTTATTAAAAATATCAGTATATATAATATCGAATTTTTTATTTGTTTGTTTTCCTAGCATCATTCCGGTTTTTAAAATAACATTATGTGCATGTTGTTTTTTACCGCAACGCATTAAATGCGTAATTAAATTATCTACAAAGATTTTATTTTTTTTTTCTATTATTTTTGCCTCCATATTTTGATCTTGAATTTTTACGTTCATGTAAGCCTGTTAAATCAAATTTTCCACGAATCAAATGATATTTAACTCCCGGTAAATCTTTTACACGTCCACCACGCATTAGAACAACAGAGAATTCTTGTAAATTATGTCCAATACCTGGAATATATGTATCAATTTTTTTTTGATTACTTAATTTAATTTTAGCTACTTTACGTAAGGCGGAATTAGGTTTTCTTGGCGTTTTAGTAAAAATTTTAACACAAACTCCTTTTTTTTGGGGATTTTTTTCTAAAGCAGGAACTTTGTTCCATTTAAGTTTTTTATTTCGTTTTTTTAATGCTAATTCTTTTAATCGTGCCATAAAATTTTATTTATTTAATAATTCCTGCAGCTAAAGTTGCAATACGCATAAATTTCGTGTATCTTAATTGTCGTGGTACAGAACCAACTACTCGTGAGCCAATAGGTTTTCCTTGTTGTGTTATTAATACAATTGCATTTTCAATATAAGAGGCATATGTATTCTTTAAAGAGCGTTTTGTTTTTTTACTACGAACTAAAATACCATAAGAAATTTTACCTTTTTGTACTTTTGATTGTGCACGACGTTTTGCTCTTAGCATAGTAATGCTAACAACAATTTTATCACCAATTTTTGCATATTGACTTTTAGAACCAGATAAAATTTTTATACATGAAGCATATCGAGCACCAGAATTATCACTAACGCGCACTTTTGTACCAATTTGTATCATAGTAAAGACTAATTTATCGAGGTGGTGTGATTTGAACACACGACCTTCGGTTCCCAAAACCGACGCGCTACCGCTGCGCAACACCTCGATATTTAACGAAAGAGGGATTTGAACCCCCGACTGTAGATTTATGATACCTATACTCTAACCAGCTGAGTTATTTCGTTTTAACTTATTAAGTTATTAGGATAAGGTGGGATTCGAACCCACGGCATTGATTAAACGCGACAGATTTCAAGACTGTTACCTTAAACCACTCGGTCACTTATCCCAAAAATTTTAGCTAATTTCATAAATGGGCAAATAATGGGATTTGAACCCATACTCCACAGAGCCACAATCTGTTACTTTAACCAATTAAGCTATACTCACCTACCAAAAATGGGACTTGAACCCATACTCATAGAACTAGATCCTAAATCTAGCGCGTCTACCAATTTCGCCATTTTGGCCTTATAGACTTTACAAGAGGGAAGGGATTCGAACCCTTAACGTCGGTTTTGGAGACCAAAATTTTACCATTAAACTACCTTCTTTTTTTATGTCGATATAATTTATTTTAAAGATTTATATATGGAAAGAATGGGATTTGAACCCACAACCTTATGCGTGCAAAGCATATACTCTACCAATTAAGATATCTTCCCGAATTTTAAGAAAATTTTAAATTCTCTTTATATAAAGAAAAAAACAACAAAAAATTTTTTTCTTATTTTTAGATAATGAATATAAAAATGTAAAATTAATGCGGGTAATGAGATTCGAACTCATACCATTTGTTTGGAAGACAAATAATCTACCATTAATCTATACCCGCCTAAATAAGTAACATTATTTAAAATAACTATATATTTTTTCTAAATCTAAATTTGTAGGATATAAATATACTAATTGTGAAATATCCTGTGTAGTTACTTTATTAAAATAAATAAGCGCTAAAAGATCACCATTTACTTCTATATAAAATGGAAATATATTATTTAATTTAATTTTAATCAGCTCTAATTTTGAAATATTAGAATTTTTTTTTGTTAAATAAGTATTTTTTACCTGTTTTTGTATATTTGTTGAAAAAGTAACTATATCACCAACATTTAATTGTTTTTGATATAAATTTATACATTTAGTATTAATAAACACATTTTTATGATTAATATAAAAACGAGCGATACCTGGGGTTTTAAAAAAATTTGCACGCCATAAAAAAATATCTAATCGAGTTTCTAATGTAGTTAATAGTTTAGAATTTTTTTTTATTTTTGTTAAACCATAAAAAATAGATAATTTAGTTTTAGCTAACAATTTTTCTTTATAATTAAAACGCAAATTAATCCAACGATTAGGGATACTATAACCTATCGGATAATAAAAATTTGGCTTAATTTTTTTGTTTAAATATTTTTTAAAATATGTTTTGGAAAATTTAGATAAATAAATTTTTTTTAAAAAAGACCATTTTGGTCGTTTAAAATTTAAAATTCTTAAATTTTCATGAATTGGTTCACGCAAACGTAAAAGTTGCTTAAATTTAAATTTTTTATAAAAATATTTTTTCATTAATTTTTAATTTGTTTTAAAGATTCTGACAATAATACTTTTAAGAATAAAATTGAACTATGAAATACTAACATATTTGGATTATAAAAATCATAACCACCTTTAGTTTTAGGTGCAAAAAAAATAATAGGACAAGTTAATTGCGCTAAACTTTTTCGTGATAAGTCATTATTATTTCCAATATAAATTACTGCAGAAACATTTTCTGCTAATTTTGTTTGTTGTAGAAAATCTAAAGCAATTTTAAGATTATCTGTATAAAAATGTTTATTTGTATCTAAAAAATCTTTAAAAAAACTTAAAATATTTTCATCACATATAAATAAAATTTTATTTTTATTTGTATGTTTTTGTAAAATCATACGTAAAATTGATAAAATTAATTTCAAATTATAAATATAAGTATAACTATCTAAAATACTCCAATGTCCAAGTTTTGAATGAATATTTAATTTAGGTGTTAAAAAATTTTTTGGTAAAATAAAAGAAAAACTTTCATAAAAAGTTTTTAAAAAAATATTATTAATATGTTTCATAATTTTTAAGCTTTTTTTCCAATTTTTAAGTTTAATTTTTCACCTTTATATAAAATACCTTTACCTTTATATATATCTGGTTTCCGTAATTTTTGTAAATTAGCTGCTTCTTGACCTACTAAATTTTTTAATGGAGATTTGATTTGTAATAAAATATTTTTTGAAACTTCAACTTTAGTACCAATTAAACTTGTATATAAAATAGTATGACTATATCCAATTTTAAATTCTATTTTATTTACTGCAATTTGAGATGCTTTAAAACCTACACCTTTTAATTGTAATCGCTCAGAAAAATTTCTGGTTAATCCTAAGATAATATTTTTAAATAAAAATAACCATGTAATTAATTCGGCAGTACTTACATTAGATTTTAAAATTAACATAGATTTTTTATGTAATAAAGTAATTTCCTGCGGAAGTTTTATACGAATATATTGATTCAAAGATTTAACTAAAATTAAATTATTTTGTTTATAAATTTGAATAGATTTTGGTAAAAAAATTATTTTTTTAATTTCATTTTGCATAATACTTTATTTAACCTATAAAAAAAAGAACTTTCCCACCTAAATTCTGTTTTAAACATTCTTCATGTGTTTTTAAACCTTGAATAGTTGATAAAATTAAAAGTCCATTATAACGATTAAAAAGCCATAAATGTTTTTTTTTTATATAAAAAAAATGTGATGGCTTTGAAAAATTTTTTAGTAAACGTATACTATTTTTGCCTTGATAATAGCGCAAATATATAAAAATTTTACTATTTTTAATTATATAATTTTGTATATAACCTTCTTTATATAAAATAGCTAGTGGTTTTAACCATAATTTTGAATAGGCTAATTCAATAATTAATGCTTGTGTTAAACAACCCATTTTAATTTTGCTTAATAACTGTGTTAATTTTTTCATAACTAAGAATCTTAGTAATAATGTTTTTGAGTATGCAGGGATTTGAACCCTGGGCCTATAGATTAAAAGTCTACTGCTCTACCAACTGAGCTACATACTCCTTAAGCAAATTTTAATTTATAATAAAAAAACTAATATAAAAAGAAAAAGTAATAATAAATTTAATGAAAATACTTTTAAAAATAATGTAAAGGTAAAAATTAAGATAGTAATTCCTAATAAAATAGAAAATGTATAATGATATAAAAATCCACTTTGTACTGTTAACATTTTTTTTGATGCTTGTGAAATTTCATTTGTTATACCATAAGGACCAAAATATTCAATAATTCCTCGATCGATATTTTTATATGAAAAATTAAATCCAAAATTTAATATATGCTGACTAATTATCTCATTATAGAAACGATCAAAATACCATTTACGATTAAAAAAATTATAAAATTTTAAACCAAAATTTGATAGTTTTAAAGAATATAATTTTTCCATATTAAAAGTATATAATAAATAAGCTAAAATAGCTCCACTACAACTTAATATTAACGGTATTAATTTATATGTATGAGGCAAAAATTCGGCATCAACTAATTGAAATGTAAATGGATTTTGAATTATGGCAAATCCCCAAAAATCAGATCCTAAACCAATAAAAAAATCTTTAGTTAAATAACCAATAAAAATACTTGGAATAGCTAAAATACCTAATGGTAATAAAATTTTCCAACCTGACTCGTGCGCATGTTCAATGATAGGTTTTTTACCATTAGGCTCAGTTAAAAAAGTTAAATATAATAGACGTATAGAATAAAATGCGGTACAAAATGCTGCAAAACAACCTAACCAATATGCAAAATGAGCGACTGTTGTATATTTTGCAAACGCAACTTCTAATATAACATCTTTAGAGTAAAAGCCAGTTAAAAAAGGAAAACCCATTAAGGCTAAAGATCCTATTAACATCATAGCATAAGTAAAAGGTAATAAGCGACGTAAACCTCCCATTTTACGCATATCTTGTTCATCTGAAACTCCATGAATTACCGACCCTGCACCTAAAAACAATAACGCTTTAAAAAAAGCATGATTAGCTAAATGAAATATGGCTACAGCATAATTTGATACGCCACAAGCAAAAATCATATACCCTAATTGACTACAGGTTGAATAAGCAATTACTTTTTTTAAATCGTTTTGTAATAATCCTGTCGTTGCTGCAAAAAAGGCTGTAATACCACCTATTAAAGTAACAAGGAATAAAACATTCGGAGCAAATTCAAAAATAGGTGAACAACGTGCAATTAAAAAAACCCCAGCTGTAACCATAGTTGCTGCATGAATTAATGCAGAAACGGGAGTCGGACCTTCCATAGCATCAGGTAACCATGTATGTAAGCCTAATTGAGCCGATTTTCCAACAGCACCAACAAATAAAAAAAAACAAAAAAGTTCTAAAACATTTAATTTTAAGTCTAAAATTTCTATATAAAAATTTTGATATAATGGACTTAAACTAAAAATCGTTGAATAGTCTAAACTTTGAAATAAATAAATTGATAAAAAAATTGCTAAAGCTAAAGCAAAATCACCAATTTTATTCATTAACATTGCTTTTATTGCTGCCTTATTTGCTTGGATTCGTGTAAACCAAAAATTAATTAATAAATATGAACATAAACCTACACCTTCCCAACCGACAAACATTTGTAATAAATTATTCGCTGTTACTAAAATTAGCATAAAAAAGGTAAATAAAGATAAATAAGACATAAACCGAGGTAAATGTGGATCATGTGACATATATTCAGTTGAATATAAATGAACTAAAGTTGATATCGAACAAACGACAATTAACATAACAACTGTTAAAGAATCAAATAAAAATCCTAATGAAACATTAAATAATTCTGCATTTACCCATGAATATAAAATAATAGAATAGCTTTGTCCTAAGATTCCAACTTTATAAAAAGTAAAAAAGCATAAACTTAAAGTTATTAACATGCAGGTTGTGGAAATTAATCCGGAACCTTTTGGCCCTAAAAATCTTCCTCCAAAACCACTAAATAAAGAACCTAATAAAGGTAAAAATATAATTAATAAAGACATAATAATTTAAAATAAAAATAAATTTGATAATAAAACTTTTTTTTCCTCCTTTTTATTACAATTAATAAAATGCCACGTTAGAAAAATTTCTGATACTGCAGCAAATTTATCATATAAAAATAAAAATTCATCAAACAAATTTAGTTTAACATGAACTCCCAGATTTATACTATTCGTTTGATCTAAAATAGAAAATAATTTTTCACTTACATTAGTAATATTTTCTTCATTTTTATAACGTAAAAAAAACGAAAAAAACGATAATGTTTTTAGCGTTATTTGAGCTCCTAATATTGTATTTTTTAGTTTATTATCTATTGAATTTTTAAGCTTTATAATTTTAGGCTCTTGCTCAAATAATAAAATAAGTGTGGATAACGCTGAATATATATCTTCGATTTCAGTTTTATCTTTAATAACAGTAAATTTTGTTAATTTAGGTATGTGATATATATTTTGTATGTAAAATTTATAACTTAAATCACGTTGTTCATAGAACAACCAATTATTATAAGATTTATTAAAATGAAGCATAGCTTAAAATAAATAAGGTGAAATTAATAAAAAAAACCAAGAATGTACAAAATTTAAAATAACATTAGGATAAATACCTAAAATTAATGTTCCTAAAATTAAAGGTAAAAAAATATAGAATTCACGTAATGTTATATCTTTATATGATGAAATATAATCTATTTTTAAATTACCATAAGCAATACGGTTATATAACCATAAAGAATACGCACTACCTAAAATCATCCCGGTTGCACCTAAAATACCAGCTATCATATTAAATTTATAAATACCTGTTAGAATTAAAAATTCACCAATAAAACTTGATGTTCCAGGTAATGCAATATTAGCCATTGTAAAAAATAAAAAAATAATAATGTAAATAGGCATCATATGGACTAATCCACTATAATAAGTAATTAAACGTGAATGATAACGTTCATAAACAACACCAATTAAAAAAAACAGAGCACTAGCAACAAAACCATGACTTAAACTTTGTAATAAGCTTCCTTCAATACCTGGTAAATGAAAACTAAAAATACCCATCATAACTAAATTCATGTGCGCAACGGAAGAGTAAGCTATAATACGTTTAAAGTCTGTTTGACGCATTGCAGTTAACGAGGTAAATATTATTCCTAAAATAGATAATGTAAATATTAAAGGTGTAAAATATAAAGATGCATCAGGGAAAAAAGGCAGAGAAAAACGTAAAAATCCATAACTACCTAATTTTAATAAAATTCCAGCTAATAAAACAGAACCGGCGGTAGGTGCTTCAACGTGGGCTTCAGGTAACCAAACATGAAATGGAAATAAAGGCATTTTAGTTGCTAAAAAAAAAAAAAAAGCTAAAAATAACCAATTCTGTTCTAATTGTGACAAATCTAAAGATAATAATGCATCATAATTAGTTGTTCCAGCTTTATTATATAAATATAAAATAGCTAATAACATAAATAAAGAACCAATTAATGTATAAAAAAAAAATAAATATACAGCTCTAATTTTTCGCTCGCGAGATCCCCAAACACCGATTACTAAAAACATGGGAATTAAAACGCTTTCAAAAAATATATAAAATAAAAAAATATCACGAACACTAAAAACTAAAATTAATAATATATCTAATGCTATAAAGCATAAAAAATATTCTTTAATTGAAAAATTAATATTATTCCAGCTTCCTAAAATACAAAGAAAAATTAATAAAGTTGTTAATAAAATAAAAAATAATGAAAGACCATCAAGACCAAATACAACATTATAATTATAAAAGGAAATCCAATCAAAAATAATAGCATACTGTAAAGTAGCACTAGTATTATCAAAATTGATCCATAACATTAATGTAATTAAAAAAAGTAATCCTGAATATAAAAGAGAATATTGTTTAATAACTAAAGTTCGTGATGAATTTATAGTTATTAAATGAAAAAAGCTTAAAAATGAAAATAAAATTAAAAAAGCTAACATATAAAATTTTTATCGATCAATTTCACCAAAAACGATATCTTGAGTTCCTATAATTGTTACAACATCAGCAATCATATGGCCTTTAGCCATTTCATTTAAAGCTTGTAAATGCCCAAACCCTGGAGCTTTTATTTTACAACGATATGGTCTATTTGAACCATTCGAAATTAAATATATACCAAATTCACCTTTAGGTGCTTCAACTGCAGTATAGGTTTCTCCAGCTTCAACAATTAAGCCTTCTGTATATAATTTAAAATGATGAATTAAAGCTTCCATGGATTGCTTCATTTCACTTCGCGAAGGTGAGCTTATTTTTTTATTTACAACTTTAATGGGTCCTTCTGGAATAGTATTTAAACATTGTCGAATAATATTTAAAGATTGACGCATTTCTTCAACACGTAATAAATAACGATCAAAACAATCACCATTTGTACCTACAGGAACATTAAAATCAATTTTTTCATAAACATCATATGGAAAAGCTTTTCTTAAATCCCAAAGAATTCCTGAACCACGTAATAAAACACCACTAAATCCCCATTCAATAGCTTGTTTACCACTTACAATACCTATATCAACTAAACGTTCTTTCCATATACGATTAGTTGTTAATAGCTCTTCCATTTCTTCTAAACGTACAGGAAATTGCTCAATAAATTGGTAAATATCATCTAATAAACCTAAAGGCAAATCTTGTGCTACTCCACCAGGTCTTATATAGGCAGCATGAAATCGAGCACCAGAAACACGTTCATAAAATTCCATTAATTTTTCTCTTTCTTCAAATGCCCACATAAAAGGTGTCATTGCACCAACATCCATAGCATGACAACCAACTGCTAATAAATGATTTAATAAACGAGTAATTTCACAAAATAATACACGAATATATTGAGCTCTTAAAGGAACTGATGTTTTCATAAGTTTTTCTACGGATAAAGAATAAGCTTGCTCTTGAGCCATCATTGAAACATAATCAAGTCTATCAAAATAAGGTAAAGCTTGTAGATAGTTTTTATATTCAATCAATTTTTCAGTTCCGCGATGTAATAATCCAATATGTGGATCAGCACGCTCAACAATTTCGCCATTTAATTCTAATACTAATCGTAAAACACCGTGAGCCGCTGGATGTTGAGGTCCAAAATTAATTGTAAAATTTTTTATTTGTCTAACTAATTGGTCTTTTTTAATAACCATATCTATATTTTTAATAAAAATTTTAATTTTTAATTATATTACCATGGAGTTTCAAAATCAAAAAAACGAAACTCTTGAGCAAATTCAACAGGCTCTGCTACAATACGTTTATGATTTTCATCATAACGTAATTCTATATAACCATACAAAGGAAAATCTTTACGCATAGGGTATCCTTCAAATCCGTAATCGCTTAAAATACGACGTAAATCAGGATGATTTTCAAAAAATATACCATATAAATCCCAGATTTCGCGCTCCCACCAATTTGCATTAATAAATAATGAAGTTAAACTTGGTATTGGCATTATTTCATTAACAAACGTTTTAAGACGTAAACGTTGAGAAAACGTAAGACTTAATAAATCATAACTAACACAAAAACGATAATCTTTTCCTATAAAATCAATTCCTGAAATACAAGAAAGTAGATTAAATTGATAACCAATATGCTGTTTTAAGAGTTGCATATTAATTAATAAGTTTTCTGGTAACGTTGTAATAATCCATTCATTGTGTATTAATTGTCCAGAAACTAATGGACCAATATTTTGAAATTTATGTAAAAATTTTTTAAATAACATAAAAATTTAAAGAATCATCAAACCTAAAACAACTTTATAGGAATATAATAAAAATAAAGTTGGATCAATAAAACCAAAACAAATAACAAATAAACTAAATGAAGCTAATAAAAATGTAAATTCAGTATTTTTTGAATCAGTAATAAAAAATTCAAATTTTTCTTGTTTTTCAAAAAATAAAATTTTAATAAAACGTAAATAATAAAAACTACCAAGCACACTTAATAAAATAATTATTAAACTAATATCAAACATTTGAGCTTCAATAGCAGCTGAAAAGACAAAAAATTTCATACTGAAACCAATTAATGGTGGAATTCCAGCAAATGAAAAAAACCCTAAAGCTAAAGCAATAGCTATTGCTGGATTTGTTTTAATTAGCATCGAAAAATCAGTTAAATAAATTGTTTTTTTTGTATTAGCATATATTACGCTAATAATACCCCAGATTAAAAACCCAGTCATAATATAAAAAATAATATAATAAAAAACTGCAGTTGCTCCTAAAATTGTTCCTGTTGAAAATGCCAATAAAATAAAACCTACATGACTAATTGAGCTGTAAATTAATAATCGTTTTAAACGTTTTTGCTGTAAAGCTAAAATTGAGCCAATTAAAACAGATAAAATGCCACAAAAAATAAAAATACTTTTAAATGCGAAAAAAAACGGAAAAAAACTTGAATAAAATAAACGCAAAATTAATAAAAGAAAAACAGTTTTAGGTACTAAAATAAAAATAATAGTTGAGCTTAATGGTGAACCTTCGTAAACATCAGGTGACCAGATATGAAAAGGTGCTGCTGTTAATTTAAATAAAATCGTTACTAATAAAAAAATAATAGAAAAAAATAAAATAGAAAAATTTATATGTGCAATATTCAAATCTGTTAGTAGCAAAGCTAAATTTGCTAAATTTGTTGTTCCCGTTAAACCATAAATAATTGAGGAACCCAAAAGAAAAAGACAAGATGAAAATGCACCTAAAACAAAATATTTTAATCCAGCTTCAGTAGAATAAATTGAATAGCGATTAAAGGCTGCAAGTACATAAAAACATAATGATTGCATTTCTAAACATAAATAAATTGAAATTAAATCAGTAGAGCTTGTTAAAAATAATAAAGAAAATAACGCTAATAAAACTAAAACATAATATTCAAACAAATTTAATTGTTTAGATAAAAAATAAGGTTTTCCACAAATTAAAGAACCAGTAATTGCAATTAAGATTAATGTCTTTAATGAAATTGAAGTTATATCATTAGAAAATAGAGATAAGGATGATAAGCTACCAAAATCTGTATTTAAACTAAGAATAATACAAATAAATAAAACAAATAATGATTGTAAATATGTTTCTTTATCTAATAGAGGAAAATTATAGGTATTAATTGATATAATTGAAGCATTATATAGCAATATAGCTAAAATAGACCCCAATAAAAAGAATTCCATAATAAAACTTTTTAATAAATAACCATCCATAAAATAATAAATAATATTTTTCAAAAAGAGTAATAAAATACTCTTTAAATTCCTTTGGTTTATAATAATATATATATCTAAAGTAATTGTTTGTTACTTTTTTATTTAATTAATGAAAATTTTCTAATGTCTTTTTTAAAGAAAAAAAAATTTAACAAAACTTCACTTTTTCAAAATTTAAAAACAATCTATGGGATTGGAACAAATTCTGCAAAGACTATTTGTCAAAATACAGGGTTTAATCCAATAACCATTTTTAAATTTTTACGAGAAGACCAACTTTATAAAATATTTTCGTATATTGAAAAAGAATATTTTTTAATTGAAGCTAATTTAAAATTTTACCAAAAAGAAAATTTATCTTATTTGTTAAAAGTAAAAAATATTCGTTCAATTAGAAATCGTTTAGGTCTTCCTGTTCGAGGACAACGAACTCATACAAATGCAAATACAAAAAGCAAATTAAGACGAAACAAAAAATAAATGAATCACTCTTCTTTAATAAATTCCACTATTGTTAATCAACAAACATTATTTTCGTTTTTTTATCCTAACTTAAAACGACGTAAGCTTAAGAAAATGCTAAATATTACAAAAGAATATAATTTCAAACGTTTTACTTTATATAAAAAATTTGCAACAAGTTATGAATTAAAAATTTTTAAATTACAAAAAAAAAAAATAAA
>Ga0222420_100296_pt1 | contig 37327 bp, 40 predicted proteins | sample 3A2ome_FD_182470 | JGI IMG/M metagenome (GOLD analysis project Ga0222420, IMG submission 182470) | Enriched microbial communities from leaf-cutter ant dump, University of Wisconsin, Madison, United States - 3A200A (version 2) | ecosystem: Environmental > Terrestrial > Nest > Insects nest > Nest...
ACATTACGGCAAAATGGACTATGCCCATCCAAAATTGGAATGAAGCCATGGCTCATTTTTTGATAAAATTTGAAAATAGAATTTAAGGTGCTTATGGCTGAATTTACACAATTGATGCAAAAGACTCCAGTTTTCTGATTCAGAGAAATCATTTAGCAGCTCGTCTTCTTCCCCTGACTCCTCTAGTAGCTTATCTTCGTCTTATTCATCAAGCAGTTCTAGTTTTTCTGATAGTACTACTTCAAAAACCAGCTCCTCTTCCTTATCCTCTATCAGCTCCAGTTCTTCTGATAGTACTACTTCCGAAACAAGCCCATCTTTTTCATCTGCATCTGCTATGGACCTAATTTCATTGGTATCACCTATCAGCTCCAGTTCTACCGGTAGTAATCTTTCAGAAGAAATTCATAGCTTAGGGGATACAAGTCACGAAGGAAGTGATTTATAGGTTCTACACGAGAAAAAATACAGAACTAGTGGTTAAAAATAAAATCATATATTTTTAGCCTATATCATCATCAATCCAGGAATTTAGTTTAAACTTATTTTCCTGGATTTTTCATTCTGTATCTGCTGTTTAATTCAAAAATATATTCATCATCGTGAATTTGTGCCGCTAAAATTTTACTACTTGAGATGTTTACAGCAGTAACTAGATAAGGTATACCTTTTATAATCAGAGAAAACCAAATTAACAAGAGGTTAAAATGAGTAAAAGTAATACAACATATATTACATCGATACCGGCTGCACATATGTCTGCGCAGATAAGGACCAAACAACTAGCTACTAAATCGACTCAAGAAAAACTGAATGCAGCAATTATTAAGAAGTTTCAAGAAATGCAAGATATCTCAGGCGAAGCATTAACAAAACAAATTGCAGAAAATTTATCAGGTTGGCTAGAACTAGTCAAAGGAGTTAATGATTTATTTTCTCCAAAAGAAGAATTAGAAAATATAGGGTATCCCATTAAGTTTAATAAAACGGCCTTACAATTGGAAATGGCTTTAAAGTGGGTAGCACAAAGAGATCTTGATATAATAAACGATTTAGAACATAGCGTTCTTTATAATAGCCTTTCTAATATAAACGGTATTGATCAATTACCCGCATTGCAATCTCCTAGCGACAGTGCTTTCTGGGGAAATGAAAATCCCTCAGTAAGTAGCGTATTATTATATAGTATTGCTTCTACTCTTGAGATATCAATAAAACCCGATGGTTTAATGGGAGCAGCTACGTTTTATCCTTTTTTCAAACAAGGTTACACTATTAATGGGTTAGAGAATAATCCTTTTGTTTTTGAAAATGGTGCGATTCTTTTTGGAGACTACCAGTTTGGAGGACATCGTTATTTTTCAAATGAGTATCCAAATTTAGGCCAGCGCCTTTTTTCTCCTGAAGATTGCTCTAGTGCAGTTGGTAAAGCTAACCATTTAACAGAAAGGCAAATAGTAGGTATAAATACAGGGGCTTTAAGAGCTACTTATACAGATCCTACAAATGAATACGGTTATCGGGCAATCACCTCATCCTCTTCAGGAGAACAATTGAATTATGAATTAATTGAACCGGGTGATACTTATGTGCGCGGCGGTCATACAGCTATTGTTGCAGAAAAAGATAATTTAGGAAATATTCACAGTTTAGAATTTAATAGAGACATTGATGTAGCCGTAAGTAAAAGATTAGGTGGTGGTACATACCTACACAGCTTACCCGATTTGCCTGTAGAACCTCCTGTATATATTTTAAGGAGCGGGATTCCTCTTTTAAAGGAAACATGTCTTTTAACTGATTTATTGGGAAGAATTGACGAGGCATATAATAAATTTTATCAGGATAATCCCATAGATATAGCTGGTGATTGTGATATATTTTTAGGATAAAAAAGCCGAAAATAGGATTAAGCTAATAAAAGTAAATTTACTATTAACTTGATCCTAAAGTTTAAAGCAGCTATTTAGAGTAGATAGCTATAATAAATAGAAGCGCAATAGAGCACCACTCATCAAAAAGTGTAAAGTAAACTTACACTTTCTAACATCAAACACTAAAAAGGCAAAAAAAAACTATTACTGATACTAGTTAACCAGTGAATAAGGCATAAATAGTATTTGGGTATCCCATATAAAATGCTGCCCCTTTTAAGAAATATTAACGTATTCTCGTCATCAAATTTCTAAAAAAATAGATATCATAAAAAAGAAACTCTCAGTAGAATAGGAGGAATAATATATCTGTTTTTGCTAAATAAAATGAAGAACTTCATAAAATCAACATTTATAGAAACAAATATGTTAATAAAGTGACTATGAACTTATGGAAACTAAGCGAGCTGATTTTGTAAGCATTCACCTTCTTAGAAATAAAATTCTTATTACTTGAAATACTTGAATAATTTAAAAAGTACCAAATTTTGGACCTAATATCAATCTCTCTAATATTAAAAATATAACAAGCAACGGCCCCTGCAGAATGAAATTGAAAACCTTATTTGTGAACTGCTGTTAACTTATAAATGAAGTGGTGGAGATGAAGGGAATCGAACCCCCGACATTCTGCTTGCAAAGCAGACGCTCTACCAACTGAGCTACATCCCCTAATTTCGGAATTTATTATTGCAACTTTTGAAGCCAGCTAACTTATATACTGTCCTTTTCTTAGAGTCAATAAATTTTTATAAAAGCTAACTTTTTACTTTAATATTGTACTCTAGTATTAATTGGAATTAGCCCCTATTTTTCTTTAAACCCTTTAAACATTGCATCAATAACGGGGTCAAGTAAGTATTTTAATAAAGTTCTAGTACCGGTTACAATTTGTACTTCAGCTTGCATACCGGGATGTAATTCTATCTTTCTAGTACGGGCTATTTCATTAAATTCATCCATGTTTAGCTCTATACGCGCCAAATAATAACCACCTGCATAACGATTATCCATCTGATGCCTCTGATCAATAACTATATCAGGAGAAAGAGATACAACAGTACCGGTAAATAAAGGGGTAGTTCTGGACTTAAAAGCACTGAAACGTATTTTAGACTTAAGCCCTACCTTAATTGAATCAATATTTTTAGGTTCTATTTTTGCTTCAATAATTAAATGATCACCACTGGGAGAAATGTCCATAATAGGTTGCCCCGGCGGAATCACACTACCGACAGTATGATAATTGATATTATTGACCACACCATCTACCGGTGATTTTAGCACGGCTCGTTCTAGCATATCGCTAAGAGCATAAAGCCTTTCTTTTTTATCGGAGACATTAATTTGTACATCTTTTAATTCTCCCAAAGCGTGCGCTATAAATTTACTATCTAAATTAAGGAATTCAATTTCAGTTCTAGTAATTTCTTGTTCTGATCTGGCAATTTCACTGTCAGCCATAGCAATTTCACTAAGCGCAGAAGCTTCTTTTGCTTCTAATTCAAGTAAAGCTGCTCTTTGGGCAAAACCTTTATCACTCAATTTTTTAGTCGCTTCTACCCGGTCCTTCATAAACTCGAGTGTTTTTATCAAAGAAACTTTTTTTGCTTCTAATCCTTCAATCTGTTTTTGGGACTGTTTAATTTTTTGTTTTAAAGAATCTTGTTCTGCCCTTTTAAGATCTTTTTGAGAGTTGAATAAATTATTTTGCGTTTCAATAATTTTTGCTACTTCTGGAATTGCCTTATCTTTGGTCAAAAATTCAGGATACTCTATGGTCTCTTGGTCGTTAATCTCTGCAAGAAGTCTGGTCTCAAACCCTAACAAACTGCGGTATTGGTGTAGTACAATCTCATATTCAGATTTGATTTTCGTTGAATCAAATTCGAGTAACGGATCGCCCTCTTTCACATGATCCCCTACCTTTACATGAATAGCTTTTATTATTCCGCCTTCTTGGTGATTTAAACTTTTACGTTGGGTATTGCTAATAACTGTCCCAGAAGCGACAGCAGCACTATCAAGAGGAGCAGTGGCAGACCATATTAAGCCAAAAACCACAAAAATAATTGTTACATAAGTCCCAAACATAATAGGCGACCTAGCATTCTCAATTACGTCATTTGAATTAGTAGTCTGGCGATTAATAATAAAATTGGTAAAGTTATCAATAAACCTTACACCCGATTGCATGGATTGAATAACCCCTACAAAAATATTTTTTATAGATAATTTACTTTTCTTTCCGGATTGTGCTAATGCACTTTTCCCCATTTCACCGGGAGGTAACATACCGCTATTGGCCATTAACTGTTGAAGCTGTTTAAGCTTTTCCGGATCTAATTTTTTATTATCTGACATAACTAGAAATATATTTATTACTGTTCATTTATATGAATCATACCATTTTGGAGCATTTTTATCCGCCCTTGAACTTCTTCTTTTGAGCCAAAACTTGCTACCGCTCCATCTTGTAAAACCATTATTTTATCTACTTCCGACAATACAGAGGGACGATGCGAAATAACAATTACTCCTATTCCCTTCTTTTTTGCTTCTCTAAGTGCTGTAGAAAGAGCGAGTTCTCCAGCTTCATCCAAATTAGCATTAGGCTCATCTAGTACTACAAGCTTTGGGTTGCCATAAAAGGCCCTAGCTAAACCTACCCTTTGCCGCTGCCCGCCAGATAGATTGGAACCGGCATTGCCTATATCCGTATCGTACCCGTCCGGAAAGCGTAATATCATTTCATGAGCTCCACACATTTTCGCCGTCTCAATTACTTTCTCCGGTGATATCTCTTCAGCCATCCGGGCTATATTTTCTTTAATTGTACCACTAAAGAGTTCAATTCCTTGAGGTAAATAACCGACATGCTGGCCAAAATTTTGCCTATTCCACGTATATACATCACCCCCATCAAGTCTTACAGAACCAGTAGACGCATTCCAAACACCTACAATTATTTTTGCAAGAGTAGACTTGCCGGCAGCACTAGCACCGATAATAGCGAGTACCTCCCCTGGTTGCAGAGAAAAAGAAACCCCTTTTAAAATATACCTTGGCACTAAAGACTGAGGAGTTCCCGGTTTAGTCGGTATAGCATAAAAAATATTCTCTACTGTCAAATGACCATCAACCTGAGGTATTGGCATGGCCTGGTCTCTTTCCTGATAATTATTAAAAGATTCATTAATCGTTTTATAAGACTTAATAGCACTGCTAATCGTCTTCCACATAACAATAGAGTTATCAAAAGGTGCTAAGGCTTTACCTACTATAATAGAACTGGCAATCATTCCTCCGGTAGTCATATCTTGTCCACCTGTTTTCACTACAACATAAGCACCGGTACCGGTAACAGCCATGGTCATAATATTTCGAATAAACCTTGAAAAATTAGAGATTATACCATTTCTATAACTCGCTACAGATTGCTTAGCAAGAGAGGCTTCATTAAATTTTGCCCAATTCTTGGTAACATTTTTAATCATACCCATCGCCTCTACCGCTTCAGCGTTTCTATTTGCAACATCAGCTTGCGTCATACCTTTAATGGAAAATTCAGTAGCTTCGCCAAGGGTTTTGTTGGTAGCTACTGCATTAAAAAATGCAAAACCTACAATAATTACTGCTCCGGCAATTGTAATCCACCCAATATATGGATGAATCAAGAAAATTATTACAATATATACTATACTCCAAGGCGCATCAAAAACAGTATTAATCCCGGTACTAGTTAGAAAAGTCTTTAAAGTCTGAAAATCCCGTAATAACTGGCTTGAAGCCGGATTAACCTTAGTAGCCGACGCAGAAATCGAGTGGCTAAAAATAATGGGGGATAAAGTATTATCCAGCCATTCCCCAACTTTTATTAAAGTAAAAGACCTAGCTACTTGCAAGAGACCATGAACAAAATATATTGATCCAATAATTAATGATAATAATAATAACGTATCTAAATTACCGCTTCCTATAACTCTGTCTAATACTTGTAAAGAATATAAAGGAGTAACTAACATTAATAAGTTAATTATAAAAGCAAAAACAAATGTAATTTTAAAAGCTGCCTCACATTTATCCAAGGCAATTTTCAAAGGATTATTTTTTTTCTTAGCCTCTGTCTGATTCATAATATTAATTACTATTATTTTGTAAGATAGGGATTATACATAATTTATTAAATATTAGGTAGTTTTTATTAATAATTTTCTCTTATAATTCTTAATAAATTTCATAACTTCTTTCTGTCCTAATCTGGTCAGAATTTCTTTATTTTCTGAAAGACAAAGGACAATAAAAGCAAAATTCATATAGGGAATAAAATTGTTGCCAGTAGTTAACTTTATTTGTAATTTACAATCTTCATTAAAAAGTACTCTTTTTGACAAAGATTTAGAGTTTAAATCACCCATTTGCAGTAGATGGTTATATTCACATATTAAAGGGCTATTAGCAATAAAATTATCCAGAAACATTTTTCCGTCATTATTGTTACATACCAAAATTAATTCAAGATTTGGTTCTTTATCTTGGTTAAAGATCACCCTGTAACCGTAATCTGCTGCTATATTGTTTATAACAAATCTTGCAAGAATAAAATTATCAGCCAAATCTATAATATTCTTCCCCTTAAACCCTATTATACATTCACCCTTTCTATTTCCAGATAGATGGATAGTGGTTTTAATTTCAATTTTTTCTAATGTTTCAAGAATGTCACTCCGGAAGTTGCTATAGCAATCAAAGGGATCTACCTTACACGAATAGCTTTCTTCTAAGGAAGGTTCTATCCAGAATTTTAATTCGGCTTCAAACGTTGCTACCATATTAGGAAGAAAATCATAAACAAGCTTACTAGCATATTTTCTAGTATTTAAATCATCTGCTAGATTAACACACAAAAAACTTGTTGTAGGTAAAACTCGAAAAGGATCAGAAAAACCCTTGGTATCAATAGGTAATAAACATATATTTTTACTTACTTCAAACCCGTGATTATGAGGGTCGGTTAAGATATTTTTAGTTGCACTATCAATTTGATTTAAATTACCTTTGGAATCTAGATACTTGAGCGAAACAAATAAAGATTCATTTTTTTTGACTAAAGTTAAATTTTCGTTTGTTAAATACATTTAAAATCTCTTATATTTCAAAGGATTGCTATTATACAACTTTAAATTAATTCTTCAGCTATTTGGACTGCATTTAACGCAGCGCCCTTACGTAAATTATCCGCAGTTATCCACATATTAATAGCATTCTCGCAAGAATTATCATTTCTTATTCTGGAGATATATACTCCATCTTCTTCTACAACGTCAACAGGCGTTGCATATTTTATTTCATTGTTACAACTATAAGTGACAATTCCATCCAATTCTGAAAGAATTTCCTCTGCTTCGAGGGCGTTTATTTTATTTTCGAATTCTACATTAATAGACATGGAATGTGAAACAAAAACAGGAACTCGCACACATGTTACACTGACTTTAATATCTCTGCCGATAATTTTTTTTAGTTCGTGCTCTATTTTATATTCTTCGTCAGTAATTCCATTTTCATAAAACTCACCGATATGAGGAATCAAGTTAAATGCGATCTGCGTTGGAAAAACTTTTGGTGGAATATTCTCAAAAATAAATTTAGCTTTAGTTTGTAGATATAACTCATCCATAGCTTCTTTCCCGGCTCCGGACACGGATTGATAAGTGGAAACTACTACTCGTTTTATTTTAGCTGCATTATCTAGAGGTTTTAAAGCTACGGCAAGAGGTATGGCGCAACAATTAGGGCTAGCTATAATGCCTCCAGCTTTAAAATTTTTTAATGCAGAAATATTTGCTTCAGGTACGATGAGCGGCACATCGTCCTCTAGCCTAAAGAAAGAGGATTTGTCAATTACCGTACATCCTTTACTTGCTGCTATTTTTGCATATTGCTTTGACACTTTTGAGCCCGCACAAAAAAAAGCAAAATCTATATCAGAAAAATTAAGATCCGTAATTGAACTTACCTTAATAGTGCTCTCACCGAAACTTACCGATTTTCCGACTGAGTCCAGAGAAGCTACTGCAAAAATTTGGTTTACGGGAAATCTTCTTTGATTAAGCGAATTAAGTAATTCTCGTCCAACACTACCTGTTGCACCTATTACAGCTACATTATATTTTCTCATTTTTATATTATTTTAAATTAATTTACTAAAGGTTGCTCCGGCGATAATATGAGTATGGAAATGAAAAATAGCCTGACCTGAGGATGAGCCGTTATTGCTAACAACACGATATTCTTTTGCCCCTTGAGACTCGGCTATATCTGCTATCTTTCTAAAATAATGAACTAATTCTTCTGGACGCGCTTTTTGACTAAATTCATTAAAATTTCTATATTCACCTTTTGGAATAACTAGGATGTGTATAGGAGCAACAGGATTTATATCATTTATGGCAATAATATATTCATCTTCATATACCTTAGAAGACGGTATTTCACCTTTGATTATTTTAGCAAAAATATTATTCGTATCGTACATAGTGATGTTTATTATATTTTTAATTAGAAATTAGATACTAGTTCTGGTCATATATTTTAGCTCGGCTTCTTCTTCAGAAGTAGCAAGGATTATGTCATCTAGCTTCATGCCTCGTAGTCTAGCATAGTATTCTCTAATTTCTGTAGCAAAAAACCCAAAGCTAAAAAACTGCAGGACATATTTTAAATTTCCTATTAAGGAAATTACTTCGGACTCTCTAAAAGAGATTATAATAAAATTAGCTGTCATAACTAAAATGACAACTAACCACATTCTATGATAAACTGCCCAAAACAGGTTAAAAACGCCAGCAATGGGGGAGAATCCTTGCTTAATTATTACCGGGTCTGAATTTTTATCGCCGCAGCTTGCATATATAGAATATAAATTCATTAGTTATACTTGTAAAATTCATCCTTGATAATTATCTACTAAATTGATAGTTTGTACAAGATTTATAAAGAAAAATTTTATGTCAGATAATTTAAATAACAATATGGGACTAAGAGGAACTACTATACTTTGCCTAAAAAAAGGTAACGAGGTCGTAATCGCTGCAGACGGCCAGGTCTCTCTTGGTAATATGGTTATGAAATCCACAGCCCGAAAACTTCGTACTTTGTGTAATAATAAAATAGTAGCAGGATTTGCCGGCTCTACTGCCGATGCTTTTACGCTTTTCGAACGTCTAGAAGCAAAACTGGAAAAACACTCCAACCAGCTTGTTAGAAGCGCCGTAGAACTCGCTAAAGATTGGCGAACGGATAAATATCTCCGTCGTCTTGAAGCGATGTTAATAGTTGCAGATAAAAATAGTATTCTTATAGTTTCAGGTAATGGAGATGTAATAGAGCCAGAGAATAATATGGCAGCTATCGGCTCTGGAGGTTTTTTTGCTCTATCGGCAGCTAGAGCCTTAATGTCTGTAGATACTAACTTATCTGCCGAAGAAATAGCCTTAAAATCAATGCACATAGCAGCAGATATATGTGTAATGTCTAATCATAACATAATTATTGAGAAAGTAATATGAGTTCAAAAAATAATATGGGCATGACTCCAGCAGAAATAGTTGCCGAACTAGATAGGTTCATCGTAGGTCAACATCCTGCTAAAAAAGCTGTAGCTGTGGCACTTAGAAACAGGTATAGAAGACTTCATGTAGATGAACCTATGCGCAGCGAAATATCACCTAAAAATATCCTTATGATCGGCTCTACCGGAGTAGGTAAAACTGAAATAGCCAGAAGATTAGCAAAGTTAGCTGATGCCCCTTTTATCAAAGTAGAAGCAACGAAATTTACCGAAGTGGGTTATGTTGGACGAGATGTGGAATCGATAATCAGAGATTTAGCCGAAATTGCTGTTAACTCATATAAAGCAAAAGCAAAGGCAGAAGTTGAAAAAAACGCACAGCTGCGGGCAGTAGAAAGAATTCTTGACGCCGTTGTAGGTAAAACTGCTTCTCCTGAAACTAGAGATAAATTTAAAGCAAAGATTTTATCAGGAAAGCTTAATAACTCTGAAATAGAAATTGGTGTAAATTATACTCCCCCTATAGGTGGAGGCAGTTTTGAAATTCCAGGTATGCCAGGAACTGCCATGGGAGTCTTAAATATTAGCGATATGCTCGGTAAAGCTTTCGGCGGGGAGAAAACTAAGTTAAAAAAATTAACCGTTCAGGAAGCCTTACAGATTATTACTTCTGAAGAATCAGAAAAAATGGTGGATCAGGAGAAAATAGTGTCAGCTGCATTAAAAGCAGTTGAAAACGACGGAATAGTTTTCCTTGATGAAATAGATAAAATAACTTCACGATCAGAAGGAAAAGGTGGAGAAGTTAGCAGAGAAGGTGTCCAAAGGGATTTACTACCTTTGATCGAAGGAACAAATGTAGTAACAAAATATGGCACTATAAAAACCGATCACATTTTATTTATAGCCTCCGGGGCTTTTCACTTGTCAAAGCCTTCTGATCTTTTACCGGAACTGCAGGGTAGACTTCCTATTAGGGTTGAGATGGCCTCTTTAACTAAGGAAGATCTAATTAAAATATTAGTTGAACCGGAATCTAGCCTTATCAAACAATATACAGCTTTAATTTCTACTGAAAAAGTGAATCTCACCTTCTCTCAAGATGCGATTGAAGAGATAGCGCATCATGCTTCAAATTTTAACGTTGAAATTGAAGATATAGGTGCTAGAAGGCTTCATACTATATTAGAGCATCTACTTGAAGATATTAGTTTTAGAGCAAGTGACATGAAAGAAAAAAAGATTCTAATTGATAAAGAGTTTGTTACTAAAGGATTAGAAGGGTTAATTAAAAATAGAGATCTGGCAAAATTTATATTATAGTATTTTATATTTACAGTCATTAAATATATAATTTTTATATATATAAAACCCACTCTTCCTAACAACTTGCTTACCATAAAGCCAAGGCTTAATCAAATTATTGAAGTGATTTTTTATAGCACCACGATACCTTTCAAAGGGTTAAAAATTAGAAGCAGTCACTAAAGAAATTTGTTTAAGTTAAAAATAACAATAATAATTTAATAAGTTATGCAAAGAAATCAGTTTTTAGACTATCCAGAAATAGCCTCACTAACTCCAATACCCGAGAAGCTTGTAGTCCTACTTCATGGCCTTGGTTCTGACGGTAATGATTTGATTAACTTAGTTCCCTATATTCAAAAAACAATGCCTGCTTGTTATTTCGTTTCACCTCACGGAATAGAAGCATACGACATGGCACCTTTTGGACGTCAATGGTTCAGCCTTCGAGATAGATCGGCTTCGGTAGTATTAAAATTGGCCGAAAAAAATGCTCCACTAATTAATGAACTTATAAAACATAAACAAAAGGAGCTTAATATTACCAACAAAAATACTATCCTAATTGGATTTTCGCAAGGAGCGATGATAGCGATGTACCTTACTTTAACTCAAAGGGAACCTTATGGAGCAACGATTGCTTTTTCAGGCAGATTATTGCCACCTACTAATTTGATTAATATTTTTACTCCTATATGCTTAATTCACGGCAATGAGGACGATGTGGTAGATCATCAAGAAACGAATAATGCGGCGAAATATTTTACCGAAAAGCAAATTAAACATGAGAAATTGATTATTGACAATTTAGCTCACTCTATTGACGATAAAGGGCTGAAGTTTGCCCTGCAATTTTTAAAAAATTATAAAATAATATAATTTATTTAGATGTTAAAAAGTTTTTTTGATCTAGCAATTATTAGAATATATTTAATATTTCAATTCGTTACTAGAATTTGTTTAGGCTTATTCGGACTCACACAAAATCAAATAAACCTATCTGAGTTTCCTGGTATATTTTTAGTAGGAATTGTTAACGATTTTATAGCTATTACCTATTTCCTTCCTTTAGTATTAATAATTAGCGGCTGTTTTCATATTGCTTTTCGGAACCAAATTAAAATCCACAAAATTTGTTCACTTGGAGCTTATTTTTTAGTTAACTCTATCCTTATATTTACCTTAATCGCTCAAATTATTTTCTGGGAAGAATTCAGCACTAATTTTAATTTTATTGCAGTAGATTACTTAATTTATACTCATGAAATCATCGGTACTGTAGTTGAATCCCTACCTATATATAAGATCTTATTTGCTTTTATTATAAGCTCTATAATACTGACCTATTTTTTAAGAAGTTATATTTCAAATCAAATATTGCAGATAAATATCAGGTATTACTTAATATATACATTAGGTTTGTTTATTTTGAGCTTAGGTTTTTCAAAATTTTATGATTCGGAAAAATTTACTCTAAGTACTAATAGATACGCTATAGAAATAGGAAAAAACGGTGGGTATGAGTTTTTTACGGCGTTTTTTAATAATAGTTTAAATTATAATCAATTCTACCAGAAAATATCCGAGGATACTGCAGTAGATAAAGTTAGAGCTAATATTAGCCAGCCAAACCAGGAATTTTTAAACAATCAAAATATAGAGAGATACGTAAATAAAAATAATAATCTAGATACTAAAAAATACAATGTCGTAATAATTATGGTAGAAAGTTTGAGTGCTAAATTTATGGGAAAATTTGGCCACGCCGACTCGATAACTCCTAACCTTGATAAATTAGCTGATGAGAGCATCTTCTTTACCAATTTTTATGCTACGGGTACAAGAACTGTAAGGGGTCTTGAAGCTGTCAGTTTATCTGTTCCCCCAACACCCGGCTCTTCTATTATTCGCCGGCCTAATAATGCGAATCTTTTTAATGCCAGCACAATTTTTAAACAGGCCAGATATGAGATTAGTTTTATTTTTGGAGGATATAGTTATTTTGATAATTTAAATAAATTCTTCTCTTCTAATAACTATAAAGTTATCGACCGCAGTAACTTTTCTTCTGAAGAAATAAGTTTCTCAAACGTTTGGGGAGTAGCCGATGAAGACCTTCTATTTAAGGGATTAGTAGAATTAGATAAAAATTACCAATCCGGGAAACCGTTTTTTTCTCTAATTATGACAACTTCTAACCATCGTCCTTATACTTTTCCGGAGGGAAGAATAGACTTACCTTCTGGAGGGGGAAGAAATGCAGCAGTAAAATATACCGATTATGCTATAGGTAGATTTTTTGAAGAAGCAAGAAAAAAAGAGTGGTTTAAAGATACCATTTTTGTTATTACTGCTGACCATTGCGCAGCCAGTGCCGGAAAAGTTAACTTGCCTGTGGCACAATATCATATACCATTGATGATTTATAATCCCTACATCTTAAAACCTAAACAGGTAAATAATTTAGCAAGTCAGATTGATATAATTCCTACAATTTTGGGAATTCTGAATCTGCCTCACACTACTAAATTATGGGGTTCAGATATACTAAATTTTCCAGCTAATAGAGCTTTTATCAGTACTTATCAATTACTAGGTTACATAAAAGACGAATACTTGATAATATTAGCACCGAATACCAAAGCTAAAGCTTATCAAGTATCAGGAACCAAACAACATGAAATTGATAATGCCAAAGATTTAACTCAGGAAGCAATAAGTTTCTTCCAATCTGCTTCCAATTTTTATGAAAGCGGCGAATTAGTAGAAAAATAGTTTTGATTCTTTCTATAGCAAATTAAGCTCATCCTTTGTATATTTAAAATTTAATTAATCCTAAAATAGGTCGCTATGAATCATATTAATAAAATACTAGAAAAAACCGATTTTGAAATCTTTGAAGCAATAAAATCAGAAGCAAAAAGGCAAGAAGATTATATAGAATTAATAGCCTCAGAAAACTTTGTAAGTAAAGCGGTTCTAGCAGCTCAAGGATCAATCATGACTAATAAATATGCTGAAGGATATTGCGGCAAAAGATATTATTGCGGATGCCACGAAGTTGATAAGGCGGAAAACCTAGCTATTGAAAGAGTTAAAAAACTATTTAACTGTTCTTATGCTAACGTTCAGCCACATTCAGGTTCACAAGCTAATCAGGCTGTTTACTTAGCTCTATTAGAGCCGGGCGATACTATACTCGGTATGTCTTTAGATAGCGGCGGACACCTTACCCACGGCGCTACACCAAATATTTCTGGAAAATGGTTTAAACCGGTTTTATACCACGTTAATCCAAAAACATACCTTATTGATTATGATGAATTAGAAAGGTTAGCCCTTGAGCATAAACCAAAGTTGATCATTGCTGGGTTTTCCTGCTATACGCAAATACTTGATTTTAAAAGATTTAAAGAAATTGCTGATAAGGTGGGAGCATACCTTATGGCTGATATTGCTCATATCGCCGGCCTAGTTGCAACCGGAGAACATCCAAGTCCATTTCCTTATGCCGATGTTGTAACTTCTACTACTCATAAAACTTTACGGGGACCAAGAGGCGGTATTATTCTTTCGGATGATCCAGAAATTGCAAAAAAAATTGATAAAGCAATTTTTCCAGGCTTGCAAGGAGGACCATTAATGCACATAATTGCGGCCAAAGCTGTTGCTTTTAAAGAGGCACTAACAAATGAATTTAGAGAGTACATTAAGCAAGTGATAAGGAATGCCAAAACACTTGGAGCTGCACTTGAAACAAGAGGTTACGATATTTTAACCGGGGGAACTACCAACCACATGGTAATAGTTGATCTAAGAAAACATAAACTTACTGGCAAACTAGCTGCTGACTCTTTAGACCGAGCAGGTATTACCTCAAACAAGAATAGTGTTCCTTTTGACACCACTTCCCCTTTTATCACTTCTGGTATTAGACTGGGTAGCCCTGCTTGTACAACAAGAGACTTTAAAGAAAAGGAATTTGAAATAACAGGCAATTTAATTGCCGATATATTAGATTCACTCAAAATATCAGAGAATAATTCAACGACAGAAAAAATGGTGTTCACAAAGGTGAAAGAGCTAACAGCAAAGTTCCCAATATATCATAATAAATAAAAAATTTTTATGAATAAAGAGGTTTCAAGGGTATTACCAGCAAAATTAATAATTATTTATTTAATCATTTCTTGCTTAAGTTTTAATTACTCTTATGCCCATGAATTTGAGCATCCGACAAGCTGGCATACCCCTGAAATTACCAAAATTCTTAAAACTGCAAAAGTTGCGGATATTAAACCTATGAAAGAGGTTTTAATAGAGCAAGGTAAAAAAGCTGAATTTGACGGTCAGGTATTTCTCATTACTTTAGAAAATGGGATAAAAGCTGTGTTTAAAAGCTTACCCCTTGACGACCAAGGAGATGCTAAGGCCGAAGTTGCAGCGTATCAAGCCTCTGTTTATTTAGGTTTCCCTTATATTCCTCCAACCGTTTTAAGGAAAATAAATGGTATGAGAGGATCGCTACAGCTTTTTGTTAGCACCTCTATTGATCTATTGAAGAATGGGAAATATGAGAAATATTCAAAAAAATTTAGTAAGGAAGACAAAGATATTTTAAAAATATTTTATTTTGTTTTTGGCCAATGGGACTCAGGAGCACATAATTTACTGGCTTATCCTGATGAATCTAAAATATACCCGATAGCCATTGATAATTCGGGTATACGGAATCATCAGCACGTTCATTATGGAGAACTGCCGTTCGTAAGGGTATTTTATAGTGATAAACTAAATACAAATGATTGGGATAAACCTTTCCCTTTCGAAAATGCTAAAATTATTGATAATCCCTCCTACGATAACCTAAAAAAGTCATTTAACAATAAACTACCTGAATCATTTTATAAAAGCTTTAAATCCTATAACCAACCCTTAAAATACATTATCTACCAAAATAGTTTATGGAGACAATATCATGCTTTTGATAAAAGTTTCAGTAAATCGTATGTAGAAAAATGCCCTAAAAAAGCCTTATTAGCTCTAGAAAAACTTGACTTAAAAAGCCTTAAGGAAATTTTTTCTTCAGCTAAAGGGGCTGATTTTTTAACAGATTCCTACTTGCAAAAAATTTTGGAACGCCGTAATCAACTGTTAGCGTCTAACTGTTCAAATACATAATTTATAACTATGAAATGCCCATTTTGTGAAAAGGCGGAAACTGGCGTAAAAGACTCGCGAACTACAAACGAAGGCTCCATAGTAAGGCGTAGACGATATTGCAGTAAATGTGGAGGTCGCTTTACTACTTTTGAACGTATCCAGACAAGGGAACTAATAGTCGTAAAAAGGTCCGGAGCAAAAAGGCCTTTTGACCGTACTAAAATTGAAAAATCAATAGCTACAGCTTTAAGAAAAAGAAGTTTTTCTCAAAAACAAATCGGGGAAATAAATGATAGAATAATATTAGAACTAGAAAGTGATAATACTAGAGAGATCACTACTCGAAAAATAGGAAAATTAATAATGAAAGAACTGATAAAAATTGACCCAGTTGCTTATATAAGATTTGCATCTGTATATAAAGATTTTACTAATATCGAAGATTTCACAAGATTTATTAGCAAACTCCAGAAAGACTAAAGGCTGGTATATAAAAAGTAGCCTACGGATTATTCGGGTAACTTTAAAATCCTCCGATACCTGCCATATATTTATAATATACAGTTTCCTAATATTTGCTTTATAAAAGGTATAGTAATCTTTCTTTTACTGATTAGAGAATTCTGATTAATTTCACTTATAATTGACAAAATTTTTGGAACCTCACGGGGAAGAATTTTAACAAGATAATTTATAACCTTTTCACTAATAACAATTGAAAAATTAGAAAATTGCTTAAAAATCAAGATCCTCATCAATTCGTCGTCAATCATGGAAATATCAACTTTATTTACGGAATTTATTCTAGAAGATAAATCAGCTAAGCTTAGCTTTGGCATTTCCGTTAAAGTAATTAATAAATATTTATTATTTTCATGCAATATATTGAAATAGTGTAATACATCTTGCTCCCGCCACGTAGAATCAAACCCATCAATTATAAACGCTTGATGGTGTTCTAATATAGAGTTCGTCAGTTCATGATTTTTCTTTAAGAATAAGGCTTTAGTTTTTTTTGCCCATAAATTTGCCAAAAAACTTTTTCCCGAAGATTTTGGACCTTTTATTATCAAAGCTTTTGAATATGGAAAAACCCCAAAATTTTTTGTCCAATCTCTTATATATTGAAAGGCAAGTCTATTTGAACTAGATTCAATAAAATCATTAAAGTTATTAGATAATTGGTTATTTAAAGAAAACGTTATTTGTTCCATAATAAATTTTATCTTAATTATTATAAATTTTACTAGATTTATAATAATCAATCATATGAAATAGCAGTATCTTTATTATACCGGCAATTGGAATAGCAAATATTATACCTATAAAACCAAAAACGCTACCAGCAGCAAATACGGCAAATATTATCCAAACAGGATGTAGCCCTATTTTATCTCCTATTATCTTAGGAGTGAGTATATATCCTTCAATAATATGAGCAATAGCAAATAGAATTAATATGTATAATATTTCTACCGATGCGCCGTAAGAAAAATAACAACTTACTAACATTAAAAACAGCGATATAAAAGCTCCAATAAAAGGTATTATAACTAAAAACCCTGATATTATCCCAAGTAAAAGAGCAAGATCTATATCAATTAAATTCAACCCTACGATATAATAAAGGCTCAGTAATAAGCATATATTAAGTTGGCCTCTGATATAGGCAGATAGCAGATTATTAATATCAGAAAAAATTCTTCCAACCTTACCTTTTTCCTTAAGAGGTAGGATTGACTCTATACCTTTAACCATTTTTGGCCAGTCTCTAAGAAAATAATATAAAATAACGGGCACCAAGACAACTATAGTAAAAAAATTGATAGTTGCTAAGGTATATCCCCAAATATTATTTGCAGCTGCTACTACTACTGAAAATGCCGAATTAATAAAATTTTGTAATGAGTCTGAAACTTTAGCTGCAATAGCAGGATCAAATTTCTGAATCCAAGCTAAAAAATAATCTAATCCGACGTTAAAATTGTTCTTGTAACTAGGGATTTTGGTAATAAAAGCAGCAATTTGATTATAAATAATTGGCAGTAGTACTACAAGTATTACTATAAAGCTACTAATAAATATACTAAAAATTCCTGTGGAAATTAATCCTCTTGGAGCGTTAAACCTTTTGGAGTTATTATCTATTAAAGGTTGTAGTAAATATGCAAAAATAAAGGCAATGATAAATGGAGCTAAAGTTTCTGAAACCGCATAGATAAGAGCTGAAAAGATTAAAAACGTTAAGGTCCAAAAAACTAGCTTATTCATAAATTATTACCTTAAATTAAAGTATAAGTAGGTACCGTATAAATAATAAACACTAGTTTTTAAACTTATAAATGTTAGCTAAAAGTTAATGTAACTTATTACCATTTGGTACCTCTAAGTCTACAGAAGCAAGGCAAATTGCACCATTATTATCGGAAAAGCCAACTAGCAAAAAGTTAGATACAAATCCAGCTATATTTTTCTCTCCTAAATTTATACAGCCTACAATTTTTTTGCCTAATAAAATCTCCGGAGTATAGTGCACAGTTACTTGAGCAGATGTTTGTAAAACACCAATTTCAGCACCAAAGTCAGCCCATATCTTATATGCTGGTTTCGTAGCGCGTAAAAATTTTTCTACTTTTACTATTGTTCCACAACGTAAATCCACGCACTCAAACTCTTCATATATTATTGTCATTTTCCTGCAAGTTTAATAACTCTGGCTACTTCTTAGCAACAGCCACTGATGCAGGCCTAAGCAGCCTATCCTTTATTTTGTACCCTACCTGCATTGTACTAACTATTGTACCTTCTTCGTATTGGTCTGTTACTATCTGAGATATCGCATGATGATTATTGTAATCAAAACCCTCTCCTTCTTTAGGTTCTATAGACTCTATACCATGGTTTTTAAAAATGGATATTAGCTCCTCCTTTATCATCCTAACACCATCAATAATGATTTTAGTATCATCATTTATATTTTCAGGAACATGGGATAAAGCCCTGGAAAAGTTATCAATTACCGGTAAAAGATCTTTAGCAAAACCTACAATAGAATAATCCCTAGCCTCTTCAACTTTTTTATTCATCCGACTTCTTATATTCTCCGATTCTGCTACAGCACGAAGAAGTTTATCCTGCATTAACTTAATTTCTTCAGTTAAATTGTTTATTAACTCAGTGTCTCTCTCCTCAGTAAGAAGCTGCTGACCTTCATGTTCATCCTCTAAAAGCTTTTGCTCTTCTGAATTTTTCCTATGTTTTTTACTATCTGCTACTTCCTTATCTAGCTTTTGTAAATTTTTATCTTTACTATTATTTTGATCTTCACTTTCTTTCATATTCTTAAAATCGATATTTTAGTTGCCTGATTACACTCTTTAAAATATAGTGCAAAGGGATGGTTTTTCAAGGTATAAATAACTCAAAGTATTATTAGTTTTTATGTTACGACCTTCTAAAAGAAAAAACAACCAAATGCGCGAGGTTGTGATTGAGAAAAACGTCTTGCATAACGCAGACGGCTCATGTTTGATAAAATTCGGTAATACCCACGTAGTCTGTTCTGCGTCCTTAGAAAACTCAGTACCCAAATTCCTAAAAGGTAAAAATAGTGGCTGGATTACTGCAGAATATGGTATGCTTCCTAGATCTACCGAGCAAAGAATGCAACGAGAAGCCATAAGAGGGAATCAAAGCTCACGAACTCAGGAAATTCAAAGGCTAATTGGTAGGTCTCTTAGAGCTGCGGTTAATTTAAAATCTCTAGGAGAGAAACAAATAATCATTGATTGTGACGTTATAAACGCCGACGGCGGCACCAGAACAGCTGCTATTACGGGCAGTTATGTTGCATTACATTTGGCAATTAGATCTTTAATGGACAAAAGAATAATAAGAACTAATCCTTTACAGCACCAAGTGGCTGCAATCTCATGCGGTATATATCAAGGAGAAGTCATTCTTGATATAGATTACGCAGAAGATAGCTCCGCGGACGTAGATGCAAATTTTGTTTTTAACTCAAACGGTAACTTAATTGAAATACAAGTTACGGGAGAAAAAACTGATTTTAATCAGCAACAAGTGTTAGAAATGCTCAATCTAGCACAAGAAGGAACTTCACAATTATTTAAACTGCAAAATCAGGTTTTACTTGAGTTTTGATAGTCAGTAGCAATAAGCTCTCGTAGAATTAACTAATCAAACTATGTTAACTTCATGACAAAGCTCTGGTGGTTTACCTTTATCAAGGGTTATAGTACTACGGCCGGGCTAATAATAGCTATAGGAGTACAAAATGCTTTTATCTTACGGCAGGGGCTAATTAAATCGCATGTTTTAATAGTAGCACTTTTAGCCTCTATTATAGATATTTTTATGATATATCTTGGTGTTAAAGGCCTGGGACTTGTGATTGCTTCCCATAATTACCTGATGCTTACGGCAAAATACGGTGGCATATTATTTCTGTTTTTTTATGGATGTAAATGTTTCTACTCTGCTTTATTTAAAACCAGCTCGATAGATGATGCCCATATAACCGGCAAAAAATCTCTTTCATCTGCAATCATAACTCTACTTGCAATGAGTTTCTTAAACCCTCATATGTACTTAGATACAATATTGCTTATAGGAACTGTAGGTGCACAGCTACCAGAAAACCAAAGGCTATACTATATTGCCGGCGCAGGTACAGCTTCAGTTATCTGGTTTTTTTGCTTAGCATATGGAGCACGCCTTTTAACACCTATTTTCCAAAAACCGAGGGCATGGAAAATATTAGATGCTATTATTGGAGTAATTATGTGGAGTATAGCACTTTCTCTTTTTTATATGTAATTGCAGACAAATAAAGATAGCGCTATCTAAAAAAACCTAGTTTCATGAGAAGCGCTATTTATTTTAGTAATTACTGAGATTACAGTTTTTTCTACATACTATTCAGAAGTCAACTCCTCTTGATCTCCTGATAAATTCATAGGATTATTCTGCCGATGTTCTACAACATAAGATAATTCTGTTTCTTCCGAGTTAGCAGTATGATGATTCTCTTTCTTCTTATGCGTCGTATGCAATTTTCTTTGTGTTCTTCTATATATAATATCCCATGTTCCTGGTAAATATGGTTGTGGTTATTATCCTCTTCGTGGTTGTGCCTATTTTGTTTAACAAATTTATATATTGCTGTTCCAATACTCAAAAATATAGAAAATGAAGTTACGGCAAGCGAAGAAATTGCTAATGGATCCATACAAACCTCCTAATTTAATCGTTTAATATAAAAATAATCCAATATGTTTGTACTATCTTTATGTTATAAGCTTACAACACAAAAATTAATAAATAATGAAAATATTAACTTTTATGTAATAAACTTTTAACAGTTATATAGTTCCTATTTCAACAAATCCCGTCTGTATTGCATATTGTAAATAAGCAAGTATAAGTTAATCGGAATAAACCTATGATGTAAGGAGATTATTTAGGAGTGTTTTGTTTAATTTTTTAAAAATTTTTGATAGTTAATTGGTACTTCCTTCAAATCGTTATTTAATTTAGATATTACTTCTGGTGTAATATTTAACTCACTTTTGACATACAGTACCTGAGAAGTTGGTAACACTATATCAAGACTATATTTCTTAGCTAAATCGCCAATTATAGAGATAGTTTTCTGATGAACTACCTCTATTGCCTGGGAATGAGCCTGCTCTAAAGCAATTTTTTTTTGTTGAATATTCTTTTGAATCTTACTAACGTTCTTATTAAACTTTAAAACTAATGAATCAAATTTTTCCTGGTTTAGCGTTTTTTGCAGTTCGAGCAGTTCCTGCTGGCGTTTTTTATATTCCTTTTCTTGCTCAGTGATTTCATCCTCTATAGTTTTAGTAAGTTCATTAATGGATTTTCTAATACTACCGATAGCTGAAGAATTTTCTAAAATAGATTCCACGTCAACAACTGCAATTTTAGCAGAGGGTTCACCATAAGCACTTATTGATCGAAAAAAAATAATTAAAACAGTAAAAATATAAATTTTTAAAATTTTCATACAGTTAGAAAATAATTTTCACTTACTATTCCGTATAACCATGTACAAGCAAATAAACCTCTCCAAAAAAGTTAAAATTATTGCTGCTATTTTTTACTTTAATTTCTGCTTTTTGTAAAATATCAATAACTCTTACTACATCATTTAAAGAGAGTTTTTGTACATTGGTTCTAAAATCACTAACATATTTAAAAAATACCGGAGGGGAAAGAGATTTAATAGCTAAATCAATATTAACTCCATCCTCTACTTTAGAACATACAATAAACAAATTTATATAATACCTTATTAAAGCTCTGATCATGAGAACTTCATTAATATTTTGATTACGAAGTTTTTCCACTTCAGCTAAAAATAACTCCGGCTCTTTTTTAGTAAAAAATATACACATCTCATCTCCATTAGCGGATAAATCCGGACTAAGGGCTGCTTGCACGTCTTCATAAGTAATCTTATCTTTATTATGGGTATAATTTATCAATTTTTCTAGTTCATTTTTAATAATTTGATAATCTCCCTTCAAAGCTACTTTAATGTAAAATAATGCTTCTTCTGAAATTGTTTTCTTGTGTTTTACCGCGATTGAATTAGCAAGTTTTACCACCGTATTTTCATCATCATAATAACAGCCAATCACAGCCATATTGGAAGAATCTTCAAAAAGCTTTCTAATTCCTGAGGAAGGTAAAGATTCATCACCTATAAAGCAAATAAAATTAGTAAAATTTCCTGTTGTTAAAAATTGCATTAATTCCTTGCTTACTGCAGAGCCGTTATAATATATTTTCAGTAATTCTTTTTGTTTAAAAAAATTGCTGCTATTTGCTAAAAGATTAAGGTTTGCCACAGTGAGTTCCTTACTATTTAAATTTACAGTAAAAAAATCAAATTTTTTAACTAATTGGTCAATAATGGCACAAATAAAGCCTCTATTATGACCATATAAAAGTAAGGACTTAACTTTACCCTCAGCAATTTTTTCCATTAACTGAGGTAATTGATTAGTGTAAAATTTCATTATTATATATTGATAGCCCTTTTATCCACTGCTAGTGCTGCCTCTCTTATTGCTTCGTTAAGGGTTGGGTGAGCATGGCATGTACGAGCAATATCTTCTGCAGCTCCCCCAAACTCCATATAAGCTACAATTTCTGCAATTAGTGTTCCGGCATCAGGGCCAATAATATGAGCTCCTAGGATTCTATCATTTTTACTATCTGAAAGGATCTTTACCATACCTTCAGTGTTACCCGCACTTCTGGCCCTACTATTTGCCAGGAAAGGAAATTTCCCTACTTCATAGTCTACACCAGCCTTTTTTAAATCTTCTTCTGTTGCTCCGATACTGGCAACTTCAGGCCAGGTATATACAACTGCCGGAATTAGATTATAATTCACGTGCCCTGCCTGCCCATTCATAATTTCTACTGCAGCAATGGCTTCTTCTTCTGCTTTATGCGCAAGCATCGGTCCTCTTATAACATCCCCAACTGCATAAATATTAGAGCAATTTGTTTGGAAATAATCATTTACATTAATCATACCGCGCTGATCAACTTCGATTCCTATTTCCACCAATCCTAGATCATCGGTATTAGGTTTTCTACCAACCGAGACTAACGCAACATCACAAGTAATTTTAGTTTCTTTACTCTCATTAACTCCACTAATAATCAATTCAATCTGATCTTTAATCTGCTCAGCTTTTAACACTTTAGTACTAAGCATGAATTTGATTCCTTGTCCTTCAAGAATTTTATGAAAAGATTTACCAATTTCTAAATCAAGAGCTGGCACAATTCTGTCCGCATATTCTATAACGGTAACTTTACTTCCAAGCCTTCTCCATACGGATCCGAGTTCAAGACCTATATACCCTCCGCCAATAACTACCATTTCATCGGGCACCTTAGACAGGGATAAAGCCCCTGTTGAAGAAACTATATTTTTTTCATTAATATTCATACCAGGAACACTCATTACTTTAGAACCGGTAGCGATTAAAATGTTTTTGGCCTTTATTTTCGTGCTATTTTTTCCGTCAGTAACTTCAACAGTATTTGGGTCAATAATTTTTGCTGACCCTTTAATTTTAGTAATTTTATTTTTAACGAAGAGGCTTTCTATCCCTTTACACAAATCTCCTATTACTTTATCTTTTCTGGCCAGCATTCTAGCGAGATCAAGTTTTACATCAGCATTAATACCGATATCCGCAAAATGAGTTCTTGCTTCTTCATATTTTTCAGAAAAATTTAATAATGCTTTAGAAGGAATACACCCAACGTTTAAGCAAGTTCCTCCTAAGGTGCTATGCTTTTCAATACATACGACCTTACTCCCAAGTTGAGCTGCTCTTATTGCCCCTGTGTAACCTGCCGGTCCTGCCCCAATAACTGCTAAGTCAAACTCTTCCATAGAAATAGCTCCTCTAAATAATTAAGTAAAATTTCATTTTTAATCGATAAATGATAGCATAATAAAACAATAAAACACAAGAAAGCTTTAGCATCCCCCAAAAAAATTTTCTGCTTTTAACTTTATTGAGCCCTTTGCAGGACTAGATACTACGCTAATTAGGTTTATTTGATCTAGAAAATTACGGTTAAAGTTTTTTATATAGTTATACATGGGTTTTGTAATAGAGTAGTCTATCCTATTACTAATGGCATTTGTTTCTCCAACACCCTTTAAAGCCCGCATAAATAAAATCGGATTTTCATATTCCAACTCTATCGTTTCACAATCAACTACATTTTCAGCAAAACCCGCTTGTTGCATAAGAGGTGTCATATCTTCAAATTTAATAAAAGGAGAAATATGGGGAAAATGAGGGAGATGGTTGGACTCTTCCGCTAGAAATAAAAGTTTTCTCAGGTTATTTAGACTACCGGCACCGGCAAAATTACAAATAAAGATACCATCATTTTTTAAAATCTCTTTTACTTTAAATAAAAATTTTTGTACATCATTTAACCAATGAAATCCAAATGGAAATATTACAAGATCAATTGATTTTTTTTCTATTAAAACCAACTGCTCTATATTTTCATACTTTAAACGATAAGAATTATTAATAGGAAATACAGGGTAATTGCCAAAACCTAAGACTATTCCTTCTTTAAAGGTTCTATTTATCGGTTCCAACCGCTGCATCAAATCAGAATAGATAAATCGATAAAAATCTGAGTTTTTAATATTACCAATAGAGTTAGTTTTACGTCTCTCTACCAAAACTTGATTAAATATCGTCATCGTTGGTATACTTTGCTCTGGAACCAATTATCATATTGATGAATACTATCTCCATTAATCCTTTTTGAAGGATTTTTATTCCTACTTACTACATAGCGATTATTTTTTTTACTAAATAAATCTTGGGAAGAATTTTTACGATAAGAATCAAGATATCTTTTATTATAAGAAACATTATATGCAATTTTACGTAAGTTATCGCGATATTCATACATAGTCTGATTAATTTTACTAACATTATAGCTATATTTAGCAGCAAGGTGCTCGGTTGCAGAATGATACCTACCTATAGCTCTTTCCATTGAACCTAATTTCTTCCTATTTTCACTTAAGAAATAAGCACCATATGCAATATTGCCTCTTGGAGAAAAAGCTTGATTTAAAGATGAAAAAGCTTCCGGATGATGCTTTAAATTAATTTGCATACATCCTACGTCTACATTATTATTGCCCATTATAAACTGCATTCTTACATATCTTATCGCCTCATTCTGAGTTCTAAAATGGTAGCTTTTTCCTTCTTTGTTATTCATCACCGTCCAAGGCCAAACTAGTACAATATTATGTCTGGAATGTTTTTTTGCAGTTTCATGAAGAGAAATAGCATGTAAGCTATTAGCCGGCAAACCATACTTTTTTTCGAAATAAGAAAATACGCTTGAGCATTTTCTTGATTCTTTAAGCTCATAATCTATACTTGCATAAGAAGAATTAGCCAAGATAAAGTCTATTGAAAATATTGAGAAAATTATCGCCCAGGAAATAGTTCGCATTTTGCTCGTTAAAGATTAATCGTATAAATATTAATTATCTTAATTTGATAAAACCTACCAAGCAAGTAAAATGGATAAATATAGAGAAGTTTTTCATCCTTTAAGCAACAAAAGTTTCAATTTTTATGTAAAAGTAAAAGCAAGTGGTAAGCAGAATAGCATCGACGGAATAATTAATATAGACGGCATATGGCATCTAAAATTAACTATAAAAGAAGTACCAAAAAATGGAAAAGCTAATACAAGTAATCATAGATTTTTTATCACGTAAATGGTCTCTACCACAAAAGTCTATCACTATCATAAAAGGTGCAACGAGTAATTATAAAACCATAAACATCAAAAATGAAAACTGGGACCCATACAATATAGAAATAGCACAGTAAGAAGCTTAACTCTTTAAAACCTCAATATTTTATTCAATAAATAAAGTAACTTAAATTTATTAGCTGGAAAGCTGGCAGCTAGGCATCAATTTCTGGAATAATAAGCATTGAGTATAAAGCCGCTATCCACAAAGCAGAAAATAGCCACCAACTTTGCCATACATTATAAGAAATCATTGCAATTATAAAATATACGCTAAAACACGCATACAAAGAACAGATGAGATCTTTGTTCCTGGAACTTGTTGTTTTATAATTCTTACCGATAATTAATAAATATTTACATGCTAAGCTTAAGTATAAGATTAATCCTATAGCTCCCAATTCAAAATAGACCTGCAAAATATTATTATGAGGATGCAAGGGTAAAGGATGCAACTTCTGGCCAAATAGTTCTATTATCTGACTATCTGTAACCGGAAATTTCTTTGATGAGTTAAATCCAATACCTAAAAGAGGGTATTCTTTAGAATTTTTAGCTACAAAGTTCCATATAAAAAGTCGATGTTTTGCTGAGATTGGTAAAACTTCATTTTTTTCGCTTATTTTAAGTGGATTTATTTTAAAAGCAAAAATGATCATTGAAAGGCTTGAAATTAACAACAAAAAGCTTAATATTTTTGGATTTCTTAATATAGTTAATCTAGTAAGAAGAAAAACACCCCCAGCAATAAAGTGAGCAACTAAAGCAGCTAAGTTATCAGAAAAGCTTAAACCTTCTAATAATGCAAAATAAAGTAAAAAAGCTGCTGCCCTGTTACCTCTCTTTAAAAAAATAGATATTACCACCCAAGAGACCAACGTTAATAAAGCCATTCCTCTATCTAAGTTATGTAACAAAAATACTTGTGTTTCCTTTTTTTGGATCAACTCTTTAAACGCTATACTAGCTTTACCCCCGGTTAGAGACTCTATAAAAAAGATAATGCCCGAAGCCAATAAAGAGGCTATTAATATCCTTTCTAACTTTTCCCTATTAGTATCTAGCTTAGTAATATTTCCAATTAAAAGTATACCGAGTAAAAACTCAGTACTGAATTTTAATGCAGAAAAAAAACTATTTACAAAATTTATAGACCATAAACAACTTACCATAACCCATAAGATTAAAGTAATCTCAAGTTTATGATTTTCTATTTTAAATACCAAAAGTTTTCGAATGTAAAATAAACAGGAACAGGAAAAAACTGGAATAGTAACAGCAGCCGATAAGCCTGAATATAAGCCAATAAACGGTATTAAAAATATAAGGCCTAAAAATATCTTCTCCATGAATAACCGACAAATATAATTTGGGCAAAATACTAAAGATAGACTAAAAAGTCGAGCAAATAGTTTTTATAAAAAATAGTTAATTTTACTTAAAAGAACTGTATACAAGTTATTTACTAGTTAAAGAATACATTAGTTTACTAATTAAATCTTCTATATTAATTGAAGACTGAGTAAATTTAATTTTACCATTTTCTTGTAAATTATCGTCGGCAGAACCAGGGTTAATTCTTATATACTTACCGCCAAGTAAACCACTAGTAGATACTAGTGCTCTTGAATCAGAAGGGATATCTATCCCTTTTTTGATCTTTAGCCGTGCAACGGCAAAATAAGTACCGTTTTCTAAGGTTAAATTATCAATATATCCTATTTTAATTCCAGAAAGCTTAACATCGTTACCTTCTGCAAGACCGTCAATATTTTGAAAAGAAGCATTTAAAAAATAGCCCTCTCCGTTTTTTTCAGAATCACTGACTTTATAAAAAAACATAAAAGAAAATATGGCTATACAAATAACGATAAAACCGACAACAGTTTCAATTACTCTCTCTTTCATAAAAATCTCAAATTATTTATATGGTTTCCACTTAATATACACAGATGATTTATCACTTGTTTTTGATGGATCATAAGCATATTTTGTACCTGTTAAATTAGGCACAAACTCTCTTTGCCACTCAAACTTCTTTTCATTATTCAGCGGAATTTCATCGGACATGTAATGGAGCCAAGAATGCCACCCGGGAGGTACTTTAGAAGATAAATCAAGCCCGTTATATATAACTAATCTTTTATTTTTACCTAAATAATTCTTAAAAAAACTAATATAATATTCATTACCAAAATCATCTTGTCCTATTTTTCTTGCACATATTTTCGCTAAAAACTTATCTATAAATGACATTTATCTTCTCTGCCCTTTGCTATTTCCTTACCTTTGACTGCTAACCTATCAGCTATTGTATTGCCATAATTATCTGAATGACCTTTTACCCAATGCCACATAATCACATGCCGAGCAATCTCATCCTGCAATTTTTGCCATAACTGAGCATTCTTAACAGGTTTATTGTCACTTTTAAGCCAATTATTCATACGCCACGTATGAATCCATTTTGTAATACCAAGCTGAAGGTATTTACTATCAGTATACAAATTCACATTACAAGGCTTTTTAAGAATTTTCAACGCTTCTATAGCAGCTACCATTTCCATCTGATTATTAGTAGTTTCAGGACTATAACCAAAAATCTCCTTAGTTATTTTTTTTGAACCATTATCTCCATACTCTAGATATGCTCCCCATCCTCCTGGCCCAGGATTACCTGAACAAGCCCCGTCTGTGTATATGTTAAGTACCGGTTTTGACGGCATTTACTATATACTCCCTTCTTCACTTTTTTTTCTAAATTTATCAAAAACTACCACTGTAGCTTCTTTATTATTTATCTTAACCTCCTTATTATCAGTAAAGTTAAATTTTGAAGGTAAAACAGCTGACTTATTTCCGTTAATATCACTTTTAGTAAGCTTAGCTTTACTTGGGAGGGCAAACTGAAATCCAAAATTGGCCTCTGGATCTAAAAAGCTTGTTATAGCATCAAAGGGAACCTCGACTTTTTCAGTTATCCCACTAAAGGTAATATTTACCGTAAATTTTTCATCTAAAACCGTTAAGTTTTTAAACTGATGCTGTAAAATAATAGTAATTTCTTTAGGATATTTTTGCTTGACTGGTTTTGATAAAACTACACCGTGGGCATTAGTGAGAAAAGATATGTATATACTGCGGTCATCAGAAATTCCATTTTCTTGTATATCCCTAAGTATTTTTTTTAAAATATCAAGTACTGATTTATCTATCAAATGCCGATAATCAAATGCCATAACATAAATATTAAGTTAAATTAGGGCTTTTCTGTTGCCAGGCAAGCCCCCAGCCCCGTGACTTTAGTTACTACGACTAAGCAACAGCTAAAGTCGCAAAGCGATTATTATTATCGTTTGCATTTACTTTTTTTGACCCTAAATCACAAGGATTCGGTGGTATCATACCGGGTAAAAATTATTTCTTTATTAAGCACGTCGATCCTATTTCACCCCCATAAAATTTGGTGGAGGCGCCGGGTACCGCCCCCGGGTCCGCAACTTCTATTCCAAATAACGTTTATTACCATAGCCCATACAGAGCATACATATTATAAGCTAAAAATAGCTAGCATGTAAAGTACTTGCTTAAAAAAATACTAACCATTTTATAAACATAAACCTGGTTAAAATTTTTAGATATTTACTAATGTGAATCCTAAATGCTTACTTCTTTCTTTTTTAGCTTTAGCTTAAAGATATAGATTATTTAAACTTAGTCCTTAGTGATCCTTGTTAGTAAAAAAATAATTAGAATTAATTTTGTTCTTCCTTCACCTCCGTTTTAGCATTTTGTATAATACTCTACAGGAGTATTAGGAAAGTCATTAAACACATCCACCCTATTACAAGCACGAAATATAATCTCTAATTATTTTTTTCTTCTTTTACTTTAGGTAAATCCTTAGTTTCCGTAATTCTCTTCAACAAAGCTTCAGCTTCTTCGTCTTCTAACCATTTTTCTTGTTCAAAAAGTATCTTTTGCTGTAAACGAACTACATTTGGATCAGGAGTATCTACAAACTTCCTTGTACCTAAATAAAGAATACTATAAAAATTAATTCTAAATCTATAAAAATTGCTTTCTATAGTTTGAAGCTCAGACTTGGAGTTATCAAAAACTACAATTTTTTTTGGTGAAATATTAGTCACTTTTATAAAATTCAATAAAGCATTAGCTTTAGCGAAAGGTCCGGTAAAAATTATACCACGATAAAAAAGTGAAGCTTGATCTTCTTTTTTATCGATTTCTATAATATCTTTATCGTTAACTTTTTCAGTAAAAGTTATGCCCAGTTCTTTAAGTTCTAAAAATCTTTTTGGTTCAATATTCTGTATTTGAATTGGCATAGTACACAAACCGTAAACCGGAATTTTTCTTTTTTTTAAGGTTTCAATAAAGTTTTGCCATCCTTCCTCCACCAGCATCAATTTACGCATCTGATACCATTTAACAATTAAATTTAAATATTGAGGATTTGTTTTAGACAAGCTAAATAACTCATAGATAAAAAGACGATAAGGATTATCACCATAGTAAAACATTTTTGATTTTGGCATTACCAATACGTCATCAAGTTCTACAAACACTACCGTATTTTCATCAATTAGATTATCAAGATTCTTAATAGTTATTGAATCGATTGAATAGGTGGGAACAATCTCCCCTTTAGCTGTACCACAAAATATCAAAACTGATAGAACAAACAATACCTTAAAGTTATTCTTCATAAGGGTTCTCCGATTTTATATCTACCTGCTTTCTCTTGCCCTGGTTCAATTTCCTAACAAAATCCTGCCAAAATTGTAAATAATCCTCAGGGGAAATTTCTTTCGTTACTAAAGGTGGAAGAATATATAGAATGCCAAAAAATTCATTATCATTTCTTAATATCTTCAGCTGCTTTTCTAAAGCTTCAAGAAAAATTTTATTAGAAGATACCACCACTATTACATCAGGTAATTTTTTTAATTTTGTGGCTAGGAACGTACTTAAAACCTGAATTGCCGAGTTATCTTCAGTACTACTATTATAGCTTAATAAACCTTGGTAAAAACTAGGAAAAGTACCACCAACTTTTTTCAGTTCTTTATTAAAAGTAAAACGTGTATTAGCAAAAACTCCTTCGGCTAAGTCTATTTTTTTATTTTTTAGATAATTATAAGTCCATACCTCAAGAGCGTCTATATTATTAATTCCTCCGGTAACATTAGAAGTAGTAATAATCAAAAGTGATTTATTCTTTTGAATATAATTTATTAAGTCAGGTAATTCTTTGTCTCCAAGTTCATTGGGATATTGAGTTAGTATTAATGGATTAATATAGAGAGTTTTAGAATTATCAACTTTACTAAAAGCTTTTTTTAGTAACGAAGTATAATTTTGATCCTGCTTTTGTATAGCAGGATGTGTAGATCGCAAAATAAATTGTTCAATAGGAAATATAAATAAGACTTTTTGTGGATTTCTTTTTTCAAATATCTCCTCTACCATATCCTTTATTTCTTTAACACTTTCAGGATTATATATTTCTGCATAAGACGGAGAAGAAGTAAAAATATAAATCAGAGCTAAAAACAAAGATACGTTTTTCATAAAAAGTAACAACCACTAAATATTTTCAAAACTCAAGCTTAGCACAATTAATAAAAATTTTAATAAAATTACATCCCGAAAGCTAAAAAGTTAATTATTATAGCGTTTGTTGAATCACTATATATTTCTCTATACTCTTACCATAAATTTAATAATTTCCACCACATTCCTCCTACTCCTACCCAGATCAGCAGATATACTATACTTGTTACCAACCCTATATACCACCAATCTTTAGTTCTCATGTAACCAGCTCCAAAAAATATCGGTGTGCTACTTAACCCAAAATGAGTTAATCCAGAAGATAAAGTAGATAAGAAACTTAAAATTAATGCTGCAATTACTCCGGGTACCCCTGCATTAATAAATAAAACCAGGAATGTCGGTAACAATACGCTAATATGAGCAGTAGTACTTGCAAAAAAATAATGAATATAAAAGTAAATTAATGATAATATAATCAATGAATTTACCGGCGAACTACTCATAAAAACGAACTGTAATTTACTTCCGAACCAAGTCATTAAACCAAATTTAGAAAGAAAATCCGATAACATAACTAATGTTCCAAACCAGATAAAAGTGTGCCATGCCCCCTTGTCTGCCAAATTATCTTCAAAATGAATTACTTTAGCTACAAGCAAAATAGATAAACCAAGTAGTGCTACAGTAGTTGGAGATAAACCGAATTTTGAACCGTTAATCCATAATGCTATTAAAATTACAAATACTGCCATCATAATAATTTCATGTAGCGAAATTTTGCCCATGGCGTCTAATTTTTCTTTAGCAATTTGCGGAGCAGAATTCGAATACCTAATTGTTGGAGGATAAAGGTAATATACAACTAAAGGCATTACTCCTAAAGAAACAATACCGGGCACGATTGCCGCTAACGCCCAATCCGTCCAAGATATTGCAATACCTGCGCTTGCAGCAAACTTTACAGCTAACGGATTAGCGGCCATTGCCGTAATAAATAACGTACTGGTAATAACCGTAGATTGCGCACAAACACTCATAATAAATCCCCCATTTCTAGAAGAAATACCTGGATGTTCTTCATCAGAAAAAGATTTACAGATTGATTTTGCTATAGGAAAAATTATACCACCTCCTCTAGCAGAAGCACTAGGAATAAGAGGTGATAGGATAAAATCTGCAATAACTAAGGCATAAGAAATCCCAAGCGTACTATGACCTATTTTAGATAGCACATAATAGGCAATTCGTGAACCTAATCCAGTTTTTATAAAACCATTAGAAATAAAAAATGCAAAAATAATTAACCAGACTATACTATCGCTAAAGCCGGACAAACATTCAGCCAAGGATAATGTATTTGTAAGTACACAAGCTAAAATGCTTAGCAAGGTAATAACTCCCATAGGTAAGGGATTTAAAACAATGCCAATTATTGTAGCAATAAAAATAATCAGTAAGTGCCAGCCATTTTCTGATAAAGCTTCGGAAACCGGCAAGTACCACATTATTAATGATACCCCTAAAATGACTAAGAGAATCAGATTTTGTTTATGCTTTTTTGCTTTATTTAACATATTATTATGAATAAATTAATTTGGCCGTTTTAATAAATCAGCAATCTATACCATAAACTAAATAAATCAGCTAATATTTTTATTAAGCATAATACATTTAAAACAATTTCAATGTGGTATTATTTTCGTTATTAGAAAACACAGAAGCATTAAAGAAAATTCATATACTACCTTAGAGCTTTAACCCCATAGAGAGATAAAGCTCAGGGTTATCTTCCCAAGACTTTCTAACTTTAACAAAAAGAAATAAATGGATTTTCATACCAAATGATTCTTCAATATTCATCCTTGCTTTAGTACCGATTTCTTTGATTTTTTCACCTTTTTGTCCAATGATCATATTCTTATAGCTTTCCTTAGAAACTATTATAACTTGATTTATTTTCACTGAACCGTCTGGTTTATTTTGCCAGCTTTCATTCTCCACAGTTAAATTATAGGGTAATTCCTGCTGAAGATTCAGAAATAATTGCTCTCTGGTAATTTCTGATGCCAAAAAACGCATAGATAAATTAGTTATATCATCTCTTTCATATAACCAATCTGCTTTTCGAGCATTATTTTTTAGAAATTCAACAAAACCATCTATGCCTTGACCAGTTAAAGCGGATATATTGAATTTATTTGAATCTGGGAAATGTTTGATCAAATAATTTAAATTATCTATGTAATATTTAGAATGTAAATCAATTTTATTTAGTAAAAAAACTACTTTTTTACCTAGTTCTTTAATCCTTAAGATAATAGTGTCCATCATCTCGTCAATTTTTGCTCCACTATCTAGAATAAGCACAACAATATCAGCACTATTTAAACTAGACCAAGCGCATTTGACCACAGCTCTTTCAAGTCTCTTTTTCGCATTGAAAATACCAGGAGTATCAAATAATATCAGCTGCGTATTCTCAATGGTTATAACCCCAGTAATTATTGATCTAGTTGTCTGAACTTTTGGCGTAACGATTGAAATTTTTTGACCAATAATCTTGTTTAAAAGGGTAGATTTTCCGGCATTTGGTTTACCAATAATACATACTGAAAGTAATTTTTGGTCTTCTGGTTTTAACATATTTTATAAAGTTTATTTTCTGTAACAGAAAATTTTAAACATAACTTTTTGCAGGTGTACTGATTTTTAAGATAATAGGAAAAGCTATTTTTTACTATTTAATACTTTATTTAACAGTTTTTTTGCCGCTTCTTTCTCGGCACTCTTTATAGAATTCCCACTACCAATTTCTTTATAAGTTCCGGCTGATACCCGAACCGTAAACTCAGGCATATGAGCAAGGCCAGACTTACTTATTGTTTCATAATACGGCATCCCATATTTATGGCTTTGAGACCATTCCTGCAAAGACGTTTTAGGATCAATCTGATTTAAATCAAAATCATATAAGAATTCCGACCATAGTTTTATAACGATAGCTTTTATATTCTCCATACCACCATCAAGATAAACGGCCGCAATAAGTGCCTCCATGGCATTTTCAATATTGTTTGGATTTACTCTTCCCCCTGAATCTTCTTCCCCTTTAGTCATAATTATAAAATTTGCTAGATTAATTTTTTTGGCAACAGAGCAAATTGTTTCCTTGCTTACTAAATAGGATTTTATTTTAGCAATCTCTCCTTCATCAGCTTTATTATAAATATTAAATACCATCTCAGTAACAATGAATCCTAAAATAGCATCGCCTAGTATCTCAAACCGTTCATAATTTTTACGCCAATCGGACTCATGCTGTTTGAGAGAGGGATGGCTTAAAGCTTCGCAAATAAGCTCAGGATTTTTAAATCGGTAATTTATTAACTGCTCAAGCCTTGTAATATCATCCTTGTCAAATTTGTTCATTAATTATGATTTATGCCATTAAGTTACCGGTATGGGTAGAATAACTTTTGTTTTTTTCAAAGCACTATTATTTATCTACATCGTACAGGCTTTTAAATAACCGATCAAGCCTGATTGAAGATACCCATGTCCAGAACCTGGCTAATTGATCTAAAATCCCAAGATTTTCATCCCAAAAAATTTCTTTTGTCGATAAAAAGATAAATTGTGCTTTAGCTATTAAATTTTCAAACGGCACAAAACCTAGCTGGTATCTACTATCCCCTGATTGATCACGATTATCTCCCATAAAGAAAAAATGATCTTTTGGAACTATATAAGGTCCAAAATCGCTATGTCCAGTTCCAGCTATTCCATCCAATTCTTTTAGTTTATAAGTATAAAAACTTAAACCATTAGGAAAAGTTTCTTTATATTTTACATACTCCTGTTTTGTCTCATCCAAATATTCTCCTACTTTTACTCTTTCTACAGGAATATCATTTATATAAGTTACGTCCTTTTTTATTTCTATTTTTTCTCCAGGAAAGCCAATTAAGCGTTTTATATAACGGGTATTCATATCATGAGGCGGACGCATTATTATTATATCACCTCTGTCTGGGAAAAAAGCAAAAACCCTGCCGTTAAACAAATCAGGACTAAAAGGAATGGAATATCGGCTAAAACCATAACTATATTTGGTTGAAAAAATATAGTCATTCCTTAAGATAGTAGCCTGCATAGAAGGAGTAGGCACAAAAAATAGCTCTATAACAAACGTTCTAATTGATAGAGCAAATAAAATAACTAATAATAATGAAGTTATTTCAGATCTTAGATTTTTTTTCTCTTCAGTTTGGGCCAAAATTTACCTCAATTTAGTTAATAACGATGGCTATAATAACGATTTACTGCAATTAAATCCATATAATTATGTATATAAATACTAAATTTTCCTCTGCTAATTCCTCGCTTAAGACAAGCAAAATAGAATATATAATTTTACACTATACTGAAATACCTCTCCAAGATGCCTTAGCAAGGCTTATATCTGCTAAATCTGAGGTAAGTGCTCATTATTTAATTAAAAAAGATGGAGAGGTTTTGCAGCTAGTGGATGATTACAAAATAGCATGGCATGCAGGAAAAAGTAGCTGGAAAAATTTTACTCACTTAAATCGTCATTCCCTTGGAATAGAAATAGATAATTCTGGAATATCAGAATTTTCTGCTATTCAAATAGAGTCATGTATAGAATTATGCCTTTATTTAGTTAACAAACATAATATTAATCCTGCTAGCGTAATTGGACACTCAGATGTAGCTCCAGACCGAAAAATTGATCCTGGCATATTTTTTGATTGGCAGAGGCTAGCAAAACAAGGTCTTGGCTGGTGGCATAATTTAGAATACTCCCAGGAATTGGCTAATAAGATTTTATATAAATTTGGCCAAGAAGGAAAAAAAATTGCAAAGTTACAACAAGACTTGAGAAAACTAGGGTACAAGGTAAATATATCAGGTAAAATTGATATCCAGACCAATAACGTAATTAGAGCTTTTCAAGCTCATTTTTGCCCGAAATTAATCTGGAATAAAGGAGGAATAAATTTTTATCGAAATTTAGAAAACATCTATGAGTGGGATAGTTTTTCAGAAGAGGTTTTACAAAAGCTATTATCTTAAAAACCAGCACTATTCAATAATAACGGATAATAAGCGTTCATTAAAAATTACCTACTAAAACTTCTATCATAACTTCTATCTTATTAATAGAGGTTGTTGAGGACTCTATTAACCTAACGCAAACATCTTCTACCAAACCTACTATAAATTCCAGGTAAGCAGTTGCATTAACCAGAAAACAATAGACCCCTTCAACCTATTTGCACAACTCATTTTTCATATAGTCGTGAAAAGAAATATTTATAAACTCTTTTAGCGGTTTTTAGTTATTTTTGGCAGTGTAAAA
>Ga0222420_100297_pt1 | contig 37308 bp, 37 predicted proteins | sample 3A2ome_FD_182470 | JGI IMG/M metagenome (GOLD analysis project Ga0222420, IMG submission 182470) | Enriched microbial communities from leaf-cutter ant dump, University of Wisconsin, Madison, United States - 3A200A (version 2) | ecosystem: Environmental > Terrestrial > Nest > Insects nest > Nest...
ACACCGTCAAGAAGATGCCGGGCGTCGACATGGTCACCTCGGTCATGGGCTTCTCGATGCTGACCCAGACCCGTGCGACCTATTCGGGTTTCCTGGCCGTGGTGCTGAAGCCGTGGGAGGAGCGCCCGGGCCTGCTGCTCGAGGCCAAGACCATCGCCAAGCAGATCAATGTCGAATTCGCCCATTTCCCCGACGCCCAGGTCGTGGCCTTCGAGCCGCCGGCCATTCCCGGCGTCGGCCAGGCCGGCGGCTTCTCGCTGCTGATCCAGGACCGTGCCGGCAACACCGTCGACTATCTGTTCGAGAACGCCGTCAAGGTGATGGAGGAAGCCAAGAAGCGGCCCGAGGTCGGCAACATCTTCACGACCTTCAACCCCAAGGTGCCGCAGGTCTATGTCGACGTCGACCGCGACAAGGTGACCAAGCAGGGCGTCAACCTGGCCGAGGTCTATACGACGATGCGCGCCTTCATGGGCGGCCTCTATGTCAACCTGTTCAACCGCTTCGGCCGCGTCTGGCAGGTCTATGTCCAGGCCGACGGCGCCTATCGCGTCGACGAAAGCCAGCTTGGCCGGTATTACGTCAAGAACAACAAGGGAGAACCGGTGCCGCTGTCGGCGCTGGTCACGTCCAAGCGGGTCTATGGCCCGGAATTCACCACGCGCTTCAATGAATACCGTTCGGTCGAACTGACCGGCGGCGCCGCGGCCGGCTATTCGTCCGACCAGGTGATGGATGCGCTGGAGGAAGTGGCCAAGGAAGTCCTGCCCAAGGACATGGGATATGGCTGGTACGGCATGGCCTATCAGCAGGATGTGGCGCGCAAGGGCATTCCCGCCTCGGTCATCTTCGGGCTGTCGCTGCTGTTCGTCTTCCTGATCATGGCGGCGCAGTACGAAAGCTGGGCGTTGCCCTTCGCCGTGCTGCTGACCCTGCCGGTCGCGGTGCTGGGCGCGTTCCTGGCACTGATGGTCCGCGGCATGGAAAACAACGTCTATGCCCAGATCGGCCTGGTCATGCTGATCGGCCTGTCGGCCAAGAACGCCATCCTGATCGTCGAATTCGCCAAGATGAAGTACGACGAGGGCGCCAATCTGGTCGACGCGGCGCTGGAAGGGGCGCGGCTGCGCCTGCGGCCCATCCTGATGACCGCCTTCGCCTTCATCCTGGGGACCGTGCCGCTGGCCATCGCCACCGGCGCGGGTTCGGTGTCGCGCCAGATCCTGGGCACCGCCGTGATCGGCGGCATGCTGGGATCGACCCTGATCGCGGTGTTCCTGGTACCGGTCTCGTTCACGATGATCATGACGCTGTTCCGCGTGCGGCGCCGCGCGCGCGGCCATGGCGACAGCGGCGGCCATGGCGACATGGACGGCGGCCACGGCAGCATGGCCCCGCAGGGAGGGCACCACTGATGGCGGCGATGGCGATGGCCCGCACCGCAATGGCCCGTACCGCAATGTTCCGTACCCTGGCACTCGGCGCCGCGGCGGTAACGCTGAGCGGCTGCATCACGCTGTTCGATGTCGGTACCGACTACAAGCGGCCGGCCGACCTGCCGGCCCAGGCGACCTATCGCGACCAGCCGCCGGTGCCGGCGCCGTCGGCCGATTCGATCGCCAACCTGCCCTGGTGGGAAGTGTTCGACGATCCGGTCCTGCAGGGCCTGATCAAGACCGCGATCGGCTCGAACTACGACGCGCGCATCGCGGTGACGCGGATCGAGCAGGCGCGCGCCCAGCTGGGCATTTCCGAATCCGCGCTGTATCCCCAGCTCGGGTACGACGCGGCCGCCGGCCGGGGCCTGCGGTCGTCGCTGGGCTCGCCGGCGCCCAGCGTGACCAAGGCCTCGAATTCATTCCTGCTGTCGGCCAATGCCAGCTGGGAAATCGACCTGTGGGGCCGGATCCGCCGCTCGAACGAGGCGGCGATGGCCCAGCTGCTGGCGACCGAGGAAGCACGCCGCGGCGTGCTGCTGTCGCTGGTCGGTTCGGTCGCGTCGACCTATTTCAGCCTGATCGAGCTGGACCTGGAACTCGATATCGCCCGGCAGACGGTCCAGACCTATCGCGAGACGCTGGCCCTGTTCGAACGCCGCCTGCTGGGCGGCATCGCGTCCGAGCTGGAGACGACCTCGGCCGCGGCCAACCTGGCCGTGGTGGCCGCGCGGATCCCCAGCATCGAACAGCAGATCGCCCAGACCGAAAACGGCCTCAGCGTGCTGCTGGGCCGGCCGCCCGGCAACATTCCGCGCGGCAAGCCGCTGATGCAGCAGACCTGGCCGGTCTTCGTGCCGGCCGGCCTGCCCGCCGATCTGATCGAACGCCGCCCCGACCTGCGCCAGGCCGAACAGACGATGCGGGCGGCCAACGCCCAGGTCGGCGTGGCCCAGGCCAGCTATTACCCGTCGATCAGCCTGACCGGCCTGCTGGGCGTGGTCAGCCCGCAGATGTCCAAGCTGCTGAACGGCGACGGCAACATGTGGGGCGCGAATGCCGGGCTGACCGGGCCGATCTTCACCGGCGGCCAGCTGGACGCCCAGCTGGCCTTTGCCAAGGCGCAGTGGGAAGAGGCGCGGCTGACCTATGACCAGTCGATCCTGAACGCCTTCCGCGAGGTCGCCAACGCCCTGATCGCCCGCGAGAAGATCGAGCAGGCGCGGCTGGAGCAGGCCCGCGCGGTCGCCGCGCTGCAGCGCGCGGTCAGGCTGGCCACCGAACGCTACGTCGGCGGCCTGGCCAATTATTACGAAGTGCTGCAGCAGGAAGAACAACTGTTCCCGGCACAGAACACGCTGGCCCAGCTGGAAGGACAACGCTTCACCGCATTGGTCCAGCTGTATCAGGCTTTGGGCGGCGGCTGGAAACTGGAAGACCAGCAATGGGCAGGGCTTGATTCGATCGAACGCAAGTAAGCGGAAGCTTTGCGAATAAGGCGACATATCGATAAAGTTTTATCGGTTATTTTGCGTATCTTCCCTGCATTTTCGGGGCAATAAACTTTGCACAACTGTCGCTTTCGCCGCTTCACCAATGCGTCATACTGGTTATACTCGCGGCCCTGAGTTCAGCGGTAATCCGTCGCCTGTATCATGTCAGTCTGCCTTGCAGGACGCTGCGGGGTTGGGGGGAGGAAGCGTCGTAATGGAAAAGTTCATGGGCCAATTCCGAATCGGCACCCGGATCGGGGTGGGGTTCGTGCTGGTCGTGGCCGCGCTGGTCGCCATTTCGGTGATGGCCGTCTTCTCCCAGCGCCAGCAGCAGCAGCAGCTGGTCGAATATGACCGCGTGGCGCAGAACACGCTGCTGATCAATCAGACCAATGCCCAGGTCGCCGAATTGCGGCGCCAGCTGCGCCTGTTCATCTTCTATGCCGACCAGTCGGCCAAGCCCAGGATGGACGAGGCATTCAATACCGCGCGCACCAATCTCGAGACCGCTGCCAGCCTGACCGAGAATGCGGACCGGCGCGCCAAGCTCGAGGAACTGCTGGGCCAGATCGAGCAGTTCCGCATCGGCGTTTCCGAGATCGTCAAGCTGCGCGAACGCCAGGAAGTGGTCGTGACCGAGAACATGGGCTCGGCCGCCAAGATCCTGATGCAGGATTTCGCCGCGCTGGTCTCGACCATGTCGTCGGTCGGCCAGTTCCAGATCGCCGCCATCGCCGGCACCGCCCAGGGCCATCTGCTCAAGGCCCAGCTGTTCGCCACCCGCTTCCTGCTGACCCCCGACGATTCGCTGATGGCCGATTCCGAGATCGAGCTGTCGACGATGGCCGACTGGATGGTCACGCTGGAACTGCAGGACGTGCCGTCCGAGGCGCGCTGGATCTTCGACGAGATCCGCGAATACTGGCCGCGCTACCAGACCGCCTTCAAGGAAGCCGCCACGATCCTGGGTGAGGTCGCCAAGCGCTCGCAGGATGTCGACGGCAAGCAGTCGGTCGCCCTGGCCGAGGCCACCAATGCCATCGCCTCTGAACAGATGCAGAGCCTGGGCGCCATCCTGGCCGCGACCAACGATACGGCCCAGGCGACCCAGACCCTGACCATCGGCGTGTCGGCCGCGGCCGTCGTGCTGGCCCTGCTGTTTGCCTGGATTGTCGCCCGCGGCATCACCCGCCCGGTCAAGGCGATGACCTCGGCGATGACCGAATTGGCCGCCGGCAACAAGGAGATCGAGGTCCCCGCCCGCGAGAACCGGGACGAGATCGGCCAGATGGCCCAGGCGGTCGAGGTGTTCAAGCAGAACGCCATCGAGGCCGAGCGCCTGGCCGCCGAGGCCGAGCGCCAGCGCGCCGAGCAGGAAGAGATGAAGCGCCTGCAGGAGCAGCGCGACCGCGACGCGGCCGAGGAGCGCCGCCGCATCGAGGACGAGGCCCACAAGGCCGAGGAGCGCCGCCAGCGCGAGGCCGAAGAAGCCGAGTTGCGGGCATCGGCCGACCGCGCCGCCGCCGAAGTGCGCCAGCGCGAGGAAGCCGAGGTTCGCCGCAAGGACGAGATGCGCCGCCTGGCCGACGACTTCCACGCCCAGGTCGGTGGTGTCGTCGACACCGTCGCCGCCGCCGCGACCGAGATGCAGGCCACCGCCGGCACGATGTCGGGCATCGCCGAGGAAACCGCCAAGCAGTCGCTGGCCGCGTCGTCGGCGACCGAGCAGGCCGCCGCCAACGTGCAGACCGTCGCGTCCGCCACCGAGGAGCTGTCGGCCTCGATCACCGAGATCGCCAGCCAGGTCGCCAATTCGACCCGCATCGCCCAGGCCGCCGTCGAACAGGCCCGCCGCACCGACGAGATCGTCCAGGGCCTGGCCCAGGCCGCCGACAAGATCGGCGAGGTCGTGGGGCTGATCAACTCGATCGCCGGCCAGACCAACCTGCTGGCGCTGAACGCGACGATCGAGGCGGCCCGTGCCGGCGAAGCCGGCAAGGGTTTTGCCGTCGTCGCGTCGGAGGTCAAGAACCTGGCCAACCAGACGTCCAAGGCGACCGAGGAAATCGGCCAGCAGATCTCGGGCGTGCAGGGCGCGACCCAGGAAGCCGTCTCGGCCATTGCCGGCATCGGCGAGATCATCCAGCAGATCAACGAGATCTCAGGGTCGGTCGCCGCCGCCGTCGAACAGCAGGGTGCCGCCACCCGCGAGATCGCCCGCAACGTCGAGGAAGCCGCCTCCGGCACGCGCGCCGCGTCGGAAAGCGCCTCCAACGTCAACCGCTCGGCCGGCGAGGCCGGCCATGCGGCGGGCCAGGTGCTGAACGCCTCGGGCGAATTGTCCCGCCAGGCCGAAGCCCTGCGCAGCCAGGTCGACCGCTTCATCGGCCAGATCCGCCAGGCCTGATCGCGCTCGAACACGGAAAGGCCCCGCCGGCGACGGCGGGGCCTTTTTTGTTGGGGGAATGCCAGGTTCCGATCAAGGCGCCGATCGTCGCCCCGGCGCAGGCCGGGGCCCAGGGAAAGCGCAGCGCCGTTGCGCCGCCCTGCGTGACGAGCAACCGTCAGAACGCGAACCGCACCAGCCCCACGGCCCGGCCGTCGGGCAGGGTCATCGTCGCGGTGAACGGGTTGGGGAACTGGAAGGTCACCTGTTGCGACAGGGCCCCGCAGCTCGGGCTGCGGGTGGCGTCGGTCAGGGTCTGGCCGCCGGTGCAGGCGGCCAGGTTCGACTGGATCTGCACGCCGTTGCCGCCGGTGGCGGTGGTGCCGCTGCCGAAATAGTACCAGGTCGGCTGGCCGTCGGCGCCGTACATGAAGGCGGCGAAGAACACCTGGTCGTACTGGACCTCGATGAAATAACCCCTGCCGGCCTCGGCCGGGTTCCAGTACCAGCCGGTTTCCGGCTGGTTGGCCGACGGGCCGGCAGCGACGCCGCCGGGGGTGATCTCGAACCGGGTCAGGTTCAGGGTCTGGCCCGCCATCGTCATCGTCGCGGTGATGTCGGAGGTGAAGTCGATCGCCAGCGCGCCGACCGAACCGACGTTCTGCGGCGGCGTGAAGGCGCCGGTCAGGGTCTGGCCGCCCTGGTATTTTTCCAGCTGGCCGCGATAGCTGTCGGCCGAGGCCATGGTGCCCGACGAGATGTACCAGGTGGCGGCGCCGCCGGTGTCGAACATGTAGCCGGCAAAGAACAGCTTGTTGCCGCGGATCTCGATCGAATAGCCGCGGCCGACCTGGGATGCCACGTACCACCAGCCCGACTGCCTGGTCGTGGCGAACAGGGTTTCCGGCACGGTCGCCGCGATCCAGTCGTTATATTGCGACACGCGGGCATAGACGCCGGGATAGGCCGGGCTGGCGCAGCCGATGCCGAACGAGGTGACGCCGATCTGGACCACGCCGCCGGCGCGGTTCGATACGAACAGCGGCCCGCCGGAATCGCCCTGGCAGGTATCCTTGCCCGGCGCGGCGGCGCACAGCATGTTGCCGGTGATGCTGCCGCCATAGGCGCTGCCGGCGTTGCAGGCATCGCGCGACACCATGCCCAGTTCGACCTGTTTCAGGGTCGCGGGATAGACCGGGTTGCCCGAGGTGACGGTGTTGCCCCAGCCCACCGCCGTCACCGTCTGGCCGGTGGGTGCCCACAGGGCTTCGGTCGCCGGGGTGGCCAGCGTGATCGGGTTGACGATGGTCACCGCCTGGTCCAGCTGCAGCAGGGCGATGTCGTTGTTCTTGGTCGTGTCGTTATAGTCGGCATGGGCGACCATGCGCGCCAGGCCGCGGCTCTGGCCCGACCCGTCGACGACGTTGTTGGTGCCGGCGATGACGGTGACGTCGCCGGCGAACACCACCTGGCGGCCGCGATCGAAGAAACAATGCGCCGCGGTCAGCACCCAGCGGTTGGTGATCAGCGTGCCGCCGCATTGGTGGCTGCGCGGGCTGCCGAACTGGACCGACACCTGCATCGGCCAGCGGCCCTGGGCAGCGTCGACGCCGTTGATGATGCGGGTCTGGGCGGTCGCGGCGGCGGCGCCGATGTTCAGGGCCAGGGCCAGGGCCAGCAAGGCGGTGAAGCAGCGCATCTTATCCTCCGAACGTGGGAAGATTATGGAGAACGCATACTAAACCATAAGGGGTGCCGTGGCATCGGCCACGGCACCCTGCAGGGCAGGCGGTTACAGCGGGAAGCGGGTCAGGTTCTCGCGATGGCCGTCGGGGAAGGTGGCCACGGCGGTGAACGGGTTGGCGAACTGGAAAGCCATGCTTTGCGCCAGTTCCGCACAGCTCGCCTCACGCGCATCGTCGGTCAGGGTCTGGCCGCCCTGGCAGATGCCCAGCGCCGACTGGAACTGGATGGCGCCGCCGGCCGCCCGGGTCGCCGGCACGGTGAACCAGTACCAGACCGGCGGGCCGTCGGGGCGGAACATGAAGGCGGCGAAATAGATCTGGTCGCCCTGCGCCTCGATGAAATAGCCGCGGCCCGAGACGCTCTCGTTCCAGTACCAGCCGGTTTCCGGCATGTCGGCGGCGGGGCCGGCGGCCAGCCCGCCGTCATAGACTTCGAACCGGGCGATCGAATAGGTCTTGGACCCGACCGTCAGCGTCGCCGTGGTGTCGGAGGTGAAGTCGATGGCGATCGGCGCGGCGGTCCCTAGGTTCTCCGGCTCGATATAGGGGCCGGTCAGGGCCTGGCCGCCCTGGTATTTCTCGAGCGCGCCGCGATAACTGGTGCCCGACGCCATCGTGCCGCCCGACACGTACCAGGTGGGCGTGCCGTTCTCGTCGTACATGTAGCCGGCGAGATAGAGGTTGTTGCCGCGCATCTCGATCGAATAACCCTTGCCGGCCTGGCCCGGCACCGACCACCAGCCCGACTGGATGGTCGAGGCGAACTGGGCGTCGGGCACGCGGGCGCGGATCCAGTCGCCGTATTGCGACACCCGGGCATAGACGCCGGGATGGGTGGCGGTGGCGCAGCCGATGCCGAACGAGGTGACGCCGACCTGCACGACGCCGCCGGCGCGGTTCGACACGAACAGCGGCCCGCCGGAATCGCCCTGGCAGGTATCCTTGTTCGGCGTCTTGGTGCAGATCATCTTGTCGGTCAGTTCGCCGCCATAGGCCTGATCGCAGGCCGCGAAATCGGCGATGTTGAGCTCGACCTGCTTCAGTTCGGCGGGATAGACCGCGCCGGTGGTCGAGGTGTTGCCCCAGCCGATGGCGGTGGCGACCTGGCCGGTCGGCGCCCATTTCGCCTCGGTCGCGGGCGTGGCCAGCAGCACGGGGTTGACCATGGTCACCGGCGCGCTGAGCTGCAGCAGGGTGATGTCGTTTTCCTTGCTGCTGTCGGAATAGCCCTGATGGATCAGCATCTGGGCCACGCCGCGCTTTTCGCCCGAGCCGTCCTTGGCATTGTTGGTGTTGGCGTAGACGGTGATGTCCTTGGCGAACAGGCTTTGTTTGCCCTCGTCGTAGAAGCAGTGCGCCGCGGTCAGGACCCACTGGTTGTTGACCAGCGTGCCGCCGCAATTATGGCCGACCTTGCCCTCGTCGTCGGGCCACTGGATCGAGACCTGGATCGGCCAGCGATTCGGCGCGGCGTCGAACCCGTTGATGATGCGGTTGCCGCGGCTGTCCGCTGCCTGGGTTTGGGCCTGGGCTTGGGCTTGGGCCTGGGCGGGCAGGGCGGCAAGGGCGGCCGCGGCAAGCGCGGCAAGGCCGAGATGGCGAAGCGTCATGGCGGTCAGAACCCCCTGGGACTGTAAGTTCGTCCCAAGGTATAGCGGGACGGGGCGTCGCCGACTTGACGCTGCGTCTCGTTTAATTGTCGGCCTGTCTCGGGCGCCACGTCGCGGACAGCGCATGGCAGACCGGCGGCGGGCGCTGGTCTAAGGACTGGTAAGGCCGGGGCAAACCGTTTATATGACGGCCACGCAGCCCCAAGGTGAATCGATGTCCATGGATAACGCCGCGTCGGCACCCGCCGGCGACCTCTCGGCCTATCTTCAGGCTACCGAATTTCTGGATTCCGATCACCCCGAAGTGCGCGCGCTTGCCGCCAGGGCGGCCGAGGGCGGGGGCAGCCAGACCGAACAGGCCGTGCGCCTGTATTACCTGGTCCGCGACGGTTTCCTGTATGATCCCTATCAGGTCGATATCAGCCGGCCGGGCCTGAAGGCCTCGACCGTCATCGCCCGCGGCCGCGGCTATTGCGTGACCAAGGCGGTGCTGCTGGCGGCCGCCGCGCGCGCCATGGGCGTGCCCGCCCGCATCGGGTTCGGCGACGTGAAAAACCACATCGCGACCGAGCGGCTGAAGAAGATGATGGGCACCGACATCTTCTATTACCACGGTTATACCGAACTGTTCCTGGACGGCCGCTGGGTCAAGGCGACCCCGGCCTTCAACCTGGAGCTTTGCACCAAATTCCGCGTCCTGCCGCTCGAATTCGACGGCAAGTCCGATTCGCTGTTCCATCCCTTCGACGCCGACAACCGGCGGCATATGGAATACGTGCTGGACCGCGGGCCCCGTGCCGATCTGCCCTATGACGAGATCCACGAGGCGATGTTGCGACTTTATCCCGGCCTGAACTGGCAGGACGGCGGCGCCCCCGGTGGCGATTTCGCCGCCGAAGCCGCGGCCGAGAACAACCCGAACGCTTGAGGACGGCACCCATGGAACTGCGCACAGCCCTGACCTTCGACGACGTGCTGCTCGAGCCCGGTTATTCCGAGGTGCTGCCGACCCAGGTTGACACCCGCACCCGGGTGACCAAGACGATCGAGCTGGGCATCCCCCTGCTGTCGTCGGCGATGGACACGGTGACCGAGGCGCGCATGGCCATCGCCATGGCCCAGTCGGGCGGCATCGGCGTGATACACAAGAACTTCTCGAACGAGGAACAGGGCAACGAGGTCCGCAAGGTCAAGAAGTTCGAATCGGGCATGGTGGTCAACCCCGTGACCATCCGCCCCGACCAGACGCTGGCCGATGCCTATGCCCTGATGGAGCAGTACGGCATTTCCGGCATTCCGGTGACCGAGGGGTCGGGGGGCCGGCTGGTCGGCATCCTGACCAACCGCGACGTGCGCTTCGCCACCGACGACAAGGCCAAGGTCTACGAGCTGATGACGCGCGAGCGTCTGATCACCGTGCGCGAGGGCGTGTCGATCGAGGAAGCCAAGCGCCTGCTGCACCAGCATCGCATCGAAAAGCTGGTGGTGGTCGACGCCGACTATCGCTGCACCGGCCTGATCACGGTCAAGGATATCGAAAAGGCCAAGCAGTACCCGAACGCCTGCAAGGACGAGCAGGGGCGGCTGCGGGTCGCCGCCGCGACGTCGGTCGGCAAGGACGGGCTGGAACGGGCCGAGGCGCTGATCGATGCCGGTTGCGACCTGATCGTGGTCGATACCGCGCATGGCCATTCGGCCGGCGTGCTGGAAACCATCGCCGCCATCAAGAAACATTCGAACTACACCCAGGTCGTCGGGGGCAATGTCGCGACCGCCGACGGCACCAAGGCGCTGATCGATGCCGGGGCCGACGCGGTCAAGATCGGCATCGGGCCGGGCTCGATCTGCACCACCCGGATCGTCGCCGGTGTCGGCGTGCCGCAGCTGACCGCGATCGACGATGCGGTGCGCGCCGCGGCCGACCAGGGCATTCCGATCATCGCCGATGGCGGCATCAAGTTTTCGGGCGACCTGGCCAAGGCGATCGCGGCCGGTGCCTCGGCCGCCATGGTCGGCGGCCTGCTGGCCGGGACGGACGAAAGCCCCGGCGAAACCTTCCTGTTCCAGGGCCGGTCGTACAAGTCGTATCGCGGCATGGGCTCGCTGGGGGCCATGGCCCGCGGGTCGGCCGACCGTTATTTCCAGCAGGAAGTGCGCGAGACGATGAAGCTGGTGCCCGAGGGCATCGAGGGCCGCGTGCCCTACAAGGGCCCGGCCGGGGTGGTCATCCACCAGCTGGTCGGCGGCCTGCGCGCCGCCATGGGCTATACCGGCAACGGGTCGATCGCCGACATGCGCAAGAATTGCAAGTTCCTGCGCATCACCAATGCCGGCCTGCGCGAAAGCCATGTCCACGACGTCGCCATCACCCGCGAACCGCCGAACTATCGCGCGGAAACCTGACGGGCCGGCAGTGACGGGCCAGCAATGACGGCCAGGCAATGACCCCGGGCGCGCGCCTCTCCGCGGCGATCGAGCTGTACCAGGCCATTACCGATGGCCGCGACCCGGCCGACCGCCTGCTGACCAACTGGGCGCGCAAGCATCGTTACGCCGGGTCCAAGGACCGCCGCGCGGTGGCCGATCTGGTCTATGGCACGCTGCGGCGGGCCGAGGCACTGTCCTGGCGGCTGGCCCGCCAGAACGCGGCCGCCACCCCGCGGCTGATGGTGCTGGCGGCCAGCGGCCTGGCCGTTTCCGACCTGGCCGCCTATGCCAGCGAACGGTTTTCCCCGCCCGCCCCCGATGCGGCCGAGGCCGCGGCGCTGACCGCCCTGGCCGATCCGGCACCCGCCGACATGCCCGATTGGGCCGTGGCGGGGTATCCCTGTTGGCTTGACGCCTCGCTGCGCCGCCGCTTCGGCGACCGCACCGCCACGGAGATGGCGGCGATGGCCGGGCGCGCCCCGGTCGACCTGCGCGCCAATCTGCTGAAGACCACGCGCGACGCGGCCCTGGCCCAATTGGCGGCCGAAGGCATTGCGGCGAAACCGACCGCGCGCTCGCCCCACGGCCTGCGCCTCGATGCCCATGACCGCCTTGATGAACTGGCCCTGCTGCGCGAAGGCCTGGTCGAACCGCAGGACGAGGCCGCCCAGCTTTGTGCCCTGCTGGTGGGCGCCGAACCCGGCATGCAGGTCGTCGATTATTGCGCCGGCGCCGGCGGCAAGGCCCTGGCGCTGGCCGCCCTGATGCGCAACAAGGGCCAGGTCTATGCGCTGGACCGCGATCCCCGCCGGCTGCAGCGTCTGGGCCCCCGGGCCCAGCGCGCGGGTGCGCGCAACATCCAGGCCCGGCCGATCAAGGCCGACGATCCCTGGTTGGCCGAACTGGCAGGCCGCTGCGACCGCGTGCTGGTCGATGCGCCCTGTTCGGGCACCGGCACCTGGCGCCGCAACCCCGAGGCGCGTTTCCGCCTGACCCCCGACATGCTGGCCGCGCATACGCGCCGCCAGGACCAGGTGCTGCGCGATGCCGCCGACCTGGTGCGGCCGGGCGGGCGGCTGGTCTATGCCACCTGTTCCCTGTTGCCGGAAGAAAACGAGGATCGGGTCGCGGCCTTCCTGGCCGACCATCCCGATTTCGCCGTGCTGCCCATCGCCCGCATCTGGGACGATGCCTGGGGCCCGTGCCCCGGCGATCCCTACCTTGCGTTGAGCCCCGCCAGCCACGATACCGACGGCTTTTTCACCGCCGTCCTCACCCGCCAGCCTTGATAGAGAGTGAGCCATGACCGACCGCATCCTGATCATCGATTTCGGCAGCCAGGTGACCCAGCTGATCGCCCGGCGGGTGCGTGAATCGGGCGTCTACAGCGAGGTCGTGCCGTTCAACAAGGCGGATGCCGCGCTGGACGACTTCAAGCCCCGGGGCGTGATCCTGTCGGGCGGCCCGGCCTCGGTCGCCGATATCGGCACGCCGCGGGCGCCGGACAAGCTGTGGACCATGGGCATTCCGGTCCTGGGCATCTGTTATGGCGAGATGACGATGTGCGGCCAGCTGGGCGGCGCGGTCGAAACCTCTGATCATCGCGAATTCGGCCGCGCCTTCGTCGATGTGCGCCAGGATTGCGCGCTGTTCGAGGGCGTGTGGCAGACCGGCACCAAGGAACAGGTGTGGATGAGCCACGGTGACCGCATCACCGCGATCCCGCCGGGCTTCCGTGTGGTGGCCACCACCGACACCGCACCCTTTGCCGCCATCGCCGACGAGGCGCGCAAGTTCTATGGCCTGCAGTTCCACCCGGAAGTCGCCCATACCCCTGACGGCGCCAAGCTGATCCGCAACTTCACCCATAACATCGTCGGCTGTGCCGGCGACTGGACGATGAAGGCGTTCCGCCAGCAGGCGATCGAGAAGGTCCGCGCCCAGGTGGGCAAGGGCCGGGTGATCTGCGGCCTGTCGGGCGGGGTCGATTCCTCCGTCGTCGCCGTGCTGCTGCACGAGGCGATCGGCGACCAGCTGACCTGCGTGTTCGTCGATCACGGCCTGTTGCGGGCGGGCGAGGCCGAGCAGGTCGTGACCCTGTTCCGCGACCATTACAACATCCCCCTGGTGCACAAGGATGCCGCCGACCTGTTCCTGGGCAAGCTGAAGGGCGTCGACGACCCGGAAAAGAAGCGCAAGATCATCGGCGCCACCTTCATCGAGGTGTTCGACGAGGAAGCGGGCAAGATCACCGACGCCCAGTTCCTGGCGCAGGGGACGCTGTACCCCGACGTGATCGAAAGCGTGTCGTTCCACGGCGGCCCCAGCGTCACCATCAAGTCGCACCACAATGTCGGCGGCCTGCCCGAGCATATGAAGCTGAAGCTGGTCGAACCGCTGCGCGAACTGTTCAAGGACGAGGTCCGGGCGCTGGGCCGTGAACTGGGCCTGCCCGACAGCCTGGTCGGCCGCCACCCGTTCCCGGGCCCGGGCCTGGCCATCCGCATCCCCGGCGCGATCACCGAGGACAAGCTGGACCTGCTGCGCAAGGCCGACGCCATCTACCTCGACGAAATCCGCCAGGCCGGCCTGTACGACGCCATCTGGCAGGCCTTCGCCGTGCTGCTGCCCGTGCGCACCGTCGGCGTGATGGGCGACGGCCGCACCTACGACTACGCCTGCGCCCTGCGCGCCGTCACCTCGACCGACGGCATGACCGCCGACTACTACCCGTTCCCCCACGACTTCCTGGGCCGGGTCGCGACCCGGATCATCAACGAGGTAAAGGGGATCAACCGGGTGACGTATGACATCACGTCGAAGCCGCCGGGGACGATTGAGTGGGAGTGATGGGCTGGCACACAGAAATGCTCAGCACATTCAATAATTCTACGTTTGTGCTAATTGTTCTGCCCTATAGGCTGGCCAGTTCCTGCAGCACGGCGGTTGAAACCGGGAGAACTTCAGCGAAGCCTCCCGATGTGAAGCCGTGGTGCGCGGCTAGTGCAGACAAAAGGGTTGGGCGCCAATGGTTCCTATGGAACTCGCCCCGCTCATGAACGGCCTGCGCTCTTAAGAAGCGGCGTACGGCAGCCTGACCTCCAGTGGAGTGATTCAGGTGCAGCGAGACAGCATGGCCTGACATGTACGTGTTGATCTCACTATCATATCTTTTATTCAGTTTAAGGGCCTTCATTTGTCCATCGAGACGAGTTGCATAATTTCCGGGAAGAACAACGTCTGGGTTAGAAGTAAAGCAAACTACTAATCCCCCATCACTTATGTCGATCTCGGCCTTTAGAAATTGAATGTCGGGGAAAATGTCAAAATAAGCATGCAGAAATAATAATTGGTTCCCATCTTGGTCGCCAAATCCAGCAAGCTTGTTCAGATTACACGCGTGGCAAATAGGAACTAAATTGCGAGAGTAGATGGCGAGTGGTTTAAACTCCGATCGTGGAAGGAAGTGGTCCAATTCTACTGGTGGATCGATTCCGCATATAGGGCAATGTTTAACGCCATCGAAGAGGCGTTCCCGCAGCGAATAAAGCATCCGCCCTTTTTGCGTTTTATCAAATGCCGCTTCGAGCGCATCAATTAGTGCTGCGGGAAATCCGGTACCCCGCAGCATGTCGCTCGCAACGCCGCTGTCGGCGTCGTATCTATCGTAGAGGGCGAGAACGTTTACGATTTCGGCTGGAGTGATTTCATGGCCGTGCCACACGTTTCGATAGCGATACCGCCGAATAGCCAATTCCAGATCGCCGCTGGCGGTGGCACGAGTTGGAAGAGGAAGGTTTCGCATCAGCCTTTCCGCTTTTTGGCGAGCTTCGACATAACGTAGGCGCGAGCCTGACCGCTCATGCCTGCTTCAAAAGCTTTCTCAATATTGTGGTATTTATCATAGGCATCGACGAGTAGATCCAACACATGGTGGTAGTCCGTGGTCGAGGCGGTGAGGCCGAAGCTGTCGTACGTGAGTACACCGATATTTTCGCCGAACGTCTCAAGTTTGGGTTCTGTAGCTCTTATTTGCGATCCGGTCCGACTCACATACCGAACATGACGGGCTAGTGTCTCTTGCAGAAGGACGGGAGAGTGGGTGGCGACGATACAGAACGCATTGACCTCCGCGAGTACAATGCGAACCGCGTGCATCAGCGCAGCCATAAGCGGCGGGTGCAAGTGGGCTTCAGGTTCATCGAAGAGCACCAGCGACCTCGGGCGCGCGTTCGCGACCAGAGACGCGATCACGTGCATTACTATTTTGTGCCCAGTACTCCAGGTGAGAAACTGTTTGCGCATCTGTATTGATGAACGTGTAATTTCTTCGATTTGATTCTTTATCTCGGCAAAAGACGGATCTGCTTTGATCGGGCCGAGTGCTGCCTCAAGCAGCGCCTCCAATTTGCGTTTTCTTATTCTGGAAAGCAGGGAAGAAAACTCTGTTGCGAGCGCATCGACGGATTTCAGCTTTGTAGACGTTCTGCGCTCCACGGGATTGTCTGGCCCATCACCGTCGTCCGCAGACTGTTCAGCGTTTTCGATGTCGTCCCGAACCTCGGCGACTATATCTCGTAGTCCACAGAATACGAATCTACCGTCGCCTTTTTCGATATCTTCGGTGATCTGAGAAAGATCGCGAACTACATTGCCTGGCACGATGAAGCTGTCGAATGCGCTGTAAGATATTGTAATTACGCGCATGAACCCGATTGCTTGTGGTTTAATCTTGCCGAGGGCCTTTATGTCCTTTGCTAATCTATCTTGAGGAGATGCGAACGCGATGCGGGCGAGCCTAGATAGCAGTGTGCTCTTCCCGCTGCCATTACGGCCGACAAGAACGATCACGCGTTCGGGGAAAAGCGTACGCTTCCGGCTCGGCCCAACTCGATTGTAGGAACCGGAATAGTTGTTCGGAGTGGGGGCACTGAAGTCGAATTCGATTGCTTCCTTAGAGCCGGCGGGCGTGTAAGAAAAATGCTCCTTAATATCAGGTAACGCAGCAAAATTGCCCTTGTAAAGGATAGTTGCGTCATCTAGAAACAATCGCCATTCTGGATTGTCACGAAAAAGAGATGTCTGCCACCCTTCTTCACTACAGAATTTTTCTACCAAATCTGGATAGGCGACGACGTCTTTCAGCGCCCGCATGATGCTGGCGCGAGACTTTTCCGGAATCTCATTGAGCCTCTGATAGTAGTCCAGGCTAGTGCCAACTGATGCCCAGTCGGAACCTAGCCGGTGGAATGATTTGTTAATTAGTTTAGAATCATATTTTGTCTGATCTTTCTTCAATATCTTGACGCCACCAATATAGATGATGTCGTCTTGCTCGGTTGTTTGTCGAAAATACAGATGATATAATGTCTGAAAACTGTAGTCATTCCAATCATCTTGTTGTAGTGCAAACCGCCTTGCCATTTTCTGTATCATCGATCGCGAAGGAGGGTGGACTTCAATTTGGATCAATGGTTGTTTCATTTAGATCCCCTTGGCGATATTAAGGTTGTCGCCAGCAATTGATATTATGCTAATTTTTTTCAAGGCATGCCGTTCGGACGCATGATCTTCTATCCGTGCAAGCCAGTTTGGCAACCGTTTAATATCTATCAGCAAATGGCCCCAATCGGATGGTGAGGAAGTAAAGTAGAATAAATTATAATATAGGCAATTTTTGCCCATCCAGGGGTTACACGCCGTGTCTAAATTGACTCAGTTGGCGCAATCGGAACTGGTCGTGGCCAAGCGTGGGACCGTCGAGCCTGCCCGGATCGCGTGATATCGCGTATGGCCTGTGTTCTGGTTGGTGGACCGTGGGGCTTCAAATATGGCTAGGTGGAGTAAGCTGCGTGTCGGTTCTAGGCATCGCGTTCGGAGGGTTGCTCGCAGCTCTATCGTCCATCTCCCCGGTCCAAGCCCACGTCAAATGGTTGGAACCCTTCGACATAACCACCCAACCGAAACCCATCGGCGAGGTGCTGAGCCCCACCTTCATCCACTTCTTCCTGGCCTCGGTCGCCGTCGTCTACCTCTTCTTCCTGGTCGATCGCATCGCCGTGCGGCGTGGTGTGATGCGGGCGTTGGACGAGCGGTAGAAGGTCTTCGACGGGCTGTCCATCCTGATCATGCGTGGGGCGGAGGCGGTGTTTTTCGCCTCGGTCTGTGCCGGCCATCGCGTTATGCGCCCTGGCCCGGCGGGGCACGCCGTTGGTCGGGGCCGGCATCATGGTGCTGTATGGCGTGTCGCTGGCGCGTTATGGCACCTATTATCTGCTCGACTATCTGATCTTTCCGGCGATTGCGTATTTGTTCGTGGCTACCGCCTTGCGGTCGGCTGGGTGGAAGACGTCGGGGTTCGTCGTGCTGTTCGCCGCCACAGGGATCAATTTCCTGTGGCTGTCGATCGAGAAATTCGCCTATCCGCAGTGGACCTATCCGCTGCTGGCCGAACATCAGTGGCTTTTGATGAACATCGCGCCGGAAACCTACATGGTCCTGGCCGGCTTCGTCGAATTCGTCATCGTCTTCCTGTTGCTGGGCGCGGCGTCGGTGGTGACGCGGCTGATCGCCTTTGCCTTCCAGACCCTGCTGGTCCTGGGCATCTTCGAATTCGGCCTGATCGATGCGATGGGCCATCTGATGATCAACGCCATCCTGTTCGTGCTGATCGTGCGTGGGCCCACCCGGGCGCGGGACATGCTGGTGCTGCCGACCAAATCGCCGCAGGTCGAGGCGTATTTCATGACCGGGCTGTATTACCTGGCCCTGGTCAATGCCTTCCTGCTGTATTACGGCGCTACACGCGCTGCTGGTCGGCTGATCCCCGACCAGCGTGTCCGGTTCATCGGCCGCCCTGTGTCCGGTTGACCCGCGCTGTGACCGCTGCGCGGCCGCGCTCTTAACATAAGATAATATCACGATAATTTTCCCGCTGTCGGCGTGAACTCCTGCCCCCGCCATTGGTTGTGCGGTTGCCCGATCCGGGATGTGCGGGGAGGAGGAAATGCCATGGCTGCGGAAGATCTGATCACCACCTCGCGCCGCGGCGTGCTGGGCGGGGCAGTGCTGGGTGGGGCCGTCATGGGCCTGGCGGGCGCCGCGGCCGCGCCCGCCCTGGCCCAGGAAAAGAAGGCACCGGGCGCGCCGACCAGCGCGCGGGCCGCCGATTTCGCCAAGCCGCCCTTCGAAAAACAGCAACAGCCCTGGCCCGGCCTGACCGACCCGATGGTCCCGCGCCCCGACCATGGCGAGGGCACCTATCGCGGATCGAACCGCCTGGCCGGGATGAAGGCGCTGATCACCGGCGGCGACAGCGGCATCGGCCGCGCCGCCGCCATCGCCTTTGCCCGCGAAGGGGCCGATGTCGCCATCGGCTATCTGCCCGACGAGGAACCCGATGCCCGCGCGGTCGGCGAACTGGTGCGCCAGGCCGGGCGCAAATTCGTCGGCCTGCCCGGCGACATCAGGACCGAGGCGGTGTGCCGCCAGCTGATCACCCAGGCGCATGACCAGCTGGGCGGGCTGGACATCCTGGTCAACAATGCCGCCCGCCAGGTCAGCCAGACGTCGATCCTGGACATCACGTCCGAACAGTTCGACACCACCATGCGCACCAACGTCTATGCCACGTTCTGGCTGAGCAAGGCGGCCATTCCGCTGATGCAGCCGGGGTCGTCGATCATCAACACCACCTCGGTCGTGGCCTATGACCCGCCGGAAAACATCATCGATTATGCCTGCACCAAGGCGGCGATCATGAACCTCACCAAGGGGCTGGCCAAGCAGCTGGCCGCGAAGGGCATCCGCGTCAACGGCGTGGCGCCCGGACCCGTCTGGACACCGCTGCAGGTCACCGGCGGCCAGGAACCGGACATGCTGGTCAAGTTCGGTGCCGATACGCCGATGGGCCGGCCGGGCCAGCCGGCCGAACTGGCGCCGCTGTTCGTGGCGCTGGCCGACCCGATGTTCAGCTATACGACAGGCCAGATCTTCGGCGCGGTCGGCGGGCGCGGTGGGCCGTAAGGCGCCACCATACCTAGAGATGGTTATCGGACACGCCGCGCCGCTGCAGGATCGGCCCCGTCGATGCAACGCAGATCAGCGCATCGACGGTGCAATCAAGGAGTGGCGTGATGCAGGTCCTGACCGACAAGATCCTTTCGCAATCGGCATTTTCAGCCGAGGTCGATATTCCCATCGACCAGATCGATATCCCCGACTGGCTGTTCAACCTGACCGAGGCGGAATACCAGCGTTGCTGCGCGCCCGACCACATCGCCTGCGCCACCACCGCCACCGATGACGGCCGGCGCATGTCGATCAATGTCGAGATGATCGGCTCAGGGCTGGTCGTGCAGCATTACGTGGCGGAGGAGGCGACGCCGACCTATTGCCGGATGAATTCGATCTCGGACGTTTTCACCCCGGCCGGGCGCACCCAGGTCAACGTGATCTGGGAATTGATCGCCGAGGGGATCGCGGGCGGCCGCACGCGTTACACCAACCGGGTCACCGCCCATCCGACGGATGCGTTCATGGCCTTCATCGCCCAGCACGGCCTGACCTATGACCAGGCGGCCGCCGCGCGCCAGGCCGCCGGCGGCGATCACAACCGCCGCGAAACCCCGCTGTTTGCCGCCAGCATCGCGCGCAAGGCGCTGGCGCGGGCGGCGGCGCGATGAAGGGCGTGGTGTTCGACCGCTTCGGCCCGGCCGATGTCCTGCGGCTGGCCGAGGTGCCGATGCCCGTGCTGCGCTCCGGCGATCTGCTGGTGCGGGTGATGGCCGCCGGCGTCAACCGCGCCGACCTGCTGCAACGCGAAGGGCGCTATGGCCGCCAGACCTATGGCGACAGCGACCTGCTGGGGCTGGAGGTGGCGGGCGAGGTGGTCGCGGTGGGCGATGCCGTGGCCGATATCGCCGTGGGCGACCGGGTCATGGCCATCGTCGGCGGCGGTGCCTATGCCGACTATGCCCGGGTCGATCGCGGCCTGGCCGTGCCGATCCCCGACCACCTCGACACTGTCCAGGCCGGCGCGGTGATGGAATCCTTCGTCACCGCGTGGGAGGCGGTGGTGCATCTGGGCGGGGCGGGGCCGGGCGGCACGGTGCTGATCCATGCCGCGGCCGGCGGCATCGGTTCGGCGGCCGTGCAGATCGCCCATGCCCTGGGCGCGCGCGTGCTGGCCACCGCCAATGCCGCGCGGCGCGACGACGTGGCCGGGCTGGGCGCCGAACGGGTGATCGATTATCGCGGCGAAGATTTCGTGTCGGCGGTGGCCGAGGGCACGGGCGGGCGCGGGGTCGACCTGGTCGTCGATTTCGTCGGCGGCGACTACCTCGCCCGCAACCTGCATTGCCTGGCGCCGGGCGGCCGCCTGGTGCAGGTCGGGCTGCTGGGCGGCCAGGACCAGGCTGTCATGCCGCTGGGGCTGCTGCTGCACAACCATCTGCGGGTGATCGGCACGGTCATGAAGTCGCGCACGCCGGAGGAAAAGCGGGCGATGGTGCGCCGCTTTGCCTATGGTGCCCTGCCGATGTTCGCGCAAGGCCGCCTGCGCCCCGTGGTCGGCCGGACCTTTCCCCTGGCGGAAGCGGTCGAGGCGCATCGCTACATGGAGGCCGGCGGCGGCTTCGGCAAGGTGGTGCTGACGCCGGGATGATCCCGGCGTCCCCGCGCCGGGCTTGCGGGGATAGATGAGAACATATATAGAACATTCATGCCCAAACCCTTGCGCGACCGGCTTGCCATCCTGTCCGATGCCGCCAAATACGACGCGTCCTGCGCGTCGAGCGGCACGGTACGGCGTGATTCGTCCCAGACCGGCGGCCTCGGTTCGACCGAAGGGTCTGGCATCTGCCATGCCTATGCCCCCGATGGCCGCTGCATCTCGCTGTTGAAGATCCTGCTGACCAATTTCTGCATCTACGACTGCGCCTATTGCATCAACCGGTCGTCCAGCAATGTCGAACGGGCGCGGTTCACGCCCGACGAAGTCGTCTGGCTGACGCTGGAATTCTATCGGCGCAATTATATCGAAGGGCTGTTCCTGTCGTCGGGCATCGTGCGCTCGTCCGACCACACCATGGAACAGATGGTGCGGATCGCCCGCGACCTGCGCCAGAAACACAGCTTCGCCGGCTATATCCACCTGAAGACCATTCCCGATGCGGCGCCCAGGCTGATCGAGCAGGCGGGGCTGTACGCCGACCGGCTGTCGATCAATATCGAACTGCCGACCGATGCGGCCATCGCCAGCCTGGCGCCGGAAAAACAGCCCGACGGCATTCGCGGCGCCATGGCCGGCGTCCGCCTGCATATCGAGGATGCGGCCGAACCCACGCTGCGTTCGGGCCTGCGCCGGCGCTTTGCCCCCGGCGGGCAGTCGACGCAGATGATCGTCGGCGCCGATGGTGCCGACGATGCGACCATCCTGGGGGCCAGCGCGCGGCTGTACAGCGGATACGGCCTGAAGCGGGTCTATTATTCCGCCTTCAGCCCGATCCCCGATGCGTCGTCGCGCCTGCCGCCGGCCAAGCCGCCGCTGATGCGCGAACACCGCCTGTACCAGGCCGACTGGCTGTACCGCTTCTACGGTTTCGGCATCGACGAGGTCACGGCTGGCCGCCCGGACGGCATGCTGGCCCTCGACCTCGACCCCAAGCTGGCCTGGGCGCTGGACCATCGCGACCGGTTTCCGGTCGACGTCAACCGCGGCCCGCGCGACATGCTGCTGCGGGTGCCGGGGCTGGGGGTCAAGGCGGTCGATGCCATCATCGCCTCGCGCCGGCACCGGTCGTTGCGGCTGGACGATCTGGCCCGGTTGCGCGTGCCGCTGAAGAAGGTACGGCCGTTCGTGACGGCCCAGGGGTGGACGCCGCTGCGGCTGATCGACCGTTCCGACCTGTCGGCGCTGGTCGCCCCGCCGGCCGAACAATTGTCGCTGCTGTGATGCACGGCGTGGTGCTGCGCGGCCGGGGCGACCTGGGCGAATGGCGCGATGCGGCCCGCGGCCTGCTGGCGGCCGGGGTGCGGCCGGCGGATGTCGACTGGCGCATCGGCCCGGGCGGCGGCACGCTGTTTGCCGAGCCCCCGCCGCCTGCGACCGGCCCGGCGGCGATCAGCGTGCCGCGCGCGTTTCTCGATCTGGCCGAGGCGGTGGTGTGCCACCGCGATCCCGGGCGCTTCGCGCTGCTCTACCGCCTGCTGGTGCGGTTGCAGGGTGATCGCGAATTGCTGGCCGACATCGCCGATGCCGATGTCACCGCGGCCCGCCGGCTGGAAAAATCGGTGCGGCGCGATTGCCACAAGATGACCGCCTTCGTCCGCTTCAACGAACTGCCCGGTGCGGGGGCGGGGCGGCGGCGGTTCTGTGCCTGGTTCGAACCCGACCATCACATCGTTGCCCGCACCGCGCCGTTTTTTGCCCGGCGTTTCGCCGACATGGATTGGCTGATCCTGACGCCTGCGGGCACGGCAGCCTTTGCCGATGGGGTGCTGACCGTCTCGGACGTCCCGGCCGAAAAACCCGACCTGGCCGACCCGACCGACGACCTGTGGCGAACCTATTACGCGTCGATCTTCAACCCCGCGCGGGTCAAGGTGAAGGCGATGCAGGCCGAGATGCCCAAGAAATACTGGAAGAACCTGCCCGAGGCGGCGCTGATCGCCGATCTGATCGCCACCGCACCGGCCCGCGTCGCGGCGATGGCCGACCAGGCGGCCCAGCCGCCGCCGGCCTTCCACACCCGGCTGCAGGCCCGGCGCGCGTTGGTCGACGACACGCCGCCGGCCGATACGCTGGATGGCTTGCGCGCCGCGGCCCGCAACTGCACGCGCTGCCCGCTGCATCGTTGCGCGACGCAGACAGTGTTCGGCGAAGGGCCCGAGCGGGCCGCGCTGATGATCGTCGGCGAACAGCCCGGCGATCGCGAGGATCTGGTCGGTCGCCCCTTCGTCGGTCCCGCCGGGCAAGTGTTCGACCAGGTGGCGGCGGAAGTCGGGCTGGACCGCGCCGCCGCCTACGTCACCAACGCGGTCAAGCATTTCAAGCACGAACCGCGCGGCAAGCGCCGCCTGCACCGCACGCCCGATGCGCCCGAGGTCGAGCAGTGCCGCTGGTGGCTGGACCGGGAAATCGATCTGGTGCGGCCACGGTTGATCCTCGGCTTGGGCGCCACGGCACTGCACGCCCTGACCGGGGCCAGGGGGCGGCTGGCCGACCGGCGCGGCCGGGTGATGGATCTGGGCGGCGGCCGTGCGGTGCTCGCGACCGTGCATCCGTCCTATCTGCTGCGCCTGCCCGATCCGGGGTTGCGGGCGGCCGAGACCGAACGCTTCCGCGCCGACCTTGGTCACGCGGTCAGGTGGATCGCAGCGCCGCGATGACCGCGCGCAGTCCCGCCGACAGGTGCTTGCGCGCTGGATAATACAGATACAGCGCTTCCGCCGGCGCGCGCCATGCTCCCAGGCATTCGACCAGCCGGCCGCTGTCCAGATGGGGGCGGGCGCGCACGTCCCAGACATAGGCCAGCGCGACGCCCGACAACGCCGCGGCGATCATCAATTCATGGTCGTCCAGAGCCAGCGGCCCCGACGGTTCCACCTCGACCGTCCGGGTCCCGCGGGCGAAGGTCCAGGGATAGGGCGCGCCGCTGGGGTACAGGTTGCGGATGCAGGCATGGTGGCGCAGGTCGGCCGGTGTCTTCGGTGCCGGCCGCTCGGCCAGATAGGCCGGCGATCCCACCACGATCAGGCGCAAGGGCGGCCCGATTTTTACCGCGGTCATGCCGTCCCGCAGGCTTTCGCCCAGGCGGATGCCGGCATCGAATCCTTCGGCGACAATGTCGACCAGGCGGTCGGTCGCCACGATCTCCACTTCCAGCTTCGGGTTCTGCGCCATCAGCGGGCCCATGACCGGGCCGAACACGAAGGGGGCGATCGAATTGGGCGCGTTGATCCGCACCTTGCCGAACGGTGTGTCGCGGAACTGGTTCAGGGCATCCAGGGCCGCGCCGATCTCGCCGAAGGCCGGCGACGCCAGGGCGAACAGCATGGCCCCGGCATCGGTCAGCGACACGCTGCGGGTGGTGCGGTTCAAAAGCCGCACGCCGATCCGCGCCTCAAGGCTCGATACCGCATGGCTGATGGCCGAGGGGGTGACGCCCCGCTCGACGCCGGCGCGGCGAAAACTGCGTTGGCGGGCGACGGCCTCGAAGGCCGCCAGTTCCGACAGGTCGGTGGCACGCATTGATGAACCTAGATCAGCAGTATCTCCAAAACTATCGCGCTAATCGCTGCAATCGAAAAGTCGGAAACTGGCCCCCGTCACCCCTGCCTTGAGGAGACTTCGGATGGCCGACTTCATTCCCCCGCCCCGCAACAGCGCCTCGCCCTTCGCCGACATGCGGGGCCACCACGTCGCGGTGCGTACCCCCGACCTGGACACCGCCAAGCGGTGGTACGTCGAAACGCTCGATTTCCGCGTCGTCGCCGAATGGGATTATGCCGATGAAAAACTGGCCTATCTAGCACCGGCCAATGACGACGGGTTCTATGTCGAGGTGCTGGGGGGCGGCCAACCGGCGCCGCGCGAAACCCGGCCCTACACCGGCCTGGCCGACAGCCTGGCCTATCGCGGGTATCACCATTTCTGCCTGAACGTCACCAGCGTCGACGCGACGGTCGCCACCTTGCGCGGCCGCGGCGTCACCATCGTTGCCGAACCCTTCGACCTGCCCGCGATCAGCCGCCGCCTGGCCTTTTTCTGCGACCCGTTCGGCAACCTGATCGAGCTGGCCGAGGTGCTGGCCTGACGCTTCAGCCCGGCGGCCACAGCCCGACCAGCGGCCCGTCCCCGCCGGCGACCGGATCGCTGGCGGGAAAGGGCAGGGTGCGGATGCGGTCCAGCATGTCCGCTGTCGCCGGGCCGCGGCAGATATCGGGGTGCTGGGCCGGCGGATAGGCACCGACGACCAGAAAGTCCGCCTCCGCCTGGATCCGGCAATGGCCGGTGCCCGCCGGCAGCACCACGACGTCGCCGGCGGCAAGCGCCACGACGCGGCCGTCGGGCCCGCCCAGCATTATCAGGGCGCGGCCGGCGGCGATGCCCAGCACTTCATGCCCCTCGGTGTGGTAGTGGTGATAGTCGAAGATGCCGTCGCGCCATTGCGGCGGCCAGCCATGGCCGGCAAACAGCACCTCGAAGGCCCGGGCCGCGCGGTCGGCCGCGACCGCGTCGATCACGCCGCGATAATGCAGCACCGGCAGGCGCGGGTTGTTGGGCACCCAGCCGTTGGGCGGCAGGACCAGGCTGTCGGGCAGGGCGGGATCGGGCATGGGGAACCTCGGATGTTCGGCGTGCGGCGGGTAGTCAAGCCTGCCCGCCGACCCTATGTTCCCATTCGTACCTCCGGGGGTGATGATGGCCTTCGACCTGCGCGGCGCCCTGATCAGGAAGGCGGAATACGAAACCGCCAAGCTGCTCGATTTCGAATTCCGCCTGCGCGCCCGCACCGCGCGGGCGGTGGCCCAGGCGCTCGGCCTGGACCAGCAGGCCGTCATCGACCGCCTCGCCACCCACGATCACGACGCGATGATCGCCGCCCTGGCCGCCGATACCGGCCGCGACCCCGCCGACATCCAGCACCGCTGGTGGCGTTGCGAAGCCGGGCTGCGCCCGGTGCTGGTCGCCGAACTCGGCGATCCGACACCGCATCGGATGGCCTGAGGTTACTGCCCCGGCTTCTGCCGGTAGAACACCATGCCACCGTGGTGCAGCACGTCGTCGGACACGAAGGTGCCGTCGGCGGTGAAGCCGGTGTCGTCCCAATAGTCGATGTGGTTGCCGGTGACGACATAGCGGCCCTGATAGGCGCTCTGCCGGCTGCCGCGCGCTTCGTCGTACCGCCCGTTGGGCAGCAGTTCGTGGCGGATGCGGCCGTCCTGGGTGACCCACATGCCGACGTAGCGAAGCTGGTCGGCGGCCGGTGTAGTCTGTTCGGGCTGGGGTTTCATCTGGGCAACTCCGGTCTGGGGCAGGATCAGGGCGGCGAGGGCGAGGGGGATCAGGCGGTTCATGGCGCCGGGCCTCCGGTCAGGTGGTCGCGGTGGGGCGGACGACGATCTCGTTCACGTCGACGTCGCCCGGCTGTTCGATGGCAAAGCGCACCGCACGGGCGATCGCATCGGGCTGCAGCGCGATGGCGCGATAGGTCCGCATCGCCGCGGCCGCGGTCGGGTCGGTGATGGTCGAGGCCAGCTCGCTTTCCACGACACCCGGATGGATGCAGGTGACGCGCAAGGTGGCGTGTTCCTGGCGCAGGCCGTCGGAAATCGCGCGCACGGCGTATTTCGTCGCGCAATAGACCGCCGCGGTCGGCACGACCTGCAGCGCGCCGATCGAGGCGATGTTGACGATCTGGCCGCTGCCGCGCGCCACCATCTCGGGCAGCACGGCGGCAATGCCGTACAGCACGCCCTTGATGTTGACGTCGACCATGCGGTCCCATTCGTCGACCTTCAGCGACGCCATCGGCGACAGCGGCATCACCCCGGCATTGTTGACGATGACGTCGATCGGGCCGAAAGCCTCACGCCCCGCCGCGGCAAAGGCCGCGACATCGGCGCGGTCGGTCACGTCCAGGGCGCGGGTCAGCACCGGGCCGCCGGTGGCGCGGATCTCGGCGGCCAGCTCGTCCAGCCGGTGGGTGCGGCGGGCACCCAGCACCAGCCGCGCGCCATGGGCGCCCAGCTCGCGGGCGATGCCGGCGCCGATGCCGCTGGAGGCGCCGGTGATCAGGATCGTCTTGTCGATGGCCATTGTCGGTCTCCCTTGGGGTTGGTGTGAAACCAAGGTAGATCCGCGGCATTGTTGCGATAAGCTGCCTATTCCTCGACAAACTGGAAAGGTGATCTAACCAATGAACCCCGACTTCAATGCCCTGGCCGTGTTCTGCCTGGTGGCCGAAACCCGCAGTTTCAGCGCGGCGGCCAAGCGCCTGGCCGTCACCCGTTCCGCGGTCAGCCAGACCATCGCCCGGCTGGAGGAGGGGGTGGGCACCGCCCTGGTGCGCCGCACCACCCGCAGCGTCAGCCTGACCGAGGCGGGCGAACGCCTGCTGGCCAGTGCGGCGCCGGCCATCGCCGACATGCGCGCGGCAGTCGAGGCGGCCGGCGAGGTACAGGGGCGGCCGCGCGGCCTGCTGCGGCTGGCGGTGTCCTCGATCGCCGAACGGTTCCTGTCCGGGCCGTTCCTGGCCGGTTTCGCCGACGCCCACCCCGATGTCGAACTCGACATCACCGTGACCGACGAGGAATTCGACATCGTCGCCGCCGGTTTCGATGCCGGGGTGCGGCTGGGCGAGGTGATCGAGCAGGACATGATCGCCGTGCCCGTCGCCGGCGACGAACGCCAGCTGGCGGTCTGCGCGCCGGCCTATCGCGACGCCCACGGGGTGCCCGTCCATCCGCGCGACCTGGCCCGGCATCGCTGCATCGGCTGGCGGCCGGCCCCCGACCTGCCGCCCTATCGCTGGGAATTCGCCGAAGGGGGCAAGGACTTCAGCGTCGCGGTCGGGCCCGGCTTCACCACCAACGACATGGCGCTGATGGTCAAGCTGGCCGTGGCCGGCGCCGGCATCTCCTTCGGCATGGAGGCAAGCTTCCGCGCGCTGATCGCCCGCGGCGCGCTGATCCCGCTGCTCGAGGAATTCTGTCCTTATTTCTCGGGCTTCTACCTCTACTACCCCAGCCGTCGCCATCTGGCGCCCAAGCTGCGCGCACTGATCGATCACCTGCAGCGCTGGCGGTTCGCAGACTGATTAGTATTGACTAATGAATTAGCGACAGCTAATTTGTCGGCATGATCGAGACCGTGCCCGTCACATCAGTCATGCGCGCCCTGGCCGACCCGACCCGTCGGGCCGTGTTCGAGCGTATCGTGCAGGCCGACGAAATCACGGTGGCCGACCTGACCCGTGGCAGCGGCGTGACCCAGGGGGCCGTGTCGCAGCATCTGAAAACCCTGAAACAGGCCGGGCTGATCGCCGAACGGCCCGAGGGGCGCCACGTCTTCTACCGGGCGGCGCCGCAGGGCCTGGCGCCGCTGGTCGACTGGATGACCCATTACGGCCCGTTCTGGCGCGATCGTTTCGCCGACCTGCGCAGCCTTCTCAAGGAGATCGACCCCTGATGACCGAAACCCGTGCCATTACCATCGACGATGTCTTTCCCCATGCGCCCGAGGTGATCTGGCGGGCGCTCACCACCGGCGCGCTGATCGCCCGCTGGCTGATGAAACCCGAGGGGTTCGAGGCGGTGGTCGGCAACCGCTTCACCTATCACACCAAACCCGCCGGCCAGTGGGACGGCACCATCCGCTGCGAAGTGCTCGATGTCGTGACCAACCAGCGCCTCGCCTATAGCTGGGCGGGCGGGCATGAGGGGAACGAGGGATATGGCTCGCCCCTCGACACCGTCGTGACCTGGACCCTGACGCCGGTGCCCGGCGGCACGCGGGTGCAACTGGTGCATGACGGCTTCGTCGTGCCGCGCAACGAGGGCGCGCTCAAGACGATGGGCGAGGGGTGGAAGAAGGTCGTGCCGGCCATGGCCGCGATCGCCGGCGAACCGCATTGAGCACCCTGCAGGAGGATATGCCCATCATGAGCGAACCCTATACCGGCGGCTGCGCCTGCGGCGCGATCCGCTACACGGTGGCCGGCGACCCGCTGGTCATGAACGATTGCCAGTGCCGCGATTGCCAGCACGACAGTGGCACCGGCCATGCCTCGCACCTGATCTTCCAGGGGGCCGATGTCGCGCTGACCGGGACGGCAACGCAGTGGACCGCGACAGGCGCGGGCGGCACGGCCAAGGCGCGCGCCTTCTGCCCGACTTGCGGCTCGCCGGTCTACATGACCTTTCCCGACATGCCCGGCATCTTCCTGGTCAGCGCCGGCAGCCTCGACGATCCCGGCCGCTACCGGCCGCAGATCGTCACCTGGACGGCGAGCGCCCAGCCCTGGGACCTGGTGGCCCCGGACATCCCGCATTTCATGCAGATGCCGCCACGCTGAAAAGCGACTCGCGAGTCGTTGCCGAATTGGAGTGTTCATGATATGTTCTGTTCATTCCGTTCGCAACATCAACTCGAGGAGTGCTTGGCATGGACGAGCAGGGCGAATTCATGTTCGGCGGCAAGCGTGAGCCTCGGCGTTCCCGGCCGGACCAGCCGGAAAGGCTGTTCTATGCGGATCTGCTGGAGCCCGAGATGGCCGCGAAGGTGGATGAACTACGTGCCGCCTTCATCCGCCTGCACGGTCTACGCGGATCACTGATCCCGCCGCACCGGCTGCATCTCTCGTTCATGAAGTTCGGCGACTTTTCCTCGCTGTCGTCCCAAGTCGTCGAGGTCGCCAGGCGGGTCGGCCGGCGCATCGACATGCCATCCTTCGAGATCACGTTCAGCGGCATACAAAGCTTCGAGGGGCCGCCGCCGAGGATGGGCGAGGCGCCGCGCCGGCCGCTGGTGCTGGTCGGCGACTGCGCCCCGATCAAGTTCCTGAACGGCACTCTGGTGAAGGCCATGGAGGGCTTCGGGCGGCGGCCATCCGAGGGGATCAGCCCGCATGTCACGCTGCTTTATGGCCCCGACATGGTGCCGTTTACCGAAATCCGGCCGATCCGGCTGACCGTGCGCAGGGTTCTCCTGATCCACAGCGAACGCGGCTTGAGCAACTACAACATCCTCGATCGTTGGCCCCTGCACTGATCAGCTGGGTTTGAGCCGCCGGGCGAAGAAGTCGAGGATCTCGTCACGCGCCGCCAGCGTCGGCTGGCCCGCCTCGTCGATCAGATGGGCGGTCACGACGCTGTGCGGCGTGGTCACGTGGCGGGCGTGGAACGGCGGCAGGTCGGTGCCGGCGGCGCTGTCGGGCAGGACGCGGGGCACGAAGCGGTCGCCCAGCGCCTCGGCATAGGCGGCAAAACGCTGGGCGCGGCAGAACTTGTCGCCGGCAAAACGATAGGCCAGCACGGTCAGGTCCTCGCGCTCCAGCCGCTCGCGCACGGCGCTCAGTTCGTCGCCGGAAATCTCCAGCCCCGCCGGATCGTTCAGCGGCAGGCTGGGCTGCGCCAGCACCGGCGCCAGCACCGCCGTTTCCAGCATCATGGTCAGCGCGAAATTGCCGGTGAAGCACATGCCGATCGCGCCGACGCCCGGCCCGCCGCATTCGCCATGGGCAAAGGCTGCGAGCGCCCGCAGCCACGCGGTCACCGGGCTGGACTGGCCGGCGGCCAGGGCGCGGAATTCGGCGCTGACGCAGGCGCGCTGGAACACGGCCGCCCCGTCGTCGGCGCTGGCGACCGCGCCGTCGCGGCCGAACAGCGAGGGCATGTAGACGGTGAACCCCGCATCGCGCACCCAGCGGGCGAAGCGGGCGACATGCGGGCTGATCCCCGGCATCTCGGCCATCACGATCACCGCCGGGCCGCGGCCAGCGACATGGACGGCCTTGGTCACGCCATCCAGCGTGATGTCGCGCCGGGTGAAATCGTCCAGCGGGTCGTCGTGATGGACATTGCGTGCCGGGTTCATCTCTCTCTCCCTGTCGGTGTGGCGCCAGCATTGCCGGGCGCGCGTCGGGCGGCTAGTGTCGGATTCGACATCTTTCGGGGATATTTCGCCAATGACCCGCGTCGTCGTCTTCGACCTGCCCGGCGGCATGGCCTCAAGCCTTGCCATCACGCTGGATGCGCTGGCCACCGCCAACACCCTGGCGCGCGGCCCGGCACCGTTCGACGTGGTGCGGCTCAAGATCGGCCGGGCCGTGCGCTTCGCCTTTGCCCCGGGCGACGTCGTCATCGTGCCGGGGCTGGGCACCGCGACCGAGGAAAGCTTGACGGCGCGGCTGGCCGAGCCGGCGGTGCAGCGGGCCGTGCGGCTGCTGGCCCAGGCGCGGGCCGACGGCGCGATGATTGCCGCCTCGTGCGCCGGCACGTTCCTGGTGGCGGCGGCCGGGCTGCTGGCCGGTCGGCGGGCGACCACCACCTGGTGGCTGGGCCAGGTCTTTCGCCGGCTGCATCCGGATGTCGACCTGGTGCCCGAACAGATCGTCGTCGCCGACTGGCCCGTCGCCACCGCCGGCGCCGCGATGGCGCAGATGGACCTGATGCTGGCGGTGATCGCGAAATTCGCCGGCACGGGGCTGGCCGAAGCCTGCGCCCGCTATCTGCTGCTCGACCGGCGCGCCTCGCAGCTGCCCTACATGGCGATTACGTTCATGGCCGGCCAGGACCCGCAGATCGCAAGGGCCGAAAGCTGGCTGAGGCGAAATCTGGACCGCGACGTCACGATGGACGACCTGGCCGGCGCTGCCGGGCTGACCCCGCGCACTTTCGCCCGGCGGCTGAAGGCGGTCTGCGGCCTGTCGCCTGTGCGCTTCGCCCAACGCATCCGGCTGGAAGCGGCCGTCACGCTGCTGGCGACGACGGGCCTGGCCGTCGACGAGGTGGCACGGCGCATCGGTTATGCCGAACCCACCACCCTGCGCCGTCTGCTACGGCGCGATGCCGGACGCCCGCCGTCGGCCCTGCGCCACAACCCGGCACGGACCGGCGGGAAAGGGCGGTTATGAGGTGGTTGACATAACTGATCAATTATATAACTTAAAAGCTATATAACGGAGCAGCGATATTGTCGAATCTCGACGCCACCTTCGCCGCCCTGGCCGACCCGACCCGCCGGGCGATCCTTGCTCGCCTCGCCAGCGGCGAGGCGACGGTGATGGAACTGGCCGAACCCTTCGCGATGACCCAGCCGGCGATTTCGCGTCACCTGAAGGTGCTGGAAGGGGCCGGGCTGATCCTGCGGCGGGTCGACGGCACGCGCCGGCCCTGCCGCCTGGCGCCCGACGGGGTGCGGGCCATCGACCAGTGGCTGGACCTGCTGCGCCGGGCGCTGACCGCCAATTACGACCGTCTCGACACCCTGCTTGCCCGCATGCAGAAGGAAACGCCATGAGCCAGCTGACCCTGACGACCGAAGCCGACCGCCATGTCGTGGTGACCAGGCGGTTCGCCGCGCCGCCCGAACTGGTCTATCGCGCCCATACCGAACCGGCGCTGATCCAGCAATGGGTGCTGGGCCCCGATGGCTGGTCGATGCCGGTCTGCATCAACGAGGCGTGGCCCGGCGGGCACATCCGCTATGAATGGACTGACGGCCAGGGCAACGGCTTCCACCTGACCGGCGAATACGTCGTCCTGGAACCGTTCACCCGTCTCGTCCATGTCGAACGCATGCACCTGCCCGACCCGACGCCGGACAACCATGTCGAAACCCGGTTCGCCGCCGACGGGGCGGGCACGCTGATGACGATGCGGATGACCCTGCCCAGTGCCGAGGTGCGCGCCGCCATGCTGGCGACCGGGATGGAGCATGGGATGGAGGCGAGCTACGCCCGGCTCGACGCCATGCTGCCGCGGTGATCAGCCCCGGCGCCGGCCGATCCCCCACAGGATCACGGCGCCGCTGGCCAGGGTGAAGGCCAGGCACATGCCCGCGACCGGCAACAGGCCCAGATGCAGGAACGGCGCGACCGCCTGGGTGGCCAGGGCGGTGATGGCCAGGGCGGCAAACATCATCAGCCCGGCGGCCCGCCCAACCATCGGCGCGTCGACGGCCAGCGCCCGCGCCATCGTGCCCGGGCCGCGCAGGCCCAGCGCGCCGCAGAACAGGACCCAGCCGACGACCAGCAGGCCCAGGCTGCGCAGGTCGGCCAGGGCCAGGCCGACGAAGATCGCGGTCGCCACCACCTGCACCGCGACGCCGGCGACGATCATCGGGTCGATGCCGAAGCGGGTGGTCAGCCGCGCCGATTGTGACGCGGTACAGACGAAGGCGGCGACGCCGCAGGCCTGCAGGATGGCGAAGGTCATCGGTTCGCCGGCCAGCCAGAGTTCGACCACCTGCGGCGCGCTGGCGACGAAACCGACCAGCGCGGCAAAACACAGGGCGTGGCCCAGCGCGTAACCCAGATAGACCTGATTGCCGAGCAGCGCGGCATAACCACCGGCCGGCGGGCCCGCAGGCCGCGCGGTGGCGGGCGGCACCTGGGCCAGGGCCAGCGGCGCCAGCCCTGCCGCCACCACCGTCGTGATCCAGAACGTCGATTGCCACCCCGCCAGTTGCAGCAGCAGGGCGCCGGCGATCGGGGCTGCGGCCGGGATCACGCTTTCGCAGATCGCCAGCCACGACATGGCCTTGACCGTGTCGGTGTCGCCGAAACGCTGGCGGATCACGCCGGGCACCACCACGGCGGCGGCGCCGACCCCGAAACCCTGGAAGGCGCGGGCGACGATCAGCGCCGCCATCGACGGCGCCAGCGCACAGGCCAGGCCCGCGATCACCTGCAGCACCAGCGCCGTGGCCAGCACCGCCCGCGCGCCGTAGCGGTCGGCGGCATGCCCCCAGACCAGCTGCGACAGGGCCAGCGTGGCAGTAAAGACGGCAAGCGTGGCCTGGGCCTGCGGGATCGTGCCGCCCAGCGCCGCCGGCAACTGGGGCAGGGCGGGCAGGTACAGGTCGGTCGCCAGCATGCCGACACCCGTCACGGCCGCCAGCGGCAGCACGACCTTCACACTCGCACTCATCGAAAATCCCGCAAATCACCTCGCGGCCACGCCGGACCGCTGGGTAGCGTCACGCCAGACCGGCGACCTTACCCATTTCGACCGGGATGTCTTGAACGATATGGTTGCGGTATGATCGCGCCCATGACGAACGACCTGCGGATGCCGGCCGCGCTGGAACTGGACCTGCGCCGCCTGGGGTTGCGGGAAGGCGACACCGTGATGGTCCATGCCGCGATGCGCAGCGTGGGCCGCCTGGTGAACGGCCCGGACGCGCTGATCCAGGCGCTGCGCGCCGCGGTCGGCACCGGCGGCACGATCGTCGCCTATGCCGATTGGGAAAGCCGCTACGAGGAATTGCTGGATGCCGACGGGCGCATGCCGGATGCCTGGCGGCACCAGGTGCCGGGGTTCGATCCGGCCACCGCGCGCGCGATCCGCGACAACGGGGTCTTTCCCGAATTCCTGCGCACCACCCCCGGCGCGTTGCGCAGCGGCAATCCCGGTGCCTCGATCGTCGCGCTGGGCGCACGGGCGGCCGAAATCACGGCCGACCATCCGCTGGATTACGGCTATGGCCCCGGTACCCCGCTGGCCCGGCTGGTGACGCTCGGCGCCCGGGTGCTGCTGGTCGGCGCGCCGCTCGACACGATGACGCTGCTGCATCACGCCGAACATCTTGCCCGCCTGCCCGGCAAGCGCATCAAACGCTGCGAGGTGCCGTTCGCCGCCCCGTCGGGCACGGTCTGGCGCATGGTCGAGGAATTCGATACGGCGCGGCCGGTGGTGGACGGACTGGATGACGACTGCTTCGAACGGATCGTGGCCGATTACATCGCCAGCGGCCGCGCCGTGCACGGTTTTGTCGGTGAGGCGCCGACCCTGATGGTCGATGCCGCCGACATCACCGAATTCGCGGTCGCATGGCTCGATGACGCCGCAGGAAGCAGGTCCTAGGGCTTGAGGCGAAACGTTTTTCGCGTATACCGATGCCCGTCATTGCAGGGAGGCAGGCGGCCTTGGGCGTCACGATCTACGGCATCAAGAATTGCGACACGATGAAGAAGGCGCGGGACTGGCTGGCCCAGGCCGGCATCGCCCACGACTTTCACGACTACAAGGTTGCGGGCATCGACGCCGCCACGCTCAAGGCCTGGTCGGCCCAACTGGGCTGGGAAATCCTGCTGAACCGCGCCGGCACGACGTTCCGCAAATTGCCCGAGGACGAGCGGCAGGATATCGATGCGGCCAAGGCGATCGCCCTGATGCAGGCTCAGCCTTCGATGATCAAGCGCCCGGTGCTGGACATCGACGGCAAGCTGCTGGTCGGTTTCAAGCCTGACGCGTATCGCGCCGCGTTCGGCAAGTAGACGGTGTTTTTGCGGCGGGCCGGGAAACCCGCTGCCGTCGCTTGCGTTCCTAAGGTCATGTTGCGGAGGAGAACGCCATGACCGACGCACGTCTCAACGATGTCAGGACCGAACCCCGCGTGGGACCCCGGGCCCCGCCCGACGACAGCCCGTTCACCGATCCGCGGGCGCTGGACCGCCGCGAGGATATGGTGGGCGAGGGCATGTCGCCGCTGCCGGTGATAGCCGGGCTGCTGGTGACCGCGGCCATCGTGACGGGGATGTTCATCCTGGCGGCCTGATTTATCCGGGCGGCCTGATTATCCTGGCGGTCCTGACCGGCCGCAGCATGATGGTTGCTTGACGCCAAATCGTCGCGCCCGTATCTAGCCGGCGGTACCTGCAATCGCTCGGTTTATTTGTCATGCTGTCCAGTTACGCGCGCAACGCGATCATCCTGGGCCTGTTGTCCGCGGTCGGGCCGTTCGCCATCGACATGTATATTCCGGCCCTGCCGACGATCGCGACCGACCTGGGCGCGACGACGGCGGCGACGCAGATGACGCTGATGGCCTTTTTCCTGGCCTTCGGCGTCTGCCAGATCGCCTATGGCCCGATATCCGACATGGTCGGGCGCAAGGGACCGCTCTATTTCGGGCTGATCGTCTTCACCGTGGCGTCGGTCGGCTGCGCTGTTTCGCCGACGGTCGAATGGCTGATCGCCTGCCGCCTGGTGCAGGGCGTCGGGGCGGCGGCCGTCATGGTGATCCCGCGCGCCATCATCCGCGACCTGCATACCGGCATCGAGGCGACCAGGCTTATGTCGCTGGTCATGCTGGTGCTGTCGGTCTCGCCCATCCTGGCGCCGCTGGGCGGGTCGGCGCTGATCGTGCCGTTCGGCTGGCGCGCGGTGTTCGTCGCCGTCACCATCGTCGCGGCCGTCTGCCTGGCCCTGATCGCGGTGGGGCTGCCGGAAACCCGGCCGCCGGCCGACCGTATACGCGTGTCGGTCGGGGCGGTGCTGGGCGGTTTCGGCCAATTGCTGCGCGACGGGCGTTTCATGGGCCTGACCTTCATCGGCGGGCTGGGGATGTCGTCCTTCTTTGCCTTCCTGGCCTCGTCCTCGTTCATCTATATCGACCATTTCGGCCTGACGCCGACGCAATACAGCCTGACGTTCTCGATGAATGCGATCGGCTTCATCGGCGCCTCGCAGGCCACGGCCTGGCTGGGCGGGCGGTTCGGCATGGGCCGGGTGGTGCTGGTCGCCGCCGCCCTCTATGCCCTGTTTGCCACCATCCTGTTCGTCGTGACGCTGGCGGGGGTCGACCGGCTGGACGTGCTGATCGTGCTGCTGTTCGTCGCCTTCGCCTGGCTGGGCCTGGTGATTCCCGCCACCATGGTGCTGGCGCTGGAAGACCACGGGCCGATCGCGGGCATGGCCTCGGCCCTGGGCGGCACGCTGCAGATGGTGACCGGCGGGGTGATGATCCTGGTGGTCAGCCTGTTCTTCGACGGCACCGCCCTGCCGATGGTCACCGCCATCTTCCTGTGTGCCGCCGGCGCGGTCGGGCTGTGCCTGCTGACCCTGCGCCGCAACCCCGTCGCCGCCGCCAATCCGGCTGAATGACCGCCCGCCGATTGATGGTATGACTGACGTCCCGCCGCCATGCAGGCGGGCGCGATTCGGGGGGATGATGGGCTTGGGTTTACGCTGGCATCGGCTGATCGTGCTGGCCGTTCTGCTGCTGGCGGTGCTGGTGCCGGCGGCGGAGCCTGCCGCGTCGTCGGTCGTCAGGCTCGACGCACATACCGGCGTGGTGCCCCTGGCCGGCATGGTGTCGGCCCTGCGTGACGATACCGGCCAGCTCGACCTGGCCCAGGTGTCGTCGCCGGCGATGGCCGCACGGTTCAAGCCCGCGCCGCCCGACCTGCGGTTCGGCGCCACGGCGGGCGCGATCTGGCTGCGCATCGAGATCGACCGCACCGGTGACGCGTCCGACGACTGGCTGCTCGAGGTCGTGGCCCCCCAGCTGGATTACATCGCCCTCTACGATGCCGCCACCGGCGAGGTGCGCCAGGCCGGCGATCATCTGCCGATCGCCGGCAACGACATCAACTACCGTGTCCCGGTCTTTGCCCTGACCCTGCCCGAAGGGCAGATCGCGACCTACTACCTGCGGCTGGCCGGGGTCGAGCCGGTGACGGTGCCGATGTTCCTGTGGCG
>Ga0222420_100302_pt1 | contig 36814 bp, 39 predicted proteins | sample 3A2ome_FD_182470 | JGI IMG/M metagenome (GOLD analysis project Ga0222420, IMG submission 182470) | Enriched microbial communities from leaf-cutter ant dump, University of Wisconsin, Madison, United States - 3A200A (version 2) | ecosystem: Environmental > Terrestrial > Nest > Insects nest > Nest...
CGCGCGTCTGCGGCATCGGGCCGTCGGCAGCCGAAACGACGAGGATCGCGCCGTCCATCTGGGCAGCGCCGGTGATCATGTTCTTGACGTAGTCGGCGTGGCCGGGGCAGTCGACGTGCGCGTAGTGACGGTTGGCCGTCTCGTATTCGACATGCGCCGTCGAGATGGTGATGCCGCGGGCCTTTTCTTCCGGGGCGGCGTCGATCTGGTCGTACGCCTTGAACTCGCCGAAATACTTCGTGATCGCTGCAGTCGTCGACGTCTTGCCATGGTCAACGTGGCCGATCGTGCCGATGTTTACGTGAGGCTTGTTGCGCTCAAACTTACCTTTTGCCATGTCTTTTTTCCTACTGAACGAAAGTTGGGCTAACCGGCCCGTCCGGTTTGGCAGGCGTTTAAGGCTTTCGCAACGAATGCGCAAGCCTTAAATGCACGGGAAAACATGCCGGAAACGGGCTGGGGCGAGCCGGATGGGTCAACAGATCGTAACGACGAATCGCTTTTTCAAGGCAGCACCTTAGGGCGACGCGCTGATTCTTTTCATGAGGCGATGAAGTGGAGCGGGTAGCGGGAATCGAACCCGCGTATTCAGCTTGGAAGGCTGCTGCTCTACCATTGAGCTATACCCGCGGGGGTCTCGATCCGCCTGACAGAATGGTGGAGGGAGTTGGATTTGAACCAACGTAGGCTGAGCCAACGGATTTACAGTCCGTCCCCTTTAACCACTCGGGCATCCCTCCATATTCCGTCGGGATCGAGCGACCAGTATCGACCGTTCGGCAGCGCCATTGGGCGGCGCCTTCGATCTGGCGCGGTATATGACGGGCACAATTCGTCCTGTCAACACGACGTCACGGAAAAAATTGCGAAAAACGGCGTCGTCCCCGGCCAGTCCGGCGGCGGAGCCGTTTGCGCCGCGCCCGCGCTCAGCCTATAAGGCCGCATGAGCAAAGACGATACCGGCGGCAAGTCCGCGAAAGACACCCATTACGCCAAGCTGCGCCGGGCGCACCGCGACCAGAAGCGCGAGCGCGGCGAGATCCCGACACCGAAGGACGACCGCCGCCGCAGGCAGGCCGAAGGCTGGAAGCCGCCGGCGCTTGCGCCCGACCAGGTCTATCTCTACGGCCTGCACACCGTGCGGGCGGCGCTCGACAATCCCGAGCGGCAGATCATAAAGCTGTCCGTCAGCCAGAACGCCGCCCAGCGGCTGGAGCTGCCGGATCTTGCCAGCCTGCCCTATCCGGCCGAGACCGTGCTTCCCTCCGACCTCGACAAGGTGCTCGGCCCCGAGGCGATCCACCAGGGCGTGATGCTGGAGACGCGGCCGCTGCCGGTGCGCCGGCTGGAGGCGCTGAAGGATAGTCCCCTCCTCCTCGTGCTCGACCAGGTGACGGACCCGCACAATGTCGGCGCCATCATGCGCTCGGCCGTCGCCTTCAATGCCGGCGCGGTCATCACCACGCAGCGCCATTCGCCGACCGAATCGGGCGTGCTGGCGAAAACCGCCTCCGGCGCGCTGGAGCTCATTCCCTATATCCAGGTGACCAACCTCGCCGATGCGCTGGAAGAGCTGCACAAGCTCGGCTTCCTGACCATCGGCCTCGATTCGGAAGGCCCCGAGCCGCTGGAAGGCACGCTTGCGGGCAACCGCGTCGCGCTCGTCATGGGCTCGGAGGGCAAGGGCCTGCGCCAGAAGACGCGCGCCACCTGCAAGGCCCTCGCCCGCCTCGACATGCCGGGCGCGATCAAGTCGCTGAACGTGTCGAACGCGGCCGCCATCGCCCTCTATGCCACGCAGCGCCATCTCCTCGGCTGATCCGGCGACCACACAAACGCAAAGGCCCGCCGGCTTTCCACCGGCGGGCCTTTGCGTTGGAGGAAACGGTTCCTAGCTGGCGAGCTTCAGGCTGGCGCGGTCGGAAATGACGCGCTCGGCCTCGGAAATGGCCTCGACCTTCGAATCGGCGCTGAGGTTCAGGCCTTCGGCGCGGACGATCTCGATATCCGTGATGCCGAGGAAGCCGAGCACGGAGCGCAGGTAGCTTTCCTGGTGATCCATCACGGCGGCGGGGCCGGCGCTGTAGTGGCCGCCGCGCGTGGAGACGATGATCACCTTCTTGCCCTTGGCAAGGCCTTCCGGGCCTTCGGCGGTATAGCGGAACGTCTTGCCGGCGACGGCGACGCGGTCGATCCACGCCTTGAGCTGGCTCGGCAGGGAGAAATTGTACATGGGCACGCCGAGGACGACCGTATCGGCGGCAAGGAATTCCTCCAGCACGGCCCTGCTTTCCTCGACCTCGGCGGCGACCTGGGCGTCGACGTCTTCCGGCTTGGCGTTGGCGGCCATCAGGTGCGCGCCGGAAAGGTGCGGCAGCGGGTTGGCGACGAGGTCGCGATAGGTGACGGCGGCGCCCGGCTGTTCGGCCTTGATCTGGGCGGCGACGGCCGCGGTCAGGCGGCGGGAAACGGAATGATCTCCGAGAATGCCGGAGTCGATATGGAGAACGTTCATGGGTCAGCACCTTTGCTTCGTTTGGTGCAAACCATATGCTGCGAAAACAATCGCATGATTAGACGGCAAAAATCCAATTGACCGTTTCCCATGAGAAACAATAAATCAGGGGAACGACGGAGACGACCATGCAGGACCTGAACGATCTGGCGCTTTACGCCGCGGTGGTGCGGCACAAGGGCTTTACCGCGGCGGCCAAGGCGCTTTCGGTGCCGAAATCGAAGATCAGCAAGCGCATCGCCGCGCTGGAGGAGCAGCTCGGCGTGCGGCTGATCGAGCGGTCCACGCGCAAGCTGGCCGTCACCGATATCGGCCAGTCCTTCTACGAGCGCTGCGAGGCGGTGCTTTCGGGCGTCGAGGCGGCCGAGGCCGTCGTCGCCGTCGCCAAGGCCGAGCCGGCGGGAACGGTGCGCCTCGCGATGCCGCCCGGCTTTGCGCCCATGGTGGCCGACATCCTGCCCAGCTTCATGAAGCGCTATCCGCTGGTGCGCCTGTCGATCCTGACCACCGGACGGCCGGTCGATCTCATCGAGGAGCGGATCGACGTCGCGCTGCGCGTGCGTGACAGCTACGACACCGACCAGTCGCTCATCGTGCGCCGCTTCGGCGGCACGCGGCGCTACCTCGCCGCCAGCCCGCGCTTCCTGGAGCGCCACGGCCCGTTCGACTTCGACACGATCGGCCGGATCCCCACCCTCTCCATGCAGGAGAACGCGCCGCGCGCCATCTGGACGCTCTACAACGAGGCCGGCGAGGTGCGCGACGTCTCCCATTCGCCCGTCCTTGCCTGTTCGGATTTCACGGTGCTGGAGCGGGCGGCCATCGAGGGCATCGGCCTCGGCCTCCTGCCGGACATGATCGTCGAGCGCGGCTTCCGCAACGGCGTGCTGACACCGGTGCTTGCCGACTGGTCGAGCGCGGAATCGGCCGTGCACGCCGTCTTCACCTCCCGCCACGGCATGCTGCCGGCCGTGCGCGCCCTCATCGACCATCTTGCGGAGAACCTGCCCCGCTCGATGCAGCGCTGCCAGGAGATCGTGCCCAAGGCCGCCTCCGACAGCACCTGGTCCATCTGACCAGGCCCGTTTTCACTTTACAGCGCCGGAGAATGTGCTAACTCCCTCGTAAGAGTGCCCTTATAGCTCAGTTGGTAGAGCACCTGATTTGTAATCAGGGGGTCGCGAGTTCGAGTCTTGCTGGGGGCACCACTCTTTTTTGCGCGACGCCGCGCCCCTCCGATCCTTTCGCATAGGAAATGCTTTTTTAGCGCGTTGCTTTCGGCAACGCTCGCTTGACGCATTCGCGAAATTGGAACATAAAGAGAACAAATGGAGGGTGTACCGATGCAGAACGATGCCCTGGAACGCGGAAAGGCGATCCTCGATGCCTGCCGGTCGCTGCGTGAGCGGCAGATGGAAAATCGTCTCGAACTCCAGCGCAAGGCGGCGGCCTCGGCCCGCCCGCTCTATGTGCTGAAGAGCAAGCGGCAGCTGGAGCTGCGCCTGCAATGATCCCGGCGCCCCGCATGCAGCAGCCCTGCTCCGACGAAGCGACCGAAATCCTGGCGCTGCACGGCGGCGATGCGCTGGAGGCCCTGCGCACCCTCATCGCCGAGCGCGATGCGGTCGAGGAACGCCTTGCGATCGCGGCCATCGCCATGGGCCTCGGCGGCCCGCGCCCCCGCCCGGCATGCGGCCGGTAGTCCTCAAGCCTTCCCGCCGATCGACTGTTGCTCCCGGCAGCGGATTGCCGTGCGGAAGCGAGTGTCCTATAGGCGTTGCTGGTTCAATCGGCGCCTGTGGCGCCTGCCCCCCACGCCCGGCCACGGCCCGCGCGCGGTCGGGGCGATCGTGCGGAGGAACGGACGTGGCGGCAGACAAGGAAAAACCGGCTTCGAAGGTCACGGTGCAGAAAGACCGCAAGGGACAGTATTTCTTCGCCCTCACCTTCCGCGGCGTCACCTATCCGGTGAAAGGCCCCTTCGCCAACCCGATGCAGGCCGCTGCCGCCGGGCAGGCCGTGCTCAAGGGCCTCGAGGCGCAGGCGGAAAAGAGCGCGCGCTGAAGACGCGGCTCCCGCGACCCTGTCACATTTTTCAGATGCGCATGCCGTAAAGGCATGCGACAAAGACCGGCCCGACGGGCGCCGTTCGAACGAGGATGCGGGATCCGGCATGACGCGTAACTTCCACTCCCTTTCCTTCGTCGCCTCGCAGGCGGCCGAAGCGCAGGAAGCGCGCGAGGAGCTGATTTCCGTCTACGGCAATACCGATCCCGAGGAAGCGGACGTGATCGTCGCGCTCGGCGGCGACGGCTTCATGCTCCAGACGCTGCACACGACCATGAGCACCGGCAAGCCTGTCTACGGCATGAACCGCGGCTCGGTCGGCTTCCTGATGAACCGCTACGACACGAAGGACCTGCCGGCCCGCATCGACGGGGCGGTGGAGAACGCCTTCCGGCCGCTGGAAATGGTGACGGGCGATGCGAGCGGCCAGGAGCGCCGGGCGCTCGCCATCAACGAGGTCTACGTCTTCCGCCAGTCCTACCAGGCGGCGAAGCTGAGGGTCAGCATCGACGGGCGCGTGCGGCTGGAGGAACTGATCTGCGACGGGCTGCTTCTGGCGACGCCCGCCGGCTCGACGGCCTACAACCTTTCCGCCCACGGCCCCATCCTGCCGCTGGAGGCGCCGCTCCTGGCGCTCACCCCCGTCAGCGCCTTCCGCCCCCGGCGCTGGCGCGGCGCGCTGCTGCCTAACAAGGTGACGGTGGAGATCGAGGTGCTGGAGGCGGAAAAGCGCCCGGTCAACGCGGTTGCCGACAATACCGAGGTCAAGTCCGTCACATCGGTGCGCATCGCCGAATCGGCCCATCTTGCGGCCCGCATCCTGTCCGATCCGGATCATTCCTGGTCCGACCGGATTCTTGCCGAACAGTTCGATTATTGACGGATCGACGGAACCGAACGGACTTTTCGCCATGAAGCGCCCCCTGCTTGCCAGCACCCTCACCCTTCTCCTCCTTGCCGCGCCCGCCTTCGCCGAAGGCGAGCCACCCGTGCCGGAGACGATCACCTTCGTGGTGAGTACCGGCTACTGGGAAGAGCCGGCCGACACGGAGGACGACGAGACGGCACAGGCAGAGGCCCCTGCCGGCAAGCCGGCGGAGATGCGGCGCGGCTACTACAAGCTGATCGCCGTGCGCCAGCCGGACGGCACGGCCGAAATCCACCTCCAGCAGATCGAATCGACGGCCGAAGGTCCGAAGATCGCCTCCTCCACCGAACTGGAGGAGTTTTCGGCGCTGAAACCCTACGTGACGGATATCCGCCCGGAAAATTCTTCCGGCATCACCACGCAGCCCGGCCTCTTCGCCACCGTCTATCTCAAGACGGACCCGAAGGCGGCGGAACCGGAAAGCTGGACGGTGCTGGTCGACGATCTCGGCGAGATCAGGATAGAACGGGCGACGAACTGAGCCATCCTCGGGTCAAGCCCGAGGATGACGGAGAGGGAGGAGAAGCCGACCACCTCCTGCCGACAGCGCGGCATGCCGGACTATCGCTTTGGCCGCCATACGTCCCTTCTGCCCTTATTCTCGGGCTTGCCCTGAGGATCCACAAGGCGCCGCTCGCAAAAACGGGCGCCGAAGCGCCCGTTTCCCATTCCGGATAGACAGCCCAACCTCAGTTCAGGTCGTCCACCACGGCGTCGGCGCCGCCGTTGACGCGGTGGGCGAGCGCGGCTTCCATGAACTCGTCGATTTCGCCGTCGAGGACATCGGAGGGCGCCGTGCTTTCGACGCCCGTGCGAAGGTCCTTGACGAGCTGGTAGGGCTGGAGGACGTAGGAGCGGATCTGGTGGCCCCAGCCGATATCCGTCTTGGAGGCGGCTTCGGCGTTGGCGGCTTCCTCGCGCTTCTTCAGCTCGGCCTCGTAGAGACGGGCGCGCAGCATGTCCCACGCCTTGGCGCGGTTCTTGTGCTGCGAGCGCTCCTGCTGGCAGGCGACCACGATGCCGGTCGGGATATGCGTGATGCGCACGGCCGAGTCGGTCGTGTTGACGTGCTGGCCGCCGGCACCCGAGGAACGGTAGGTGTCGATGCGGCAGTCGCTCTCGTTGACCTCGATATTGATCGATTCGTCGACCACGGGATAAACCCAGATCGACGAGAACGAGGTGTGCCGCCGCGCATTGCTGTCATAGGGCGAGATGCGCACGAGGCGGTGCACGCCCGATTCCGTCTTCAGCCAGCCATAGGCGTTGTGGCCCTTGACGAGCATCGTCGCGGACTTGATGCCGGCCTCTTCGCCGTCATGGACTTCCAGCAGCTCCACCTTGTAGCCCGAGCGCTCCGCCCAGCGGGTGTACATGCGCAGAAGCATGTTGGCCCAGTCCTGGCTTTCCGTGCCGCCGGCCCCGGAATGCACTTCGAGATAGGTGTCGTTGCCGTCCGCCTCGCCCGAAAGCATGGCCTCGACCTGCTTGCGCGCGGCCTCGGTCCTCAGCGCCTTCAGGGCGTCCTCGGCGTCCTTGACGATCGCCTCGTCGCCTTCTTCCTCACCCATTTCGATGAGTTCGACATTGTCCCTGAGCTGCTGCTCGATGGCCTTGACGCCATTGATGCCCTCGTCCAGCTGCTGGCGCTCGCGCATCAGCTTCTGGGCTTCCTGGGCATCGTTCCAGAGGGCCGGATCCTCCGCCTTGTTGTTCAACCAGTCCAGTCGTCTTACCGCCTGATCCCAGTCAAAGATGCCTCCTCAGCAGGCTTATGGCCTGCTTGATTTCGTCGACGATATTCTCGATTTCCGCGCGCATGTCCGTTTCTTCGATGCTTCAGGTTTCGGTGGCCCCGAAATAGAGAGGGCGGGCGCGGATGTAAAGCCCGCGCCCGCCCTCAAAGTGGGTGGCGATGGATCAGAACAGGCCGCCGCTGCCGCCCGTCACGGCCTGGTTCGCCTGCGGCGAGCTCTTCAGGATTTCCTCGGGCGTCGCGTATTCGTCGCCGCCGATGACGGAGAAGACGTCGGCGGGGCCGGTGCCGGGCTTGAAGGCTTCCATGATCGTGTCCGGATCGCCCTCGATGGCCTGCATGCCCGTCTTGCGGTTGACGGCGATGAACTTCATGCCTTCCGGCACGATGAACTTCGTCTGCGGCGTGCCGTCGACGGCGGCCTGCATGAACTCGTTGAAGATCGGCGCGGCAAGCGAGCCGCCGGTCGCGCCACGCCCCAGCGGAGCCGGGTTGTCGAAGCCGATATAGAGGCCGGCCACGAGGTCCGGCGTATAGCCGACGAACCAGGCGTCCTTCTCGTCGTTGGTGGTGCCGGTCTTGCCGGCCACCGGACGGTCGAGCTTGACCTTGCCGGCGGCGGTGCCGCGCGAGATGACGCCTTCCATCATCGAGGTGATCTGGTAGGCGGTCATCGGGTCGAGCACCTGCTCGCGGTTGTCCACCAGCACCGGCTCTTCCTGGTTCTCCCAGTCGCCGGCATTGCAATCCTCGCAGATGCGCTGCTCGTGGCGGAAGATGGTCTTGCCGTAGCGGTCCTGGATGCGGTCGATCAGCGAGGGCTTGATCTGCTTGCCGCCGTTGGCAAGCACGGCATAGGCCGAGACCATGCGCAGCACCGTCGTCTCGCCCGAGCCGAGCGACATGGCAAGCACGGGCAGCATCTTGTCGTAGATGCCGAAGCGCTCGGCATATTCGGCGACGAGGTTCATGCCCATGTCGTTGGCAAGGCGGACAGTCATCAGGTTGCGCGACTTCTCGATGCCGAGGCGCAGCGTCGAGGGGCCGGACGAGCCGCCGCCATAGTTCTGCGGCCGCCAGACCTGCCCGCCCGAGACCATCTCGAAGGGCGCGTCGAGGATCACCGAGGCCGGCGTATAGCCGTTGTCGAGCGCGGCGGCGTAGACGAAGGGCTTGAAGGAGGAACCCGGCTGGCGCATCGCCTGCGTGGCGCGGTTGAACTCCGACTGGGCATAGGAGAAGCCGCCGACCATGGCGAGCACGCGGCCGGTATGCGGGTCCATGGCGACGAGACCGCCCTGCACCTTCGGCGGCTGGCGCAGGCGGTAGGACTTGCCGTCCTCCGTCGGCTCGACATAGACGACGTCGCCGGCGTCGAACACGCCGACCGGCGTCTTCGTCGTCTTGCGGTCGCCCTTGGCCGAGCGGAAGGCCCAGCTCATGTCCTTGGCCTCGATGCGGCCCGTCACGCGTTCCTCTACGACCTTGCCGGCGCTGTCCTTGCGCGGCTGGAGGCCGATATCGGCGCCGCTTTCGTCCACGGCGAGGACGACGGCGAGCTTCCATTCCGGCACGTCGGAGAAGCTGTCGACCTTGGCCAGTTCCACGCCCCAGTCTCCGCCGACCTCGATCGTCTTGATCGGGCCATGGAAGCCGCGGCGCTCGTCGTAGGTGACGAGGCCGTGCTGGAGCGCCTTGCGGGCGGCGACCTGGACGCGCGGGTCGAGCGAGGTGCGCACCGAAAGGCCGCCCTCATAAAGGGCGTTGTCGCCGTAGCGCTCGATGATCTGGCGGCGGACCTCCTCGGAGAAATATTCCGAGGCGAAGAGATGGGAACCGCGTTGACGCGGCGTCACGCCGAGCGGCTGCGCCTTGGCCTCCGCGCCGTCGGCCTGGCTGACATAGCCGTTCTCGACCATGCGGTCGATCACCCAGTTGCGGCGCTCGAGCGCGGCGTCCGGATGGCGGAACGGGTGGTAGTTCGACGGACCCTTCGGCAGGGAGGCGAGGTAGGCGGTCTCGGCGATCGTCAGTTCCGTCACCGACTTGTCGAAATAGGTGAGCGCGGCGCTGGCGATGCCGTAGGAATTGAGGCCGAAGAAGATCTCGTTGAGGTAGAGCTCGAGGATGCGGTCCTTGGAATAGGCCTGCTCGATGCGGAAGGAGAGGATCGCTTCCTTCACCTTGCGGTCGATCGTCTGGTCGGAGGAGAGCAGGAAGTTCTTGGCGACCTGCTGGGTGATGGTCGAGGCGCCGACCGGACGGCGGCCCGAGCCCATGTTCTGGATGTTGACGAGGACGGCGCGGAAGAGGCCCGTCACGTCGACGCCGGGATGCTGGTAGAAGTTCTTGTCTTCCGCCGACAGGAAGGCGGCCTTCACCCGATCGGGGATCGCCTGGATCGGCAGGAAGAGGCGGCGCTCGCGGGCATATTCGGCCATCAGCGCGCCGTTGCCGGCATGCATGCGGGTCGTCACCGGCGGCGCGTAGCTGTTCAGGACCTCATAATCGGGAAGATCCTTCGTGACACTTCCGAGATAGAGCGCGACCGCAGCCGCCACGCCGAGGAACGCCACGGCGCCAATCCCGAAGAAATATCCAATCAGTCTGATCATGAGCCAGCTACCGATGCCTGTATCTTGTCGTTCTCTCGGGCGGCCCTGCCGCCCGGCCTCTTCGCCACGGCCGCAGACGACCGTCGCGCCTTCGCGTGCGAAGACGAGTCACCCCATTCTGCCGATCCCGTCTAGCGATCGGAATGTGAGGAAAATAGGGCTTACAGCATGCATCCCGGCTTCGCCACCGCACAATGGCGGCCAATGTCACTTTTCCAGCACAACGCGAAGGCCCCGCGTCAGCCGCCGTTCGCCACCACCGTCGTGCGGTATTCGCCCACCGCTTTTGCGAGCAGGCCGGCCACCTTCTTCTGCCAGGCCGGATCGACCAGCAGCTTCTCGTCGTCCTTGTTCGACAGGAAGCCGAGCTCGACGAGGACGGACGGCACGTCCGGCGCGGTCAGCACGCGGAAGCCGGCATGGCGGTGGGGATTGTTGATCAGCAGCACCTGGTCCTTGAAGGCGCCGACGACGCTGCGGGCAAGGTTGACGGAGAAGGCCTGCGTCTCCCGGCGCGTCAGGTCGAGGAGGATGTCGGCGACCTCGGCAGGCTCCTCGGAAAGGGCGATGCCGGCGATCTGGTCGGAAAGGTTCTCGCGCTCGGCAAGGCTTGCGGCAAGGCTGTCGGAGGCCTTGTCGGAGATCGTGTAGACCGTCGCGCCGCGGATGTCCTTCTGCCTGACCGTGTCGGCATGGATGGAGATGAGGAGATTGGCGCCCTCGTTGCGGGCAAGCTGCACGCGCTGCGAGAGCGAGAGGAATTCGTCCTTGTCGCGCGTCAGGAAAGCGCGCGTGTCCGGCAGCTTGTTCAGCGCCTCGGCAAGCTGACGCGCGAAGGCCAGCGTGACGACCTTCTCCTCCGTCTTTGTGACGCCGCCGCTCGCGCCGTTGTCGATGCCGCCATGGCCCGCATCGACGGCGATGACGAAGGGACCGCCGGCCTTGCCGCCGGGCAGCAGCATGGCGGACTGGCCGGCAGAGGCCGAGGCCTCCTGCCAGCTCTGCGTCTTCATCTTCTCCTGGAAGGCCTGGTCGGTGACGATCGCCGTATCGATGACGAGGCGGTAGGTCGTCGCCCCCTTCTCTTCCTGCACCTCGGCCAGCACCACGCCGATGGGACGCGCCGCCGTCAGCACGATGCGCGAGCGGCCCGCGGCCATGGTGCCGTAGCGGATATCGGAAATGATGCCGCGCGCCTCCATCTCCTCCGCCTTGATGCCGAAATCGGTCTCCGGCAGGTCGATCAGCACGCGGTAGGGATTGGCAACATAGTGCACCTCGAATTCCGGCTTGCGGTCGAAATCGATGACGAGGCGCGTGCGCGCATCGTCGCCGGCGACGCGGGCGGAAAAGGCGAGCAACGGGGCGGATGCGGGCGCGGCGGCGAAGGCCGGCACGGCAAGCGCCATGCAGAGAAGGAAAAGGAGCGCGCCGGCGGCAAGGCGGAGCGGATATGGAATCGGAAGACTTGGCATCACCAGTGGCGGTCCGTTCAAACGCGTGAATTGCGCGCGGTGCGGCGCTGGACAAGCCCCATAGATGCCCCCATATGGTTAACCGAAACTTGCCACCGCCCGCGTTCCGGCAGCCATAAGGGCAAATCCATCAGGATTATGGCGCTTTCGGCTTTTCCCTTGCCATTGTGACATATCCGCCATAAAAGCAAAATCAGGGAAAAAGAATAGACGGGATAGAATCGTCTGGAGCAGGCAGCCCCCCTTCCCGGGACTTGGCGCCAAACCGGGCCTTCATCCGCCGTCGCACCGTTTTTTCCCGGCCGATTAGATCGCGTAAACCGGCGGTGGCCGGAACAGTCAAGGTGGATTTCCACCGCTCGCCCTTCACGAAGGGCAATTTCATCGGACCTTCAGGGTCTATGGCACTGGCATTCTCGTTGGACGTTGATGTTGTCACGGCGGCTTTTATCAGAGGGTAACAGGTATCGGGACGCTCGCGTGCCCGCCGCCCTCCGGCCGCTCACCCCTCACCGGGGCCTGACGGGAACTTACTTATCCGGCGCATCCCACTCCTCCCCCGGCTCATCCCTCCTAGGGAACAGCTTGCCGCACGGATTGCGGCTGCGCCGAGGAGCTCAATCTACATGGCAGAGAAAATGCTTATCGATGCGTCTCACGCTGAGGAGACGCGGGTTGTCGTCGTACGCGGGAACCGCATAGAAGAATTCGACTTCGAGTCCCAATACAAGAAACAGATCCGTGGCAATATCTACCTTGCCAAGGTCACGCGCGTCGAACCGTCGCTCCAGGCGGCCTTCGTCGACTACGGCGGCAACCGCCACGGCTTCCTGGCCTTCGCCGAAATCCACCCGGATTACTACCAGATCCCGCTTGCCGACCGTCAGGCCCTCCTGAGGGCCGAGGCCGAGGAGCATCGCCGCGACGACGACATCGAGCATGTCGAGACCGCCGGCGACCGTTCCGACGAGAGCGAGGCACCGGCCGAGGCCGAAGCTGCCGCCGCCGTCGAGGAGACGCCGGTCGAGGCCGTAGCCGAACCGGAGGTCGTCGAGGCCTCCGCCGATCTGGCCGAGGAAGCCCCGGCCGAAAAGCCGAAGAAGCCGCGCCGCACCCGCAAGGCCAAGGCGAAGACCGAGGACGCCCCGGCCGCCGAAGAGGCCGCCGCCCCCTCCGAAGGCAGCGACGACGAGACGCCCGGCGGCGCGATGGCCATGGCCGTCGACACCGACGAGGTCTCCGAGCCCGCCGAACGCAAGCGCGGCCGCCGCCGGCGCGACGAAGACGAGGATGACGACGACCACAACGGCGAGGAAAAGGAAGTCATCGAATCCGTCGGCGCCGAAGACGCCATGGAAGAGGTTCCGGACCGCGTCCAGCGCAAGCCGCGCAAGCAGTACCGCATCCAGGAAGTCATCAAGCGCCGCCAGATCCTGCTCGTGCAGGTCGCCAAGGAAGAGCGCGGCAACAAGGGCGCGGCGCTGACCACGTACCTGTCGCTCGCCGGCCGCTACTCCGTCCTGATGCCGAACACGGCGCGCGGCGGCGGCATTTCCCGCAAGATCACCAACCTGCAGGACCGCAAGCGCCTGAAGGAGATCGCCCGCGATCTGGAAGTTCCGCAGGGCATGGGCGTCATCCTGCGCACCGCCGGCGCCAACCGCACCCGCGTCGAGGTCAAGCGCGACTTCGAATACCTGATGCGCCTTTGGGAGAACGTCCGCACGCTCACCCTCGCCTCCACGGCGCCCTGCCTCGTCTACGAGGAAGGCTCGCTCATCAAGCGCTCGATCCGCGACCTCTACAACAAGGACATCAGCGAGATCGTCGTTGCCGGCGAGGAAGGCTACAAGGAGGCGAAAGCCTTCATGAAGATGCTGATGCCGAGCCACGCGAAGGTCGTCCAGCCCTATCGCGACGTGCATCCGATCTTCTCGCGCTCGGGCATCGAAGCCCAGCTCGACCGCATGCTGCAGCCGCAGGTGACGCTGAAGTCCGGCGGCTACATCATCATCAACCAGACCGAGGCGCTCGTCTCGATCGACGTCAACTCCGGCCGCTCGACGCGCGAGCACTCCATCGAGGAGACCGCGCTGCAGACGAACCTGGAAGCGGCGGAAGAAGTCGCGCGCCAGCTTCGCCTGCGCGACCTTGCCGGCCTCGTCGTCATCGACTTCATCGACATGGAGGAGAAGCGCAACAACCGGGCCGTCGAGAAGCGCCTGAAGGATCACCTCAAGAACGACCGCGCGCGCATCCAGGTCGGCCGCATCTCGCATTTCGGCCTGCTCGAAATGTCGCGCCAGCGTATCCGCGCCTCCGTTCTCGAATCGACCATGCAGACCTGCCCGCACTGCAACGGCACGGGGCACATCCGCTCGCAGTCGTCCGTCGCGCTGCATGTCCTGCGCGGCATCGAGGAATATCTCCTCAAGAACACGACGCACAACATCACCGTCCGCACCACGCCGGACATCGCGCTCTACCTCCTCAATCACAAGCGCGGCACGATCATCGACTATGAGGCCCGCTTCGGCGTCGCCATCATCATCGAGGCGGATGCCCATGTCGGCGCGCAGCACTTCGCGGTCGACCGCGGCGAGCCTGTCGAGAACCCGGTCAAGATCGAACAGCTCATGCATTTCGAGCCCGAGCCGGAAGAAGACGACGTCGTGATCGAGGAGGAGATCGACGAGGAAGAGGACGAGGCCCGTCCCGCTGCGGCAGCCCAGGCCGCGCAGTCGGCCTCCGACGAGAACGGCCGCAAGCGCAAGCGCCGCCGCCGCCGTCGCGGCAAGGGCCGCGAGAACGGCGAAGGCGCCGACACCGCCTCCTTCGGCGGCGAGCAGGCGGGCGATGAAGACACGCTCGACGGCGACGACGAAGATGCCGACGGCGAGGAAGGCCAGGACGGCGCACAGGCCTCCGATTCCGAGCCCCGCCGCAAGCGCCGCCGCCGCGGCAAGCGCGGTGGCCGCCGCAATCGTCCCGAGGACGAGGGTTCCGCCGATGCCGAAGGCGCCGATGGCGAGGATGAAGGCGACGACGAGGGCGAAGAGATCGCCGCCGTCGAAGCCGAAACCGTCGAGGTAGCGGCCGCTCCCGAGGAAGTGCCGGCCGAGGTCGTCGCCGAAGAGGCGCCGGCCAAGCCGAAGCGGGCCAGCCGCAGCCGCGCCAAGGCTACTGCCGAGGACGTCGCGCCGGACGAAGCCGCCCGCAGCGAAGTCGAGGCGCAGCCCGTCGCCGTCGTGGAAGAAGCCGCTCCGGCCGAGCCGGAAGTCGAGGAGGCCTCCGCCGACCTCGAAGAGCCGGCCAAGCCCGTCCGCGCCAACCGCGACATCAACAAGATCGCTTCCGAGCCGGTGGTGAAGTCGTCCACGACGAAGGAAGCCACGCCGGAAGACGAACCGGAAAAGCCCAAGAAAGGCGGCTGGTGGCAGCGCCGCGGCTTCTTCTGAGGCGCCTGTCTTAACGGATGAATTTGAAAGGCCCGGTTTCGACCGGGCCTTTTGCTTTCATGCGGAAATCGGGTGGCTGCCTGCCTGCCCTTCTGCGACACCCGCGGTCGTCAGAAACCAGCAGGAGACATCCATGACCCGCCTCGACGACAAGGTCGCCATCATCACCGGCGCAAGCTCCGGCATCGGCCGCGCCGCCGCCCTCCTCTTTTCCCGCAAGGGTGCAAAACTCGTGCTCTCATCGCGCGGGCGCGACCGGCTGGAGGCGGTGGCCGGCGAGGTCCGCGCGGCCGGCGGCAGCGCCATCGCCCTTGCCGGCGACGTCGCCGACGAAGCGCATCACCGGGACCTTGTCGATGCCGCGAAGGCGGAATTCGGCGGCCTCGACATCGCCTTCAACAATGCCGGCACGACGGGACCCGTCGGCCCGCTGCCCGACCTTTCCATGGAGGAGTGGCAGGGCGTCCTCGGCGCCAATCTCACGAGCGGCTTCCTTGCCGCCAAGTACCAGTTGCCGGCGCTGGAGGCGCGCGGCGGCGGCTCGCTGGTCTTCACCTCCACCTTTGTCGGCCATACGGCGGGCTTTCCGGGGCTTGCGGCCTATGCCGCCTCGAAATCCGGCCTCATCGGCCTCGTGCAGGTGCTCGCCTCGGAATACGGGCCGAAGGGCATCCGCGTGAACGCGCTGTTGCCCGGCGCCACGGACACGCCAATGGGGCGGGAAGTGGCGGCGACGCCCGAGGCACGCGCCTTCGTGGCGGGCCTCAACGCCTTCAAGCGCATGGCCGATCCGGAGGAGATCGCCGAGGCGGCGCTTTTCCTCGCCGCGCCGGCCTCCAGCTTCATGACCGGCACGGCCATGCTGGTGGACGGCGGCGTCTCGATCAACCGCGTGTGAGAAAGTGATTCACCTTCCTGAAAGATCGATTCCGCTTCGCGCCGCAACGCCTTGAAGCGGAATCCTTTTCAACCGAGCCAGCGTGCGAGGCGGTCGACCGCCTCGCTCATTTCCTCGAAGGAACCGGCATAGGAAAAACGCATCGTGTGATGGCCGTCCTTCGGATCGAAGTCGATGCCGGGCGTCGCCGCCACGTCAGTCTCGGCCAGCATGCGCCGGGCGAAGGCCATGCTGTCGTTGGTGAAGCGGCTGACATCGACATAGGCATAGAAGGCGCCGTCCATCGGCGAGGCGATGGAGAAGCCGAGCTCCGGCAGGCGCCTGACGAGGAAATCGCGGTTCACGCGATAGGCGTCGCGATAGACGTTCAGCTCCGCCTCCGCGCCGAGCGCCGCCTCCGCTGCGATCTGCGAGAGTTCGGGCGCGGAGATGTAGAGGCTCTGGGCGATGCGCTCGACGGGGCGCACCAGTTTTTCCGGCAGCACCATCCAGCCGATCCGCCAGCCGGTCATGCAATAGTATTTCGAGAACGAGTTGATGATGACGGCATCCTCGCCGAATTCCAGCGCCGTCGCCTCCTCGCCGACGAAGGTGAGACCGTGATAGATCTCGTCCGAGATGAAGGCGATGCCGTTCTCCCGGCAATAGGCGGAGAGCGCCGCGAGGTTCGCCCGGCCCGTCACGGTGCCGGTTGGATTGGCGGGGCTTGCCAGCAGCACCCCGTCGATGCGGCCCGCGGCCTCAAGCGCCTCCGGCGTCAGCGTGAAGCCGTTTTCGGCGCTTACCTCGATTTCCACCGTCTCGATACCGAGCGCGGCGAGGATGTTGCGATAGGCCGGGTAGCCGGGACGCGCGATGGCGACGCGGTCGCCGGCATCGAAGAGGGCGAGGAAGGCAAGGTTGAAGCCGGCCGACGAGCCCGTCGTGATGGCGATGCAGCCCGGATCGACCGAAACGCCGTGGCGCTCCCGGTAGAAATCCGAAATGGCGCGGCGCAGCGAAAGCAGGCCGAGCGCATCCGTATAGCCGATGCGGCCGATCTCCAGCGCCCTGCGCGCTGCCTGGCGGGCCGCCTCGGGCGCCGGGTGCACGGGCTGGCCGACGGCCATGGAGATGACCGGCCTGCCGCTTGCGCGCCGCTTCGTCGCCTCGGCGAGCACGTCCATGGCGTGGAAGGGTTCGACGGCCCCGCGGCGGGAGAGTTTCATGGCTTGCCTTTCTGCGCTTCCGGTCCGCCGCCTTCCTGCCGCAAGACGCCGCTCTTCACAATCCCGCGAGGGCCGAAAATCCGCCGCTTTTGCCCTGTCGTTTGCAAGGCTTGCGTCATAAGGTCGTTGAAAGCGCCTGCCCGGCATTGACGCGGCGGCGCCGGCAATGGCACTTCTGCGGCGCATCACGACGAGGACAGGACAAAGATGATTTTCAAGACGAAGCTCGCGGCCACCGTTGCCCTTGCCATTACGGTCGCAGCCCCCCTTCCCGCCCTCGCGCTCGACGACGCGCAGAAGAAGGAGTTCGGCGACTTCATCAAGGAATACCTCGTCGAGAATCCGGAAATCCTCATCGACGTGCAGGAAGCCCTGCAGAAGAAGCAGGCGGCGCAGCAGCAGGCCAAGGCCGAGGCCGTCATTACCGACAACGAGAAGACGATCTTCTCCTCGCCCTACGATATCGCCCTCGGCAATCCGAAGGGCGACGTCACCATCGTCGAGTTCTTCGACTACAATTGCGGCTACTGCAAGCGGGCGCTGCCGGACATGGACGCGATCCTGAAGGACGACAAGAACGTCCGCTTCGTCCTCAAGGAACTGCCGATCCTCGGCCCCGATTCGCTTGCCGCCCACAAGGTGAGCGCCGCCGTGCGCGACCTTGCGCCGGAAAAATACGGCGCGTTCCACCGGGCGCTGCTCGGCGGCGAAGGCCGCGCGACGGAGGAGAGCGCCATCGCAATCGCCTCCGGCATGGGCATTTCCGAGGCGGACATCCGCAAGACCATGGCCGACAAGCCGCATGACGACGCCGTGCGCCAGGCCTATTCGCTGGCGAACGACCTCGGCATCACCGGCACGCCGTCCTATGTCGTGGGCCAGGAAATGGTGTTCGGCGCGGTCGGCGAAGAGGACCTTCGCGAAAAGATCGCCAACGTGCGCGCCTGCGGCAAGGCAACCTGCTGATTTCGCCATCTTCCTGCCATGCTGGCCGTGTTGAGCGCTTGGCTTGTGGACATCGGCCCTTTCGACCGGCAAAGCCCCTGCCCTTGGGGCTTTCCCTGCGGGAACCGCCGGTCTATAGGTAGTCCTCTATCCAGCATGCGGAATTGCGAATGGCTCTACCCCTTTTCGTGCTCAACGGCCCCAACCTCAACGCACTCGGCAAGCGCGAGCCCGGTATCTACGGCGGCCACACGCTCGCCGACATCGAGGCGCTCTGCAAGGCGGAGGGCGAGAAGCTGGGCTTTGCCGTCGACTTCCGCCAATCCAACCACGAAGGCGATCTGGTCGACTGGATCCATGAGGCCGGCGACGTTGCCGCCGGTATCGCCATCAACGCCGGTGCCTATACCCACACCTCGCTCGCCCTGCATGACGCCATCCGCGCCATCAAGATCCCGGTGGTCGAGCTGCACCTTTCCAACGTGCATGCCCGTGAGGAATTCCGCCACAAGTCGATGATCGCGCCCGCCGTGAAGGGCGTCATCTGCGGCTTCGGCGCGCACAGCTATATCCTCGCGCTCCATGCGCTCTCATCCATCACGACATAAGAAGAACCAGAGGCTCACTTCCATGGCTGAAAAGAAACACGGCATCGATCAGGCTCTGATCCGCGATCTCGCCAACATCCTCAACGAGACGGACCTGACCGAGATCGAAGTGGAGCAGGACGACCTGCGCATCCGCGTCTCGCGCGCCGGCACGCCGCAATATGTCCAGGCCCCGATCGCCGCTCCCGCCCTCAGCGCGGCCCCGGCCGCCGCGCCCGCCGCAGCGGCAGTCCCCGCCGACGCCCGCAACAACAAGAACGCCGTGACGGCGCCGATGGTGGGCACGGCCTACCTCTCGCCCGCCCCGGGCGCCCGCGCCTTCGTCGAAGTCGGCGCGAGCGTCAAGGAAGGCCAGACCATCCTCATCATCGAAGCCATGAAGACGATGAACCAGATCCCCGCGCCGCGCTCGGGCAAGGTCACCGAAATCCTCGTCTCGGATGCAAGCCCGGTCGAATACGGCGAACCGCTGATCGTCATCGAATAAGGCGGGTCCCATGATCTCCAAAGTCCTCATTGCCAACCGCGGCGAAATCGCCCTTCGGGTCCTTCGGGCCTGCAAGGAGCTGGGCATCGCCACGGTCGCCGTGCATTCGACGGCCGACGCCGATGCCATGCATGTGCGCCTTGCCGACGAGAGCGTGTGCATCGGCCCGCCGCCGTCGCGCGAAAGCTACCTCAACATCCACCAGATCGTCGCCGCCTGCGAGATCACCGGCGCCGACGCCGTGCATCCGGGCTACGGCTTCCTGTCGGAGAACGCCAAGTTCGCGGAAATCCTCGACGCGCACGGCATCACCTTCATCGGGCCGACGGCGGAGCACATCCGCATCATGGGCGACAAGATCACCGCCAAGCAGACGGCGCAGGAACTCGGCATCCCCGTCGTTCCGGGCTCTGACGGCGAGGTGAAGCCGGAGAACGCGCTGGAAGTCGCCCGCAAGATCGGCTTCCCCGTGCTCATCAAGGCCACCGCCGGCGGCGGCGGGCGCGGCATGAAGGTCGCAAGGACCGAAGCCGACCTCGACGAAGCCGTCTCCACCGCCCGCTCCGAGGCGCTCGCCGCCTTCGGCAACGACGCCGTCTACATGGAAAAGTATCTCGGCAAGCCGCGGCACATCGAAATCCAGGTCGTCGGCGACGGCATGGGCAATGCTGTGCACCTCGGCGAGCGCGACTGCTCGCTGCAGCGCCGCCACCAGAAGGTCTGGGAAGAAGCCAATTCCCCGGCCCTCAATGTCGAGCAGCGCATGAAGATCGGCCAGATCTGCGCCGATGCCATGAAGAAGCTGAAATACCGCGGCGCCGGCACGGTGGAGTTCCTCTACGAGAACGGCGAGTTCTATTTCATCGAGATGAACACCCGCCTTCAGGTGGAGCACCCGATCACCGAGGCCATCACCGGCATCGACCTCGTGCACGAGCAGATTCGCGTCGCCTCCGGCGCCGGCCTCTCCGTGGAGCAGAAGGACATCGTCTTCTCGGGTCATGCCATCGAGTGCCGCATCAACGCCGAGGACCCGCGCACCTTCGTTCCCTCGCCGGGTACGATCACGCATTTCCATGCGCCGGGCGGCCTTGGCGTGCGCGTCGATTCGGGCGCCTATCAGGGCTACCGCATCCCGCCCTACTACGACAGCCTGATCGGCAAGCTCATCGTGCACGGGCGCACGCGCGTCGAATGCATGATGCGCCTGCGCCGCGTGCTCGACGAGTTCGTCATCGACGGCATCAAGACGACGCTGCCGCTGTTCCAGGACCTCATCGGCAACCAGGACATCGCCAACGGCGACTACGACATCCACTGGCTGGAAAACTACCTGGCCAGCAAGACCGACGCCTGAGAGGGCGCCGGTCATGGCAGGGCGGCGCAGCAGGCACCCGGAGATCACCCCGGAACTCCTCCTGCGCGCCTATTCCATCGGCCTCTTCCCGATGGCCGATTCGGCGGACGACCCGGAGCTCTTCTGGGTCGAGCCGGACATGCGGGGCGTCATCCCGCTCGATGGCTTCCATGTCTCGCGCAGCCTCGCCAGGACGATCCGCAGGAAACCCTTCGACATCCGTTTCGACACCGCCTTCGACGCGGTGGTGGCCGCCTGCGCCGAGGCCGCGCCGGACCGGCCGTCGACCTGGATCAACGCGAAGATCAAGTCGCTTTACGGCACGCTGCACCGTATGGGCCATGCGCACTCCGTCGAGGCCTGGGAGAGCGGCACGCTCGTCGGCGGCCTCTACGGCGTCTCGCTGGGCGCCGCCTTCTTCGGCGAAAGCATGTTCTCGCGGCGCACGGACGCCTCGAAGATCTGCCTCGTCCATCTGGTGGAACGGCTGAAGGAACGCGGCTTCCGCCTGCTCGACACGCAGTTCACCACCGAGCACCTGAAGACGTTCGGGGCGATCGACGTGCCGAAGATCGAGTACGAGGATATGCTGGCGGGCGCGCTGGCCTCGCCGCATTTGCCGTTCTGACGGTCGTGCCGTGGATCCTCGGGTCAAGCCCGAGGATGACGGAAGAAGAGAGAATTGCGATAAAAGCAGCGTGGCCTATGCCGCGCCCGTCGACGGAAGGAAACCTCCTCCCCTCCGTCATCCTCGGGCTCGACCCGAGGATCCACGCGTCACGGGAGAACCCTACTCGGCCTTCGCCTGAGAATCATCCGGCGGCGGGACGTCGGACTTCGTCTTGCACTCGGTCAGCCACACGTCGTAGACGGGGTGCTCCACGGCGTTGAGGCCGGGGCTGTCGGCGAACATCCAGCCGGTGAAGATGCGGCGGATCTTGCGGTCGAGGGTGATCTCGTCGACCTCGACGAAGGAGGTGATCTTCTGCGCCTCGGTGTCGTCGCGGCTGTAGCAAACCTTCGGCGTCACCTGCAGCGCGCCGAACTGTACGGTCTCGCCAATATAGACATCGAAGCTGGTGATGCGGCCGGTGATCTTGTCGATGCCGGAGAAGGTGGCGACGGGATTTTCGATGCGCGCGGCCTTGGAGGGCACGGGCGCCATGGCGATGCCGCCAGCCACCATTGCGAGCGCGACCGAAAGAAGCCGCCGCCCTGCCCTTGCCGTCGAAAAGCCGATTGTCATCGATGCCGTCTCCTGCGCTCCGCGCCGGCGTTTGCCGGCCCGTTCGGAGCTACCGGCGAAATGTGGCCAAATCGGTGTCAGTTGCCCGGCGTCCAGGCATCGTAGTCGCCCGTCACGCGCGGACGCTCGCCGGCAGCGGCAATCGAGCCCGGCGGGCGATAGGCCTGGGCGGTGCCGGTGGGGTTCTTGCGGTGCGGCTGTTCCCACTCGCGCGCCTTGTAATCCTCGTCAGCCGGGGAAACGTCGGTGCGGTGGTGCATCCAGCCGTGCCAGCCGGCCGGAATGGCCGAAGCTTCGGCGTAACCGTTGTAGATCACCCAGCGGCGCGTGCGCCCCTCGGAATCCTTGCCGCCCTGATAATAGACGTTGCCGAATTCATCCTGACCGACCCGGGTGCCGAAGCGCCAGGTGTGAAAGCGGGTGCCGATCGTCTGACCGTTCCACCAGGTGAAGATCTGCTTGAGAAGGTTCATGGGCTGGCGTCCTTGGCAGGGCCATGCCGGAAGCGCGGCCCGAGACTGATATTTTCTTCCGCTTATGGCGCGGCGGGGCCGGAATGTCCAGCGATTCCCGCGCCTTCGCATGGGGCTTTTCGCCGCTTTTCAGCCGCCGAGCGGCTTCTCGTAGACGTGCAGCGGCACGCCGGAAACTTCGTCCGCCGTGTGCCTCGCCTCGCCGACCTTGGCAAAGCCGTGCGCCAGATAGAAGGCGACCGCCGCTTCGTTGCGCGGATCGACCTCCAGCAGCATGGCATTGGCATCGGGAAAGCAGGTTTCGAGCTCCGCGAACATGTCGCGGCCGATGCCCTGCCGCTGGTAGCGCGGCAGCACATAGAGCTGGTGCAGCAGCGCCGTCTTCGGCCGGTCCTTCGCCATGGCGACATAGCCCATGCCGGCGAACTCCCTGCCGTTGTCGGCGACGACGAACTCGCTGTCCTTGCGCTCCAGCCGGGCCTTCAGCGCCGGCACGGAATGCCAGCGCGCGGTGATCTCGCTCACCTTGTCCGCGCCGTAGAGGCCGTCATAGGTCGCGTGCCACGTATCGGCCAGAAGCGCGCTGACCTTCGCCAGATCGCGCTCCGAGGCCGTTCGGACAAAGAACACCGGATTACTCCTCGATGCCGAGCTTGGCCTTGACGAGGGCCTGCACGGCCTGCGGGTTGGCCTTGCCGCCCGTCGCCTTCATCACCTGGCCGACGAACCAGCCGGCAAGCGTGGGCTTGGCCTTGACCTTCTCGACCTGGTCGGGGTTCGCGGCGATGATCTCGTCCACGGCCTTCTCGATGGCGCCGGTATCGGTCACCTGCTTCATGCCGCGCGCCTCGACGATCTCCGCCGGGTTGCCGCCCTCGTTCCAGACGATCTCGAAGAGGTCCTTGGCGATCTTGCCGGAAATGGTGCCGTCCTTGATGAGGTCGATGATGCCGCCGAGCTGGTCGGGCGAAACCGGAGTCTCCTCGATGGCCTTACCGTCCTTGTTCAGGGCGCCGAGCAGGTCGTTGATGACCCAGTTGGCGGCAATCTTGCCGTCGCGGCCGGCGGCGACGGCCTCGTAATAATCGGCGATCGCCTTTTCCGAGACGAGCACCGAGGCGTCATAGACCGAAAGGCCGAGATCCTTGACGAAGCGCAGCTTCTTGTCGTCCGGCAGTTCCGGCAGGTCGGCAAGAAGCGCAGCGACGAAGGCGTTGTCGAATTCGAGCGGCAAGAGGTCCGGATCGGGGAAATAGCGGTAGTCGTGCGCATCTTCCTTCGAGCGCATGGAGCGCGTCTCGCCCTTGCCCGGATCGAAGAGGCGGGTTTCCTGGTCGATGGAACCGCCGTCTTCCAGAATGCCGATCTGGCGGCGGGCCTCATATTCGATGGCCTGGCCGATGAAGCGGATGGAGTTGACGTTCTTGATTTCGCAGCGCGTGCCGAAGGGCTCGCCCGGACGGCGCACCGAGACGTTGACGTCGGCGCGCATGGAGCCCTCGTCCATGTTGCCGTCGCAGGTGCCGAGATAGCGCACGATGGAGCGCAGCTTCGTCATGTAGGCCTTGGCCTCGTCGGAGGAGCGCATGTCCGGCTTGGAGACGATCTCCATCAGCGCCACGCCCGAGCGGTTGAGGTCGACATAGGACATGGTCGGATGCTGGTCGTGCATCGACTTGCCGGCGTCCTGCTCGAGGTGCAGGCGCTCGATGCCGATCTCGATATCCTCGAAATTGCCCTGCCGGTCGGGGCCGAGCGAGATGACGATCTTGCCCTCGCCGACGATCGGGTCCTTGAACTGCGAGATCTGGTAGCCCTGCGGCAGGTCCGGGTAGAAGTAGTTCTTGCGGTCGAAGATCGAGCGATGGTTGATCTCAGCCTTCAGGCCGAGGCCGGTGCGCACCGCCTGCCGGACGCATTCGATGTTGATGACCGGCAGCATGCCGGGCATGGCGGCGTCGACCAGAGAGACATTGGCATTCGGCGCCTTGCCGAACTCGGTGGAGGCGCCGGAGAAGAGCTTGGAATTGGACAGGACCTGCGCATGCACCTCCATGCCGATGATGACTTCCCAGTCGCCGGTGGCGCCGGGGATCAAGCGTTTCGGATCGGGGGTGCGGACGTCGACGAGGGTCATTGCAGGCTCTTTTTGTGGTGTCTTCGGTGCTGTCTCGGTAGAACATATGGGCAGGCGGCGCAAGGTTTTCAGCGGGTGCCGCCGACCCTCGTTAGCCAAGCCGCAAGGTTGACCGGCTATAAAGCGCGCCATGGGCACGACAGCAACGCTTTTCGTCATCTTCCTCCTCTTCAACGTCGTCACGTTCTGCCTCTACTGGTGGGACAAGGAAGCGGCGCGGGACGGCCACTGGCGCGTTTCCGAGGCACGGCTGCTGCAGTTCGCCTTCCTCGGCGGCAGTCTCGGTGCCGTTGCCGCGCAACGCCTGCTACGGCACAAGACGCGCAAGGAACCGTTCCGCACGCAACTGATGGCGATCCTCGCTCTGCACGCCGCGCTCGTGCCGGCAGCGCTGCTCTTCGGCCCTACCCTGCTCGATATGCTGCGTGCCGGCTGAGCGGCCTCTTGCCGGCATGTGTTGACAGACGGCAAGATTCGTAACTATTATTGTTACATGAAGAGAAACAGCCGACTTTCCGCCGTGCTCCATGCACTCATGCACATGGCCGAGCGCGAGGCGCCGATGACCTCGGAAGACCTCGCCTTCTGCCTCGACACCAATGCCGTCGTCGTCCGGCGCACCATGGCCGGGCTGCGCGATGCCGGCATCGTGCAATCCGGCCGCGGGCATGGCGGCGGCTGGCACTTTGCCCGGCCGCTCGCCGACATCTCGCTGCTCGACATCTACAACGCACTCGGCGAGCCGATCGTCTTCCAGATCGGCCCGGCGACGGAAATGCCGGGCTGCGCGGTCGAGCAATCCGTCAACCGGGTGATCGGCGATGCCCTGAAGGACGCCGAGGCGATCCTGATGGCGCGCTTCGCCGCCACGACGCTTGCCGACCTTGCCGCCGATTTCCGGGTGGCGGCGCAACACTGCCGGGCCGATACCGGCTAGCGGCAGCCAATTCCCAATTCCCGCATCGAACGGCCGGCACCTGTCGGGCGAACGATGCCGCACGCTCCACGAAAGGATGAACCATGACCGAAGATGCCATCATCATCGGCGGGGGCTTTGCCGGCCTTTCCGCCGCTCTGCAGCTTGCCCGCGCCCGCCGGCGCATCACCGTTCTCGACACCGGCGAGCCGCGCAACCGCTTCGCCGCCCGTTCGCACGGCTTCCTCGCGCAGGACGGCAGGCCGGGACGCGATATCCTCGCGGAAGCCCGCCGGCAGCTTTCCGCCTACGATACCGTCACCTTCCGCGATGCACCGGCCGAGCGGCTGGACGGCGAAAGGGACGGCTTTTCCGTCGTCACCGGCGACGGCGGACGGATCGAGGGGCGGCGCGTGCTGCTCGCCACCGGCTTCGAGGACCGGCTGCCCGACATTCCCGGCCTTGCCGAGCGCTGGGGCAGGACGGTGCTCCATTGCCCCTACTGCCACGGCTACGAGGTGGGCGGCGGCCCCGTCGGCGTGCTGGCCCGCACCGCCGAAGCGGCCCGCTTTGCCGCCGTCGTCGCCGACTGGGGCGACGTCACGCTCTTCACCAACATGGCACCGGAGCCGGACGAGGAGGCGCTTGCCGTGCTCGCCGCCCGAAAGGTCAGGCTCCGGCCCGGCCGCGTCACCGCCATTGCCGACGGGCCGGACGGCATGCTCTCCGTCGAGACGGGCCTCGGCATCCCGACGCTGGTGAAGGCGCTCTTCGTGATGCCCGAGGCGCGCGTGCGCAGCGCCATTCCCGCCGGGCGCGGCCTGAAGCTGAAGGAAACGCCGGTCGGCAGCATCCTTGCAACCGACGACACGGGCCAGACCTCCCTGCCCGGCCTCTATGCCGCCGGCGACATCGCGCTCGGCGCGGCCAACATCTCGCTCGCCTCGGCCAATGGCGTGAAGACAGCGGTGTTCCTGCACCATTCGCTGATCTGGCCGTCGCATTGACCTTCGCGGCTCTCCCGGTTATCCCGGGATATCCGCAAATGGAGTTTTGATGTCCAACTCGTCCGAGACCTGCTGAGGACCCTGCCCGCAACGCTTTGCGCGCAGGGTCGGAAAAACGATGAGCCTGCCGCCCTCAGGGCGGCGGAACGTTTTTTCGCGTTCATCCGAACGCCGGACGGATTCTCAAGACAATGGACATTTCCCGCGCCGAACAGCGCATTCTCCACCTGCTCGCCCAGGGCGGCAGGATCGACATCGAAAAAGACGAAACGAAAACGATCGTGGCCGTGACCTGCCTCACCCGCGAGGGCTGGCGAGCCGGCGGGCTCGACGTCGCGCTCTTCCGCAAGCTGAAACGCCGGGGCTGCATCGCCTCCTCCGGCGGCAGGCCCTATCGCATCACCCAGCGCGGGCTGGAACTGGTGCGCTCGCAGTTGAACAATCGCTAGGCAGCCGGGAGGGGCGGCGAAGGCCGCCTCTCCTCAAAACCCGCCCGGCCCGTAGCCGACCGGCTCGTCCGCGACGAGTTGCCGGTGGAGGCCGATCGATTCGACATCGCGGTCGAGGCGCGGGGAATAATCGACGGAAAGCCAGCTCACCGAATAGCCGTGCTTCTGGAAGAAGCCGACGGCGGCAGAATTGCGCGCATGGGTCTGGAGCCGCGCGGCCTCGAAGCCGGCCGCGACGATCTCCGCTTCCATCGCGGCAAGGAGCGCGGCGCCGAGCCCCTTGCGCTGCCGCGGCGGGTCGACCCAGAGATCGGTGATCTCGTCGTCCAGCGCCTCGCGGGAAGCCCAGCCGGCGGGAACGCCGTCCGCCTCGGCGAGGGTGACGCGCAGCCAATGGTTGGCAAGGAACTGCTGGAAGGCGTTGCGCGCATGCTCGCGCCGCATCTGGAGGTCGACGGCGCCCGTCACGGCCTGTTCCCAAGCCCGGACGCCGATCTCGATCAGGCCGGGCACATCCTCTTCAAGGGCATTGCGAACGGTGATCATGCGGCACCTCTCTCCGCCCCCATGAAAGCATTCCGGGGGCCGGTTGGCGAGAGAGGCTGGCGGCTATCCACGGATGAAGAGCCGACAGGGGGCTATCGCCCGTTACCACCACCGTGTTGGCGAGAAGCGGCCGGCGGCTTTTTCGATGACATGGGCCGTCTTGAAGAGGGTTTCCTCCTCGAAGGGCTTGCCGATGAGCTGGAGGCCGAGCGGCAGGCCCTTGTGGTCGAGGCCGGCGGGGACGGAAAGGCCCGGCAGGCCCGCCATGTTCACCGTCACCGTGAAGATGTCGTTGAGGTACATCTTGACCGGATCGGAGGCGAGGTCCTCGTCGGCGATGCCGAAGGCGGAGGACGGCGTGGCCGGCGTCAAGATGGCGTCGACGCCGGCGTTGAAGGCGAGCTCGAAGTCGCGCTTGATGAGCGTGCGCACCTTCTGCGCCTGAAGGTAATAGGCGTCGTAGTAGCCGGCGGAGAGCACATAGGTGCCGATCATGATGCGGCGCTTGACCTCGGCGCCGAAGCCGGCGGCGCGGGTCTTCTCATACATGTCGACGATGTCCTTGCCGTCGACGCGCAGGCCGTAGCGCACGCCGTCGTAGCGGGCAAGGTTCGAGGAGGCTTCGGCCGGGGCGACGATGTAATAGGCCGGAAGGGCGTATTTCGTGTGCGGCAGGGAGATGTCGATGACGTCGGCGCCGGCATCCTTCAGCCAGGCGATGCCCTGCTGCCAGAGCGCCTCGATCTCCTCCGGCATGCCGTCGACGCGGTATTCGCGCGGAATGCCGATGCGCATGCCCTTCAGCGACTGGCCGAGCGAGGCTTCGTAATCCGGCACCGGCAGATCGACGGAGGTCGTGTCCTTGGCGTCGACGCTGGCCATGGATTTGAGGAGGATCGCCGCGTCGCGCACGTCGCGGGCGATGGGACCGGCCTGGTCCAGCGAGGAGGCGAAGGCGACGACGCCCCAGCGCGAGCAGCGGCCATAGGTCGGCTTGATGCCGACGGTGCCGGTGAAGGCGGCCGGCTGGCGGATCGAGCCACCGGTATCCGTGGCGGTGGCGCCCGCGCACAGGAACGCGGCGACGGCGGCGGCCGAGCCGCCCGAGGAGCCGCCCGGCACGAGGTCGGCGTTGGAGCCCTTGGCGCGCCACGGGTTCTTGACCGCGCCGTAATAGGAGGTCTCGTTGGAGGAGCCCATGGCGAACTCGTCCATGTTCAGCTTGCCGAGCATGACGGCGCCGTCGTTCCACAGATTCTGCGTGACGGTCGATTCGTAGCGCGGCTTGAAGCCGTCGAGGATGTGGCTTGCCGCCTGCGTGTGGACGCCCTCGGTGGCGAAGAGGTCCTTGATGCCGAGCGGAATGCCTTCCAGGCTGCCTGCCCTGCCGGCGGCGATGCGGTCGTCGGAGGCTTTCGCCATCTCCCGCGCCTTGTCCGGCGTGACGGCGACATAGGCGTTGATCGCCGGGTTCGCCGCTTCGATCGCGGAAAGATACGCGTCCGTCAGCTCGACGGCCTTGATCTCCTTGGCGGAGAGTTTTTCGCGGGCTTCGGCAATGGTGAGGCGGGTGAGGTCGGTCATGGAAGAACTACTTTCGGAAGCGGAGGCTCTGGCGGCTAAGGGGCGTTACTCGACGACCTTCGGAACCTGGAAGAAGTTGCGGTCGGAGGCCGGCGCGTTGGCGACGATGTCGTCGGCCTTGTTGCCGTCGTTGACGACGTCCTCGCGCTTCCGCATCTCCATCGGCGTGACGGAGGTCATCGGCTCGACGCCTTCGACATTCACCTCGGAAAGCTGCTCGACGAAGCCGAGGATGCCGTTCAGCTCGCCCGTCATGCGGTTTGCCTCTTCCTCGCTGACGGCGATGCGGGCAAGGCGCGCGACGCGCTTCACGGTTGCTATATCTACGGACATGGACGGTCTCCGATGGGAAATTTCCCCTTCGCTATACTGACCAAGCCCAAGGGGCGCAACGGGGAATGCGGGCAAACTGGCCCCTCACCCTAACCCTCTCCCCGCAAGCAGGGAGAGGGAACGTGCCTTGCTAACGGGTATTGGTTGGGGAAAGGGGCGCAACAGGTCCCCTTCGCCCCGCCTGCGGGGAGAAGGTGGCCGGCAGGCCGGATGAGGGGCGGCACCTTCAGCGCGAGACCGAGCCGCCGGGCTTGGGCACCTCGATCTTCGTGGAGGCGCCGTCCATGGCCTGCACGAAGAGGTCGGCCGTCTGGTCGATGATGCCGAAGGAGCCGTAGTGGCAGGGAAGGACGGTGTCGAAGTCGAGGAAGCGCTGGCAGGCGAGCGCGGCGACGGCCCCGCCCATGGTGAAGCGGTCGCCGATCGGCACGAGGCCGATTTCCGGCCGGTGCAACTCGTTGATCAGCGCCATGTCGGAAAAGATGTCCGTGTCGCCCATGTGGTAGAGCGTCGGCTCGTCCTCGAAATGCAGGACGAGGCCGTTGGCATTGCCGAGGGAATGGGAGACGCCGTCCTCGGTGATCTGCGCGGAGGAATGCAGCGCGTTGACGAAGGTGGTGGAGAAGCCGTCGAAATGCACCGTGCCGCCGGTATTGCCCATGTCGATCTTCTCCACGCCCTTCGCGCCGAGCCATGCGGCAAGGTCGGCGTTCGCCAGCACCGTCGCGCCGGTCTCCTTCGCGATCGCGATCGTATCGCCGACATGGTCGCCATGGCCGTGCGTCAGCAGGATATGGGTGAGGCCGGCGACGGCGTCCTTTCGGGTCGCCTCGTCGAAGGCGGGATTGCCGGTGAAGAACGGGTCGATCAGGATTTTCGCCTTCGCCGTTTCGATGCGGAAGGCGGAGTGGCCGAGCCAGGTGATTTTCATGTCTGTTCTCCCGTTTGGATTCGCCACGCAATATAGTCCCGGCGAAGGCCGTTTCCATCCGCCGCCGGATCGTTATAAGCGTGGGCTTGAACGTATCGAAGGGAACCCGCCATGAGCGACGACGACTATATCTATGACGAAGCGACCGGCGAATGGCGCCCGGCCTCGGAGATCGCGGCCGAGAAGGCCGCGCAGAACGTCGTGCGCGACGCCAGCGGCACCGTGCTTTCCGACGGCGATTCGGTCGTGCTGATCAAGGACCTCAAGGTCAAGGGCGCCGGGCAGACGCTGAAACAGGGCACGGTGATCAGGTCGATCCGCCTCACCGACAATCCGGAAGAGATCGACTGCCGGCACGAAGCCATCAAGGGCCTGGTGCTGCGGACGGAATTCGTGCGCAAGCGCTGAGGAACTTCAAATGGCGACGCTGACCCTCGAAGAACTGGCAGAGACCCTTGCCCCCGGCCAGCCGGTCGCCGGCCTCGACCTCGGCACCAAGACGATCGGCCTTTCCGTCTCCGATCTCGGCCGGCGGCTGGCAACGCCGCGCCCGGTGCTCAAGCGCGTGAAGTTCACGCAGGACGCCGAAGTGCTGCTCGCCTTCGCGGCGAAGGAGAAGGTCGCCGCCTTCGTCATCGGCCTGCCGATGAACATGGACGGCAGCGCAGGTCCGCGCGTCCAGGCGACGCGCGCCTTCGTGCGCTCCATGGCGGACAAGACCGACATTCCCTTCGTCTTCTGGGACGAGCGGCTTTCGACGGTGGCGGCGGAGCGCACGCTGATCGAGATGGACGTATCGCGCAAGAAGCGGGCCGAGCGCATCGACTCGGCCGCCGCCTCCTTCATCCTTCAGGGGGCGCTGGACAGGCTCTCGTCGCTGGCAAGGGCTGCCGGCGCGGACTGACGGCGGGCCTGCCACCACGCCCGGATCTGCCTGCGGCGGCGGAAGGCGAGCAGCGCGAAGACCAGGAAGCTGTCGAAGACGATGGCGCGCATCACCAGCGGCGGCAGGTCCTCCGGCGGAATGCCGAGGATATGGCCGTAGATCTGGAACACCAGATCGTGCGCATCGCGCGTCAGCATGAAGATGCCGAAATTCATGTCGTAGTAGGAAAGCCCGTACCAGCTTCCCAGAAGCGCTATGGGGCCCGCCCAAAAGATCAGGAACCACTTCATGCCGCCCTCCCCTTCAACGCGAGGAGGTCGGCGGCGGCGAAGATCATCTCGCTCACCGCGACGCCCGCGACAAGCACGAGGAGCGGCACGACGATATCCACCGCCGCGAAGGAAAACAGGGTCGTCATGACCGATATGCGGGCCGTTCTGGCCATACTCAGCACTCGCTTCACATGGTTAACACCAGGTAAACATCACCTTTGCCCGTTAACCCTTTTCGCGCAACGCAAACCCGTCGTTAAGGTTAATTTCCACATGGCCGCATCGCCCGATGCCTCTTGCCATGCGCTTGCGGGCATGGAATGAGCGACAACCCTTTTTCAGCCGATCCGGTTCCATGCTCGCCATCTTCGAAAGCATTCTCCCCGTCTTCCTGCTCGTCGTGCTGGGGGCGCTTCTCAAGCGCTGGCGGGCGATCGACCGCGACATGTGGGGCGGGCTCGAGCAGCTCGGCTTCTACGTGCTGTTCCCGGCGCTCCTCTTCGTCACGCTCGCCGAGGCGGAATTCTCCGGCATGGCGGTCGGCGGCCTTGCGGTCGAATCGATCGGCTCGCTGAGCCTCATCGCCCTCCTCCTCACGCTTTGCTGGCCGCTCTTCAACGCCGCCGGCGTCTCCGGGCCGGCCTTCACCTCGGTCTTCCAGACCTCGACGCGCTGGAACGCCTTCATCGCGCTCGCCATCGCCGAAAAGCTCTACGGCGCGCAGAGCCTTGCCCTCGTCGCGCTGATCGCGACGCTGATCATCATTCCGATCAACCTCTACAATATCGGCATGCTGGTCTGGTTCGGCGGCGGCACGCGCAGCCTCGGCATCTTCGCAAAGAAGATCGCCACCAACCCGATGATCATCGGCTCGGTGGCGGGCGTTGCGGTCAACCTCCTGAAAATCCCGATCTACCATCCGCTGATGGAAGCGGCGGAACTGGTCGGTCACACGTCCCTCAGCCTCGGCCTCCTGATGGTCGGTGCGGGCCTCAAGCTCGCCGACGCGCTGAAGCCGCGCCCGCTCGCGCTGCTGCCCGTCGTCCTGAAGCTCCTCTTCATGCCGCTCATCATGACCGTTTCGGCCTATGTTCTCGGCATTCGCGGCGAACAGCTCCTCACCATCGCCATGGGCGCGAGCGTGCCGACGGCGATGAACGGCTATGTGCTGGCAAAGCAGATGGGGGGCGACGCACCGCTCTATGCGGCGGTCGCAACGCTCCAGACCGTCGCGTCCTTCTTCACCATTCCGGTGGTGCTGGCGGCGACGGCCTATCTGGCCGGCGGATAGAGCAGGTCGACGATATAGGCCGAATCGAAGCGCGAATCGAGCATGCCGTAGGTCGAGCGCCAGCCGGAGGCGAGGCGCGTTTCCAGGAACGCATCGGCAACGCGCCCGGCGCCGGCGCGGTAGAGTTCCGCGGCGGCGGCGGCAAGAGCCAACTGCTCGACCAGCATGCGGGCCGCGCCCTCGTCGCGCTCGCAGAGCGAGAGGCAGGCGCGCAGCACCTCCACCGTCTTGCGTCCGGCGGAGCCGAGGTCGCGGGCAAGGCCGGCGAAGAGCATCTCGAACAGGTCCCTGCCCCGACCGATGACGCGCATCAGGTCGAGCGCCATGACATTGCCCGAGCCCTCCCAGATCGCGTTGACCGGCGCCTCGCGGTAATGCCGGGCGATGGGGCGTTCCTCGACATAGCCGCTGCCGCCGATGCACTCCATCGCCTCGTAGATCAGCGCGGGGGCGATCTTGCAGCACCAGTATTTCGTCACCGGCGTCATGATGCGGGCATAGGCGGCGTCTTCCGCGCTGTCGCGGGCCTTGTCGAAGGCCTCGGCAAGGCGGAAGGAAAGCGCCGTCGCACCGGCGACGTCGAGCGCCATGTCGGCGAGAACGCGCGTCATGATCGGCTGGGCGACGAGCGGCTTGCCGAAGACGCTGCGGCCGCGGGTGTGGTGCACCGCCTCGGCCAGCGAGGCGCGCATGATGCCCGAGGAGGCGAGCGCGCAGTCGAGCCGCGTCAGCGTCACCATGTCGAGGATGGTGCGGATACCGGCGTCCGGCGCGCCGAGCAGGAAGCCGAACGTATCGGAGAACTCGACTTCCGAGGAGGCGTTCGAGCGGTTGCCGACCTTGTCCTTGAGGCGCTGGAAGCGAAGGCCGTTGGTCGAGCCGTCCTCCAGCAGGCGCGGCACGAGGAAGCAGCCGAGGCCCTCGCGCGTCTGCGCCAGCATGACGAAGCCGTCGCTCATCGGCGCGGACATGAACCACTTGTGGCCCGTCAGGCGATAGATGCCCTCGCCGACGCGCTCGGCGGTCGACGTGTTGGCGCGCACATCCGTGCCGCCCTGCTTTTCCGTCATCCCCATGCCGAGCGTGACGGCGCTCTTCTGCATGGCGGGCTTGTTGGCGCTGTCGTATTTGCGCGAGAGTATCTTGCGGCCCCATTCGCGCTGCACCTGCGGCGAGGCGGAGAGCGCGGCGACGGAGGCGCTCGTCATCGTCAGCGGGCAGAGATGCCCGCATTCGAGCTGGGCGGTGAGATAGAAGCGCACGGCGCGCGCCTTGTGCGCCCTGCCCTGCTCGTCCGGCACGTTCTCCCAGAGCGAGGAATGCAGGCCGCTCGCCATGGAGCGGCGCATCAGCGCGTGCCAGGCGGGGTGGAAGTCCACGACATCGAGCCGCTCGCCGCGGGCCCCGTGCGTGCGAAGCTGCGGCACGCCGACATTGGCCATGCGGGCAAGCTCCTGCGCCTCCGGCGAGGTCACGTAGCGGCCGATCGCGTCGAACTCGTCGCGCAGGCCCTTCGGCATGGCGTCGGTGGCGTCGACCAAGAGCGGGTCGGAGCGGTAGGCATTGATGCCCGACCAGAGCGGCGGCTGGTTGAGATCGGCGAGTTTCTGTTCGGTGTCGCGAGTCATGAGCGGGTTCTATCCCAAGTCGCGGGCCGGCGAAACGGGGCGTTGCGGCGCCATGCACCGTTGCGCGCACAAAAGCGTGGGAATGCGCGAGCGCCCGCCCTCTTCGCCTTGCCGCGACCGGATCGAGGCTCTATAGACCGCGCGTATCCACGACAGTTGAGGCGGAGCCCCATGGACTTCTTTCCGCATCGCCACCTTCTCGGCATCAAGGGCCTGACCGAGCAGGACATCACCGTCCTGCTCGACCGCGCCGACGAGGCGGTCAAGATCTCCCGCCAGCGGGAAAAGAAAACCTCCACCCTGCGCGGCCTGACGCAGATCAACCTGTTCTTCGAGGCCTCCACCCGCACGCAATCCTCCTTCGAACTGGCCGGCAAACGCCTCGGCGCCGACGTGATGAACATGTCGGTCGGCAATTCCTCGGTGAAGAAGGGCGAGACGCTGATCGACACGGCGATGACGCTGAACGCCATGCACCCGGACGTGCTGGTGGTGCGCCACTCCTCCGCCGGGGCCGCCGCGCTCCTGGCGCAAAAGGTCTCCTGCGCGGTGGTGAACGCCGGCGACGGCCAGCACGAGCATCCGACGCAGGCCCTTCTCGACGCGCTCACCATCCGCCGCGCCAAGGGCAAGCTCTCGCGCATCATCGTCGCCATCTGCGGCGACGTGCTGCATTCGCGCGTCGCCCGCTCGAACATCCTCTTGCTCAACGCCATGGGCGCGCGGGTGCGGGTCGTCGCGCCCGCGACGCTGCTGCCCGCCGGCATCGGGCAGATGGGCGCAGAAGTCTACCATTCCATGGAGGAAGGCCTGAAGGATGCCGACGTCGTGATGATGCTGCGCCTCCAGCGCGAGCGCATGTCCGGCGCCTTCGTGCCCTCGGTGCGCGAATATTTCCACTATTACGGCCTCGACGCGGAAAAGCTGAAGGCGGCCAAGGACGATGCGCTCGTCATGCATCCCGGCCCGATGAACCGCGGCGTCGAGATCGCCTCGGAGATCGCCGACGGCCCGCAGAGCGTCATCGAGCAGCAGGTCGAGATGGGCGTTGCCGTGCGCATGGCCGTGATGGAAACGCTTCTCGTCTCGCAGAACCAGGGCCCCCGCGCATGACCCGCACGAAAGTCCTCAAGAACCTCCGCATCCTCGATCCCTCCCGCAACGTGGACGAGAACGGCTCCATCGTCATCGAGAACGGCCGGATCGCCGCCATCGGCAGCGGCGCGCAGAACCAGGGCGCGCCGGAAGGCGCCGAGGTGGTCGACGGGCGCGGCCTCATCGCCGCCCCCGGCCTCGTCGATGCGCGCGTCTTCGTCGGCGAGCCCGGCGCGGAACACCGCGAGACCATCGAATCGGCCTCCCGCGCGGCGGCGGCCGGCGGCGTCACCACCTTCGTCATGATGCCCGATACCGATCCGGTGATCGACGACGTGGCGCTGGTCGAATTCGTGCTGAAGACGGCGCGCGACAAGGCCGTCGTCAACATCCATCCGGCAGCGGCCCTCACCAAGCACCTTGCCGGCGAGGAGATGACGGAATTCGGCCTCCTGCGCGATGCCGGCGCCGTCGCCTTCACCAACGGCCGCAACCCGATGCACAATGCGCAGGTGCTGCGCCGCGCCATGACCTATGCGCGCGAATTCGGCAGCGTGATCGCGCTCGAAACCCGCGACAAGCATCTGGGCAATGGCGGCGTGATGAACGAGGGGCTGCTTGCAAGCTGGCTCGGCCTTTCCGGCACGCCGCGCGAAGCCGAGCTCATCCCGCTCGAACGGGACCTGCGCATCGCCGCCCTCACCCGCGCCAAATACCACGCCGCGCAGATTTCCGTGCCCGAATCGGCCGAGGCCGTGAAGACCGCCCGCGAGCGCGGCGCGAACGTCACCTGCGCGGTCTCGATCAACCACCTGACGCTGAACGAGAACGACATCGGCGAATACCGCACCTTCTTCAAGCTCTCCCCGCCGCTGCGCGGCGAGGACGACCGCAAGGCGATGGTCGACGCGCTGGCACGGGGCGAGATCGACATCGTCGTCTCCTCGCACGATCCGCAGGACGTCGACACCAAGCGCCTGCCCTTCGCCGATGCCGCGGACGGAGCCATCGGCCTCGAGACCATGCTGGCCGCAGCGCTCCGGCTGCATCACAGCGGCGAGGTCCCGCTGATGCGGCTCATCGATGCGCTCTCGACACGCCCGGCAAGAATCTTCGGCCTCGACGCCGGCACGCTGGCGCCGGGCGCAAAAGCCGACATCGTGCTCATCGACCCCGACGAGCCGTGGCTTGCCACCAAGGATCGCTTCGTCTCGCGCTCGAAGAACACGCCCTTCGAAGATGCCCGCTTTACGGGACGCGCCGTCAGCACCTATGTTGCCGGCGAACGGGTGCACTCGCTGGACTGAGGGGACGGCTGGCGGAAAGCGTGTGGATCCTCGGGTCGAACCCGAGGATGACGGAGGATAAGGTGTGCTTCGCCTTCCCGCCATCCACCGCGTTTCCGTCGCCATCCTCGGGCTCGACCCGAGGATCCACGGCCGCGAATGCCACTATATGAACGGGGGAACGACCATGTCCGACATCTTCACCTGGCAGCTCGGCGCGCTGCCGAGCCTTGCCGCCCTCGCCTTCGGCTATCTCCTCGGCTCCATTCCCTTCGGCCTCCTCCTCACGCGGATGGCCGGGCTCGGCGACGTGCGCAAGATCGGCTCGGGCAATATCGGCGCGACGAACGTGCTGCGCACCGGCAACAAGAAGCTCGCCGCAGCCACCCTCCTGCTCGACGCGCTGAAAGGCACGGC
>Ga0222420_100307_pt1 | contig 36045 bp, 24 predicted proteins | sample 3A2ome_FD_182470 | JGI IMG/M metagenome (GOLD analysis project Ga0222420, IMG submission 182470) | Enriched microbial communities from leaf-cutter ant dump, University of Wisconsin, Madison, United States - 3A200A (version 2) | ecosystem: Environmental > Terrestrial > Nest > Insects nest > Nest...
TAAAAAAATGGGCACCAGAATTTCTTTTACACTGCCAAAAATAACTAAAAACCGCTAAAAGAGTTTATAAATATTTCTTTTCACGACTATATGAAAAATGAGTTGTGCAAATAGGTTGAAGGGGTTTTTATTTGGTTGTCGATAACAGTGGTGAGCTAATATTAAATAGTGCCTTGTAGTTCCTATACGAACTTTTATAAATTTATAAAAGTTGTATTTGACATATGTAATCTTAAATTTTAGAATTACTCGCTGTGATGGTCGCGCAGTTGCGTCAAATTTTTGACGAGGAAAGTCCGGACTCCATACAGACATGATGCTGGATAATCTCCAGCGGAGCATCGTTAAGGATGTTTTAGGGAAAGTGCAACAGAAAGATACCGCCATTAATTTGGTAAGGGTGAAATGGTGTGGTAAGAGCGCACCGGGTTTCTTGGTGACAAGAACCGCTTGGCAAACCCCATCAGGAGCAAAATCAAATAGGTGTAATCGAACTTAAAATTTTATTTTAAGTTCCTAGTTGTCTGTAACTAGATATTATACGGGTAGGTTGCTTGAGGTAAATGGTAACATTTATCCTAGATAAATAACTGCGGTAGCTTTGGCTATACAGAATCCGGCTTATAGACCATCATCTTCTAACTTCTTATGAGTATACTTTAATTAAAGAGAAATGAACAAATTCTTTCATTATCCGATATGTCCTCTTTCACGCCAAATTAGAGTTTATCTGAATGAGTTAAACCTCGAGGTTAATCTGGTTAAAGAAGCGTATTGGGAGCGAAGAGAAGATTTTATAAAAATTAACCCTGCTGCAACCGTTCCAGTAATAATATTTGAAGAAGAAACCTTAATTGGTTATTACGCAATTACTGAATTTCTTAGCGAAAAATTCGATAATTTCTACTTAATGCCAAAAACCCTTGAGGAAAAAACTAAAGTACGCCAGGAAATTTACTGGTTTAACGAAAAATTTTATCGTGAAGTAAGCAAATTAATTCTTGAAGAGAAAATGATCCGTCTTCTTAGAAGAATAGGAGGACCTCGAAGTGAATATATAAGAGCAGCTAAAGCGAATTTACTTCCTCATTTCAAACATTTGACCTCTCGGTTAAATGCTCATTCATATATCACCTCAGAACAAATTACATGTGCAGATGTAGTAGCAGCTTCACATATTTCAACTATTGACTATTTTGGTGAGATAAAATGGGATAATTTTCCTCTTATCAAGCAGTGGTATGCGGTTATAAAATCACGGCCTAGTTTTAGATCAATTCTGCAAGATCACATAGCCGGCTTTACTCCTTATAAAGATTATACAAATCTTGATTTTTAATACAGTTTTAAAGCCCAATAAAAGTTCTATATTTTAAAAGTTATCAGGCTAAGAAAAATAATAAATAAATATAATATTGAGTACCAGAATAGCTTTTTAGCTACCTGGTTTTGTTCTGTATCTGTAAAAAGGTTCACTGCATAATATAAAAAAATTAATCCAGAAATTATGGCAGTAATTAAATATAAGTAAGTACTAATGTTTAAAAAATAAGGCGCCAAACTGATAAAAAACATTAATATGCTATAAAGCATAATCTGTTTTTTTGTATATAATACTCCTTTAATTACCGGCATCATTGGTACATTACAATTTTTATAGTCATCTGCCCTATATAATGCAAGCGCCCATGAGTGTGGAGGAGTCCAAATAAAAATAATCGCAAATAACGAAAAAGCTTGCCACGATATATTGCCGGTAACTGAAGTCCATCCAATTATTGGTGGTAACGCACCGGATACTCCTCCTATTACTACATTTTGAACAGAAGTTCTTTTTAGCCAAATTGTATAAATGTAAACGTAATATAATATGGTAAAGGCAAGTAAAACAGCTGATATGATATTTACTGATACCGCCATCATAATTACTGCTATGATTCCTGTAATTGTTCCAAAAGCAAGGGCTTCATCTGCCTTTACTGCGCCGGTAACTATAGGTCTTTTTTGGGTACGTTTCATAATTGCATCGATATCTCTATCGTACCACATGTTAATTGCAGCGGCAGACCCGGCTCCGATAGTTATACATAACACAGCTACAAATGCAATTAGGGGGTGAATATTGCCGGGTGCTAAAAGTATACCTGAAATAGCAGTAAAAACTACTAACGACATTACGCGCGGCTTCATTAACATGAAATAATCCTTTACGGACCCGCCGATATTATCCTCATAAGGTAATGAAGGTAAATTGATATTTGCCATCTGTTCTACTGAATAATTGGCTGTTTTTCAAAACTATGGTAGGCGGGCGGTGAAGATAATGTCCACTCCAAAGTGTCAGCTCCTTCGCCCCACGGATTATCCTCACATTTTTTACCAAATTTTAGAGTATAAAAAATGATGTATACAAAAAAGAGAGCCCCACCAAAGGAGATGTAAGAACCTATTGATGAAATTAAGTTCCATCCGGCAAACGCGTCCGGATAATCCGGGATACGTCTCGGCATTCCGGCTAACCCTAGGAAATGCTGTGGAAAAAATGTAAGATTGACACTAAGAAAAGTAATCCAAAAATGTAGTTTTCCCATCCATTCAGGGTATTGCTTTCCTGACATTTTACCGAACCAGTAGTAGAATCCCGCAAATGCTGTAAATAATGCTCCAAGCGACATAGTGTAATGGAAATGAGCAACTACATAATAAGTATCGTGCAGAACTCTATCTAAAGCTGAGTTAGATAAAACAATTCCCGTAACTCCGCCGACGGTAAATAAAAGGATGAAGCCTATTGAAAACAGCATAGGAGTTTTAAAAGAAATTGAACCACCCCACATTGTTGCTATCCAGCTGAATATTTTAATTCCCGTTGGAACGGCAATAATCATGGTACCGGCTGTAAAATATATAAGAGCATTATATGATAATCCCACCGTGAACATATGGTGTGCCCATACTATAAATCCAATAAATCCGATAATTGCCATTGCACAGACCATACCTGTATAGCCAAATATCTTTTTACGTGAGAAAGTAGCGATCACTTGGCTTACAATGCCGAATCCAGGAAGAATTATAATATATACTTCAGGATGACCAAAAAACCAAAATAAGTGCTGAAATAGAACAGGGTCTCCGCCCCCGTCGGGTTTAAAAAAGTGTGTACCAAAATTTCTGTCAGTAAGTAGCATAGTAATTGCTCCGGCTAGTACCGGTAGAGCTAATATAAGCAGAAATGCAGTAATAAGTATAGACCAAACAAATAAAGGTAATTTGAACATTCCCATTCCGGGAGCACGCATGTTAAATATAGTTACAATCATATTGATTGCCCCTAAGATAGAGGACATACCTGCAAGGTGCAAGCTAAATATTGCCATATCAACGGCAGCACCAGGATGGCCTGACAAATTACTTAACGGAGGATATACAGTCCAACCGGTACCTGCTCCCCCATCTGTTATACTTGATAAAACAAGTAATATCAGTGACGGAACTAGAAGCCAAAAACTTATATTATTCATTCGGGGGAATGCCATATCGGGTGCACCGATCAATAACGGTACAAACCAGTTACCAAAACCGCCGAATAAAGCCGGCATAATCATAAAAAACACCATGATTAAGGCATGGGCAGTAATTAGAACATTATAAAATTGATAATCGCCACCTAAGAAATTTGAGCCCGGTACGGATAATTGGATTCTGAAAAGTACCGAAAATGCCCCACCTATTAAACCAGCAACTATCGATAGTATAATATACATAGTGCCAATATCCTTATGATTGGTTGACATTAACCATCTTCTCCATCCCTTCGGGGTATTATGATCATTACCTGCCATATATTCTTTCCTTGAGTTATTTAAGTTTATTATTACTTATATCCTATTAATTCTTGTATCTCGTATAGATTTAGTAAGAATTTAACTGTATAATTAACTGCTGCTGTTAATTTATTCAATATCAGACCCTATCAGCGCGTCAATATTACTTGTAATTTTAACGTATTCCCAATCCCATCAACATATATAAATTATTAGGATTATTCATATAAAACGATGAGTTGTTTTAAATTTCTAATTAATTCTTATTGCATACTAAGTTTCATTTTTGATTTAGCCACCCACTGCTGGAAATCTTCTTTGCTTACTACTTCAATGGCTATGGGCATGAACCCATGATTTACACCGCATAATTCCGAGCATTGTCCATAATAAACTCCTTTTTTATCTATCTTTGTCCATGTTTGGTTGACCCTACCAGGTACTGCGTCAGTTTTGATCCCAAGAGATGGAATAGCAAAACTATGAATTACATCTGAAGCGGTAATGAGGAATTTTATAACTGATCCTTGCGGAACTATAACTCTATTATCCACTTCTAGAAGCCTGATTTGACCGGGTTTTAAGTCCTTATCTTGAATCATATTACTATCAAATTCAATATTACCGTGATCAGGATAGGAGTAACTCCAGTACCATTGCGACCCTACAACTTTTATTGTAACATCTGGGGTAGGGGTGTGCTCAGCTGCTTTAAGAATACGGAACGAAGGAATAGCAATAACCACTAATATTATTATAGGGATTATCGTCCATATAACTTCAATTGCTATATTATGGGTAAATTTCGCTGGAACGGGGTTGCGTTTTGCATTAAATCTAAATATGACATAAACTAGCAGAATTAATACAAACAATACTATGGATGTTATTATAAAAAGAAGGAAATTATGAAAAGAATGCAGCTCTGCCATGAGTGGGCTAGCGGCTTCTTGAAAGTTTATTTGCCATTCATGTGGTTTACTAGCGTAACAGGTCGAGGCTTGGATAAAGCCAAATACCAATAACAGAATTCTTGTCATAATTAATCCTAACAAAATTGATAAGTCACACTATTTAGAATGTATATTCTTAACTGCATATAATACCTGCTTTTTGTTGAATCATAAAGAAATAAATAAAACTATTACGCCTAATATGCCCAAGATTAACAGAAAAAGTTACACTGATTCAGTTTTAGGTAGATATTGTTTTAAATAAAAGCCTGTATGGCTTTGATTACAAGCGGCAACAGTTTGGGGGGAGCCTTGGGCAACTATTCTACCTCCTTTTTCGCCCCCTTCTGGTCCTATATCGATTATATTATCTGCTGTTTTGATTACATCCATGTTATGTTCTATTACTAAAACTGTGTTTCCTTTATCTACTAGTTTATGTAAGACGTCTAATAGCTTCTTAATATCATCGACATGGAGTCCGGTAGTTGGTTCATCTAATATATATAGAGTTTTTCCAGTGGAACGTTTAGAAAGCTCTTTAGCTAATTTTACTCTTTGTGCCTCTCCTCCAGAAAGGGTAGTAGCCGATTGGCCTATCTTAATATAACCAAGACCGACTTCTTGTAGTGTTGTTAATTTTTCATAAATATTAGGTACTTTTTCAAAAAATTTGGTAGCATCCTCGACAGTCATATCCAAAACGTCAGCAATGCTCATACCTTTATATTTAACTTCTAAAGTTTCACGATTATATCTTTTACCATTACAAACATCACAATTAATGTATACATCAGGTAAGAAGTGCATTTCTATTTTGATTAACCCATCTCCTTGGCATGATTCACATCTCCCTCCTTTAACATTAAAGGAAAATCTTCCGACTTTATAACCTCTTATTTTAGATTCCGGTAAATCTGCAAACCAATCTCTAATTGGAGTAAATGCACCAGTATAAGTAGCAGGATTAGAGCGGGGAGTTCTACCAATTGGAGACTGATTAATATCAATTACTTTATCTATATGCTCAAGTCCCTTAATCGACTCAAATTCTCCTGGGTAAATTTTAGTTCTCGGTTCTAAATATTTCAGGGCAGCTTTATAAAAAGTATGAATTATCAGAGAAGACTTCCCGCTACCTGATACACCAGTTACGGCAGTAAAAGTACCAAGTTTTAATGTGAAATTTATATTATGTAAATTATTTGCTTTCGCACCTAATAATTCAATTTCCTTACCTTTGTGACCTTGTCTAATTTTATCTGGTACGGCTATAGATTTTTTACCACTTAAATACTGACCGGTTATACTTTGTTCGGATTCCTTAATTTGCTGCGGGGTACCTTGAGCTATTATATTACCACCATGGATACCAGCTCCAGGCCCTACATCAATAATATGATCTGATTCAAGCATAGTTTCATCGTCATGTTCAACTACGATGACCGTGTTTCCTAAATCCCTTAAGTTTTTTAAAGTATCAATCAAACGAGCATTATCTCTCTGATGTAAACCGATTGATGGTTCATCAAGAACGTATAGAACACCGCTAAGACCTGATCCAATCTGGGAAGCAAGTCTAATACGTTGACTTTCTCCTCCGGATAAAGTTCCGGACTCTCGGGATAAGGTCAAATAATCCAACCCGACATTGATTAGAAAACCTAACCTTTCACGAATTTCTTTAATAATTCGTTCAGCAATTAGCTGTTGTTTTTTATCTAAAATTAAATGTATATCATCAAACCATTTTTTAGCTTGAATAATTGTTTTATTCGATACCTCACCAATATTGAGGTCACCGATCTTAACACACAAAGATTCTGACTTGAGTCTGTAGCCGTTACACTTACTACAATTATGTTTGGATTGAAAACGTGAGAGTTCTTCTTTCATCCACGCAGTATCAACTTTGTGATATTTTTCTTCTAGACTTGGGATAATTCCGGCAAAAGGTTGTTCTATTATCTCTGATTTTCGATCATCATGGTATTCGAATCTAATTTCTTCTTCTCCTGAACCATAGAATAAAACATTTTTAATTTCTCTAGGTAGCTGTCTGAAGGGAGTAGTTAACTTAAAATCATAATGCTTTGCTAAAGATTCTAAGGTATCCACAAAAAATTTAGATAAAGATTTATTCCAGGGTACAATAGCTCCTTCGTTGATACTTAAAGTTTCGTCCGGTACTATTAAATCCTCGTCAAAAAAAGCTTCTTTCCCGATACCTTCGCATTTCGGGCAGGCACCAAACGGGCTATTAAAAGAAAATATCCTAGGTTCTATTTCCTCTAATCTAAAACCGGAAACAGGGCACGAGTATTTTTCTGATAAAGTTATTCTATCTCCTTTTTTATGAGAAGTTTTTATTCCTTCCGGTAATTCGACAATTTCTATGTAAGTAAGACCTTCCCCCATCTGCAGAGACATTTCTAGACTTTCCGCTATTCTATTGCCAAGGTCTTTACTAACTGCAATTCGATCAACGATGACTTCTATAGTATGTTTTTTATTTTTATCAATCTTAGGTAACTCATCTAAATCACATAACTCTCCGTTTAAAAATATTCTCTGAAAGCCATGCTTCTTTAAATTTAATATTTCTCGGCGGAACTCTCCTTTTTGCCCACGAATTATTGGGGATAGAATATATATTTTTGTCTCAAGTGGAAGAGAATTGACTATATCAATCATCTCGGAAACGGATTGGCTTTTTATAGGCAAACCCGTAGCCGGTGAATATGGTACTCCGACTCTGGCATATAAAAGCCTTAAATAATCATAAATTTCTGTGATGGTACCAACAGTAGAACGAGGATTTTTAGAAGTGGTTTTTTGGTCGATAGCAATAGCAGGAGATAGACCGGAAATCGATTCAACGTTGGGTTTATTTTGTAAATGCAGGAACTGCCTGGCATAAGAAGAGAGGCTTTCTACATATCTTCTCTGTCCTTCTGCGTATATCGTATCAAAAGCCAGTGAAGATTTTCCTGAACCGCTAAGACCTGTGATGACAACGAATTTATTCCTCGGTATATCGACATTAACATCTTTTAAATTATGCTCTTTAGCACCTCTAACTTGAATAAATTCCTGCATACTGCATATTTTAATATTTAGATTAATATTGAAGCCTTCGAGCATTATAGTAGGCAAAAACTCTGTAATGCAATAATAAATTTAATCTGGATTAAATTATGCTTCTGATTAATTTATATTCTTGAGTATAGTAAATTCTCTTTGAAAGGGATTTATAGATATGATATATCTATTGCAGGAGATATAAAAAAAAGGATAAAATTTTACTCGTTTTAAATAATCAGAAATAGGAATCAAAACTAATGGCAGGCAGTTTAAATAAAGTCACCTTAATTGGTAATTTAGGAAGAGATCCAGAAATTAGAAATACTTCTGACGGAAAAGAAGTTGCCAGCTTTAGCATAGCAACTACTGAAGCTTGGAAAGATAAGATTAGTGGTGAGAGAAAAGAAAAGACTGAATGGCATCGTATTGTAGTTTTCAAGGAAGGCTTAGTCGGTATTGTTAAAAACTATGTAAAAAAAGGTTTAAAATTATACATAGAAGGGCAACTCCAAACGAGAAAATGGGTGGATAATAATGGTCAGGAAAGATATACTACCGAAGTTGTTTTACAAGGGTTTAATGCAAGCCTGATACTTCTTGATGGTAAATCAGGGACTTTTTCGGATACTAATACTAATACTAATAGTACTATGCCTGATTTTGATAATAGTGAATTAGATGATGAGATACCTTTTTAAGTTTATTTTCATAGGTATAGCAGCCTTATTTCTGCTTTCTTCTTGCCAAAGTATTGATACGGTAGAAACTATTCCTGTTGTTGAGTTAAGGGGATTTGAGAGAGTCTTAGTACCAGGTGGAGATTTCGTGATTACTACGTATCAGAAAGTTCACGATAAAAAAGCTCCTTACGTTTTTTATATTGAAGGTGATGGCCTAGCTTTTCTCAACAAACATACTATTTCTTCTAATCCTACTCCACGTAAACAAATGTTGATGAACCTGGCTGCAATGGATAAAAGGCCAAATGTTGTTTATGTAGCGCGTCCTTGCCAATACACACCGATGGAACTAAACCCTAAATGCAGTAAAACATATTGGACAGATAAAAGATTATCCGATGATTCAGTAGCTGCTATCAATGAAGTAATAAATAAAGTTAATTCTAATCACCAGAAATTTAGCTTAGTTGGTTATTCGGGTGGCGGAGGTATTGCAGTTTTAGTAGCTGCAAGAAATCCTAGGGTTAAAGATATTATTACTGTCGCAGGAAACTTGGACCACTTGGCTTTCACAGAGTATCATAATGTAATTCCGATGAGCGGTTCATTAAACCCAATTGATTACGCAGCATCAATAAAAGATATACCGCAGTGGCATATTTCCGGAGGTAATGATAAAATAGTTCCCCCTTTCATAGCGCAGAAATACACTAGGGTTTCCGCTTCACCTTGTGTAACGCAAAAAACTTTTACCGGTGTAGGGCATAAAGAAGGCTGGGACCAAGTTTGGGAAAGCATATATACTAAACCCATTAGATGTTATAATTAATTTAATTAAAACTTCGGTAGATCAACTGAAGTTAGCTGCCTAATAATAATTAAGGAAAATGGAATTTATTTTAAATTCCATTTACTTTAATAAAAATTTTATTACTTATAGTCAATCATTATACATAAAAGACCCTATACAAATTAGCTGACTTAAGAATATCTGGTTTAAATTTTTTTTTAAAATTTTACCTATGGTATTAATTTATTGGTTGCAAACCTATTTTTTTCAATTAATAATTAAAATAAAAAATAAATTAGAAATTAGTATTATAAAATTATGTTTTTTAATATAGATATAATAATAGTAGCAGGCTTTCTAACCTTAAACTTAATATGCGGGCTTCTCTCTGGTTATGGAATAAGAAATATTAGGGAATATGCCATCGGTAATAAAAATTTTTCTACCGCAACTATTGTTGCCGCAATCGCAGCCACTTGGATTGGTGGTTCTAATTTTAGTATCACTGTAGCTGAAACACATAAACAAGGAATTTTTTTTCTGATATGTAGCTTGGCTGAAGCTGTATCTTTTTGGCTAATTGCTTATTTTTATGCTCCCAGAATGGCGGAATTTCTAGGGAAGCTATCAATAGCAGAGGCTATGAATGATATATATAAAAACCGTTACATAAGAGGTATTATAGCTATATTTAGTACAGTCCCTGCCATAGGTAGAATCGCTATGCAATTTCTAGTTTTACATTCTCTCTTAAGTTTATGGCTTGGCATGCCTGGGGTATATGCTACCACACTAAGCAGTTTAATAATAATTATTTATTCTACTTTTGGCGGAATTAAATCTGTAACTTTTACTGATATAATCCAATTTTTTACGTTTGGTGTTGTTACACCAATGGTTGCCTTTTTAATTTGGAAATCATTTGATAGTAATGAGCCTGTAATTACCGCTATTATAACGGATCCTATATTAAATTATAGTCTAGTGTCAGACTCCCAAAAAGAAGTTATTAACGATACTCTATACCTATGCTTATTTCTAATGATACCACTTCTTGATCCAGCAATCTTTCAAAGAATATCGATGGCTAAATCTACCTCACAAGTTTCCAAATCTTTTATAATAGCTATCTTCTTTATCCTTCTTTGTGATGCTCTAGTACACACTGTTATTGGAGTTTTATTTAGAGCAGATCCAAACATAACTGATATAAATGCTGATAATGTTATTCAGTATATCCTAGATCATTATCTAACTTATGGCTTAAAAGGAGCTTTTGTCGTTGGTATTATGGCAATGGTTATGTCTACTGCAGATAGCTATATAAATTCATCGTCGGTACTACTTAGTTATGATTTTATTAGGTCTACCGGTATAAATTTAACGGAAAAGAAAGAATTATTTTTAGCTCGTATTTTTTCATTGTTTGTTGGCGTTATAGCTCTTGGTGTTAGTTTATTTGCTGAAAACCTGTTAGAGCTGCTTTTATCTGTATATAGTTTCTACATGCCCGTTGTAACAGTACCTTTTACACTAGCCATTTTTGGTTTTCGTAGTAGTGCTAGAGCTGTTTTAATTGGTATGGTAGCTGGTTTTGTTACTGTGTTATATTTTTTAATGTTTTCTTCGGAATATAACATAATACCAGGTATACCTGGAACTTTAGTTAGCCTAGCATTTTTTATAGGTAGTCATTATATATTCGGAGAAAAAGGGGGATGGGTTGATATTAAAGACGTAAGGCCTCTTGAAAGGATAAGGTTAGAACGGAAAAGAAAAGTAACAAATTTTCTTCACTCGCTAAAAACTTTTAATTTTACTAGTTTTTGTAAAAATAATACTCCGAAAGAAGAGAGAATCATGGTCTACTTTGGTTTATTTTGCATAATCATGGTATTTTCTAGTGCTTACTCTTTACCAAAATCTTTACATCAAAAATATGAAAGTATTCTTTATTTTATATATTATTCAGTACTGGTTCTATCAACTATATTTATTACATATACCTTTTGGTTGAAAAAATTTAAAAATGAAATATTTATATCTGCCCTATGGAATATAGCAGTATTTTATAATTTAGCTTTCTGCGCTAGTTTATTAGCTATTATTGGTCAATTTTCTCAAGTACAGTTAGCTATATTAATTACAAGCCTAGTTACTATATCGATTTTAATGTACTGGCAAGCTGCCTTGTTGATGATTATTGGTGGGGTGATACTTAGTATCATATACTATAAGATCTATATTGATATAAATCTTGTAGGTGATTGCATGAATAACTTACAATTCATTATAACCTACTCCTTGCTTTTGGTAAGCACTATATTAATAGCTTTCTTAAAACCAAAGCAACAATATCAAGAATTAACAGAGGATAATAACGCCTTTTTAAGTAATAAAGTGGATGACCAAAAGAAAGAACTAACTAAGCTATATGAAATTAAAAATGAGCTGTTGCGAAATCTAGAGCACGAAACCCGTACACCAATTGTTGGGATTACTAGTCTTGGTCAGGTTTTATCAGACAACTACGATAAATTTAATGAAGAACAGCGGCGTAAGGCAATAAAGGACATTGCTGATAGTTCTGAAAGGTTAACGAGTTTGGTAAATAATCTGATTGATCTATCAAAATTCAGCAACGCTAGCTATGAGTTAAATAAAAAGGAAGTAAATTTAAGTGAATTAGTTCATGAAAGGTTAGAACTATGTAAAAAATTGTATGTGCAAGGTAAAGATAAAGAAAATTTATGGTTTAACTTACAAATAGAGGATAAATTGATAGCCTTATGTGATGAATACTACATTTCACGTACGATTGATAATATTATAGTAAATGCCATTCAATACTCTCCGCAAGGGACAATTACGATTGAATTGAAATCAGAAAAAAATAATGCTATTGTTTTTAGTGTAAAAGATGAAGGGATAGGTATTCCTAAAGAGGAATTATTAGAAATATTTGATCCTTTTACAGTGGGTTCAAATACTAAAACTCCTGCAGGTGGTAGAGGTATAGGTCTTGCCTTAGCTAAAAAAGTTATCAGCGAGCATAACGGTAAAATATGGGCTAAACAAAACCAAGGTAAAGGAGTTACTGTTACGTTTTCTTTGCCAATTTAATAAAACTACTTAGTATTTTAACTCTTCAACTGACCCTTAAAAGCGAATTAATTTATAATAATTTGCATGTCATATTTGATGATTTCTAAATCGCTAGTAATTAATGATAAATCTTCGTGAATAGTTTGGGCTATTAACATCCTATCAAACGGGTCTCTATGTAAAAGGGATAACTCAGATATGGTTAAAATATGTTTGTAATTAATATCTAACAAATCAAATCCATTTTCTTGTAATTGAGATATAAAATCGGTAAGTAAAGAAATTTTTATTTAATGATTTTTTTATTGTTAATTCCCATAAAGAAGCAACACTAATAAAAACCATATTATCAGCATCGATAAGTAAATCTTGAACTTTAGGTTTTATTCTTTCTGGCTCAGATAAAGCCCATATAAGGACAGGAGTATCAAGTAATAACTTGATATTAGCCTTTTACACCAAATTCCACAGCTATATCTTCTGGCCATTCATCAAAATCGTCAGCTAAAATAATTTTGTCTTTTAACAACTCTAATCTATTACAATTTTTTATAGGTTTGTATTTAAGAATTTTAGCTATAGGTTTTCCAGCTCTTTCAATTATTATTTCTTGCAGTTTCTTCTAATTTTTTTAACAAAGATGATAAATGAGCTTTTGCAGAACTAATGGTTACTGATTGCATAAGATTTACTGAAATTTGATGATTTCTTGCCTAATAAACTAGCCTAATCTGGGTATATTCATTTTGGCTAGTCTAGTATGAGTTTATGTAATCATTTTTTGCTATTAATACAATCCATAATCGCAAAGGCGACTACTTCAAGTATATCAGTTGCAGAAGAACCCATAGGTATGATTTGTACCGGATATTCAAAACCATTTAAAATCGGACCAATAAATACTTCTCCTGCTAGTTCTTCAAGTAAGTGAGTTGCAATAGCAGCAGAATGGAGACCAGGCATAATTAAAACGTTTGCTGGGCCTGTTAACCTACAGAAAGGGTACAATTTCTGCAAATTAGTGTTTAATGCTACTTCTGCCGACATTTCCCCATCATACTCAAAATCTAAATCCATTTTATCAAGCGTGGCGATTGCCTCGCGTACTCTAGCTGATTTTTCTCTAAGCGGATTGCCAAAATTAGAAAAAGATACTATAGCAATTCTTGGAGCATATCCCATAGATTTAGCTACTTCTGCTGTCTGCAGAGTAATTTCTACTAAATCTTCTGCTTGAGGTAATTCACAAACCGTATTATCAGCAAAGATTATATTATGTTCCCGAGATAGCATTATAGAATATCCAATAATTCTCTTGCCTTTTTTAGGCATGATTACTTTTGAGATATCGTCTATACTATCGTAATAACTTTTTGTAAGACCAGTTACCATCGCGTCAGCATCTCCGCAAGCCATCATACAAGCAGCAAAGATATTTCTATCAGATTTAACAAGCCTTGCACAATCTCTATATAAATACCCTTTGCGTTGTAGCTTTTTATAAAGGTAATCTATATATTTGCTTAAGTTATTATTGATTGCAGCGTTCATAACTGTAATATTCTCAAGAGAATATCCTTCTCCTAAGGCTTGAACGATTGGGTCAATTTTACTGTGTCTTCCTACAAGAATAGGGCTCCCATAATGCTCATCACGTAACATCATCGCTGCTTTTATTACTTCTTCCTCTTCTCCTTCTGCAAAAATTACTCTTCTAGGTTTATCATGGGTGATCTTGTCAAATACAAAATGCATATAATTCGAAGTAGGGTTTAACCTGCTTGCAAGCTCTGATCTATACTTTTTAATATCAAGTTCCTTAATTCTTGCCGCCCCGCTTTTGATTGCAGCTTGTGCTACTGCAACTGGAACAGTAGTAATTAATCTTGGGTCAAAAGGGACTGGAATGATATAATCAGGACCGAAAGCTTTTCTACTGCTATTATAAGCACGATAAACCTCTCCTGGGACCGGTTTTCTAGCTAATTCCGCTAAGGCATAAGCAGCTGCTATTTTCATCTCTTCGTTAATACACGTAGCTCTAACGTCAAGTGCTCCTCTAAAAATATAAGGAAAACCCATTACATTATTTACTTGATTATTGTAATCTGAGCGGCCGGTAGCAATTATAGCATCATTTCTAACTGCTTTTATATCTTCAGGTGTAATTTCTGGATCAGGATTTGCCATAGCAAAAATTATTGGATTCTTTGCCATTGAAGCTACCATTTCTTTTGTCATAGCTCCTTTGACTGAAAGCCCCAAAAACACATCAGCATCTTTTATTGCTTCGCTTAATGTGCGATGAGGGGTTTGAGCTGCTTTTTCTTCTTTCCATCTATTCATCCCTTCTGTGCGTCCTTTATATATAACGCCTTGAGTATCGCATAGAATAATATTATTTTTATTTACTCCTAGGGATACGGCAAGGTTAATACAAGACATAGCTGCAGCTCCTGCACCATTTACTACCATTTTAATTTCCGACATTTTTCTTTTTGTTAGGAAAACTGCATTAATTAGAGCAGCTCCGGTAATTATAGCTGTCCCATGCTGGTCATCATGAAAGACCGGAATATCCATTAATTCTTTAAGTTTTTCTTCGATGATAAAGCATTCTGGAGCTTTTATATCCTCTAAATTAATTCCGCCCCAACTATATCCCAGATGCTTTACTGTATTAATAAATTCTTCAGGATTAGTAGTATCTACTTCTATATCAAAACAATCAATATCAGCAAATTTTTTAAACAGTACCGCTTTCCCTTCCATTACCGGCTTAGAAGCGGCTGCTCCTAAATTACCGAGTCCCAAAACGGCTGTTCCATTGGATATTACTGCTACCGTATTACCGCGTGCAGTATATTTATAGATATTATCTGGATTATTCTGTATTTCAAGGCAAGGTGCTGCTACTCCCGGAGAATAGGCTAAAGACAAATCGTGCTGAGTTAAAAGATGCTTTGTAGGTTTTAAAGCAATTTTCCCAGGCTGACCTTTTTGATGATATTCTAGAGCTTTTATATAATCAGGTGAATGTTTTTTGTCCATTTTATATACACATACAATTAATTTAACTAATCCATCGCTAAGCGAGGATATACACAAGTATAGATAATGACAAGATAGAAAATATAGTAGTAGAAGTAATTATTGAAGACATTGTCTCTGGATCACCACCCAGTTGCCTTGACAGTATATAGGCAGAACTTGCACATGGCAGACAGCTAAATAAGATTCCTACAGATTTTGCTATACCACTAATTGACATAATCCATAAAATTGTAAAAGTTATTATAGGGGTAATGATCAGCTTTATAAAGCTTGCAGAAATAATGATTTTCATATGATCAGGATTAATCTTAAACTTTAGACTCGCCCCAACAATTAATATACCTATTGTTAAAGCTGAATCTGCTATACTATCAATTGTTTTTTCGATACCCATATTTAACTCAATTTTTAAATAGTTAAATGCAAAACCCACTAAGCTAGCAATAACGAAAGGATTAGTTATAATAGATTTTGCCATTAGTATCATACTTTGCTTTTTGGAAGCACCACCACTTTCTGGAGGTAGGTAATAAACAAAGCACATGATAGCTGTAACATTAGTTAGTACTATCATGTAAGGCGAAATACTAGCTACTACCGATAAACCTTTCTCTCCAAATAGAGCTGAACTTAGCGCAAAGAAAATATAATTATTATACCTAGTAGCACCTTGAAATAATGAAGTAAATTGAGCTTTGTCGTAATTTTGTTTCGTCTGATGATAAACTACTAGACCGGAAACGATTAAATTTGATACTACCAATGCGATAACTAATCGAAAAAATTGGGTAGCAGCTAATTCAAGTCTATAAGTACTACCAAATAATACGGCAGGGAATAAAATATAAAAAGATAATTTCTCCAGTCCCCGCCAGAACTCATCTGAAATAAGCCACTTTTTTCTTATAAAACTTCCAATAAGAGCAATTAAAACAATAGGCAAAACATTACAAAAAACACTGTACATGGGTATTGTGATAATACTTAATATTTTAAAGTCTGGCCATGATAGCAATTACACTATAGCAAATCAAGTAAGGACTTAAGATTATTTCGGTGGTAATTTAAACTAAGCCGAGAGCCTTACTATAGTAACTGCATAAATCAAGAAAATAATAAAAAAAATTATCGCCATTAATACATAGTTTTTCTGTTTTATCTTTTTGGGTAAATAATTTTTTTTCATATAATAAAGAGGTATTTTTCAATTACAATGTACATTATTTTCCCCTAAAAATATATATTTTTAATTTTCTATCTTGGAATTTTTTTTTAGTATTTTGAGATACATTTAAAATCAAATATAGGAACTATGAAAACTGAATAAATAATAGTTTAACAAATTGTAGTTCCTTCGTTAATTAAATTACAGATTATGATAATTGTAATAATATATACTATTATCGAGGGTTTTTAGTTCTTCTTCGCTGCAGCAATAGCATTTAACAATTCTTCTAAATCTTTAGTGTCGGTTTCTTTTTTTGGAGTAAATAAATTACCGCTAGCTTTGAGGGTAAGTTTAGCAGGGGTAGAATCAGTGTAACTTCTGCCGGGAGCGGGTTTAGATAAATAGAACGAGAACGTCGAAATAAGGTCAATATCTAGATTATATAAATTAAAAGTAGCCGCAGCCGCAGCAGCCGTATATTTGGTTTTAAAGCTTATATCCTTGAGAGTAAAGAGACCTTTTACAAGTTCTATAGCAGTTTTTAATTCACTAATTTCTGTCTTTTCCGTTAATATCGCTGCTTTTAAATCATCTTTAAAAGATTTTAGATCGTAGTTTGGGTTACTGAGAGCCTGTACTAGTGTATCAATAGAAAAATTATTTATAGTAATATTCTTCGCCAAGATTTCTGATTTAGTATATAAGTTATATAATTGCTCTTCAAGCGAGTTACCATTTGTAGACCACATGCCATTAGCACTTATTACCCCACCACTTTCCAATACCCCGGGCGGCATCAGCTTGCTAATCTCCGGAATGCTTGCTGAGTTTAATGCATATACAAAATTTATGGTATATGGATCTAGTAATATACTACCGGAAGAAGACATTCGGCCGCCGAATATGTCCGCATCAAACTTACTAATCTCAAATAACGCTTTGTTATTATTAGCTTTAAAAATAACTCTACCAAGAGAAAAATCTCCTTGATAAAGTTTATCGAGGGTAAAGTTCATATTAAGATCAACCTTGTCCAGAGCATAATTTGCTAAAATGTGTTGTCTTAACTCAGAAATGGCACGAGGCGACAAGAAATTAACTTCCATGGTCCCCCCATGAATTGTTATTCCGAAAGATGGTTTTAGAGCAGATGCAACAAGTTCAATAGTTGCGTCAATATGGTTTTTACCATCATTTAATGATAGATTTTCTAGTTTAATTTTTCCAGGTAACAAATTAAGGTTAAAGTTGACATTTTTATATAGTGAACCTTTAGCAATAAGTTGATCTATATTTATATTATAATTGCTTATAGAGTTTATTGTTCGTAGGGGAATAAATTTACTTAAATAATCCTCTTTTTTTGAATCTTGGGTTAGCTCTATAGCATAATTATACAAATAACTTAAAGGAGGAAAATTTTTCTCATCTAGATTAACTTTGGCGATTTTTAAATCCGCGTTAATTCTTGGTGTGTCGCCTATAAATTTAGCTGAGAAAGAACCTAAAATTTCAGTATCGTTGGTTTTTAGCACTAAATCTTGCAGGGAGATTTCTACTGAACTAAATTGAACATTTGATACCAGGCTATATGGAATGTAACCTGGGGATCTTAAATTTTTATCCCCTACAACTTCAATTAAATCATTAAGGTCTTTATGTGTTAAAGCAATTACACCGTTAAAAAGACTTCTGAAAGAATTTTCAGAAATAGTTCCTTTAACTTTGAAGCCTCCCCCTTGCGCAAAGTTACCAGAGAAATCTTCAACTTTCCCTTCTCCATTCTCAATTAGGAAATCTAACTTAACATCTGTTACTATATTTTTAGGGCTTAATATGACCTGGTTTGCAGAAATATTTGCTTTTAGTTGGTTTTTATTCAGATTCAATTTATTTTTATTTCTAGAAGAATATAAATTAACGTTTTGTTTACTAATATCACTTTTTTTGCTTAAGCTTCCTAAATCAAGTTTATTGAAATTGATTTGGACTTTATTCATATCCTGATTGTTTTTACTAAATGCTAACTCCCCTGTACCGGCAATAGAATCAGACTGAATTATAATATTTTTAAGATTTACCCAGTTATTTATAGGCAAAATATCAAAGGTAATTTTTACTTTCTGGTTAAAAGATAATTTATCGGATAAGTCGGCAAAATCCGGTAACAGTGCCAAAAGTTTTGTAATTAAAGAGCCTGTTACCAATTCCATTTTTCCGTTCTTTAAAACAGCATTTTCATATATTTCCTGAAGTTTAAGACTATGTTCTGGATTATTAATATCCAGATTGAAGTTAACTTGATCGGTATTTTTAATGAAGTTACCTTTTACACTACCTAGGGAAGATATTTCGCCGGTGAATTCTGATTTTTTTTCATCGCCTGAAAAAACAAAATTTTCTATAGTAAAGGGAATATCCTTATCTGATTCAACAAAAACTAATTTATCGATAGTAGCTGATATACTAAGAGCGTCTTTTTTTATTAGCTCACCAATAAATTCATCATGCTCTATATAATTGACATCATCATTAGAAAGGTGGATGATTGCTTGACCAATTTTTATATTAGAAATCTTATGATTGAAACTTAAAACTGATAATAGAGAGAATTTAATCGTGATATCTTTGAGCTCAATTTTTCCTTCTTGTTTTACTTCATCTATTATTAATGAGGGTGAGGGAAAATATTTAATTCTATAATTAACTTGATTAATATCCTGCCCTTTAATTTTTGCACTACTAACAAAATTCTTATAGATTTTATTATAATCTGTCATATAGATGGAGCTTAATACTAGAACTAAAAAAATAGCAATTATACCAGTTAAGGATAGAACAATCTTTTTCATGATATCTCTTTAATTTTTAGTTATAGTAAGTTATATAGTCTTTGTGGCCCGATATATGCCGTATTTACAGTCAATTTATAATAATAGTTTTTGAATGTCGGATCAATTAGTTGCTAATAAAAATATACCAGAAGACAAATTAATTATAGTAGGCGTTATCTCCTCAGCACACGGTATAAAGGGACATGTAATAGTTAAATCCTTTACTGAGCCTGCCGGGAATATTGTAAAATTACCGGTATTTGACCAAGATAACACTCCGGTTAAGCTAAAAATTATTAGAACTAAACCAGATGGAAACCTCATTTGTAGCTTTAATAATTGCCATAGTAGAACGGAAGCAGAGAGATTTATAAAAAAATCTCTTTATTGTCTAAGAAGTAATTTACCGCCAATCTTAACCGAAGATGAGTTTTATATTGAAGATTTAAAAGGTTTGAAAGTAATTGACCTTAATGGCAATCATATAGCTAATATTATCAATATTGCTAATTATGGCGGGGGAGATATTATCGAGGTACAGTTCCTCGCTAATGGTAAGTTCGAGATGCTACCCTTTACGAAAGAATTATTTCCTGAAATAACCAAAAATCACGCTGTTTTAATCTTAAAAGCATAAACAACTAAAGGTTTACGCTAAGATCGTATATTTTTCTTTTATATTTCTTGATATATCAAATACTTTAAGAAAAATATTTATTTAAATAATATCTGCTTGACTTTTTTAATCTTTATAATATTTTAATTCAAGGTTATCAACTTAAGGTTTATCGATATGATATACTAATTAATCTAAGGTTAACAACCTAAAGATGGTAAACCTATTTTTAAAATTGAAATAAATTATTAATTATCCTAAGGAGATTTAAAATGGCAAAAGAAAAAGAAGAAGATCTACAAAAAAAAACTACAAGAGATACGAGAAACGTACAAAAGAATGGAAGAGCTCGTACTACAACAGGAAGAATTACAGAAAGAGATAGAAAAAAGATATAAAGAAAAATGGCTTTTAAAAAACCCAGAATATCGAGAAAGTCATGAAATGATAAAACTTGCCAAAAAAGCAGAAGCGGGACAAGCAACTGAAGAAGAGACGGAAATATTACGCCAATGGGCAGAAAAATCTTTAGAAAGCTCTTTAGTTTACGAAGATTCTAATGATGATGCCGGTAGAGATGGTAATGCCTCGGATGAGAATTTATCAGGTAAGGAAGGAAAAGCTAAAGAAGGAAAAGCCTCAGAATCCCAATCCTCTAGCACCTCTTCTTCTGCCAGTAGTTTATCAGGAAGTACTAGCAGCTCAACTTCAACCGCTCTCTCTGAAAAAATACTCACTCTAGCTTCAATAAGGGAAGTTTATAAAAAATTCCAAGCAAAAGGAGATGATTGGGATACTGATGATGATGAAGCCTTTGGGCTACAAGATAAATACTTCCAATATTTAGATATATTAAGGAGGCAGTTAAATGATAGAGAATCAGGGAAAGATAAAATTGAAAAAATCCTTGAAGAGTTTTATAAAGATTGTGCTAGTAATGACATAGCAAAAACAGATTTTTGGGATATTATCTACCAAACTCACAACGAGGATTTAATAATGCTATCATTGCTTAATCTGGCGGCTAGAAAGCTTAAAGATGATTTTCTTGAAGTAATAAAAATCCCTGCTCATAGTGATATTGAAATATATTTTAAAGCTTTTCTTAAAATACAGAACGAGGGGAAATTTAATCAAATAACTTTAAATGAATCTATAAAAAATCAACAAGATAACTTGTTGTCTGTTATGGATCAAGTTGTTAAAGCTTTATCAATATCTATTGATTCGCAGGAAGATGAAAATTCTGATGATGATGCAAGTGACGGTGGCCATACCTTGGATGAGAATTTATCAGGTAAGGAAGGAAAAGCTAAAGAAGGAAAAGCCTCAGAATCTCAATCTTCTAGCACCTCCTCTTCTGCCACTAGTTTATCGGATAACACGGTTAGTGAAGTTACTATCGGTAGCGTTCTATCTGAGGTAGCGGCTACGCCTGACACTGGTGGTTTCTCCGAGCTAGCGGGTGATAGTACTGAAACTGGAGATCATTTAGCAGGTTAATGGCCTGAAGTTATTGTTAGAGAAAAATTGCTTCTCAGATGTTTTAGGGAATTATAAAAAAAAACGTACTAGGAGTGCCCGGGGACGGATGGGTAAAATTTGGTCCTTGGTACCTCCTAGAGGATTATTATCGCTCTGGGTTGATTTTTTTATAAATCGCACATAAGCAGAATAAGTGCTGTACAAACAGCACGTTTAATTACCATTAATGAATCATATACCACATTAGCACCTTATAACAATTTAAATAATATAAAACGTAAACACCCTGTTTCTCGAAATATCATGAAAGCAGTTAACAATTTAAATTCCTAGATTTTTTCAACACTACGAACCTTACAAAATTCAATTCCGAGGATACCGATGACAAGCGTGCTCTGCTTTTCAATAAACTGCTGTTACGAATGTAATTGGTTAAAGCAATAAGAAAGTTAGTGCTGATGTTTATATTACCTACTTTTGTACGAGATTTGCTTAATTAATTCTCAAAGTTTGTGGTAGTAGCTACTATTTTCTTTAATTCTTCTTCTTTCAGCTCTATTACTTCAGATTTGCCGGTAATTAATTGATATCGTTGTAAGTGTATTTGCTTTTTATCGAAATCAGATTCTATACCCAAATTAGCTATATTTTTTGCTTTTGATAAAAGATTTCTATTAAACGAAGCAGCAAATTTGTCATAATTTCCAACTAAACTCGATATATTAGTCCCCAGTTTTGCTGAGTATTCAGCTAAAGAAGAAATAGAATTGATAAGTTTTTTTACTTCTTCAATAATTTCTAAATTATTATGAAGCATTAAATTTTCTGTAATTTGGAATTTAGCAAATGATAACATGTTCATAAGACCGGCAGGACTTACTGGGAAGATATTTAAATTCCAGGCTTTACTTAAAAATTCACTATCTGCTTCGACTATTTTTTCGATTGCATGTTCACTAGGCAAAAACATAAGTGTTATAACATTTGCATATTTTCTTCTGCTTATTAGATTGGCATCTAGTTTTATGCCTTTCGCATAATCTTTACTGGCTAGGGATTTTAAGTGAAAATTCATCGTTTTCACTAATCGGTTCGTATCTTCTGATTCGTCTATTAAAAACTTCGAAGCTTTGGCGTCAATAATCATAATGTTATCAGAAGGAAGAAAAATTACAGCATCTGGTCTTAGTGTGCTGTTACTTTCTGTATTTAAATTATATTGCATGGAAAAATCCAAACCGTTTTTCAAACCAGAAGCTTTCAGTATATTTTCTAAAGTAATTTCTGCTAATTTACCAGCACCTGATGGCGAAAGTAGAGAATTCTTAATTAGATCGACGGTATCTTGGGATTTTTCAATATCACGCTTAAGAGAACCGACCATATTAACTATTCTTTCAAATTCGCTGTTAAACTTTTCAGCAGTTATCTTTATATTTTCCTCTGATAGTTTCCGATTGCCTTCAGTTTCTGTTTTATGGAGTTCTATAAGCTGTTTTGATAAATCATTTCCTAGTTCAAACAATGCAGCTTTTGTTAATTCTTGAGATTTTTTAGTAATATTTTCAAAATCGCTGATTAACTTTTCCTGCTGTTGAACTTTAGCGGATATTTGCTCAATATGTTTAATATTTTGGATTTTTTCATTAATAGCCTCTTCGTACTTAATGGTTAAATCCTGCAGTGTTTTATTTTTCTCATCCAATAAAATTTCTAGCAAGTTTGTTTTTGATTTATTAACTACATATTTATAAAGCAGAAAAATGCTTATTAAGATAGGTAACGCTAAGATGAGAGGAATAATGGTCATAGTTTGTTAGTTCATATAATGTATTATTGTTTTCGATAATTTTTATTATTCCCTGTTCTTTGGGGTAAAAATAAGACAGAATTACCAGCATTAGCTTTTTTTACGCTACTGGTAGAATTGTTTGGCATCAAGTCGGCACTTTTCATTTATTATAAACAATTTTTTAGAAAATAGTAGGTTATTGCAATAAATAATTTAATACTTACTCAGCTTTTGTTTTAAATAAAATAGGCTCTTGAGTAAAACTTTGTGTTTTATATATATTTGATACTACTTCAAATATTCTTAAATATAATTTTTAAAGCCTTTACTCAGAAGAGATCGTTTATTTTTGAAAATATGTTTTTCCAGTATCTCTTTGATTTTATAGACCGCTTTTAGTACAGATTAATTTGTTTATATTAAGCATTCTAAATATAATTTCCCGGGAAAAATGATTGTATATTGACCTTCATTATTTATTTAATTTACTGGGGTTGTTTTTTCTACGGTGATATTTACCATTTGCAACTTAGATGCTTTGGTTTGGTCATAGCGATATCAATATATAAAGGTCAAAATAATTGGCTATATAAACAACATATTTATGCGTTTATTACATTAGTCTTAGCATCGATTTTTTCTGAACTATTTGATAGTTATTTCCCTATAATTGATAACCAAATGATGGAGACCTTGGTTAAATTATCGTTTTCGGTGGTGATTTTTATAAATTTAATGGGTGAATTATATTATGCTGTAATTATGTTTGTATATTCTATTCTCTCTTTTAATAAAAATTGATTTTAATATATTCACCCGCATTAATTTTTAAGCTACTTAATATTACATAATATCACATTTACTAATATCGTGGTGTTCTCCTGCTAGTTTGTTTTATTTGTAGATTATGTTCTCGCAGTACTTACTTTATGATCGGTTAAAACTCATTCCCATAATATTGTAACCGCAGTCAACATATTGAATTTCTCCCGTTACCCCAGAACTGAGATCACTAAGCATGTAAAGTGCTGCTCCTGCGACATCCTGCTGGGTTGTGTTTCTTTTAAGAGGAGAAGTATCAGCGTGTATTTTCAACATTGTTTTGAAATCGCCAATAGCACTGGAAGCAAGAGTTTTAATAGGTCCTGCGGAAATAGCGTTTACGCGGATATTATTTGATCCCATATCATTGGCTAGATATTTTACACTTGTCTCTAGTGCTGCTTTTGCAACTCCCATAACATTATAGTACGGTATGACTTTTTCTGCACCGTAGTAACTAAGGGTAATAATACTACCCCCGTTCGTCATAAGAGGTTCTACTCTTTTAGCAAGAGCGGTTAAAGAATAGCAAGAAATGTTCATTGCGTTTAAGAAATTGGCTAAAGAAGTGTCAATATACCTGCCTCGCAATTCTTCCTTATCGGAAAACGCAATAGCATGCACCAGAAAATCAACTTTCCCCCATTTATCCTCAACCGATTTAAATAGGCTATCCATGGATTTCTCATTTGTTACATCACATTCTAAAATGAATTTACAATCTATTTCTTCTGCAAGCGATACAACCCTTTTCTGAAAAATTTCACTCGGGTAAGTAAGAGCAATTTCTGCACCATGAGCTTTGGCAAGTTGTGCTATTGCCCAGGATATTGATAGATTATTGGCCACACCTGTAATTATTCCTTTTTTACCTTTTAATAATTCAGTTTGAACTTCTTTCATTTAGAACCTCTTTTTTTATTTTCAAAACAGCAATAAATGCTATTTTATATACTCAAATGAATAAATCTACAAATTCTTTAATGATATTATCAAATAAGCTGTTTTCTTTATTTGCTGGAATAATTTGCGGATTGTGTTTTGCTCCGGTGTTTTTTTTACCGGGAATATTTTGTATATCATTACTAATCGCTCAAATTAAAATTTCACAAACCAGATTTGAAGCTATAAAGTTTGCATATATATTTGGTTTTGGTTTTTATTTATCTACTTTATATTGGATAAGCTTTGCCCTAGGCGTTTATATAGATCAATTTTGGTGGGTAATTCCTTTTGCTTTATTCGGCCTTCCTGCATTCATGGCAATTTTTACCTCTATAATTGCCTTAATTTGCTGGCAATTGCGAGAGAGTAAAATTTATCATTTCTTTTTTTGCTGTATTTGGGTTTTTATAGAATGGGTCATTTCTTGGATATTTACAGGATTACCTTGGGCGCTAATTGGTTATGCTTTCTCCAAGTGGCTAATACTAATACAATTCGCAAGTATTTTTGGAGTATTCGGCCTCAGTTTTGTTGTAGTTTATATAGCTTCAAGTCCGTATAATTTTCTTTTTACTAAGCCTAATATTGAAAAAATGGGTTTTTACCCGAGAATAATAACTTCTGTAATTGTATTAGTGTTTATTGTAATTTATGGTTATTTAAGATTAGAAGCTAATCCTACAGAATATACTAATATATCAGCAAGGCTTGTGCAGCCTTCAATTCCTCAGACTGCAAAATGGGAAGCAGAAGAGTTTTGGCGAAATTTGGGTATGCATGTTGAACTTTCAAAGAAAGAAGGTAATCCAAATCTAATAATTTGGTCAGAAGCGGCTTTAACGGTACCTTATCACATTAAACCGGTAATGCAGGCAATTTTATCTGTTTTTACAAATGATGAACAAATCCTGTTAACCGGGGGTGTAAGCGATAATAACAAAGTAGATGATGATCTGGAATTATACTCTTCCTTAATCGGTATAGATAGGCATTCGACCAAGATATTTGAATATCATAAAGCTCATTTAGTTCCTTTTGGAGAATATATACCATTTAAAAATATTTTACCTTTAAAAAAAATTACTCCCGGTTTAATGGACTATACTCAAGGTAGAAGAAAATCTGTAATTATAAAAAAATTTGACCTTGCTATTTGGCCCTTAATATGTTATGAGGCAATTTTTCCTCAGGAAGTTAGAGTATCTAATCGGATTGTTGACCTACTTGTTAACGTTACAAACGATACGTGGTATGGTAATTCTTCTGGCCCTTATCAACACCTTGAAATCAGCCGAATGCGTGCTATTGAAAACGGTTTGCCCATGCTTCGCGTGGCAAATAATGGTATAAGTGCATTTATTGATCCAGTAGGTAGAATTTTATCAAAAACGGAATTAAATCAGGTAACGGTATTAGATAATTACGTGCCAAAAAAATTGTCTGAGGAGACGTTTTTTTCAAAATATAACCCTTCTATACTGGTATTACAGATGCTGGGCGTGTTAATATTGCAATTATTTATTAAATTCTGCATTTATTTCTTTACTAAAAATCACTAAACCAATTGCTGAGAATTATTGAAGATGATTAACTTAATTCATAGTTATTTTTTCTTAATGCGTCAAAGCGTTTGGCGTAATAATTTGTTTTAATTTTTAAGGTATTTATCAAAAAATGTCAGACAATAATAGTAATTACAAAAAAGAAAGTAAGGGAAGAGCAGATGACATAGACCGTTTGGTCAGTAAGCGTTTGAAAACAAGAAGAATAATGCTTGGTCTCAGCCAACAGGATTTGGGAGCTGCTGTTGATGTTAGTATTCAACAAGTACAGAAGTACGAAAAAGCTTCAAATCGTATTTCTAGCGGTAAATTATTTACCTTTGCTAAATTCTTAAAAGTACCTGTAAGTTACTTCTTTGAACAAAATGATACTAATAACGTAGTCAGTAATGTTTTTGCAGAAGATTCTGAAAAATATACTGTTGATGATAAGGACCCTATCTCGGAAAAAGAAATTATCACCTTAATTAAAGCTTTTAGTGAGATTAAAAATTCTCAGAGTAGAAAGAAAATAACTGAGCTTGTAAGAACAATGAGTTGATAATTGTATTAACGGGTTTAAATTATTTATGTTGCAATTAGGGTGGGGGTCAATTATATTGCTTCTTCTACAGTTTCATTGACTGAATTTGTTGGTTGATTTATAAAATGTTTTTTGCTATAAAGCCCTGTGAGCCTAGTAATTGCGGTCGTGGCGAAATGGTAGACGCGCAGCGTTGAGGTCGCTGTTCTGATAAGGAGTGGAAGTTCAAATCTTCTCGACCGCACCACTTTTTGTTCACATAAGCTTTTGCTATGATAAATACAGTAGAAATCATTAGGTAAATAACTAATTTACCTAGAGGTAGCAATTCTAACAAATATTTTTATGCTAGTATTAAAAGCAGCTTTTGTTAAGAAAAAGCTGCTTCCTTCTTAAATAAGGATTCGTGCTACTCTTTATTTATTTCGTGAATTACTGCTTCTTCAGCAGGAGTAAGCTTGTCTTTTGATGGTTTTTGTATGGCTGTTTTTACAGTTTTTGAGGAATTAAAATGTGGCGGTATTTCAAGGGGCTTTGCTTTTGTTACCTGAAGTTCATCCGGGATATTTTCGGTTAAACCGAGAGTTTTTTTTGCGTTTTTACAAGAAGATAACAGAAAAATTGCCGTTACCACACATAATATTTGTTTCATACTATTATTTTATTTAGTTAATCGATAGGTTAAATTTTTACGTTTACAAATTTTTCACATCATAATAATGATTATGTTTTGGATCAAGCGGTTTTTTAATTAAAAAAACCATAAAGGTTATAAAGATTGCTATAGGTATCTACTAGCCCAAGCCGTTAGAACACTAGCTACATACTTACTATCTGCAGGAGAGCCGAGAAGTAAATGGTCTGCTTTATCTAGTGATACAAAGCTTTTTGGGTGTTTTGCATATTCATAAATTTTTTGAGCATTTTCGATTCCTACTATTTTATCAATAGGGGAGTGCATAACCAGTAATGCTTTTTTCAGTTCCGCTATCTTAGAAGGCATATCCTGGTTTGCTATATCATCTAAGAATTGTTTTTTTATATTAAACTTTCTACCTCCTAAAATTACCTCCGCTTCCCCTTTTTTGTTTATTTCATCCAGGTGTTTTGCAAAGTTGTTCTTAACGTGAACCGTATTGCAAGGTGAACCAATAGTTGCTACAGCTCTGATTTCCGGGATGCTGGAAGCGGCAGCTAATGCCGCTGTTCCGCCAAGGCTATGTCCTACCAGAATTTGCGGAGGTTCAAAATTTTTGTGCATAAAATCAGCAGCAGCTATTAGGTCTTTTACATTTGAGGAAAAATTAGTATTAGCAAAATCTCCTTCACTTGCTCCAAGACCGGTATAATCAAATCGAAAAAGAGCAATCCCTGCTTCATAAAGGCTTCTTGCAATTCTACTAAGAGCAGTAATGTCTTTATTACCGGTAAAATAATGTGCAAATAATACATAAGCTTTTGGATTTTCAGGCAGTTCAAGTCGTGCAGCGAGTTTATATCCTAAAGACCCGGTAAAAGTTAATCTAAGGTTCACAGATGTAATGTAGTGGTTTTATGAAAAAATATTTCTAAAGTTAATGGCGTGGTTTTATATAAATGATTTAATTTTGTCAACCTTTTTGAGGGGGATATAAGTGCATTTACAATTTTTAAGGATCTTGTTTAGAATAAAAATAGTAATTTACTTTTTGTTAATATAACAGGGATAAAATAAATTTATAATAAAGTTTTAATTCTAATTTTTAAAAGTTGCTTTGTTATTAAATAAATAAGATTTAGAGATAAATTATGACATTTATAGTATCAATTTTAGCAGTTCTATCGATTATATTGTTAATGTTTATAGATAAAATAATTGAGTATTCATATCCGACTGGTTCTTTGTCGGCTGTAGAAAAAGATTTAGATAGCGTGCTCAATGAAAGTGACTGTATGAGGGTCCACAGCACAATTGAATAAAACTGTTTTAAAAAGTAAGCCTCAATATACCATATATCATCATCAGCTGCTTCAATTGTTTTAGATTCTACCTCAAATGTACTAATACCTAAAGTATCTTCTGGAAAAAATTTTTCGAAAGCTTTTAAATATTTATATAAGGTGTTAATGGACACTTTATAAAGAAAATATTAAGTATCTTTTGAAGAAGTAAGGGCAGTCGACGTAAAAAATAGATATAATGATTTAATACTGTGAAGTACAGGCTAATGTTAGTATATAACGCCATAAAATTGTACGTTGCAATAGGTACTTGTTAAGTTATTTTAATTAAAACTCTCCTTTTCAAATAATAACTAACCTTATAAAGCAATAAATTTCCTATAGAATGATCAGTTAAAAAAACTTCGGGTGATGAGCAGGGCGCTCCTTTTTATTAATTATTTAATTATTAGTAAATTTGTTCCTTTATTTGTAGCACGAATATTACCAGATAAACTAGGTGATAAATTATTTGTGCTACAAACGAAACTTATAGACTAATTACGGCAATAGTTAGTATAAATTTCTTCTTTACATTTATAGTCCTGCAGTAAATTTAATAATTAGACATAAAGAACCCAAAAATGATAATATTTTTATCATTTTTTTTCGCCGATTGTTTCAACATTAATCAAAGATTTTCTATTTAAAGGCAGTCTTTTTTTGTAATCCTGTTCTGTTTTTAAGTAATTTTGCGCTTCCTGAGATAGCTGTCTGTATAATAATCTTTTTTCTTTATTAATTTTTGCTATTTCTTTTCTATAAGTGATTATTTCCTCACGAACTTCAGTAGGAATTTTAGCTACATAACTTTTATACTCATCCACGACTTTTTGAAATTCAGCGGGCTCCTTAATAATGCCGGAATTTTGCGTTTGTGCCTGAGATGTTATAGGTTTAGAGGTAGTTTCTGTCGGCTTAGAAGCTGGTGCTTGCACTTGTGTAGCTGAGAGGCTAGAAGGTTGAGGTGGCTGTGCTTCTCCTGTAGCGAAAGCGGTTGTTGTTATCATTGTAATGAATGAAATAGCAGCAATTTTAAAACTTCTCATGTGGAAACTCCTAAATATTTAAGTTATTGAATAATAAGCTAATTATTGCTAATTATAAAATTTATAGCGTTAATTATTTTCGAATATAAATCATGGATACTCCTTTTAGTCAACCGAAAATTACATATAAAGTGTCCTTTAACACCTTATATAAATATTTAGAAGCTTTCGAAAAATTTTTTCCAGAAGATATTTTAGGTATTAGCACATTTGAGGTAGAATCTAAAACAATTGAAGCAGCTGATGATGATATATGGTATATTGAGGCTTACTTTGGCCAGAAATTGCACCAACAGTCTTTTACCGACAATCTGCAGAGCTTTTCTATGCAAAACAATTTAGAAATTATTGGAGATATAAATTTTGCTGCTATCCAAGATAAAGATTGGGTTTCTGAATACCAGAAACATTTGGTTCCCATCCGTATTGGTAAGTTTTTTATAACTGTTTTGCATCGGTTAACCCAGTGCCCTCCTGAGGCAGTGCCTATTGTTCTTGAAGCATCTAGGGCTTTTGGTACCGGCGATCATCCGACAACTGCGGGTTGTTTAGAAGCTATGGAAGAATTATCTGCTTTTAATTTTAAGGAAATTTATGATATTGGGACTGGAAGCGGAATATTGAGTTTTGCAGCTGAAAAAATATGGCCACAAGCTAACGTTTTGGCTTGTGATATCGAGGAAATAGCAATCGAAGTGGCAGAAATTAATAAGCAATTTAATAATTCTAAGGTCTATTTCTATCGTAATTCCACTGCAGATTTGATGATTCCAAGTATAAAAAATAAACGATTCGATTTGATAGTAAGTAACATTTTAGCGAGCCCGCTGATTAAGTTGGCTCCTTTAATATGTTCTTCGTTAAATAAAAGGGGAAGATTAATTATTTCAGGATTTCTCGATTACCAAGCAGATGAAGTAATTGATACTTATGTAAAAAATGACCTAAAGGTTCAAAAAGTTCTTGATAAAAAAGGTTGGATTACAATTTTAGCAAAAGTAAAAAATAATTAATAATTATCCTTGACTTTTTAAGGAAGTTTATATATTATGCGGCCAAAGTTGTGTCGAACTAAAAAGATTAATATAATCATGGAAAATTCACAAAAAACTAACCTTACTTCAGAATTAAGAAGGATATTTTGGCCTATTGAATGGCATGAGAATAAAAAATTCCTGCCGATGGCAGCTATGATGTTTTGTATCCTTTTCAATTACTCTACCTTGCGCTCCATAAAAGATGGTTTTGTTGTAACCGGTATAGGTCCGGAAGCGATAAGTTTCCTGAAAACTTATGTTGTATTGCCCTCAGCGGTTATCATGATGGTAGTTTATGCTAAGCTCTGTAATGTAATGAGCCAGCAAAAGGTATTCTATACTATTACATGGTTCTTTTCATTATATTTAGCATTTTTTGCTTTTGTTCTATATCCTTACCCGGATTTTTTTCATCCAAACCATCAAACTATTGAAGGGTTAGTAGTAGAATACCCTAATTTTAAATGGTTTATCCGTATTTGCGGGCAATGGAGTATAGCTTCCTTTTACGCTATATCTGAGCTATATGGTAGTATGATGCTTAGCTTATTATTTTGGCAATTTGCAAACCAGATTACCAAAACAAGTGAAGCAAAAAGATTTTACTCAATGTTTGGGTTGCTTGGAAATTTTTCTCTACCGTTAGTGGCTGCTACTCTGGGTTACTTGCTAAGCTCTGAGATAAATATAGTTGCAGAAGAACATCGTTTTATTCCGGTAATATGTATTGTGATTTTTAGCAATTTACTTGTTATGTTTTTCTATTTCTGGATGAATAAAAATGTTCTTACCGATCCTCGGCTTTATGATTCTGGAGAAGCAGCAGGTAAACCTAAAAAGAGAAAAGCAAAGCTATCATTAGGTGAAAGCTTTAAGATGATATTTACTTCAAAATATCTTGGGCTTCTTGTAACCTTAATCCTTGCTTATGGTATATCTATTAATTTAGTTGAAGGAGTATGGAAAGCGAAACTTAGAGAATTATATCCTACAAAAGAAGCCTACACCATGTTTATGGGTAATTTTCAAGCTTATCAAGGTGTTGCAGCTATTATTTTTATGCTTGTAGGTAGTAATATTCTAAGAAGGGTATCTTGGGCAACGGCTGCTATATTTACCCCTGTGATGATTCTTATTACTGGGATTGGTTTTTTCTCTTTTATCATATTTGACCAAACTATAGGTTTATATTTTGCAGCGTTCTTCGGTACAGGACCTTTAGCACTAGCCGTGATTATTGGTACAGCGCAGAATGTGCTTAGTAAGGCAACAAAATATTCGTTATTTGATTCAACCAAAGAAATGGCTTACATTCCTCTGGATGACGAAATGAAAACCAAGGGTAAAGCGGCTGTTGATGTAATAGGCGGTAGGTTCGGTAAATCTGGCGGCGGTATAATCCAGTCAACTTTCTTTATCCTGTTACCTACTTATACATTTGCTGAGGCAACACCTTACTTTGCCGGTATATTCTTTGTTATAGTAATCCTATGGATATTTGCTGTACAAGGATTAAGCAAAGAGTATCAGAAACTTACAACGGCTGAAAAATAATATATTTTTATTTGTAGAAATTAAGCTATGTCAGAAACTATTGTGTGTCTAGGACACCATAGAACAAGTCTATAATAAAATAACTCATTAACACTTTTATTTGTAATTTATATATATTTTACGATTTAATGGTAACTTAGAATACTAAGCTATTAAATTATAAGAGGTGTTTATGGCAGGAGAGTTTGATCCAAAATATGGTATACGTAAAGGCAGCAAAGAAGATGGTATACATGAAGCCGATCCTGATGGAGGTAGGTATGACCTTGTATCGCCAAAGGGGGAAGTGCTTGAAAGATTTTTAATTAAACGTGATACTAAGAATGGTCAGAATGATATAGCTGAATATTTAGCAGCGTCAATATTTCAACAAACTGCTCTTGGTTATGGCGCAGAGATTGAATTAGCTAAGAATAAATCCTCTTCTCCCGATAATCCTGAAAACCAGAACGCTTTCTTAGCCTCAAAATTTTTTAAACAAGGTTACCGAGATTTTTTTAAAGATAACACCTACGTTTTTTCAAAACGAACCGGAAAATTAGCTGCTTTGGAATCAACTTCGTTGAAATCTCCAAAATCAGCTTTTAAAAGGAAAACTAAAGGTACTTATGAATATAACGGTTATGAACAAACCATGGTTACTTCTCTTCTTTTAGGGGATTTTTCTGTTCATTCAGGAAATATTGGAGTGATAGATATTGAAGGTGAAAAGGGTAAGGAACCTAAAAAGCAACTAGTAAGAATAGATTTTGGCGCTGCTTTTAGAGATTTCACAGATGATATTAATCCTTACCAAGATATCCCCAATAGAAGAGGTATAAAATTTAAAACAGAACATCCTGGCAGACCTCTACCTGCCGGGTACCAAAAAAATTATTTTCTACGTGATCATCCAAAAGAACGGACCATGAATAAAGCATTTGCTGCTGAGTTACGTAGGGTGGCAGAGATTGATCTAACTCCCATTGTTGAAGCAAAATGGGCAGAAATAGAGAAAAACTTTAATTCTAAAACTATACAAGAATTTGCTAAACAAATTAAAGTTCCGGGAGCTGATAAAGGAGAGGTTACACCAGAACAGATAAAAACCCATTTTACAGAGACCATGAAGAAAAGGCAGCAATCTTTAAAAGATATGGCCTGTGAAATTGATATAAAACTTGCTTTAAAAGGTAAAAAAGTAGACATAGCAAAGTTACAAGAAGTTATAGCCAAAAATCCAAAATACGTAGAACGTATTTTAGAAAATCCCCAGAATACGCAGCTTCGTATTTCTTTAAAAGAAAATCAGTTAGAAATATTACGGAAACAATTTGAGGGTAGTATTCACCGGGATATAGAAAAAGCAAAGAGCTATTTTGATGAAACTCTTGAATTAATGAAAAACAAGAATTTAAGAGAAATAGATAAGGCCAAACTGGCAGGAAAAGAGCCCCTACCCGCTCTTGTTGATTTTTCTCAATATGCAGCTCTACAAAAACAATGGTATCAAGTTCTTGATAAAGCAGCAGAAAATCTCTCGAAGGAGTTTAATATTGATCCAGAATACAACCAAAAAATCGTTCAGTCTATTGCTGCTATTATGAGACCGGTAAATCGGGAATTTGTGGAATCTTTTCTTAAAAAGCCAGAACATTTTAAAGAGCGCTGGGCAGAAACAATTCCTGTCGCTGGTAAAAAATTAATTGATGCTACGCAGGAAGTAGTCAAAGCATCTTCTATGCCTATTGATTATAATAAGTTTGATCTTACAACTGCAGCGGATAGTGGTGGTGTTACAGGCAGCAAACGTGTTAAGATGGATGGTAAAAATTACCAATTAAAACCGTCAATTAAAGATAATGCCTTAAAGAGGCGCATTAAAGCTAACTGGACTGATAGGGAAAATTACGGTGAAGTAATTTCCTCTAAAATAGCCCGGAGTATCCTAATTACCGATACTTTTGAAGCAGCGCCTAATGTTTCATTAGTATATGATAAGGTTAGGAAACGAACCCCAGTAGCTTCCAAATATCTAGAGGGAAATAAGGTTAGAACCTTAGACAAATTTATTGAGGAAAAGACAGATATTAAACTTAAAGATAAACAACATATAAAATTTGTTGATGGAAGCAGAAAAAAGGGTGGTGCTAACCCCAAAAAGAGGGAATACGATATTAGTGGGCCAGCGAATGCAGCTTTACGTAAGGATATAGCAAAAGGTATAGCTGGCTCTATAATAAATGGAGATCATGATATTAATCCTGGTAATTTTGTTGTGGTTACCAAAGATGGACAAGATCGTGCAGCACGAATAGATTTTGGGCATGCTTTTAATGATCTACTTAATACTTCCAAAGCGTTTGGTGGCACAGTAAGGAATAAAGATAATCAAGTTTTAGATTTTTTAAATAGAGAAAGTGTGGCCGGGCTCAAGTTCGGAGCAAAATCTAAACTTTGGCGTGATTACCCTGGTATGATTCCTACTCAGGAAATGGCTGATGCTTTTAAGGAAGTGTCGCAATCAACAGGATTAAGCGAAGGAATAGTTGCTGGAAAAGCAGAATTTACAGCACTTTTGAAAGCGATGGAGCGAAATAAAGATGAGAAAGGTATTGCGCATTTAAAAAAATCTTTAGATGCAATAAGTAGTAATATAAGCGGTGTAAAACTTGATCCTAAATTAAGTCCAAAAGACACAATAGATGCAGCTTTTGTTAATATAGAGCGATTTGCCAAAGACAACCAAGAAAAAATGGCAAGCGTAAGCAAACTTATGCAACTTCAGGTTGATATTGATAAAATAATAGAAGGAAAAAAGAAAGGTGAGGAGCCGACTAAAGAGCAAATTGATCAAATAAAAGCGGCATATGCCGAATTAGAAAACGCTAAGGGAATAGGGCAAAAAGAGGGTGGATTAGAATGGGTAAAAACTAGTGCTAGCAAAGCTGCCCATAAAGGTGATTTAGAAAGCTATATCATGGAGCGGGGGAAACAGCTCGGGCTTAATAAGGAGTTAAGAAAAGAATTAGCTCGTACAGAAGGTGTAACTATGACCCCTTCGCCTCTTTTCTCACGATCCGGGGATGCGATTGCGTTAAGCGAACAGCTAATAGAGCGGGAAGTGGAAAGAAGTGGGAAAGGATTAAAGGAATCGGGTCCAACAATTTTACCTTCTACTACTAGCGGCAAAACGGCGATAAGCC
>Ga0222420_100312_pt1 | contig 35183 bp, 45 predicted proteins | sample 3A2ome_FD_182470 | JGI IMG/M metagenome (GOLD analysis project Ga0222420, IMG submission 182470) | Enriched microbial communities from leaf-cutter ant dump, University of Wisconsin, Madison, United States - 3A200A (version 2) | ecosystem: Environmental > Terrestrial > Nest > Insects nest > Nest...
TCGCGCAGGACGGCACCGCGCAGGACGGCATCGCTCAGGTCGGCACCGCGCAGGACGGCATCGCTCAGGTCGGCATCGCGCAGGTCGGCATCGCGCAGGACGGCACCGCGCAGGACGGCACCGCGCAGGACGGCATCGCGCAGGACGGCACCGCTCAGGTCGGCATCGCTCAGGTCGGCATCGCGCAGGACGGCACCGCTCAGGTCGGCACCGCTCAGGTCGGCACCGGTTTCGCGAGCCTTTTTCACGGCAAAGCCAAGTTGCAGGCCATACGACATTCCGGCGATTTCAGCGGACAGTTCGCACTCGAACTGCACGTCGCCAGTCCACCGATTCTTGATTTGGAATTTCATCGAGGTCTCCTACTCGCCGCGGCGCGCAGCGAAGGTCACGGGTTCAGGTGGGCCAGCCAGGCACTCGGCGAGCGCATAGGCATCGGCATCGGAAAGGTCGCGGCGTGTTTCCAGCGCGCCGCACGCTCCTGCTGTCGGTTGGGGGAGGGGTTCAACCGCAAACAGGCGCCGCAGGGGAGGGCGGCGGGCCGCGCAAGGGGCGTGCGCGGTACGGAACGCGCGCGTCATGTCGGCCACCGCAGGCCGAGGAACAGGACGAGCACGTAGAAACTGGCGAGCGCGAACCCGAGCAACAGGTCGCGAAGGGTGCGCAGGACGTTCATGCCGCCTCCCGCAGATCGCGTTCGGCTTCGTCGTTGGCGACGCGCTCGACGAACCGCATCGCATCGGCGACGAGCACATGCAGATCTCGCATCGCCGCTTCGGTGTTCGCGAAGGGCAGGCTGTTGAGCGGGCGGTACGCTTCGCGCAGCGTCATCAAGACGGTCGCCAGAGCTGCGGCCGGCGTCTTGTGGTCGCAGTAGCCGAGCGCGGGAGGCGATGCCTCGACCGCACGGGCTACCACGTTGGCCAGGCGATCCTCGTCGCCGAGGATGGCTGCGGCGGTGAGTTCAAGCGCGTTCTCGCGAGCCTCGATCGCGCGGTCTTCGCGGAGCGAGCCCGGCGCGCAGACGTGGTAGCTGTCGGCGTACATCATGCGGCCGCCTTCGGCGCGACCGGCGCTTCGAGTTCGGCGGCGACGAGTAGAAGGCGCGAGGCCAGCCGGCGCGCTTCGCGCGGGCTCAGGCCGATGCAGCCGTCCTTGTCCGCGACGAGCAGCGACAACAGCGCAGGGGTCGGTTCGGCGATGCCCGGGACGCGAGCAGCGGGGATCGCGACCAGGTCTAGGTCGCTGGTGCCGAGGAAGTTCTTGAAGGTGCCGCAGTGGTATGGGCGGGTCGCGTTCGAGTTCGGGCGGGCGTTCGGGTTCATCGTTCGATCCAGGTGGTTGAATCGCTCGCGGCTCTGGCCGCGCGTCGGGGGAATGAGTGCGGCGTCACCGAACCGCGCGCCGCGCGCGGCAAAGGTTGGCGATCGCGAGGGAGGGCGCGGTCGCCGGACCACGCCGTGCGGAATCGGCGTGGAGGTTCGTCGGTGTCGAGTGAGGAGCGACGGCGCTACCATGGCCGCGCGGATCAGCACGCAACGTCTGGGAGGGCGAGCCGATGAAGTGGGTCAATCCACACCTGGGCGCATTCATCGCCGAGGCAGAACTGTGCGAACCGTTCGAGTTGCGCATCCTCACGGTGCGTCTCCCGGATGCGTCGGGGCGGGTGACGGAGCGCTGGTTCGTGGCCGATCCCACGGATATGGCGAATCTGGTCTCGGCGATCGAGCAGGGGCACGGCCCATCAGAGTGGAAGCGGCTGCTTCGCCGCCTGCCAGAAGTTCGCGTGCCACGGGCGACGCCGCGTCAAGACGATCCGCCGCAGCCGCCGCTACCGTTTCCGCCACAGCCTCGAAATCCCGGCCAGCGAGATTGATCGGCAGGGCTTCGCCGCCCGCTTCCGCGGCGAAGATCGCGTCGATGAGGGTCAGCAGCGCCTCGAAGTCGAGGCGGCGCAGAACGACGGGCGGCTCACTTGTGATGCAGTGGCCGTTCCACTCAAGCAACCAGCCGTCGTGCTCCATCGCCAGGCGATGGCGGATCAGCGTGAGCAATGCGAGGGGGGCTTGCATCGTGTTCTCCCATGCCGCCCTGAATGGGTGGCGTGGGGAGAAGCGTACTACCAGGGTTGTTAGATAGTCAACAACTAGAGTAGTTGTTAGAGCGATGTTTGTTTCTATCGCTCCACGTGGAACGATAGGTGGGGTCTATCGAGATGGAGGCTGGCGCAGTTGACGCGGATGTCCCGCGCAATGACCATCGTCTTTCAGGGGGCGCATGCGCGCCGGTTTATCGACAAAGGGGGACGTATGTGGCGCTCATATTCTTGGCTTGTCGGTGCGGCTCTAGCTGTTGCGCTACTGATTCCTGTTGCCGCAATGGGCCAGGTTGCCAAGTACGGCGAAGTGACGGAAAGCGGCGAATACGAGGCCTACATTGCTCAGGACGGAACCGAGTACAAAGTAGGCGATGTGGTGAAGATCGGCCCTGCGCAAGGCGGGAATCGCACATACACCTACGTGAACCAATACCTCGGATTCCTGACCGGCTCTCAGCCATGCCCCGCGAGCCTGTGCGTAGGGCGCGAGTTCAAGATCGACAATTTCAAGGCGGGAGGAGCTGGTCAGAACTTCCGCATGTGGGCGATGCTCAAGCCATCGCAAGGTGGATTTGGCGGAAAGGTCACGGTGAACTTTGAGGCCGCGCTAGCAAGCGGCGAGCTGGTCGGCCGCGGCTATACCAGCGATCAGGCCTTGGCCGAGCTGAAGCGGTGGAAGGACAAACTGGATCTTGGCCTTGTGACGCCCGCTGAATATGAGGCTAAGAAGACGGAGCTGGCCGCCTACATCCGCTGAGAGGCGCGCCGAACCTGGGCGCGGCTACCTTTTAAGCCATCGCCGCCGCGCTTTTCGCGCCTCGCCGATCAGGTAGCGGAAGAAGTCGAACCAGGCGAGGCGGGTCATGCGGGATGGGTCACGCCGCGAGCGGACGCCACTGGGCTATCTCTTCTGCCAGCCCCGCTTCGGACGATTTCAGTGCAACGTGGACATCTGCGCCCTTGGCGATCGCCACCATATGGCTGATCGTGTTTCGGATCGCGCTCAATTCCTTCTCTGCGATGTTCGACTCCGGCGGAGGCTCGAGCACGAACAAGCCGAGTTGGCGCCCTTGGCCGTGTCGGTCTTCTGCGCAGCGTACCGCCAGCAGATTCATCACCGATCGCGTGAGTTGATGAGTTACCGTCGACGAATTCCTTGACCAAGCGCTTACGACATCGCCGGCGGTGCCGTTGATGCGGTTGTGCAACGGGAACCGAATCAGTTTTCCACTGCCGAATTTTTCCGGCAGCTTCACGGGTTCACGCGAGAACAGGATGCTCGCCCTCTGCCCCAGAAGCTTTACCAACTGCTTCTTGATGGATTCCTGCAACTTGTCCGTCGGCACGGCAGGCATGCGCCCAGGGGCCGCGCGGTCGGCGCCGAAGGGCACAAAAACGTCGTAGGCGCGATTGAGTATCTCGTCGACGCTCACGCCCGCCGTTGGCATGGGGGCGCCGTAAGCGAGGTTCTCGCTGGGCGCTCGATCGGCCGATGTCCATGCCGTGCCGGAAAGATCGGCCTCGACCACGTCGCGCAAAAGCTCGAACGATGCAATGTCGACGCGATCATCGTACAGACAACGCAAGCGGCTGAAGTCCTGGGCAACCCGACAACGCACGATGCCGGCGGCATCAATGAATGCAACGCCAATGGTGAATGTGTCTCCAGCGGTCGGCTCCGGCGTCAGCCGGATCGGGAACAGTTCGCCACGGACTGCCGGGACGCGCTTCGTCTTGACCGATTCCTTGGCAGCGCGTGCAGCAAAGGCGCCAGCGATCGTCATACGATGCATCCCATCCGTCTTCCTGCGGTTTCTCGGCGTGCTCGATCGTTCAAAAATTCCACGACAGCGTCCACTTCGCTTGAGGAGAGGAGGTCGCCGAGTTCTGCCTTAAGTCCGGCTATCGTAGCAGGCCACAACGGCTGTATGCGATCGAACATCGCAGCCGCTGCGCTCTTGAAGTTCAATGGCATTCGATCGTCGCCAAGCAAAAGTCGCAACACATTCTTGCAGGACTTGCCGGTGGTCAAGTCCGCGATTTCCCACGTCGGCCCCGTCAGGCATTGCCCATGGTCGATCAGCAGATATCGCTCGTTGACCGGGCCGAGCAGGTTGCCGACGTTCCTGTCCACGTTGGCAATCAGCTCATCGAAGGCGACGATTCCTGGAGCGCTGACCGATGCGAGAAGTTCGGCCCGTATTTTTTCCATGATGCCCGTGAAGAGGGGGTGGCGCCCCTCCATTTCTTCAAGATCGAAGCGCGCCTTGATGGACGGCGATGAGACTTTTGCCGACCACCACGCGACAACCTCCCGCGTTCCCTTCGGAAGTTCCCGCCAAAAGTTCAGCTTGGGCCATTGGCGTCGAACGATCGTGATGGTGCCAACCGGTTTGGGAGCTGCAAATTCCAGCCTTTCGGCAAGGTAGTGCCCGACGAATTCGTTCAGAAGTTCGCGGGTGTGACTTGCGCCCATTGGCCGATAGATTTTCACCACCGATCGCAGCGCGGCGCCGTCCTGCGGCCTGATCCATGCCTCGTGCGTCAACGCACTCGTGCGCAGGGTATTGAGCCGAATCGGCCCTTCGTAAGCACTACCGGGAAGGTGCAGGATCGTCACGTTTGGCTTTCCCCTTGAAGCCGGTGATGGTGCGGTCGTCTTTGACTTGGCGTGCGTCACAGCTGGCCAGTTCGTTCACGAGCGTCTCAATCGCACCGGCTGACTGCGGCGATAGCTGGCCGCCGGAATGGGCGAGCGTCTTTGCCAACCGCGCGTGCGCGGGACTGCTGGTCATCCATGCGAGAGGCGCGGGCGCGCCTTTGTCCGCCTTCGCCCCAGGGGAGGGCGTTGCGGTATGTTTCTCGGACGCGCGCGCCGTGTCGACGGGATTGGCGGAGCGCTCCTTTGGGCCGCGGCCGGTGGCGAGCCAGTCGGCGGACACGTTCAAGGCGGCTGCCAGTTGCACGAGCTTGGAGGTTTCCTCCGTAGTGCCGAGCTCGAGCTTCCCGACCATTTGCTGCGAAATGCCCGCCTCGGCCGAAAGGGCCTTTTGAGACAGGCCCAATGCGGTGCGCTCCTGCTTGATTCGTTTCGCCAGTGTCATGTCGAGCAGGCTACTAATTGCGTTGTAGCCTGACAAACAACTGCCGTGGTTGCGCAAAGAACAACTAGGGTAGTAATCTGCGCGCATGGAACCTCTCCTTCGTGCCGTTGAAACCATGGGCGGGCAGAGCGCGCTGGCGCGCGAACTCGGCGTTCGCCAAGGCCATGTCTGGGCGTGGATGAACCGCGATGGTTGCCGCGCTCCGCTCGAACATTGCCCCGCGATCGAGGTCGCAACAGCAGCGCGCGGAGCGCGCGTTCCGTGCGAGGAACTGCGCCCCGACGTCGATTGGGTGCGCGACGGCGGGCGCGTGACCGGCTACACCGTTCGGCTCTCCGGAAAATGCCCGGCGCCACCCCACAAGCAAAAGGCCGCCTGACGCCATGCGCGCGCAGGCCTTCGCCGATTTCGCCGCCGACCTCCCCAGAGGTGGCGAACACGCTGCCGGCCGCAGTACCGCAACGTCTGCGGTGCGGCAGCACTTCTCCCTCGCGGCCGCCTCACTCCCGGCCGATCTTGCCGCCGCGCACGTCCTGCGTTGGCGGCCTTTTCTTTGGTTTCGACTCTCGTCGTGCGCATGAAAAAATTTTGCGCCGACGAGCCTGTCCCACGCTGCCCCACGGTGTCGGAATGAGTGAGACAAGTCATCAATTCCCCTTGTTTTGCGAGTCCTACGAGGAAGCGATCCGCGCGACGTCGTACGCGATCGGCGGTCTCAAAGCGACTGGCGTGGCACTCTGGCCGACGCTTCCAGCCGATGACGCGGGACGCAAGCTCGCGTCGTGCCTTGACAGCGAGAAGCGCGAGAAGCTGTCGCTCAACGAGCTACGCATGATCCGCCGCCTGGCGCGCGAGAAGGGCGTGCACATCCTTGCGAATTACGAGGCACGCGACGCCGGCTACGCCGACCCGCAGCCAGTGACGCCGGAAGATGAGGCCGCGCAACTGCAGCGCGAGTACATCGCCGCAACGAAGGTCATGCAGGCGCTCGCGCAGCGCATGGATCGCAATCCGCTGCTCAGGGTTGCGTCATGAACCTTCCGCCCCTCGATTTCAACGGCTCGTGGCGCAAAGACATGGAGCAACAGCAGCGCATCAAGTCCCTCGCCGCTGAAACGCACGAGGAGCGTCGGGCGGCGATCGTGATGGTCGCGCAGCTCCGCGAGTGGCAGGCGCGCGAGTCCACCGCCAGCGAAGCGCAGGGGCAGGGCGCGTGACCAGTTTCCGCGACATCGCTCACGGGGGAGTAGCTCCCCCCGGACAGGCCGACCTCCCGGCTTGCGGTGTCGCGATTTCTCAATCCGGAGGTGCGGAGGATGGCAACGTGTCGAATACTGATTGGCGTTCGCTCAACAAGTCGAAATTGACGAGTCTCGCCCAAGCAACGATCAATTCGGTCGCAATGGGCGTCGAGTTCGAGTCCGAATTCCTGTCCGACCTGATTGCGGAACGGCACTACTACTGTCGCGTGGCCGGGTTGCGCCCGACCATGTTCCGCAAACTTCCGGATCGCCCGCCGTACACGTTCCAAGGATTCTTCGATGGCCTCGCCTGGCGTGGCGTTTCGTGGCGCAAGAGTATCGAGGGGTTCAGCTTCCGCAAGGATATGAGGCGCGCATTGCGCGACCTCATCGAGGCCGACGTCTCTCTCTTCAAACGGATCATGCGCACGTGCCCCTGCGGCGAACCTGCTACCGAGGTTGATCACGTCGATCCGGAATTCGATGTGATGGCCGAGGAAGCGCTCTCCTTGCTTTCAGCGAGCGATGAGCGCGCGCTGCTGCTTTCGCATGACTGGCTTGCCGAGGAGGTGTGGGGCTTTCCGACCGATCACGCCGTCGCAGTGCGCCTAGTCGAATTGCACAAGCACGCGAAGCTCGCGGCAGTATGTCATGGGTGCCACGTCAAGAACGCGCGCATTCGCAAGGGCAAGGCGTGAGCGCAGTTCCGAGCCCGCCGCCCATGTCGACGCTCGATCAGGCCATCGCCTACATCGCGATGGGCTGGGCGCTGTGCAGCATCGACTACGGAACGAAAGGTCCCAAGACGCCCGGCTGGAACAAGACCGGCGCGTTCATTGACACCCGCGAAGCAGCGATCTCATCGTTCAATCGAAATCCGGAAAACGGCATTGGCCTGATCCACGGGCCGAGTGGCACGTGCGCTATCGACATCGACGACGTCGAATGCTTCATGCGCATCCTCGCGGAGTTCGCGATTGACGGGGAAGCGCTTCTTGCGGGCGCACCGCGCATCATCGGGCGGGAAGGGCGCGATAAAGCCATCTTCCGCGTGCCGGAGAACTTCGAGCTCGGTCGTCGCTCGCTGGCATGGCCCGCGATGACGTCCGGAGGCAAACCGATTACGGTGTTCGAGCTGCGCGCCGGCGACGTCCAGGACGTGCTCCCGCCAACGATCCATCCGGACACGCACCAGCCCTACCGCTGGCGCACCGGAACCGAACCGTTCGGGCGTGAAATACCCATGCTCCCGGCGCAGCTGCTCGCGATATGGCAGGCGTGGGATTCGTTCAAGCCCCAGCTCATGGCGATATGTCCCTGGGCTCCGAAAGACTCTGCGCGCCTGACTCCGGCGCCGCGCGTGCACGCCGTCAGCGCTGACCATGGCAACGTCATCGGCCAGTTCAATCAAGCGCACGATCTGCGTGCGATGCTCGAAGCGCACGGCTACCAGCGCCGCGGCAAGCGCTACCTCGCGCCGACATCGAGCACGATGCTGGCTGGCGTCGTGGTATTCGAAGACGGGGCGCACTGCTACAGCCATCACGCCAGCGACCCGCTGAATGACGGCCACGCACACGATGCGTTCGACTTGTTCTGCATCTTCGAGCATGGTGGGGACGTGTCTCGCGCTATCCGTGCGGCCGCCGAGTTGCTTGGAGTCGATCGCCCCGTTGCGCCGCTGATCGACATGGCGCCCATCATTCGCGCGGCGCAAGCGCGGCAGAAAACGCTCGACGAAATCCCCGCGCCGCCGCCGGTGGTGGTTGAAGATCAGGCCGGTATTCCGGGAGAACTCCTGCGCGTCCCCGGTGTGCTTGGCGAGTTCTGCGATCACATCGTCGCCAGCTCGATCAAACCGCAGCGCGTGCTGGCCGTAAATGCCGCGCTCTCGCTCGGCGCCATTTTGATGGCGCGCATCTACGCCGGCACCACCGACCTGCGCACGAATCTCTACCTGATCGGCTCGGCGCCATCGACCGCCGGCAAGGATCATGGGCGCCGCGCCATCAAGGCGGCGCTGAACGCGATCGGCAAGATCAGCCTGCTCGGCGGCGAGGACATCAAATCCGGTGGCGCCGTGCTTACGCGCGCGGCGCTCACGCCAGCGTGCCTGTTCCAGCTCGACGAATTCGGTCTGCTTCTGCAAGCCGTGGCGTCACCGAAGGCCAACGGGTTCCAGGCGGAAATCCTCGTCAATTTGATGAAGCTGTATTCGTCGGCGAATTCGGTCGTCATCGGATCTGAGCATGCCGATCAGCGCCATCGCGAGCGCGTCGACATCCAATACCCTTGCGTCTGCGTCCATGGCACGACCACGCCGGACACGTTGTGGGAGGCCATCGGCTCCAAGCTCGTGCTGTCAGGATTCCTCAATCGCTTTGTGCTGACGCACAGCGAGGCGCCGGACGCGCGCCGGCAAAAGCCGGCTGTGCGCGTCTCTGACGTGCCCGAGCGCGTCATCGCGTGGTCGAGCGCCATCGCCGATGTGCGCGCCAAGCAGAGCGGCAACCTGCACGGCGTTGCGCCGGAGTCGCCGATCATCGTCGGCGTGACGCGCGAGGCCGAGACCATGCTCGATGCGTTTGCCGACGAGGCGGACGCCGAAGTGATCGAATTGGCCGGGGCTGGCGTCTCCGCGCTGTGGGGACGCGCGTACGAGATCGCACTCAAGGTCGCAATGATCGTCGCTGGCTCGCTCAATCCTGCGGAGCCGCGGATCACCGCGGAGTCAGCCGGATGGGCCATCCAGTTCGTCCGATTCTGGACGCGCCGCGTCATCGAGGACGCCCGGCAACGCATCGTCGATCCGGAGTTCGCATCGCAATACGCCGCGGTCAAGGGCGTGCTCGAGAAGTTTGGGCATGCCGCTGCCGGACGCCGGCAGATCGGGCAGTTCTGGCGCGGATGGGCGCGCCTGCGCAAGCACGAGCAGGACGCGATCATGGACACGATGGTCGCCAACGGCGACGCCTTCCGCATCAATCGGAAAGGTCAGCGCGGACCAGCAACGGAAGCCTGGGTGGCGCGCCAGTTCGCGCCGGAAGCGATGGTTTCGGATGTGGAGGAAGGCGCGGAGGAAAACCAGTGTCTACGGGTATAACCCGCATTGGAATGCGGTTTTATTGAAACCTGTAGACAACCCGCAGACAAAATGTCTACGGGTATAACCCGCATTGGAATGCGGTTTTATTGAAACCTGTAGACAAAATCGAGTTGTTCGCGCAACTACACAGACCGCCCATACATATGGGATTTCGTGTTTGTCGCGCGCTCACGCAAAATGTCTACATGTTTCGTATATACATATATATATCAATAACTTAAATCAAAAATACCCGCAGACAAAGTGTCTGCAAGTTGTCTACTAGTTTCTGCGGGTTTCAAGAAGGTCTACCAAAACCGCATGCTGACTCTCCACCTCCCTTGGCCCCCATCGCTCAACCACTACTGGCGCAGCGCCGCCGCTGGGCGCGCTGTGCGCGTCTATGTGAGCGACGAGGGCAAGGCCTATCGCACGGCTGTCCAGCGCGCCGCCGCCGCGTGGCGCGCGCGTGGGGGCCGGCAGGAGCCATTACGGGGCAGGCTTGCCGTGCGGGTCGCGCTGTTCGCGCCGACTCGGACTGAGTACGACATCGACAACCGCCTCAAGGGGCTGCTCGATGCGCTCACCGCGGCCGGCGTCTGGTTGGACGACAAGCAGGTCGATCGGCTTGAGGTCGAGCGGGGCGAGGTCGTGCGCGGCGGTGCGTGCACCGTGGCGATCCTGGCGATCGAGGCGAGGGCCGCGGCATGACCGACGCCGCCCCCATCGAACTCGACCATCTCCCCGCCGAGTTGCGTGCCCTGGCGGAGAACATGGCCCGCGTTGGCGCCGCCGTCCGCTACTACGGCGGCTTCGGTGCGTTCGCGGAGTGGGGCGACATGCTCGAAACGCAGTCCGCGCCGATGTGCCGGGAGATCGCGGGGCAGCTCGATCGCATGCGCGGGAGAAACGCGTGAGCCAAGGAAGCAGCCCACGCGCGGCCATGATCCACGATCTTCGCATGCGCGTCGGCCTGCGCGCCGACGATGCTGCAGCAGCCGCCGATTTCTTCGCCGCCAAACTGCGGGAAATGCGCAACGAGTCGATCCGAGCTGCCGTTGAGGCCGGGGTCAACAAAAGCCAGGTCGCGCGCATCTACAGCGTCGATCGCGCCGTCGTCATCCGTGTGTGCCGGCAGCCGCCAGGCCGCGTGGGCGCGGGTGTGACTAGACCACCTACCTAGTCACACCCCATCCCGTACATCGTCCATCTCGCGACAAGCCGAGAGTGTCGCGGGCCTTCACCCCCGAACAACCACGGCAGCGCGGGCCGAGCTTTCCGGCGTGCCGGCGCGGTACGTGTCCCCGTGAGTGGGTTGATCGGGATGGCGCGTCTCGCGATCTCCGGCTTGGTGACCGCGCACCAACACTGAGGCAGCAGATGGCGAGAACAAAACCATGGTCGACCCCCGCGACATCGAGGTCGCGGAGATCCGCACGTTACTGCGCGAATGCCGCGGCACGACATCCGCGCCGCTCAAGCTCATCCAGCACCGGCGCCTCATGGACGCGCTCGCGCGGCTGCTCACGCTCTACGACGAACCGTCGTCCTACGCGATGGAATTGCGGCGGCTTGTTCGCCGTCTATTCCGCGACGGCGTCGAGTTCAAGCCACGCGTGCCGGCAGCGAAATGGTGGGTGCGCGATCGCGAGGCGTTCGACGCCACGCTCGACGAATTGCGCCGATTCCTTCGCCTTGAGGACTGACGCGTGACGCTCGAGCCGCAGCACATCATTGGGATCGTCGCGCTCATCAGCTCCGTGCTCGTCTTCGCGCTCGGCCTGTACATGAACCGGAAGTTCAAGCAGCAGGACGACCACGAAGACCGCATCCGTGATCTCGAGCTGCAGATGGCCTCGCACTACCCGAACCGCGACGCCGTCGACGCGGCGGTCGAAAAGGCGATGAGCCCTCTGCGCGAGTCGCTCGGCAAGCAGGACGCGAAGCTCGATGAAATGAGTTCGCTTCTACTCAAACTCGTCCACAACCGAGGTATCGCATGAGCATCAAGAACAAGAACCTGCAGCGCGGTATCGGCTGGCTGCTTATCGCCGTGATCGGCTTCTACGTGCTTGGCTATCTGCCGAAGTTCGGAGTGCCGGAGTACACGGCGCGCGCGCTCGGATCGTTGTTCAAGATCGCCGCTGTCGTGTTCGGCAGTTACCGCGTGTCGCGCGACGTGTTCAAGATCGACCCGAGTCAGACCGCGGACCCGACGGCGTTCGCCCTTCTCCAGCTGGCGCGCGCGCTTCTGTGCGGCTTGTTCGCGGTGGCTGTATGCGTCAGCGTGTAATGCGCGCCACAGCGTGGGTCGTCGTGCTGTATGTGGTCGCCTTGGCGGGGATACTCGCTGCGGCTTTCGCGCAGCCAGCGCACGGCGCCGAGCCGACGGTGCCCGCTCGCTGCTGGCAGTACCAGCGCGAGTTGGCGTCCCAGGCACGCGCTGTCTTCGGACTCGATGCTCCGATCGCCGATCTCGCAGCGCAGATTCACCAGGAATCTGGCTGTCGAGCAGATGCCACCTCGTCGGTCGGTGCGCGGGGCCTCACGCAGTTCATGCCATCGACGGCGACGTGGCTCGCCGCGAAGTATCCGACGCAGCTCGGCCCCGCCGACCCGTATAACTGGCGCTGGGCGATCGCCGCGCAGGTGCTCTACATGCACGAGTTGACGCGCGGCAACCCCGGCGCGACCGAGTGCGACACCTTTGCATTCGGACTGTCGAGCTACAACGGCGGTGAGGGCTGGCTGCATCGCGATCAGGGCGTGTGTCGCGCGCAGCGCGCGCCCTTTCCGGGCCACTGCGCGCCGTGCGAGGCAGACCGGTGGTTCGACAACGTCGAACTGTCGCCTGACCCGCGCCGAGCCGCTGCGGCGATCCGCGAGAACCGCGGCTACCCGCAGCGGATCATGTTGCAGCTGGCGCCGGTCTACACCGACGCCGGCTGGGGGCGTTCGATCGCGTGCGGGGTAGAACCGTGATCCGCGCCTGGCTCACGGCGAATGCGCTGTACCTCGCGCTCGGCGCGCTGCTCGCCGTTTCGACCTTCGCCGGTGTGCAGACGCTGCGCCTCGCGAACGCGAAGACCGAGATCGCGCAGACGAACGAGAAGATCGAGGCCGCGAACGCGAAAGCCGAGAAGGCCGCGCGCGAAACGAACGCGTCGATCCTCGACACGATCTTCGCCGGCGCCGACATGTACGAACGAGGTAAATCCGATGCGCAAGCTGAATCTGACCGCGTTGTTGCTGGCCTCAACGCTGGCACTCTCAAGCTGCGGCGCGAGTGGGCCATGTGCGAAACCGGCCGTTTGGCCGACGGTGCCGCCGCTACCGCCGAACTTGGCGAAGCCGAGCGACGCCGGAACGAAAGTGCGGGCCGAATTGTTCGAGCCACAGACGAGTGCGTCGCCGAAAAAGCCGCTGTAGTCGCCACGTACAACGGCGTGCGCGACAAGATCAACAAGGGCGCGCCGTGGTGAAAGAGCTTTCTCCGCGCCAACTCGCGTTCGCCGCCGCATACGCCAAGCATGGTGTGGCCGAGCGCGCTGCGGTTGATGCGGGATACAGCGACAAGACTGCCGGTGCGCAGGCGAGTCGTTTGTTAAAGAATGACGGTGTACGCGCCGAGGTCGCGCGATTGAAGGGGAAAGCGACCGCCAAGGCCGAGGTCGACATCGAGCGCGTCGTGCGCGAGCTGTCGCTGATCGGTTTCGCAGATCTCGCCGAGTTCGTCGAATGGGGGCCGGACGGTGTGCGGCTCAAGGCAAGCGATACGCTCGATGCGGAACGCCGTCGCGCGATCGTCGAGGTGAGCGAAGGCAAGTTCGGCGTCAAGATCAAGCTCGCCGACAAGAACAGCGCGCTTGAGAAGCTCGGCCGCTATCTCGGCATGTTCATCGACAAGGTCGAGCATTCCGGCAAGATCGAGACGACCGCGCCCGTGGTGAATCTCACGCTGACCAGCAAGGGAGTGAGCGGTGGCTGACGGCGGCTCCGCGCTCGACCTGCGTCTGCACGAACGCCAGACCGAGGCGTTCCTGTCGCCGGCGACGGAAATCCTCTATGGCGGCGCGGCCGGCGGCGGCAAGTCGCATCTCATGCGCGTGCTCGCCATCATGCTGTGCGCCGAGGTGCCGGGCTTGCAGGTCTACCTGTTTCGCCGGCTTTCGGACGACTTGTACAAGAACCACATGGAAGGCCCGGGCGGATTTTTCGCATTGCTCGCCCCGTGGATTGGCGCTGGCTGGGTCAAGTTCAACGCGTCCAAGAACTTCCTCGAATTCTGGAACGGCGCGAAGGTCTGGCTGTCGCACTGCCAGTACGAGAAGGACAAGATCAAATACCAAGGGCCGGAGATTCATGTTCTCCTGGTCGACGAGCTGACGCATTTCACCGAATCGATCTACCGCTACCTGCGCGGTCGCTGCCGTCTCGGCGGCCTGAAGGTGCCGGAAAAGTACGCGGGCAAGCTGCCGCTCGTGCTTGCGGGGTCTAACCCGGGTGGCGTCGGACACAACTGGGTCAAGGCCGCTTTCATATCACCGGCCAAGCCGGGCGAGATTCGCGAAATGCCGAAGGAAGAAGGCGGCATGCGCCGGCAGTACATCCCGGCCAAACTCGCTGACAACCCGACGATGTCCGAGAACGATCCCGACTACGCGGATCGTCTCGCCGGCCTCGGCAATGCCGCGCTCGTGAAGGCCATGCTTGACGGCGATTGGGACATCGTCGCCGGCGGCGCACTCGATGACGTCTGGTCGCCGCGCGTCATCCTGCCGCGATTCGCCGTTCCGGCCGGTTGGCGAGTGGATCGTTCGTTCGACTGGGGCAGCGCGAAGCCATTTGCGGTGATCTGGTGGGCGGAGTGCGATGGCACCGAGGCGACGCTGCCCGATGGCTCGCGTTTCGCGCCGCCGAAAGGCAGCCTGATCGCGCTGCACGAGTGGTACGGCGCGAAGGGGCCGAACGAAGGCCTGCGCCTGCCGTCCGGAGAGATCGCGGCCGGCATCAAGGAACGCGAGAAGCTTCTGACGGCCAGCCGCTGGATCACCGCGACACCGATTGCTGGGCCTGCCGACAACGCGATCAGCGCTGTATCGCAGCCAGGCACGCCGACCATCGCTGACGAAATGGCGAAGGCCGGTATTCGGTGGACCGAGTCCGACAAGGCGCCGGGCACGCGCAAGATCGGCCTCGACCTGCTGCGCGCGCGGATCAAGGAGGCCGGCAAGGAACGTCCAGAGGCACCCGCGCTTTTCGTCATGGATCACTGCCGCGAGCTGCTTGCGCACCTGCCCGTGCTGCCGCGCGACGCGAAGAATCCAGACGACGTCGACTCCGACGCCGAAGACCACGACTACGACGCGACACGCTACCGCGTGCTCGCTACGCGCCGCTCCGTCCGCACCGAACCCCTGAGGATTTGACCATGACGATCACGGTCGACCAGCGATCGCCCGAATCCGCCGCGATGCTGCCTGCATGGGCGCTTGTCGACGACCTGCTTGGAGGGACGGACGCCATGCGCGCCGCTGGCGAGCGCTACCTGCCGAAGCGCCCGCTTGAGGACGATCGCGACTACAAGGCGAGGCTGAACGCCGCAACGCTGCTGCCCGCACTGGCGGAGACGATCAAGAAACTTATCGGGCGCGTGTTCGCGGAGCCGATGCTGATCGGCGATGACGTGCCGCAGTGGGTTGACGACGAAGTGCTGCCCGATGTCGATCTGCAAGGGCGCAATCTGCACGTCTTTGCGCGCGAATGGTTCGACGAGGCGCTCGGCTACGGCCTGTCGCATTGCATCGTCGAGTCGCCCCGCGTCGATGGCGTGCGCACGCGCGCCGACCAACGCGCAGCCAACCTGCGCCCGTACCTGATCCGCATCCATCCGCGCCGCGTGCTCGGCTGGAAGGTCGTCGACGGCAAGCTGACTCAGGTGCGCATCGCATTCGAACGCGTCGTCGACGACGGCGAGTTCGGTCAGAAGACGGTCGCCCAGGTGCGCGTGTACGAGCCGGGCCACGTGCGCACATTCGAGGCCAGCGGCAAGGACGGCACCTATGTGTTCGTCGATGACGTGCCAACTGGACTCTCTCGCATCCCGCTGATCACGCTGTACACGAAGCGCACCGGCATGTTGACGGCGACGCCGCCGCTGCTCGATCTCGCGCATCTCAACGCCAAGCACTGGCGCGCGCAGTCCGGCAACGATGCGCTGATCGACACGGCATCCGTGCCGATCCTGTCGATCTCCGGTGTGCAGGAAGGCGACGACATCGTGATCGGCGCCAAGCACGCCGTGCGGTTGCCGTCCGGTGCCGAAATGAAATACGTCGAGCACACCGGCGCGGCGATCACCGCTGGGCGCGAGGCCCTGGCCGATCTCGTCGAGGACATGCGGCTCGCCGGGGCAAAGCTGTTGCAACCGGTGCAGGCAGGCAAGAGCGACGCGCAGGCCAGCGAGGACAACACCAGCGGCAACAGCGAACTTGGCGGCATGGCGACGCAGCTGCAAGACACGCTCACCGACCTGCTCGACGTCATCGGCGAATATCGCGGCGACGCGGCGGGCGGAACCGTCGAACTGCGGCCAAACCTCGATCCCGATCCGACGCCGGCGAACACGCTGACCGCGCTGATCGGGTTGCGCAATGCCGGTGCGCTGTCCGACGAGACGCTGTTCGGCGAAGCGCAGCGCCGCGGCCTCGTCGCCGGCGACATCACATGGGCGGACGAAGCCGAGCGGATCGCGGCGCAGGGGCTGTAGATGCCGACCGAGCGGCAGATCGTCGACGCCTACACGCGGCGCGCGCTGCTGCTGCTGCGCGTGGCGAATGGCATCGCGGACGACGCCGTGCGCCGGCTGCGCAAGCTCGCCAACGAACTGCGCGCACTACTGGCGGGCGTCGACATGTCCGCGCTGGGCCGTCGCGATCTCGCCGCATTGCTGCGTGACATCGAGGCTGCCATTGCCGCCTGCTATGACGGAATCGACGGCGAAACGAGCGACGCAACCGACCAGATCGAAGACGACGAGGCGCAATGGGCTGCCGTGCTGTTCGGATTGCCAAAGCCGGATCGCGGGAACGCTGCTGCGCTCCTCGTGCTCGGCCTGTCGCTGGCGCGCATCTGGCAACGGCAGAAAGCCAACGCATCCGATCGCATCACGGCAATCATTCGCATCGCGATAGGAAGCGGGCAGGGCGCGGATGAGGTCATCAAGTCGATCGTCGGCGAAGGCCGGCGCGGGCGTGAGCGCGGTGGCGTGCTTGAGACGGATCGCACGCAGGCCGGAACGATCGTGCGCACCGCAGTCCGCGCGGCAACCATGGACGGGCAGCGGCGCGCATGGAAGGCCGCGGGCGTCCAGTACTTGCGCTGGCATTCGATCCTCGACAGCCGTACAACCATCGGCTGCGCGGTGCGCGCGGGCAAGATTTATACGGTCGATTTGCAGCCGGTCGGGCATGGCATTCCGATCGACCAGCCGCCGCCACGCCATTGGAATTGCCGGTCGATTCTCGTGCCAATGGCACCGGGATGGCAGCCCCCGGGCGACGGACACGATCCTTACATCGAATCATTCGACGACTGGCTGAAACGCCAATCGAACAAGGCGCAGGACGCGATGCTCGGCCCGACTCGTGCCGCGCTATGGCGCGCTGGGAAAATCACGTCACGCGATCTTCTCGGGCGCGGCGGCGAATCGCTCACCATCTCGGAACTGCGGGAATTGAAGGGGCTGTCGGCGTATGATGTTGCGGCATCGGGAGGCACGCATAGAGGATTCCTGCGTAGCCTTGACAGGATGACAGACGCGCAGATCGAGAAGTCCATCCGATCCAACGAGCAGAATATCGCTCTGCACGAAGACAAGATCGCGAATCCTCGAAAGTATCTCGATCCAGATATTTCTGACGAAGCGGTTCGCCGCTACACCGATGACTACTGGCCGAAAGAAATTCGAAAGTTCCAGGACGAGGCCGACATTGCGAGGGAGTACCTTCGCGAGCAAAGAGGTAGACCATGAGCACGAGGGACAATTCGGCCGCGCAATCGGTGTTGGAAAGCGTCATGGAGAGCGCCGTCAACGGGCTTGCCGATGCGCGCACGTCGGGTGATGAATCCGCGATCGCGGTGTATTACCACATCCTCAGCGTCGCAATTCACGGCGCGGAGGCGCTTGATCTCACGTTCTGGAACAACGAACTGAATCGGCTCAACCCCGACGCGCTTCTGAAATCGCCGACGCCGCATCGCGCTTGAGGTAGATCATCGGCCCCGCCGAACCCCGCCCCGCGCGGGGTTTTTCGTTTCCGCGGCGCAGGGGTGTGCGGTGACACATGGTTTGAGGAACCGGGACAACACGGAATGACACGGTACTGACCGGGACGAAAGCCCGCAACGGCGCGGGTTTGGAGCCATTCCTCAACCCGCTACAAAAAAAAGCGCCGATTTGCGAAATCACTCCGCCGGCGCCAAGTCAGACACATGGTTTGCGAAATCGAAGGCCGCGGCAAGCTGCCTTCGAGCGGCATTCAAAACGCCTTCAACGCGCGGGCGGAGACTCCGGCCAGTCGCACGCGTACGCCATGCGATCCATCACGCCCTCGACCCAGCGGGCGAGCAGCTCCAGGCGCGGCCCGTCGAGGCCGGCGAGCGAGGCGACACCGGCCGCGGCCAGATACGCGTCCACGTCCATCTGCAGCCCGTAGCGCTCTGTCGCGAGCGCGACCTGTTTGACCATCGCCCGCCGCCGCAGCGGCCCGGTGATGATCGCGTTCCCCAGTAACGAAAAAAAGCGGCCTGGTTGAGGCGGCGCGGATGGCGCGGCCTCGGCCAATAGCGAGCGCATGCGCGCGACGCGTGCGTGATCCAGCATTGGGTTCCCTCCTGTTTAGGGTGCGGCGAGACGCGCGAACCGCAGGATTTGGGCCTGTGGAAGCCCTTCTGCCAGCCCCTCGTAGATCAGGCTGACCAGCTCCGCGTACTTCTCCGGCGGCAGCGGATCGCGGTCGACTACTCGATCGGCGGCAAGCGGAAGGCGGCTGGCGAGTTGGTGTACCGCACCTGGTAGGCGCGTCTCGGCTTTTGAGATGGCTGCCTGTAAGACTGATTTTGCAGGCGCTTGACATAGGCACGACGTGCCTATATAGTCCGTCCATGCCAGCCATCCGGCGCGGCGAAACAAGGAGAGACAACATGAGCAATATGACCGCCCAGGCTATTCGCGCAAAGACCTACGCCGACACATTTGCCGCGCAGCCGGTTCCAACGTCGACCCGTCGCAGCGCGGACAATCGCGACTACGTCGCGAAGCGCGCCGTTGAAGATGCAAGCCGTGAAATTGTCCGCGCTGTCGCAACCGGCGTCGGCCTGCCCGAGCCGACGAATGCAGATTTGGACTTCACTGACGCCGCATCCGTTTTTTCTAACGCGGGCGGCGTGATCCTGCATCGACAGGGCGGCTTGCAGATCACACCGGCCGCGCTGGAGTCGCGGAAATTTGTCACTGTTGTCTTCCGCGGCGAGCATGTCGCAGTGACTGTCGACGAAGCGTTCGATCGGGGTCTGCAAGAGAACGCTGACTGGGATCGTCCGTGCGAAGACGATGAGGCCATTCGCGCTATATCCGGCAACGCTGTAAATGCCGCGCGCAAGATGCTCGACGATATCCGCATCGCGTGACGCCCGACGCCTCCCGCCATGACCCGCGCCCGGAATATCTCCGGGCGCTGCTCGATCGCGCGGGCGTATCGCAGCGCGAGGCCGCTCGGCGCATCGGCATCAGCGAGCGCGTGATGCGCTACTACCTCACCCCAGAGGGCGGCGGCGCGGAGTCCAGGGCCGCGCCGTATCCCGTCCAGTTCGCGCTTGAGGCGCTCGCCGCCGGCAGGTAGCCCCGGCGGCGGCTTTGGGCCACACTTAAACGGCCGTTTTGGGCCGTTTTTCGTTTCGCAAACCAAGTGTCGCGATTTCGCAAACCAAGTGTCGCGCTACAAGGGGTGTGACTGACTCCCGTTCCCTGTCACACCCACCTGATTCCACGCTTCACCTCGTAGCCCGCACGCAGATGCGGCGGGCGCCTGTTCGGCCGGATGGCCGCATTTGGGCGGATGCCCGCACGAGGATTCCATGAAGCTCAAGACTGTCGAAATCGAAGGCAAGCAGTACGCGATCCTGCACGAGGGCATGCCCGTTTACGTGCACGACGACGGCAAGGAGGCGGGTTTCGATGCCGCCGGCACCGTCGCCACGATCCGCGCGCGCAACGCCGAAGCGAAGGCGAACCGAGAACGCGCCGAGACGGCAGAAGCCGCGCTCAAGGCGTTCGACGGCGTCGACGCGGAAGCCGCGCGCAAGGCCATCGATACCATCTCCAAGCTCGATCAGAAAAAGCTGATCGACGCCGGTCAGATGGATGCCGCCGTCGCTGCCGCGCTCAAGCCCGTGCAGGACAAGTTCGACGCCGAGAGCAAGCGCGCTGCGACGCTGGAACAGCAGCTGCACAACGAGATCGTCGGCGGGGCGTTCGCGCGCTCCAAATTCATCACCGACAAGCTCGCGATTCCGTCGGACATGGCGCAGGCCGCGTTCGGCAGCCGGTTCAGCGTTAAGGACGGAAAGCTCGCGGCCACCGGCGCCGACGGCAATCCGATCTTCTCGCGCAAGAACCCGGGCGCAGCGGCCGATTTCGACGAAGCCATGGAAATCCTCATCGACGCGTATCCGTCGCGGGACTCGATCCTCAAAGCGGACAACAAGCCCGGATCTGGCGCACCGACGAACAGTGGTGGCGGCAAGGGCGGCAAGAGCATCAATCGCACCGCATTCGATGCGCTCGATCCTGCCGGTCGGCAGGCGCACATCGCCGGCGGCGGCACTGTCACCGACTAAGCATTCGAGGTTTTTCTAATGGCCAACACGCTCACCGGCATCATCCCGACCCTGTACGAGGCGCTCAATACCGTCTCGCGCGAAATGGTCGGCCTTATCCCCGCGGTTCGCCGCGATTCGAACGCCGAACGCGCCGGCGTTGGTCAGACCGTGCGCGTCCCGATTGCCGAGGCTGGCGCGCTGGAAGACATCACGCCCGGCCAGACGCCCGCCAACAGCGGTGACACGACCATCGGCTATACCGACATCGTCATCACGAAGTCGAAGGCGGCTCCGGTCCGCTGGAACGGCGAGGAAGAGCGCGCCGTCGGCACGAACGGCACGTACAACCGCATCCTGGCCGATCAGTTCACCGACGCGATGCGCAAGCTCGTGAACGCAGTCGAGGTCGATCTCGCCGTCGCTGGCAAGGCCGGCGCATCGCGCGCGTACGGCACCGCCGGAACCACGCCGTTCGGCACGGCCGGTGACCTGTCGGACTTCGCTGGTGTGCTGCAAATCCTCGAGGACAACGGCGCGCCGAAGACCGACCTGCAGCTCGCGCTTGGCTCGGCCGCAATGGCGAACCTGCGCGGCAAGCAGTCGGTGCTGTTCAAGGTCAACGAGGCCGGCAGCAATGACATGCTGCGCAATGGCATGACCGATCGCGTGCAGGGCTTCGCGTTGCGCAACTCGGCCGGCATTGTGCTGCACACGAAGGGCGATGGCTCGGCCTACGTCACGAACGGTGCGACCGCGAAGGGTGTGAACGCGATTGCGCTCAAGACTGGCGCAAACAACGTTCTGGCTGGCGACGTCGTGACCTTCGCTGCGGACGCGGTCAACAAGTATGTCGTTAACAAGGGCATCGCGGCGCCGGGCACGATCACCATCGGCGCTCCGGGCGCGCGCATCGCCATTCCCGACGGCAACGCGCTCACGATCGGCGGCAATTACGTGCCGAACCTCGCGTTCGCGCGTTCGGCGATCGTGCTCGCGGCGCGCGCGCCGGCAGTTCCGACCGGCGGCGACGCCGCGGACGACGCCATGACGCTGACCGATCCGGTCACCGGCATGACCTTCGAAGTGCGCGTGTACCGCCAGTACCGCCAGGTCAAGTACGAGGTCTGCCTTGCCTGGGGCTGCGCCGCGATCAAGCCCGAGCACATCGCCGTCCTGATGGGCTGATCCATCACGCCCCGCCGGCATGCGTCGGCGGGGCGTCTGCGAGGAATATTCCATGGCACGCACCAAGAAGACAGAAGTCCCTGATAAAGCGGACGGCGTTGCGGAAGAAAAGCACGACGCTGATCAGCCGGTCAGTTCCGACCTCGTGCGCATGATGAAGTGCGCCGACACGCTCGATGTGCATCCGACATGCGTCGCTGCGCACAAAGCGGCCGGTTGGGTCGAAGGCTGATCGATGTCGCTCGTCGTCGAAGATGGCACCGGTCGCGCGGACGCTGAGAGCTACGTCGCTCTCGCGTTCGCTGACGACTATCACGCCAAGCTCGACAACGCCGCGTGGGCGGCTGCCGGTGATACGACGCGTGAGGCCGCGCTGCGCCGCGCGACGCAGTACCTGGACACGCGTTACACATTTGCCGGCGCGCCACTGACCACGACCCAGGCGCTGGCTTGGCCGCGCGACATCGCGCCGTGGCCGGTACGCGCCGTGCAGAACGCAACGTGCGAGGCCGCGCTGCGCGCGCTCGACGGCGCGCTCTACACCGACGTCGCCGATGCGCCCGTGACGCAGGAAACCGTGGGCCCGATCTCGGTCAGCTACGGCGTGGGGCAGAACGGTGGGCAAACCCGCCTCACCATCATCGACGACATGCTGCGCGCCTTGCTCGGCGGCATCGGCCGCATGACGCTGCGCGTGGAGCGCGCTTCGTGACCGGCTTCGATTACGCGCGCACGGCCGCGACGGCGGGGCGTCTGCTCGAACGCTTCGGGCAGGTCGTCACGTTCACGCGCACTGACCCCGATGGCAGCGTGCATCCGTACTCGGCCGTCGCCGTGGTCGCCTCTACCGTCAAGCACGTGCTCGGCGACTCCGGTGTCCAGATCGGCGACGACAAGCTACTCGTCGACGCGAGCGTCTCGCCCGCACCGGGCGACCGTGTCGCCTACAACGGCGGCTCGCGCGTCATCGTCGATCCGGTCATCGCCATCAATCCCGGTGGCACGCGCGTGCTCGTCGAGTGTTACGCGAGGGCCGGCTGATGACGACAGTCACCATCACGCTCGACGACAAGACCGCGCAGGCCGTGCTCAAGCGCGCTGGTGGCGTTCCAGGCGAGAAGGCGATGCGCGCCGCGTCGTTGGAAATGAAGCAGGGCGCCTACAACGCCTTCCGCTTTGCCTCGTCGCCAGATGGCACGCCGTGGCCTGCACTCAAAGCCGCCACGCTCAATGCGCGCGCGCGCCGTGGCAATCACAGCATCCAGCCGCTGATCGACACCGGCGCGATGTACGGCGGCATCGAGGCCGCGAATACGGCGACGGACGCCAGCGTCACGATCGGCGACGGCCTGCCCGATGCGCGCGCCTGGTACAACCAGTTCGGCACGCTCGCCGCCGGCGGCCGCGTGCCCGCGCGCGCCATGTTGCCGATGACGCAGAGCGCCGCGAATCCGACGCAAGCATGGCTCGAAACCGTGCTCAAGCCGATCCGCGATTCGATCACCGAGACGACTGAGGCATGAACGCGCGCCTGTCCATCGCCGCCATCGCCGCGCACCTGAGCGCCGCGCTCGATCCCGCGCTCGGCCTCACGCGCGTCGGCACCGGCTACGACCGCGACTACATCACGAACTTCTCGAAAGCGTGGCCGGCCGTGTGGGTTGCCGCGCAGCGCCTGACGCGCCTGGATGACGGCCGAGGCTTCTCTGGCGTGTTCCGCCAGCACTGCAAGGTGGAGATCGCCGTGCGGCTCGTCGTGCAGCGCTACGCCGACGGCAGCGTCGACGGCGAAGCACGCCTGAACGCGCTGCATAACGCTGTCGCTGACGCACTCAAAGACTGGACGCCCCCCGGCGCCGACGAACCGCTCGTCTGGGAGTCCGCCGCCGACGGCGACGCGACCGAATCGCTGATGTCCGCCGACCTGATCTTCTCGACAGCATGCACCTACGCGAGGGCCGCGACATGACCGAACTGCACCCATTCCCGCTTTCCGGCGGCGCGTACCGCGTTGTCGATGGCGCGCTCGTCCCCGATGACGGTCGCGTCGATCCGGCGCCCGCTGCCGAACCCGAACCCGACACCGGCGACGCCGCGGCGGCGACCGCCGAGCCGATCGTTCCCCGCCGCCGCAAGCACTCCGAGGACTGAACCATGGCCCAGCCTGCATTGGAATCCTTCAAGAAGCGCACCCTGCTGCTCAAGGCCGAAGCGACCGAAGGCACCGACTCCAACCCTGTCGGCGCTACGGACGGATTCCGCCTGTTCGATGGCAGTAGCTCGACCGAGTTCGACAAGGTCGAACGCCCGCTCGACAAGCCCTTTTTCGGCGGCGATCCGTTCGCCATCACCAACAAGCGCGCCAAGATCGAGGGCGACTTCGAGCTCTATCCGCCGGCGACGCCGGGTGCGGCGAGCACGTCCGACGCCGACTGCGCACGGATCTTGCTCCCCGCCGGAATGGCTGTCGTCAAGAACGCGGGCAACAAGACGACGCGCTACAACCCGATCAGCTCCGGCATTCCGTCAGCGACCGCGTACTGGTATCACGTCCGCCGTCTCATGAAGGTGCTCGGCGCGCGCGCGAACATTTCCGGCCTGTCGATCGCGATCGGCGATCGGTTCAATGGCAAGGGCAGCATCCAGGGCGACTACGTCGACTGGTCGACCTCGGTCATTCCGACCGTCACGTTGCCGACGAAGGTTCCGGTTGTGGCGAGCGCGCGCAACATGCGCACGACGCTGTCGACGCTGGACCGCGGCGCGACCGCGAGCACGGATGGCACGCCACTCGCCGATCTGCTCGTCTGGGCCAAGTCCCTCTCGATCGACTTCGGCAGCGACCTCAAGCACAAGGAATACTCGAGCAAGAGCGTCAACGGCATCGATGATCGCAAGCCGACGTTCAACCTCAAGCTGGCGACCACCGACATCACCGGCGACTTCGACCCGCTCTACGTGCGCGACAACGGAATCATCCTCGTCGCGAACGTCAAGCTGTACGAGATCAGCGGCACGCCGGACGCGGTTCTCACGGGTCTGTATTCCTGCCTCAACGTCCGTTGCCAGATCGAGAACGTCAACCCGACGGAAATCGACGGCGACGACGGGTGGGAGATCACCGGCTCGTGCATTCCGTCGTCTGCCGGCGGCGACGAGTTCTACATCGAGTTCGGCGACGACACCCCGTAACGCACCCCGCGCGGTCGGCGCCCCGTCGGCCGCGCGCATCTTTCCTTTCGCAACCGCAGGAGTTCAACGAATGGCCGTTTCCACCATCAAGATCACCGAAGTCAAAACGCATCCGCTCCGCATCGACATCCAGACGAGCGCCGCCAGCGGTTACTTCACGGGGCACGCAAAGGTGCTCAAGAAGACCGAGTTCGAAGAATTGCGCAAGGCGGTCATCGATGGCGAGTACGAGGATCGCGAGGAAGAACTGCTGCGCTACATGTACGAAAAATTCGATGGCTTCGGCGATGGTGACGGTTTCACCGAAATCCTCTCCGGTACGGCCAGCGCATACTTGTATCCGGCTGCCACTTCCGCTTTCTTTGAGCAGTTCGGCGAGGCCCGCCGGGGAAACTCCGGCAAGCGGCGCTCGCGCTGACGGGCCTGGGCGACGGATCGCCCTGCGAGGATGACGAGCTCGATGACGACGGTGTTGTCGAGCAGTCCTTGGACGATGAAAGCGACGATGGCCGCACGCTGGTCGTCGAGGTCGAGGTATGGGCCTGCAATCTCCCCGCGCTGGGCGTGTTTCAGCTATGCCCTGTCGACGGCATCGGCGCGGGAATGGGCGGCATTGCATGGACGGGCATCGCGCCTACCGAGATTCGCGCGGCCTGCGCGCTCAAGCGCATCGCGCCCAGCGAGTGGCCGGACATCGCCGATGACGTGCACTACATGGGCGGCGCGGTTGCCGAAGAGCGCAACCGGCGCGCCGCGGCAGAGGCCAAGCGGAAGAGGTAGAGCACGCCCGCCTCGTCGCTTGGCATCCTGCCGGCGTCCGGGACTCCTTGCCCCTCGCATGTCGCTGACTCGGCGGGCGCGGGGATAGCTTGCCGCAGGCGGCGTGGCAGCGATGCTGGCATTTGCTGCGTCATGCGGTAGGGGAATCAGGGCGGGGCGCGTGCGAAATCTCTTACGCGCACGCCGGGGTGTGACTGACCCATCTACATAGTCACACCCCGGCGCCGCCACGATCGCCGCATGGTCGAATCAGCATCCAACGGTGGCAGCGATCAGCAGGCGAAGGCGCCCAACATCGCCTACCTCGACGCGCTGTTTCTCGGCTTCGGCCATCCGGGCACCGCGCCGATGCTCCAGATCGACGCGCCCATCGACTGGAAGCGCCGCGAGCTGACGCTGCCGGAACGCTTCTGCGTGCCGCTCGCCGGTCCGGATGGCGAGCCGATCGGCGAGATCGAGTTTCGCTTCCTCACGACAGCAGGGCGTGCAGGGCGTTTTGCAGCCATTGCAATCCACCCGGCACATGCGGAAGCCCCGCCTTCAATCCCTCGGTTGCAAGCACTTTCACCCCTTCCGCGGGGAGGGATTTGATTTGCGCAACCAACTTCGCTTTCACGCTGCTCGGTTCTTTCGAGGCTTCGACCTCGCGCACGAGCAACGCCTGTATCGGCGCGACGTCCAGTCGAACCGTGACGACGCCGAGGATCGCGCCAAGGCCACCGTCGTCGACGAGAAAGTCGATGCCTTTGGCCGTGATGCGCACGTCGCGAAGCTGGCGACCGCCGGTGAAGTGCGCGTCACGGAACGTGACCAATCCATGCTCTTGCAGATAGGTCAGCTCGCGAATGAGTTCCTCCGGCAGCGCCACGTTCGAAAACTCCGCGACCGGGTTGTCCACGATCTCCGGGTAGAAGTCGCGCGCGATCTCAAGGATTCGTCGCTGCGTCTCGCGATCAAAAGGCTGCGTCATGGGGTGTCTGCGATCAATCCGGGCGGCAGCGCGCTACTCGAGCGCCGACTTCGCGTTGTTGCCCGCCTGCTCCGTGTCACTTCGCGCGCTACGCATCGTGGCCTTGAGCATTTGAGCGCGGCCGTCGCTCACGTCCGTCAGCAGCTGATTCACAGCCGAGTAGTCGGCGCTCTTCGCCGCATCGGCGCCGCCCGCGAACGCGGCGGCGAGTACGAGCAAGCAAACAAGCACTGCACTGCGCATTGCGATTTCTCCCTGTTCCCCGCGACGGGGGTCTGAGCGATGGCCGAGCAGACCATCACCCTACGCATCGTCGCGGACTCCGGCAAGCTTGTCGGGCAGGTCAACGTCGCCAAGAGCGCGCTGCGCGACCTGGGCGGCGAGGGCGAGAAAACGGCAGTAGCGCTGACCAAGACGGCGGCTGCGGCCAACTCGGTGGAAAAGGCGGCGGCGAAGGTTGGCGCGGCAATCGGCGCGACCGCTGCAGCTGCGGCGGCGGCGATCGGCGTGCTGGTGAAAAACCAGATCGACTACGCGGCCAGCCTGGTCGTCACCTCGCAGCGCATCGGCGCAAGCGTCGAGGACTTGAGCGCATTGGGCGCGGCCGCACGGCGCAACGATTCGGACTTCAAAGCCGTCGTGAGCGGACTGGACGCGGTTGCGGAAGCGGCTGCGCGCGCAGGTTCCGGTGCGGGCGCCGGGGCGCGGCAATCGAGCGCCGCGTTCGTCGCGCTCGGGGTATCGGTGAACGGCGCGAACGGCCAACTGCGCCCGACGCTGGAAATCATGGAAGACGTGGCACGCGGCCTGTCCAAGCTGCCAGACGGCGCGCTCAAGACGCGCCTCGCCACGCAGTTGCTCGGCGAGGCCGGCAAGGATTTGAACGCCACGCTCAAGGAGCTCGCCGCCGACGGCATGCAGGGCCTGATGGATACCGCCGCGCGGACTGGCGAGGTCATCAGCACGCAGGCGGCGGAGCAGGCCAAGAAATTCACAGACGACCTGCAAACGCTCAGCGCGCGAATCGGCACGTTCGGTCAGGGTGTCGCGCAGGATGTTTTGCCAGCGGTGCTCGCGCTGACCGCGGCGCTGCTCGACACCGAGGCGGCGTCCGCCAAGACCGGCGCGCAGGCGAGCACGTTGCGCGGGTTCATGGCGGGCCTCGGCGAAGCCGTGCTTGTCGCCAAGGAAACCTTCTCGGTGCTGTTCACGATGCTCTTCGGCGGCGTCGACATGCTGATCGGCGTCGGCCAGATTGTGAAAGGCCTGATGGAGAATCTGGCGTACGCGGCGGCATCGGTCGCTGCGCTCGCCACCGGGCAGGTATCGCTGGCGCGCGACCTCGCCGGCAAGGCATCCGATGCGTTGGCAACCGGCTGGGAGAAAGGCTCGCAGCGCATCGCGAGCGCGTGGGAGAACATCAAATCAGCGGGCGCGGATGCCGACGCGAAGATCAAGGGCTATCAGGATCGCATCGCCCAGGGTAACCGCGACATCGAGGCCAGCGCCGCGGCGGCTGCCGCCAAGATCGCGCTGATTGCGGCCAATGCCGCCGCCGTCAAGGGCACGCAGTTCGAGAACGTCGCCTACGGCTCGGCCAGCATAAGCGCCGCCGACGGCGCGGTCGCCGTTGCGCAAGCCAACGAAGCCGCCGCAGCGCAGAAGCGCTACGCCGACGCGCTTGCGAAAACGGCGGGCGCGCACCGCACCGCGGCCGATGCCGCCGACACGAGCGCTATCGCCGAAAAGCGGCTCGACGACCAACTCGATTCGCTGCGCGGCGGCCTGAGCGAAACCGCGAAGGCGCAGGCCGATTACGACAAGGGCTTGCGCCAGCTAGCGGCGAACATCGCAGCCGCGGCGCTGGCCGGCGTCGATGCGGACAAGATCGCGCGCGCGCAGGCGGAAGGTGAGACGCTGCTCAAGCAACGGCTTGCGGAGACGAATGCGGAAATCGCAAAGCGTGGCGACGTACTCGGCAACTACCTCACGGAACTTGCCGACCAGAGCGCGATGCTGAAGATGACCGACCGCGAAAAGGCGATGGCCGAGGCGGTGAAAAAGGTCACTGACGAGTGGAACAAGAACGTGCTCGCCGGCGTGAAGAACAAGCAGACGCTGGACGTAGTGACGGCCGGCGCACGCGCAGCGGCCGGCGCGCAGTTCGACTTGCAAAAGCAGTCGGCCGACGTCGCCGACGTGCTCTCGCAGTTCGGCGAAGTCGATCCCTTCACAAAGATGACCGACCAGCTGGCGCTCCTGTATGAGCGGCTCGCGGAGCTAAAGGATCACATTCCCGACGCGTTCAACGCCAAGGAAATTGAGAAGGTGCAGCGCGCGATCGACGGCGTCAGCAAGTCGATGGAGCAGCAGAATATTGGCCTGTTGCAGCAGGGCGTAAGCAGCCTTCAGCGCTTTGCGAAAGAGGGCACCGCTGCGTACACCGCGCTCGGCATCGCGCAAGACGTGCTGGCCTACAAGTCAGCGGTCGCCGCGATCGCGAACCAAGGCGGAGGCGATGTGTACACCGCGTTTGCCCGCATCGCCGCGATGATTGCGTTGATGGCGTCGATCGGCATTCGCGTCGGCGGCGGCGGTAGCTCTCCCTCTGCGCAGTCCGCCGAAGTGCGCCAAGCACAGCAAGGCACCGGCACCGTGCTCGGCGATGCCGATGCGAAAAGCGAATCCATCGCCAAGGCCGTGGAGATCACGGCCAACGCCACCGAGCAGCTTGTCGGCATCAATCGCGGCATGTTGAATGCCCTGCACAACCTCGAAAACGCGCTCGGTGCGGCCGGAAATCAGATTGCTCGCGGCGCGGCGAATGCCGATTTCGGAGCCAGCCCCGGCGTTGGGCTTGCTCCGGGCCTGATCATCAAGATTGCGTACGGCCTCGACGGTGGAAAGGGCGACTGGGCCAACCTGTTCCACGAAGACCCGGAGCTGATCGACCAGGGCGTGAAGCTGCTGGGCGGCTCACTCAGCGACATGCTCGACGGCATCGTCGCGGTCGCGTACCAGGAATTCAAGACGGGGCACGGACTGCTCGGCAGCCTGTTCGAAGATGACGACTACGACGAGCTGACCGCCAGTATCGGCGACAAGCTCAATCACCAGTTCCAGCTCATCCTCGGCGGGCTCGCGGACACCGTTGAGCAGGCCGCCGTCGCGCTGGGACTCCCGCTTGAGGACGTGCAACGCAAGATCGCTGCATTTCAGATTGCAGCGCAAACGATCAGCCTCAAGGACCTCTCCGCGGAGGATCAGCAGAAAGAACTGGAAGCCGTTTTCAGCAGCATATTCGACGGCCTCGCCGGCGCCGTCGTTCCGTTCATCGAGAAATATCAACAGGTCGGCGAAGGCCTCGGCGAAACGCTCGTACGCGTGGCCACGGAAGTGCAAGTCTCGCAGGAGGCATTCAAGCAGCTCGGCATCGTCGTCGACGAGACGGACCCGGAGAAATTCGCCGACATCGCGGACGGACTCGTGCAGGCCGCGGGCGGGCTGGATGCCTTTATCGAAAGCATGCAGTCGTTCGTCGAAAAGTTCGCACCCGACGCGCACAAGTTCAGCGTGGCCAACGACGCGCTCACGTCCGCGCTCTCACAAGTCGGCCTCACGCTGCCGCCGACGCGCGACGGCATGTGGGCGCTGATGCAGTCGCTCGACGCGACGACGGAATCCGGACGCGAGCAGATCGCGACGCTCTTGCGACTGACCGACGTCGCCGACCAGTACTACAGCGCGCAGGACCAGCAGGCAAAAAAGCTCGCGGACGCGAGCGCGTATCTCGAAAGCCTGAACCTCACGCACGGCCTTTCGGAATACGGCAAGCAGCTGCAGTCGATCCACGACTCGGAAACCAAGGCGATCGACGCGGCCAACCTGCTCGCGCAGGCACAGGGCCGCGAGGGCGCGAGCGCGATCCAGAACCTCGCGATCAAGCGCTGGGTCATCGCGCAGGAAGCGGCCGCGTTGCGGCAGCTGCAGGCGACCGTGCGCGACCTGGTCGCCAAGCTCTACGGCGGCGTGCCCGGTTCGCTCGATGCGATCAACGCGCGCATCGCCGAGATCGAGCAAAGCACGGGCAGCTGGTCCCAGGGCATCGACGCCGCACAGCAGGCGAGCAACCAGCTCTTCGAGACGTGGCTCAACGGCGTCAAGTCCGTGCAGGACTATCTCGACAGCATGCTGCTCGGCGACTTGTCCGCGCTCACGCCCGAGGAGCAGCTCGCGGAAGCACAGCGGCAGCTGATCGCCATGCAACAGGCGGCGGCCGGCGGCGACGCGGACGCGCTCAATCAGCTGCCGCAGCTCGCGGATGCATTCTTGCGCCTGCTTCGCGGCAGCGAGGCAAGCGGCGCGGACTTCGACGCCGGCTTCGATTGGGTGCGCCAATTGTTGCAGTCGGTCGTCGACCTGCCGAACCCCGGCACGCCGGCCGCGAACGACGTCAGCGGCCCGACGACAGTCGTCGCCTCGCCGGAATTGCAGGCGCTGTACGAAGCGCGCGACGCGGCGCTGCGCGAGCAGGAAGTCCAGTACCGCGCCGACCTCGCGCAGCAGCTCGCCACGAGCCTGGGCGATCTGGCCAACCGCCTGCAGGTCCCGATCTTCGACCTGATCCAGGCACAGGGCGTATCACTGCAGGAGCTGGCCACCGACCTCGGCGTCAACCTGTCGGACATCACCGCGCAGTCCGTGCAGGTGCTCGGCGATCTGTCGCTCGCGCTCGGCACGCCGCTCGGCGAACTCGTGCAGCAGCTCGGGCTGTCGATGCCCGACCTCAAGCAGGGCCTCGTCGATCTCACCAGCCAGCTCGGCATCGATCTGTCCGCGCTCACGGGCAGCACGGCGAGCCAGCTCGCGGCGCTCGCGGGCTCGCTCGGCGGCAACTTGCAAAGCCTCACCGAGGCGCTCGGCGTCGACCTCGGCAAGCTGACGGACGTCAACAGCCCGATCTTCGTCGCGCTGAAAGACAACATCGACGCGCTGAGCCCGGACATCCGCGACGAACTCGATCCGCTGCTCGCCGCCGTTGCCGACGCGAGCGGCGACGAGGCGAAGAACCTCGCCGTGAAGGCGCTGCGCGACCACGTCGACGCGCTCGCGCCGGACATCAAGACCGCGCTCGGCCCGTACTTCGACGACATCCTGCCGACGCGCGCGCTCGACCAGCTCGACTACTTGAGCGACCTGCACGACACGGCGCAGGACCAGCTCAGCGTGCTCGGCAAGATCAACAACAACCTTGCCGAGGCGAACCGCAGCGCAGGGCTGCCGAGCTACGCGATCGGCACCGGCTACGTGCCGTTCGACCAGACGGCGAACATCCACGCCGGCGAAGCGGTCGTGCCGGCCGCGGTCAACACGTGGTTCCGCACCGCGAACTGGCAGCTGCCCAAGGGCACCAGCGCGAACGACGACAGCCGCATCGTCGCCGAGCTGAAGCGCGTGATCGACCGCCTCGATCGCCTCGATCGCAACAACGCCAACGGCCACGAGCGCACGCAGATCGCAACGCGCAACGAAGGCGAGCGCGCGCAGCGCCAGCGCGACGACATCGCGCGGCGGCAGCAGGAAAACAGCCGGAGGACCGCGTGACGGAGCGCCAGCGCATCCTGCTCGCCGAGTTCGAGCCGGCCGTTCCCGGCGATCCGGTCTACGCGACCTGGTCGCCGAGCGACAAGCACGCGGACATCGCGCTCAGCGGCGGCAACCTCACCGCGACGAAATCGACGCAGCACGCCACGAACTGGGCGTGCGTGCGAGCTACCAACAAGATGCTCGTCGGGCAGCGTTATTGGGAAACTCAAGTCAACTTCACGGGCGCCGGCGATTTCTCTGTCGGACTCGCGAGGGCCTCGAAGCCACTGGACATCGACCCAGGGGGCAACCTCATAGGCGGAGCAGCCATTGCGGTCAGAAAGGACGGCGCTGTAAAGGTCGGCGGCGGCAGTGGACTCGGATTCTTGGGCGCCATCCCCTCCGGAACGGTCATTCGGCATTGGCTGGACCTTGATGTGATGGTCTATCGCTTGGCCGCGGCAGGAGGCAGCTGGCTCGATTTCGATGTGGCGCCGCTGTTCGGTGATCTCGCCAATGCAGCGCCGTATCCGATTGTTGGATTCCTTCGTCCCATCGGCGCTACGTGTTCGGCCGCGGCGGACTACGGCGCAACACCTTTCGCCTATCCGGTGCCCGCCGGCGCGCGCGCGGGCGTCTACACGCTGCCCGCTCCAACGCGCCGCACGATCTATCTCAGCAACACCGGCTTCAAGACAGACGCAAAAGTCGCGCCGGCGTCGACGTACTACGACGCGCGGCTCGCAGGCGACAGCGACGTCGAGTTCACGCGCGAGATCAGCCTCTCGGCGTGGGATGGCTCCGCGACCGCGCGCGGCGGCGAAGTGTCGGTCATCAATCGCGACGGCGGCATCGACGAGTGGCTTGCATGGGAATGGCGCGACGCGCCGTTTCGGCTGTACAGCGGCTACGAGGGCGACGCGCGCGACGCTTTCACGCTGTGGTCGTCGGGCGTGTGTGACCGCATCGAAGGCATCGACAACCGCCGCATGCGCATCGTGCTTGCGAGCCCGCTCTCGCGGCTGGACGTGCCGGTGCAGAACACGCTCTGGCCGGACGACGCCGACAACGCGGCGCTGCGCGGCAAGCCGCTGCCGCTCGTGATCGGCCGGCCGCGCTGGTGCGAGCCGCAGCGCATCAACACGGCACCCGCGGTGCGCGACTACCGCGTGCACGACGGCATCCACGTGCCCAACTACGGCGAGGCCATCGACTCGATTTCCCAGGCGTACGACGGCGGCGATCTCTTCGCCGGTCCCGACGATCCGTACACCGCCAACAGCACCGTTACGGCCGCAAACGGCGGAAATTTCGGCAGCTGGTCCGGCACGCCGCCGCGCCCGAGCGGCTGGTCCGAGACCACGGCGTTCGGCGCCACCAACGATCGGTTCACCGATTCCGGGCTTGGGCAGATGCGCTGCCAATCCGGCGGCGCGCTGCCGGTGTGGATGAAGCACTCGGTGACCGTGCCGGTAGGCCGGCACGTGATCACGTTCAACGTCGGCACGCTGACGACAGCCGGCACGCTGTATTTCAGCGTCGGCGCCAAGGCGGTGGCGTGCTCGATCACGTCGACGGGCGCGAAGACCGTGACGATCGACGTGCCCGAGTCCGGCCATCGCCTCACCGTCGGCATGGGGCCGATCCTCGGATTGCCTGGCACGCAACTCGATTGCACGATCAACACGCTGCGCATGTCCTCGCAGCAGATCATCGACTGGACCGATTACAACGACAGCGGCAACCTCGTCGGCCTTACGCTGGCGAACCAGCCAGAAAGCAAGGTCACCTGTCATCCCGTAGGCCCGAAGTTCGCGGCGCCCGGCGGCCTCGTCGTCGAGCGCGCGAGCGCACTGCTGCAGTACCTGCGGGCGCGGGCGCAAGTCGATCGCGCGATCGGATTCTCGTGGGATGCGACAAGCTCGCCGGCCGCGCTGGAAGCTGCAGCCGCGGCGCGGCTGGCGACGTATCTCACCGCGCCGGTCACCTACGCAGCGCTGCTGCGCCAGTTTATGGATGCGCTGCTGGCGGGCGCGTGGGTCACGCGCAGCGGCGCGCTCGCGGTGCAGCGCTGGGCCGAGCCCGATCCCGGCGCCGTCGTGCTCACGCTCAACGACACGAACGTCGCCGGCGACGTCGTCATCACGCTCGACCAAGCGAAGAACCTGCGCCGACGCGTCGCCGGCCGCTACAACCACGCGGTGCACGCGGACGGCGACATTGCGACGAGCGTGAGCCCGGACTTGCGCGCGGAACTCACGAGCAAGTGGGGCTCCATCGCCAATGGCGCGAACGCCGCGGAAGCCGGTTACGAGCTGCCGCTCTCCGCGGCGTATCAAGCGGCCGAGGATCGCGACGCGCTGGAGACGCTCCTGCAGGAAGACGCGGACATCCAACAGCTCGCGAATTCGCTGTGCACGCTGTGGCGCTCCACGCGGTACTTCTACGATCTCAGCGCGGTGCTCGATGCCGACGCGGCCGACGCGCTCGAGCCGGGCCAGACCGTGCGCTTGGTGTGGTCGCGAATCGCGGGCCTGGCCGGCGGCATTCCGCTGCGCGTGGTGCGCGCGCGCACGCGCTTCTTTTCGCGCCGCGTGGATCTCCGACTCTGGGGCAGCGCCCCGCCGAAAATGGCCTGACCATGTCCGCTCTCGCCTGCTATCGCAATCTCGTCGACCTGCCCGCGTGCACGCTCTCGGCAACGGTCGGCACCGTCGTCGCGGGCTACCCGCTGGACAACCTCAAGACCCGCCAACTGGCGCGCAGCACCCGCATCGGCACGATCGGGACGCCCAAGATCACGGTTGATCTGGGCTCGCAGCAGCAGCTCGACATCGTGGCGCTCGTCGGCATCAATGCGACGGCGCGCACCAGCGGCGACGTGACGATCGAATGGAGCAACAACGGCACGTCCTGGTCGACGGCAACCGCGGTATGTCCGACCGACGCCGGCGCGCCAGACCTGCCTCGAAACATCATCGTGCGCGTGCGGGCCGCGGGCGTGCCGACGAAGATGACCACGCGCTACCTGCGCATCACGCCGAACTGGGGCACGGCAGAC
>Ga0222420_100313_pt1 | contig 35152 bp, 36 predicted proteins | sample 3A2ome_FD_182470 | JGI IMG/M metagenome (GOLD analysis project Ga0222420, IMG submission 182470) | Enriched microbial communities from leaf-cutter ant dump, University of Wisconsin, Madison, United States - 3A200A (version 2) | ecosystem: Environmental > Terrestrial > Nest > Insects nest > Nest...
CTAAGTATCATGTAAATCTCATAGGCTTTAACGTACGCTCAGTTAAAAACCAAGGGCTAAGACATTAAGGCCATACTAAGAAAATCAATTGTAGTGCTTTGGTTCTCAGTAAATTAGAAACGTAGCAGCAGTTTTCGACTTACTGCTGCTATAATTGTGGAGTTAAATATGCAAATAATATATATACTTTCTATTAAAAAATTACAGTAGGGCTTTAGGAACAGAGGTTAAAATTTTACCTTTGTATCTGAAATTAAGTGTATTATACCGCTACAGCATGATATCCAATAGTATCTTATATTTTTATCAATAGTAGAAATAACAGCTTTTTCAGGCAGTTTACCGGAATCATTAGTAGTAAATTGGTATAGTTCACCGCTGGAAGCTATAACATTTACCGTATAATTATTTCCATCTTTGACAACAAAAGGATCTAAGAAAATTACTGTTCTAGGCTTCTTAGACATACGTTCTTTCGGAGAGATAAGGTCTGCAGTCCAGCTTACTTTACCATCTGTTGTCGATAACAAGGCAATCTGGCGGGCATTATTTGTTACTATTAGGTTATTGTCATGTAAAGTCATAGATTGTATATCATCAGCAGTTTTTATCCAAACTTCTTTGCCTTCTTTTAAATCAAGTTTTATTATTTTCCTGTTACTGGTAGCAAAATAAGCAAAATTACCGTTTATAATAGGTTTCGTTATTATGACTGAGGGCTCAAAATTTGGTAATCCTAACTCTTCGGAGGAAGATAGGTTGTAACGCCATAATTCAGAACCATTATTAGCATTTAGATATACTACTTCACCGGAACTATAACTGACCAAAGCATAACCATTATACAGAACAGGGTAAATGTGATTTCTCGAAGAAATAATTTCTATTCCTCCTTCATGCATCCACATTAATTTAGAGCTTTTTATATTGTAAGCAAGAACCTGATTGCTAATTGTTTGCACCAGTAATAACTTTTCGTCTACCATAATCGGCTTGGTCCTAATTATATCAGGAAATTCTTTCCGGATGAGCTCATTACCGCTTTCTACATCTAGAACAACCAAATTACGTGATCCATAAGTTACGTATAATTTATTGTCGCTAAACAATATGCCTCCGGCATAAAAATATCTATCTACTTTGTTACCAGCTATATTTTTACTCCATAATAATTTTTTTTCTTTTAAAGAGAAGGCGTTAACATAACCTTGTTTATCGATACTATAAATTATACCTTTAGCAACAGCCGGTTCTCCTATAATTGCTTTTTTGGAAATTGTATAAGAATGAGGTTTTTTCTCCTTGAAAGGGTCACTTTTACCTGTAGAAAATAAAGGCGGTTTTGCCATTTCTACTTCAAGTTTTGGAGTTAAATCGACAAGATTTTTTACTTTTGTACTACCTATGTTATCACAACTTGTTAAATAAAAAAGAGTTAGCAAAAGTGCAAAAATTTTATTCATAATATATACCTAATATAGATTCATTAATTTTATTCCTTAATAGAAATTCCAGCAATAATAGCTTTTGCTTGTTCTTTTATGATGGCTGAAGCCCGGGGAAGCTTCAAAGTTTCAAGGGCGTACTGCTTGGCTAAATCCAATTGGTTATTTTTTAAATAAAATAACGATTTTAATAGAGTAGCTGTTGCATAGAAAACCTGGGAATCATTAGTAAAATATTGTAAATATTCCCTTACTTTATTTTCCAGTTCGTTATTTAAATTGTCAATATCGAGCACTAAGCTAATATATAAAATTCTGGCATAAGATTTTGTTATTTCAGAATAATCCTTATTGTTGATTATCTTGCTAAGAAGCTGCATAGAATCTGATATATTGGTTAGCTTTATTTGTTCGCTAACTAGCTTTATTGATGCAAGCTCAGATAATTTACTTTTATTGTTAGTTTCGATTTCTTTAAGTAAGTCATTGAATAATTTGGTATTTTTGGATTCATCAGAAATTAATTGAACAAAAGAATCTCCTATTTCCTGATTATGTGTAGTTTTTGCTTGTAAAAACCAGCTATACCCTGCTATTCCAAGAGCGACAATAATTGTTAATGTTATGATAGCCGGAAAAAGTTTTCTAAATAGTTTAAGCCTTTTGGCTTCTTTTTCATCATTTAATATTTCTTCTAGAATATCAGACATTGTTAGCTAACCGTTATTATTTTTTACAATTAAAATTAGTTCTTGCTTCAGCAGCTCTTTTTAAAGAATCTGCAGCTCTTTTAGGGAATTCTGTTTCTAGCTTATCAAGAATAGCACAGGCCTCTTTTAACTTTTTTAGCTTACCTAGAGAAAGTGATAGTTTTAGCAAAGAATCACTAGCTTTAGAGCCTTTTGTGTATTCTTTATAGCTCTTAAGATAATGAATAGCTGCTTGATTGAAGTTGCCTTGTCGGTAAAAGCTTTCAGCGTACCAAAAAACTGCATTTTCCCGTAGTTTATGATTTTTGTATGTTTGAATAAAATTGGCAAATTTCTCTTCTGCTTCGCTAAAATTACCATCTTTTAAAGACGCAAGAGCAAGGTCATATTCAACCTGAACTTCATTGGCCTTATTTTCTTTAGAAGGAATTTTTTTATCTTCAGTAGAAACTGAATTTACCTCTTGAGAGTGAGTTATTTGCTTGTCTAAGTTAGGTTTAGGCTCTGAATTTAGTTGTTTTGCTTTCATCGTAGCAACAGTTTGTTCCAGATGGTCAAGGCGGCTTTGTAATGATTTTATTTGTGCCGACTGTTTCTTAATAATAGCAACGTACCTTTCTTCACTGGCAGAAGCACAGTTAACAGCAAATATCAATGCCGTTATTATTAATGTTAGCAAGTTTTTTAATATCATTATTAGGCCAATATATAATTATTTTTAAATATTAATATTAACATTAAAACATAATAACTAAAATTCTTTTTTAGTCCAGTTTTATTCTGTGAGTTATATTGCTTAACATATAAATTAAATGTATCAGGTATGAATGTATTAAGAATTTTCATATAACTTTTAGTAGGTTTAACGTAAGAAGGCTATTGTATTTTATGAAAAAACATAATAGACTCCTATGCGAAAATAAATATTATATATCTAGATAATGCCTGAAGTTTTTTTTAATGGACCGGCCGGACGTATAGAAGGAAGATATACAGAATCAACTGATCCCAGAGCACCGGTAGCACTTGTACTTCATCCGCACCCGTTATATGGGGGTACTATGAATAACAAAGTTGTCTACAGTATGTACAAGACCCTTGCGGATAACAATTTTACTGTCCTTAGAATTAATTTTCGTGGTGTAGGAAGGTCGGTCGGTAAGTTTGACGAGGGTATCGGCGAGATGACTGATGCAGCAACTGCACTAGATTGGCTTCAATTAAATAATCCTATGGCAAGCGGTAGCCTTATTGCTGGATTTTCTTTTGGGGCGTGGATTGCTATGCAATTAATTATGAGAAGACCTGAAATTACTCATTTTTTAGCAGTCTCTCCCCCGGTTAACAAATATGATTTTTCATTTCTTTCCCCGTGCCCAGTACCAGGATTGATAATGCAAGGAGATTTAGATAGTGTAGTATCCGAAGAATTAGTACATGAATTAGCACAGAAATTATCAAAGCAAAAATATATAAAGATAGATTATCGTATGATAGCGGGTGCAGATCATTTTTTTAGAGAGAAAATTGATAGGCTTAATGAAGAAATCGATGATTATTTAAAAGCGACTTTTAACCATCAGCTGAGTTCAGCTCAAAATAATTCTGTAAAAACGAAGGCAACTTCTAAATCAACTGCTAAAAAGCTCTTTTTAGAGTGATTAACTAGATTATCGCTTAACACTAATACTAAAATTACCTGGGTTTAAGATACCGTTTCCTGAGGTTAATTTTAAAATATAAAAAATTATAAAAGGCTAAATTGTAATCATTACAGGCTAGAGTAGGCTAAAAATTTTTAGCAAATTGTTTTTATCGTTTTCTGAAAAATATATAACCCTTGTTAAAATGTTATGACTTACAAAATTACTATAGGTACCTTAACTTCAGAACTTAAAGATTCGATTTATAAGGATTTTGCTGACCATGCAATTGCCACCATAGGTTTTAATGGTTTAAGCGATGAACCTATTGCATTTGAAATAAATGATAATGGGATAAATATCGGAGTATGTGTTTGTCAGTTATTTTGGGATAATCTCCACATAAAATATCTTATAACCAGAAAGGGATACAAGGGGCAAGGTATAGGGGTCTTGATCGAACACGCTTTGCGCTATGGCAAAGAACAGGGATGCAGTTTTGCATTTGTAGAAACTATGAATTTTCAAGCACCAGAATTTTACCAAAAACTTGGTTTTCAAATTGAATTAAAGCGAGATGGTTATGCTGGGGGTAGCTCTCTTTATTATTTAAGGAAGGATCTGTCATAGCTGAACACTATTATCCTCGGCTTACCCCATTTACATTTACAATACAGTTCGTAATGTGTTACTATAAAGTTATATAACTAAATAATTTTCAATTGTGGACTATTCGGAAGTTTGCCCTCATACTATTAGATTGATAGAAAAACTTAAATCTTTAGATAGCCAAAATATACTGGATTTCAAGGTAATTAATAAGGCTATTTACTTTGCTAGAAAATATCATGCTGGTCAGTTAAGAAAAAGTGGTGAACCTTTTTACTTTCATCCTCTAGAAGTAGCTTATATTATTTCTGAGTATAATTTAAAAACAGAAGTAATAGTTGCTAGTATTTTACATGATGTATTAGAAGATACTGAAGCAACGGCCGTTATGCTCATGGAAACCTTTGGGGTTAGAATTACCGAAATGGTTGATAGATTAACCCGTGATCGGCCTGATGGAAGTAAACTTAGTGTAGAGCAAATATTACGAAATGCTTGGGTGCAAGATGATAAGGAAGTGGTTCTAATAAAAGTAGTGGATAGAATCCATAATATAAGTACGGTAAATTATTTATCTCCGGAACAACAGAAAAAACAAGTAGAGGAGACCATAAAAAACTTTTTAATTTTTGCAGAAGAATTATGTTTACATGAAATAAGTGACTTTCTTTATAAACACTGTTTGGAGTTAAACATTGAGTTAGGGGTCATCTCTTTAAGTGATATAAAAGAAAGAAAAACTGTTTTTCATGAAGAATCTATTTTACCCTTTCCAATTCCTCGAAATGTCTAACAGCAAAGTAATATACAACCCCTACAGGGATTAAAATTAAAAATATTCCATAATATCCGAAATACTTGGTTGAATATACCAGGCCAAATGAAGTAATAGCATAAGTCATTAATTTAGCAAATGAGCTCAATAAGCTAGTATAAGTGAACCTTTTTATTATAGGGAAATGCTTGTAGAATATGGGACTTGCTGGTACGTCATCAAATACAAAAAGAGAAGCCAAACATTGAAATATAAAAACAGTCATTTCACTAGGATAGGTGTACATAACTGCAGGGAAAAATATGATACAGGTAAAAAATAAAAGAAGTTTGGCTTTAAGTATTGTTAGTGGATATATTTTGCTACTTATATAAGCTAAAAATAGTAGACCGCCCATATCTACTATTGATACCCAAAAATTATGGGAGATAATTTCTCCCGCTGATAGACCGAAGTCATGTTTGAGAACATCAGAGCAATAAATGTAAATAAAATAAAAACAAGGAGGACGGGCACAGCATATTATGAAATAGGCTAAAGAGGTTAAAAAAGTTTTTTCGTTATCAAATGTATCTTTTAAATAATTTTTATCCCAATCTACTTTATTGTCAGCAAATTTCATTTTTAACATTTTCTTTTTGTTAGCAAAATCCGATGCTTCTCTTAAGCTCGTCCTAGCTACTCCTCCGACTAAACCTATTATCGCACCTAAAAAAAAGGCTACTCTCCAGTACTGGCTTTCTGTTCCAAAAATATTGACATTAGTAAAAATAGAGCTAACCCCAAGCGCAAAACTTGTACCAACTGCAGAGAAAACGGTAATTATTGCCACTAACGGATATTGCAGAGGAGGTTTTACACTTTCTGTTATATAAATTTCTGCGCCTCTAGATTCAGCACTGGCAGCCATTCCTTGTACCATACGGCATATTGTAATAATCCAGGAAGCAGTAATTCCTATCTGGGTATATGTCGGTAAAACTGCAATAGTTGTACAGGTTATTGCCATAATAATAGTTGTAATAACTATAACGGATTTTCTTCCTATGAAATCACCAATAAATCCAAAGACTAAAGCACCAAATGGTCTTAAAACGTAAGAGGAGCAAAAAGCAAAAGCAGAGAGTAAAGATGCTGTAAAAGGGTCGGTTTTAGGGAAAAATAATTCATTCAGCAGAACTGCCATATGGATATAAAGCATTAAGTCAAAATACTCCAAAAAAGTACCTACTGACAATAATCCTACGGCTTTTTTTTGTGAATTGTTAAGTTTTGTTTGTGTTGATTCTTGCATAAATTAATAGATTTTCTAATATTTCTAATTATTTATTCATTTGACACTTATATTTAAAAATTTTCAACTAAAAATTAATTATCGGTAGAAATAAATTTTTACATTTTTTTTAATATGTTAATTTCTGGTGATGTTTTCAGGTACGTAAAATATTAACTATATTAAAAAGTGTTCTAATTTAAGAAATGGTAGGGTTTTGTATAGTAAAAATTATAACTAAGAAAGTATCTTTGAGTTAAGTCTAAGAAAAAATTAATAAGTAAATAAGCTGATTTGAGGTTATAAATTAAGTAGTAAAGAGGGATAGTTTGCTTTAAAAATGATTTGCTTATATGACTTTCTGGTTAAACGATATTCCGTACATACCACTTTCTTAAGTATTCTGGAAATTACAACTCTTAAAGATTACTTGCAAACGGGGTGAATAGTGCTTTGTCTATAAATGACGCAATTAATAAAAGCTTACAGAATTCAAACTAGCATATAATATATTTATATACTTCCTTTAATAAATAAGGAAATATATAAATATATTATTTTTTCTTAATGTGAGATATTTTTTCCTTAATACGGGCTGCTTTACCGCTTAGTCCCCTTAAGTAAAAAAGTTTAGCACGTCTTACCACACCACGCTTTACCACCTCAATTTTATTAACAACCGGAGAATATGTCATGAATTTTCTTTCTACTCCTTCACCGTGGCTTACTTTACGGACAACAAAAGAGGAAGCAATACCTCTGTTTCGTTTAGCTATTACCACCCCTTCGTAAACTTGAAGTCTTTCAGTAGTTCCGTCTATTACCCTAACACTTACTGCTACGGTATCTCCGGCCCTGAATTCTGGTACTGTTTTGTTTTGAAGTAAATTTGCAATTTGCGTGGTTTCATACTGTGCGATTAAATTTTCCATTTTTTATTCCATAATTTATAGTTACCATGTGGTGCTAAAACCTTAATCATTTATGATTAATATGAGAACATGGGATAGTTACTTTAGTAAATCCGGTCTTAATTTTTTTGTAATTTTAACTGATTGAGTTTGTCTCCATTTTTCAATTTCCCGATGATTACCTGACAATAACACATCTGGTATCTTTCTACCTCGCCAAATTGATGGTTTAGTATAAAGAGGGTGTTCAAGTATTTTTTTGCCATGAATCTTCCTCTCAAATGATTCCTCCTTGAGAGTATCCTGGTTTATAAGTACCCCAGGTAATAATCTAATAACACTATCTAAAATTACATTAGCAGCAACCTCACCGCCCGATAAGATGTAGTCACCTATACTAATCTGCTCAGCATTATACTCTTCAATTATTCTTTCGTCAATCCCTTCAAATCTTCCGCATAAAATAATTATTTCTTTCTGTTTGCTGACTTTGTGAGCAAAATCTTGATCAAATAATTTTCCTCTCGGAGAAGGGTAATAAATAGTAACTCCAGGATTTTTGGATAGTGCTTTATCTAATGCGGGGCCAATAACGTCGGGTCTCATTATGAGACCGTTACCTCCACCGTAAGCCTCCGCATCGACATTTTTATGTTTTGTAAGACCGAAGTCTCGAATATCAATAATATCATATGACCAAATATTGCTTCTCAGTGCTTTGCCGGCTAGTGAATAGTTTAAAGAGCCAGGGAACATTTCGGGAAATAAAGTAATGATGCTAGCATGAAAAATACTCATTTTATTACCTAATTACTTATGGCGATAATATAGCATAAGGTAAGGATATTTAGAAGTTCAATATTTTCTAGAAAAATAACAAAATACTATTGCTTTAAAAGCCTTACTAGGTTATATAGATGTTATTAGGTTTTTATTTATTCGGGGCATAGCGCAGTCTGGTAGCGCATCTGGTTTGGGACCAGAGGGTCGGGAGTTCGAATCTCTCTGCCCCGACCACACAAGTATCATTATATTTATTTGTTTTTTTGATATCTATTACTTTAAGAGTAACCTTAGAATTATAGCTCTTTAATGTGTAAGTAAATTTATAATTTAAGCTCTTTTAATATCGCTTTAGAGAGCTAGGGTTTCTTTAAATTTAAGTCTTTAATAGACTTTTGCTAAATAAAAATTCTTGCTTTATATTGAAGAGTTCCGTTCAGTGATGGACAACACCCAATCTATTACTTCTGATTCATTTCTGATATTACCGTTAAAAATTTTAGAAGGAATTAAAGCTTGTCCTGCATTTTTATTTGGGTATATTCGGATTTCAGTGGGATAAAAAAAGTCAAAATGATCACTAGGTGACCTTACACTCTTAGCATAAGAACTGTTATTTTGAATAACTGTAGGAATTCCTATATGCGTCACTCCGGGAATCTGCAAAATTTGGTTAACGAATGACCAACATGTACTACGACAGAAATGGTCGGTAAAAACGAATATTTTAGCTTTGAAAGGAGAGCTATCTTGATTTGAGTATAAATTAAGGTCTTCATTATAAATTGACCATTTTTTTTCAAAAAAATCATCTCCACGTTCTAAAGCAGCAGCAAATTTCTTTATTTCTGCAGCATTTGCTGTTTTTTTTAAATCAAAAAAGTTTTGTTTACTAACTCTAATTTTTTTTATCCATGTACTATTATATTCATGGTTTTTGCCTAAGTGTTTAATATAATCATCGCCCCATAAATTACGAATAATAGGCCTTGCCCATACGGAGCCTCCTCCTCGATTCCCTCTTAGATCAAATAATATCCAGTCTTCTTTAGCGAGTTCTTTTAACTTTGAAAGCATACCTGTGTAAGAAATTGTTTCTTCCCTACTTAAATAAAAACTAGGAATTGTAATCCATACACCGTTTGATACCATTTCAATTTTAAAATGCTGATTCGGCTCTGGTTGCCTAATATTTTTACTAACGTTTAAAGCTTCCTCGGACAATTCCATGTATTTGAGGGATATTTTCTCCTCGGATTTATCATTAATAAAAGTTGCAGTTAAAGGAATTGGAATGTAACGATTTCCATTAACTATAAAGCTAAAAATACTCGCTACCCGTTGAGAGAATTCCGCATCGTCATTTGCATAAAACGGCATAATATATTTTTCAAAATAATCCTCAATTTTTATATCATTGATATGGGTGACTTTATTACCTATAGAAATTTTATTTAAAGAGGAAATTAAAGGATTTTTATATATGACTATATGGTCATTACCGTACTTGGCTGTTAAAAATCCTGGATATTTTTCAGGAGGAAACTGTATGTAACTCCTTATATTCATATAAGGATTACCAAAACCATTAATATAAAATTTTAGCGCATAATAACAATCATCTTGATCTTTGATTCCATCTATTAGTTCTTTAGTGTGTAAATATCCTTTATCAAACCATTTTCTGAATGCTGCATCATCTGGATCTTTAAAAGGAGAAGAATTTTCTTGTATGTTTTTTCTGAGATATACAAGGTCTTGCAGGCATTGCTGTTGATAGTTTGTTTCTATTTCCTTATTTTTAGATGCAACAGTAAAATTTATATTGTATAAACTTATAAAAAAAATAAGCAGGATTCGGCAAATCTTCATATAACTTAATTTTTGTTAACTTATAATCTAATTTTGGAGAAGTTCCAATTTCTTGTAGCTGTTAAATTAATTAGTCAAGAAGGAATTCCCTAATGTAATAGCTCAGAAGAACTTAAGGGCAGATACAAGGTATTCTGCCCTTGATTGTAGTAAAAGTTTAAGTAGTTGGACACTCAGAATTAGCATCACTACCACTCAAGAAAGCTACGAGTTTAGGAGCACTAAATATTATACCGACCCCGGCTGCAGTAGCAGCTGCAATTCCCCAATTTAATTTACCAAGGAAAAGTCCTACACCAACAGCAAAAATTGCTATTGTCGCAATACCTCTTGCTATACCCCCTGAAAGATTAGAAACTAAACGACATAAAGTGGCTCCGACCACGTCGTTATTACTTGCAAAAGCAGCGTCACATGATACAACAATAATACTAATTGCAAACAAAACCAAAAACAAACGCCATACCAAGTCCCGGTTAAGCTCAATTTGGAAAGCAGAAAGATTCATATATACACCTCGTAAGTTAATGAACTAAAAATATGTATTTGAGTCTATATGTGAGTTTTTTTGCTCGCAAGCTTAAAATTAAGGTTTTAAAAACTATCAAATAAATTAATTTACAAGTTAATAAATAAAGTGGGTTTTTGGCAACAAGTGCTTTAAAGCAGCTTGTAAAAATCACTAAGTAAGAATAAAGACCCTGTAATAATGATGGTAGATTCTTTCTTATGATGTAATTGTGATAACTCCTTTATTGCTGAGTCTAGTGAATGGCTGCATCTGAGGTTAATGTTACATTTTCGAGATTTTTGTACTATTGTATCCTGGTCGTAGCTAGAAGGTTCTGATAAAATTTTTACTGCTCTTCCTTCGGTAATAATGCCATGAAAATGCTGGCAAAATTTTTCTACTGGTCTGTTTCTAGTCATACCTATTATTAAATACACGGGAGTATTGAATGCCTCTTTGATCCAGGATGCTAAAACCTGAGCTCCTGCTTCATTGTGCGCTCCGTCGAGATATATCTGAATGTTTTTATCTGCTAGATGGAAATATCTTGCGGGGTTAATTTTTTCTATTCTACCTGGCCATTTAGCTTGAGTAATGCCGGTAGCAATATCTTTACCCGAAATCATGAATTTCTTATTTATCAACATTATACCCGCAATTACGCTACTGACATTTAAATATTGATGTTTACCAACAAGAAATAATGGTCGAGGAATAACTAATGAATATTTTTTAGAATGGTAAATCAAATCGTTATTCTTTTCTTCTATTATGTAGTCATATTCATATGCGAATGCCGAGCTATTTAATTCCTCACATTTATCGAATAAAATTTTATATACTTCGTCATTTTGTGGGCCGATGACGCAGGGAACTCCAGTTTTTATAATACCAGCTTTTTCGGTTGCTATCTTTGACAAAGAATCACCAAGATGTTCCATGTGATCAAAGGAAATCGGTGTAATAATAGTTAAAATGGGATTTTCAATAACGTTTGTACAATCGAGTCTACCACCAAGCCCTGTTTCTAAAATCAGTATATCTGCTGGTATAGAAGCAAAAGCTAAAAAAGCGGCGATCGTAGTACCTTCAAAAAATCCAGGTTCCAGATTTAATTCTTCCGCTTTAATCCTAACCTGTTCTAATAATTCAAATAAATGATAATCAGAAATATTTTTTCCAGCTAAATTTATTCTCTCATTAAACTCAACTAGATGAGGGGAAGTATAAGAATGAACTTTATACCCAGCTGTTTCAAATATATTTTTTAATATAGCAACGGCAGATCCTTTACCGTTTGTGCCTGCTATGTGTATAGTAGGTGGTAATTTTTTGTGGGGTGACCCTAAGGCCGCCAGCAAAGTTTTTGCAAGGTGTAAATCTCCTCTTTTTTCTTTTTGCCAGATGGCTACAGGAGGCCACTGAGGTAAGCTAACCATCTATTATTTCTGGATTATCTATTTGACAAAATAGTACAAAAACCGCTAAATATATCAAGTCAAATCGTATAAATATATTATGATAAATATTACTTTTCCAGATAGTTCCACAAAACAATTCAAAAAGGGAATAACAGGTGCAGAAATAGCATCTAGTATCTCCAAATCTCTTGCTAAAGAGGCAATAGTAGTTGAGGTTAATGGTTCTCTAGTAGATGTATCTCTTCCTATTGAAAGTGATAGCTCTATTAGAATCTTAACATCTAAAGATCCTGAGGTGCTGGAAATTATTAGACATGATGCTGCTCACATAATTGCTCAAGCGGCAAAAGAGTTATTTCCTGATTTGCAAGTGACAATTGGTCCGGCAATTAAAGATGGTTTTTACTATGATTTTGCCAAATCAACACCTTTTATTACTGAGGATTTGGCCAAAATTGAAGCTAGAATGCAGGAAATAGTAAAAGAAGATCATAAATTTATTCGCCAGGAAATCGATAGGAATGAAGCTATCGAAATGTTTAAAAAAATGGGAGAGTACTATAAGGCAGAGATTGTCGCATCAATTCCGGAAGGAGAAAAGATTACTCTTTACCGCCAGGGTAATTTTATAGATCTTTGTAGAGGCCCTCACTGTCCTTCAACAGGAAAAGTTAAGTATTTCAAGTTAATGAAAGTAGCTGGTGCATACTGGTGTGGCGATAGTAAAAATGAGATGTTGCAGCGTATTTATGGTACTGCTTGGGCAACTAAAGAACAGCTTGATAACTACCTTCATATGCTTGAAGAAGCAGAAAGAAGAGACCATCGAAAAATTGGTAAGGAACTAGGCTTGTTTCACTTACAGGAAGAAGCCCAAGGTATGGTTTTCTGGCATCCGAAAGGTTATAGTATTTATCGCACTATTGAGACGTATATTAGACGGAAATTAGAGAAAAATTCTTATGTTGAGGTAAGAACTCCCTTGATGCTGGACAAGAAATTCTGGGAGGCTTCAGGTCATTGGGAAAAGTTCCGAGAAAATATGTTTATAGTATATGAAGATGACAAAACACATGCGCTTAAACCAATGAATTGTCCTTGCCATGTACAGATATTCAAACAAGGGATAAAGAGCTATCGTGATTTACCTCTTAGAATGGCTGAATTCGGATGCTGTCACCGTAACGAAGCAACAGGAGGATTACATGGATTGCTTAGGGTACGGAATTTTGTACAGGATGACGCCCATATTTTTTGTACTGAGGAGCAGATTAATAGTGAAACAGTACTTTTCTGTAATCTGCTGAGAGAAATTTATACAGATTTTGGGTTCAAGGAAATTAAGGTCAAGTTTTCTGATCGCCCTGAAGTAAGGGCTGGTAGTGACGATATATGGGATAAAGCAGAATCATCTTTAAAAATAGCGATAAAAGAGGCTGGATTCGAATATGAAATAAATCCTGGTGAAGGTGCATTTTATGGTCCTAAATTAGAGTTTGTTTTAACTGATGCTGTTGGGAGGGAATGGCAATGTGGTACTCTGCAGGTTGATTTTGTTCTTCCAGAACGGCTTGATGCTGAGTATATTGCAGCTGGGGGAGAAAAGAAAAGGCCGGTAATGCTGCATAGAGCGATTATTGGAACATTTGAAAGGTTTATAGGCATTTTAATCGAGCAGTATGCTGGTCGGTTTCCTTTATGGCTTGCTCCAGTCCAGATAGCAATTGTTGGAATTACTAATGAGCTTGATAACCACATTATTGGAATAAATAAAAGATTTATTGACGCTGGAATTAGATCTGAACTTGACATTTCAAGGGAAAAAGTTAATTATAAGATACGAAATTTTTCTAATCAGAGAGTTCCGTTAATTGCTGTAGTTGGAAAGAAAGAACAGCTAGATGGAACTATGACTATTAGAAGGCTCGGTTCATCAGATGAACAAGAAACCTTTTTGGTAGACGAAGTAATTAAGATGATTACTGCCGAGAATAAAAAATATTTAAGTTAAAGTTTTTGCTTACGAATGTAAGCATTAGTTGTAAGTAATTTTAAAATGGAGAATTTTTATAACGACCTTTAAAAAAAGCAAATTTCCAAACGTTAACAAGGAAATTACAGCCAAAGAAGTAAGGCTGGTTGGTAAAGATGGAGAGATGATAGGTGTTGTTTCAATTGATGAGGCTCTTAGGCAAGCAAAAGATGCTAGTCTGGATTTAGTTGAAATTTCCCCTAATGCTAAGCCGCCGGTTTGTAAGATTCTCGATTTTAGTCGCTATAAATATAATGCAAAGAAAAAATTACAAGAGGCTAAGAAAAAGCAGAAGAAAACTGCTCTGAAGGAAATGAAATTTAAAGTTAATATCGGACAAGGAGATCTAGATATTAAACTTAGGAAAATTCGTGAGTTTCTAGAAGAGGGAGATAAAGTAAAAATTTCTTTATGGTTTAAAGGTCGTGAAATAATGCATCGAGAAAAAGGCGAGGAGTTATTTAAAAAAATAATTGCTAATCTCGAATCGATCGCAAAAATTGATTCTGAGCCAAAAATGGAAGGTAAGCAAGTAATTATGATAGTTAGTCCTCTTTCTTCCGTTCAATAAACTTATTCATTTGTAAACTAATAATAAAAGTTAATTTTATTTAAAATTAACTTTTGTTTATTATCATGTTAATAGTTAGTCTGAAAATAAGCCTACTTTCTAGGATTCAAGAACGTTAGATAAATATGCGGTTTAAATTTTTGTAAAATTTTATCTAACAGTATAGATTTATTCTTTGCAAATTTATTTTTTTCAATCAATAATTGATTCAAAAATTTTTAGTTAAATAATATATGCAAGTTGATGTTGATATAGTTATTATCTCTGCGTTTTTAGTGGTTAATTTAATCGCAGGTTTTTATTCTGGTAGAGGTATAAAGACTATAAAAGAATATGCAGTTGGAGACAGAAATTTTGGAACTGCTACTATTGCTGCAACTATTATTGCAACGTGGATTAGCGGGAGTTTTTTTACGGTATGTATATCGCAAACTTATAAGAGGGTGTATGGTTTCTTCCTGCTGCTTTAGGAGATGTACTTTCTTTAATAATAATTGGGTATGTTTTTGCTCCGAGAATGAAAGAGTTTTTTGGCAGTTTATCAGTTGCAGAAACTATGGGCAATTTATATGGCAGAAATATAAGGTTGATTACAGCTGTATCTTCTATAGCTCAAGCTATTGCTATGACAGCTTTACAAATTAAGGTTTTTTCAACAGTATTTTCTCATTTTTTTGGTTTTTCTAGTGTTTATGCTACCTGCATTAGCAGTTTTGTAGTTATTTTTTATTCAGCTTGGGGGGTATTAAAGCTGTAACTTTTACTGATGTAATTCAATTTTTTACTTTTGGTATGTTTATACCACTTTTTCTTTTGTTCATTTGGCATGTTTTGGCAACGCCGAACCTATTATAGAATCTTTTGAAAATAACCCATTGCTTGATTGGAAGCAATTAATAGATTGGCAAAATCCTAAATTTTTTCCTAATTTGGTAATGCTTTTTTGGTTTTTAATTCCTAGTTTTAGTTCTCCCACATTTCAAAGAATTTTGATGACAAAAAATACTAACCAAATCCGCTCCTCTTTTACAGTAGCTGCAGTTGGATATTTTTTTATAATCTTTTTTATTTGCGCAATCGGTATATTAGTCTTATCAATTAACCCTACTTTAGATTCTAATAATATAGTAATGTACATGGTAGATAATTATTCTTTTACAGGGTTAAAGGGTATTACTATTGTGGGAATAATAGCTATGGTGATGTCAACGGCTGATTCCTGGATTAATACTGGAGCTGTAATATTTGCACATGATTTTTGTAAGCCATTAGGTATAAAATTTAAGAATGAGCTTTTACTTTCTAGAATTTTTTCTATAGCTGTAGGAATCTTTTCTTTGTCAATAGTCCTGCTTAATGAAAGTTTGTTTAAACTATTTTCATTACAGGCTAACTTTTATATGCCAATTATTACTGTGCCTTTAATTTTGGCAATGCTTGGGTTTCGTAGTACTTCAAGAGTAGTGATAATAGGGATGTTTTCTGGGGCTTTATGTGCCATTATTTGGAGTATGTATATCCAACCATCTACAGGTATTGATGGTGTAATTCCTGCTATGTTTCTTAACTTTACAGCAGTAATGCTAAGTCATTATTTACTGAGAGAAAAAGGTGGCTGGATTGGTATTAAAGATGATTCAGATTTAAAGCAGATTAGGCAAAAAAAAGCAAAAAAATTAGTATTAGATAACCTGTTTAAAGATATATTCCGAACAAACATATTTAAGTATTGTAATGAAAAATACTCACCTAAAAATGAGACGGCTTATATCTATTTTGCCTTTAGTGTAATGATGACAGTAATTACTACATTTTTTTTAAATAAGTACATATACCAGCAGCATTTAATTTTAGTTAATATTTTACAAGGAACTGCTTTATTTATTGGTACAATTTTTATCTGTATAAATTATGGCCGGTTGAGTTCAAGGAAAAATATATTGGTTTTATATATACTCTCTCAGTCTTTATAGGGTTATCATTTGTCAGTAGTTTCTTAGCGTTAATCAGTAAATTTTCAGAAATTTCATTAGTAATTTTCATATTAAATCTTACTATAATAGGTATATTAATGAGCTGGCAGATTACGCTAATAATGATCGTATTAGGTGTATTATTATCTTTGATGTGTTACGAATTTTATATAGGAGAGATACCTGAGCTCGTTTCAGAACTTTATGCCCTTAAACTAAAAGTTATTTATATATTATTTATGGTAGGAGGTTTCCTAATTACATTTTTGAAACCAAAACAAGAGGAATATAATTTAATTGAGGAAAAATCTGATTATTTGGAACATAAAGCCGATGACCAAAAAAATGAATTAGTTAAATTACAGGAATTTAAAAATGAGCTTTTACAAAACATCGAACATGAGATGCGTACCCCAATTACTGGTATTACTAGCCTCGGGCAGGTTTTATGGGATAACTACGATAAATTTAATGAGGAACAAAGGCGTAATGCAACTAGAGATATTGCTCAAAGTTCTGAAAGATTAACGAGTTTAGTAAATAATCTGATTGATTTATCAAAGCTTCGAAATCTAGATTACAATTTAAATAAGTCTGAAATCAATTTAAGTGAGTTAGTCCTTAAAAGACTAGAAATATGTCAAAAATTGTACATGAACGAAAAAAATATAGAGGATTTAAATTTTGAGGTAGAAGTAGAAGATAAATTGACCGCTTTCTGTGATGAACACTACATTACCCGCACTATTGATAATATTATAATTAATGCTATTCAATATTGCCCTAAAGGGCAGATAACAGTTAAACTTCATAAAAACTCAGGAGAAGAGATAGAATTTAGTGTAAAAGATGAAGGAATAAGAATACCCGAAGAAGAATTATATGAAGTTTTTGGGGCTTTTATAGTTAGTTCAAGAACTAAAACACCAGCCGGGGGAAGAGGGATAGGGCTTGCTTTATGTAAAAAAGTTATTAAAGCCCATAATGGTGAAATATGGGCTAAACAAAACCCTGATAAGGGTACGATTTTTACGTTTACTTTACCTCGGAATAATAAGGATTAGTTAAAAGTAACTAGGAGCGAAAAGAAAACATTATAAATCTTAAACTAGCTAGGTATTCTACTTATCATATTAAGGGGGACTTTGTATAATTTGCTTTAACGATAAAGCTCTCTACTAATATATCTTTAAATCTCTTAATTCAATATTTTCTAAACTTGCGGGATAATTAGACGACAGTTAGTATTGATCTCTTGAATACTAATTGTTATACTAGCCCGCAAAATCATTATAAGGAAAAAGTAATAATTTCATGAAAGTTATTTTAAGAGCAATTTGCTTATTATGCCTAGGTTTGGGAATTTTAACTACTCATTCTGTTTTTGCAGCTAAGAAAAAACAGAATGTTAAAAAACTGGAAAATGTAAAAGAAGAAAACCTAGTAGTAGAAGATATAAATATTACCCGTTATCCTGGGTCTACAGCTATCTCTCTCAAAGCAAAGCAAGTAATAATTATAGATTATTCTACTGGTAAGGTTTTGCTCGAAAAAAATGCTCATGAGCAAATGGCTCCTTCCTCTATGACAAAAATGATGACTTCTTATATTATTGAGGAGAAGATTAAAAAAGGAGAAGTATCTTTAGATTCTACGTTTTTAGTAAGTGAAAAAGCGTGGAGAATTGGTGGGTCAAAGTCATTTATGCCGCTTGGTGAGGAAGTAAGGCTTGAGGATATTTTACGCGGGATTATAATTCAATCTGGTAATGATGCTTGCGTTGTAGCAGCTGAAGGATTACATGGAAGTGAGGAAGAGTTTGTAGAAGTTATGAATTCTAAGGCTCAAGAAATAGGTATGAAAAACACTCATTTTACTAATTCTAATGGTTGGCCTGCAGAAAACCATTATAGTACCGCTTATGATTTAGCCCTTCTTGGTGCATGGTTAATAAAAACACACCCTGAGTTTTATCCTATATATAGTGAAAAGAATTTTACTTTTGGTAAAGATCAAAAAGGTAATGCTATTACTCAAGGGAATCGTAATCCTTTATTATATAAAGATTTAGGGTGCGACGGTATTAAGACAGGTTATACTGATGAAGGAGGATATGGTATAGTTGCCTCCTTTATCGATAAAGATAGGCGTTACATAATGGTTATTAATGGGCTTAATTCGATGAAAGAAAGGGCTGAGGAGTCTGCCAAGTTAGTTCACTGGGTAAAACAGAATTTTGTTAACAAGAAATTTTATTCTAAAGGCGATGTGGTTGATGAAGTTTCTGTATGGCTCGGAGTTAAAGATAAAGTCCAATTAGAAGTAGCAGATGATGTTTTCGGGCTCTCCGTGCGTTCCGAACAAAAAAATAATGTGGATATAAAAAAGGATATTCCGGCTTCTCTTCCTGCTCCTTTAAAGGCGGGTGACGTGGTAGGGAAAATGATTATTACTGTTGATAGTGAAAAGTATGAAGTAGCTCTTGTTGTCAAAGAGTCAATTGAAAAAGTCGGCTTTTTTAAGCAGATAATTTTATATATTGCTTCCTTCTTTTAAAAAAGATTACATGATGGTTTATAATTATTGAAACCGCTAGTTCTAGTAATATCAATAATCTTGGTAAGAAGAGGACTAAGTTTAAGGTCAAAGCTTGTTTTTAATATCTTCCACTAATTTTATAAATAACATTCCCCGTTCCTCGAAGTTTTTAAATTGATCATAAGATGCGCAAGCGGGAGCGAGTAAAAAGTTTAGCTGCTCAGATCTTTGTACAGAATATCCCATGGCTTTATTGAAGGATTCTTCTAAGTTTTTGCATATTTCATATTCTGGCTTAGAAGTGGGAACAAGAGCTAAAAACTCGGCAAATAAATTTTTGCTCTCTCCGAAAAAATAAGCTTTTTTAACGTTTTTTAAGATGGGTTTTAACTCATCAAAACTCTCTTCTTTGAATTTCCCCCCGGCAAACCAAATAATATTATCAAAAGCAGATAGAGAAGCTAAAGCCGAAGAAATATTAGTTGCTTTACTATCATTGTAAAAATTTATATTTTTATAACTACCAATATATTGCATTCTATGTTCAAGCCCTTTAAAGCTCTCCAAAGCTTTGATAATAACAGTGCTAGGAACTGAAAGTGACTTACATATCGCGTAAGCAATAGCAATATTTTCCTTATTATGAAATCCTTGTAAATGGGGCAAAGATGGAAGTGCGATGCTAATTTTATCATTTTCTATATCATCATATAAATAATTATTATCGCAAAATATTCCGCCTTCAATTTGTTTGCTATTAGATATAGGAATTAATTTTGAACTATAAGCTTTTTTGAGGTTATGATAAATATTTTGCGAAATATTGCTGTTTATACCAATAATTTTTAGGGAATTAGGGGTTAAGATTTTTTGCTTTACTTGGGCATACTCTTCTACGTTTTTATAGCGGTCTAGATGGTCCGGGGTTATATTGGTAATTACAGATATTTTAGCATTTATTTTGGTTAAAAGTTCAATCTGGAATGAAGAAACCTCAAAAACATAACCTTTTCTATGATATGGTAGGGACATTACAGCTTTACCAATATTACCGCCGACATGATAATCTAGCCCTGTTTTACGTAGAATATGGTCGGTAAGCGCAGTAACAGTACTTTTGCCGTTAGTGCCGGTAATAAAAATAAATTCAGAATTAATATTCTCTTCTATAAAGAGTTCAATATCGGAAGTAACAGGAATTTTATTTTCTAATGCTATTTGAAAAATCTGATGAGAATGTGGGATTCCTGGGCTTATAACAATTTTATCAAGTGTTTTCCATTTTTCATTAACTATTGAAAGTATATGAGAGCTGCCAAACTCTTTGACAAATTTTTCGATATTTACTTCGGAATCATCATAGCATATAAGTTCTTTAACAACGGTTATTAAGCTACTATATACCGAAGTACCTGTAAGTCCCAGACCAAAAATGCCGATTTTTTTACCGGTTTGCTTTGATAGGGTCATAGATTATTTTTTAGATTGAGCAATTTTTCCCATAATTTTACCAGAATCTATTTGTTTAAAAAAAGCCATGGATGATTTTGCATAAAACTGTTTATAACCTTGCTATTTTGGTTTTTAATTTTTGCCAAAATTCTATTAATTCAGCTGCTTTAATAATAACCACAGAGAGGTGGGAACAAATTAAATCGTGATCCTCAGGGTAATCATGAGCTATTTTATTTCTTATTTCACGCAATTCTATCCACCAGTTTGCATCATCTATATAACCTAATTTTTCTAGTTTATTTAGTTTATCGATAAATGCAACAGCTCCTTCTTCAAGGAGATTAAGGATGATAGAAAAAATTTTATAGCCAATAATATATTGTAATTTACCAAAACGTGTTGTCATCATATCAAGAAAAGCCAATTTATCTCGGTAAATTAGCTAAAATAGCAGCGGAAAGTGGTATTAATTTATTTACTTGTGTTAATACCTCTTTTAATCTGGCCGATTGGATATCTGCTATATTTTTATAATAAGCTAAAAAGGAACGTTGTTTCATAAAAGTTGTATACCTGTATTTCTGGCTTCGTTATATATTGGTAATTGCTGGTTTCGGGGTAAAATATTAATAACAATATCAATTTTTTGATCTCCAATAATTTTTTACCTAGCTTAAAAATTAACCTAATATTTTGCTGCTTTTTGTGCTAAAGCAGCGGAGACAAATTTTCCTAGATTGCCGTCTAGAACACCATTTGCGTCAGACATTTCGTATTCTGTGCGAAGGTCTTTAACCATTTGGTATGGCTGTAATACGTATGATCTGATTTGGTGTCCCCAGCTAATATCAGTTTTTGCTGCGTTTTCCTTATCTATTTCTTCGTTCTGTTTCTTGATTTCTAGGTCATATAACCTCGCCTTAAGCATAGACATGGCTTCAGCTTTATTTCTGTGTTGTGATCTATCATTCTGACACTGCACTACGATATTTGTTGGAATATGGGTTATTCGGACTGCAGAATCGGTAGTGTTAACATGCTGACCACCTGCGCCCGATGCTCGGTATGTGTCTATTCTTAAATCTTTTTCCTCAATGGTAATATCTATATTATCATCAATTTCTGGATACACCCAGCATGAAGCAAAGCTCGTCATTCTTTTACCGGCAGCATTAAAAGGCGAAATACGGATAAGCCTATGTACACCTGATTCGGTTCTAAACCACCCAAAAGCCATTTCTCCTTTTATTTTTATGCAACAGGATTTAACTCCAGCTTCTTCTCCAGCAATAATATTAATTATTTCTGTCTTAAAACCAAGACGTTCGGCGAAGCGTAAATACATACGCATCATCATCGATGCCCAGTCATGGCTTTCAGTTCCACCTGCTCCGGCGTTGATCTCAAGAAAACAGTTATTAACATCAGCTTCGCCGGAAAACAGACATTCAGTTTCAAATTTTGTAGCTATACTAACAAGATCGGTTAGCTCTTTTTCTACTTGATCTAGTACTGATTCATCGTTTTCTTCTTCTGCTATATGAGCAAGGTCGATATTATCAGTAAGGCCATTATTAATTTTATCAAAAGAATTTATGGTATTTTCTAGAACCCTTTTTTCTTTTAGCAGTAAAGTTGCCTTTTTCTGGTCATTCCAAAGGTCCGGTCTATTTGTCTGTTCTTCAAGAGCAGTTAGTCTTTTTTTTGCCTCTTCAATGTCAAAGAGACCTCCGGAGCAATATTAAAGATTGCTCAATTTTAGTTTTAAGATTTTCTATTTCTGCACGCATTTTTATTTATTTTTCAAGTTTGTTCCACTTTACCTAAGGTATGTCAGATATCCTCTTTGACCTGAATAATCCTGTAGATATGGTCTCGTGAGATTATAAATCATTTATCAATAAAGGGTCAAGGCTATATTAGATATGCTTGGTTTATACTAAGGCTATATTTTTCTTAAGGTGCTTTTTCAGAGTAATTTTAACAAATATAAAGTGATGCTCTAGCTTCTTATTAATTTTTCTAGGATTAAGCAAAATAAGTGTTATAATGTGGCTTTTAATAGCTCATTTTAATTTATGAGCATAAATTATAGCTTATAAAGATTTTTACAACAAAATGACTGAACAGAAATTTATCCGGAATTTTGCAATTATAGCTCATATTGACCACGGAAAATCTACTTTAGCTGATAGGCTTATCGAATATTGCGGGGGCCTGCAAAAGAGAGAAATGAGCCAGCAAGTGCTTGATTCAATGGATATTGAAAGAGAACGCGGAATTACTATTAAGGCTCAAACAGTTAGGCTGAAGTATAAAGCTAAAGACGGTAATATGTACCAGCTTAACCTTATGGATACCCCAGGCCATGTCGATTTCTCTTATGAGGTTAGCAGATCACTGGCCGCATGTGAAGGGTCACTCTTAGTAGTTGATGCAAGCCAGGGCGTTGAAGCCCAGACATTAGCTAATGTTTATCAGGCGATTGATAATAACCATGAAATTGTTCCAGTTTTAAATAAAATAGATTTACCAGCAGCAGAGCCAGAAAGAGTTAAAGAACAGATAGAAAACGTTATTGGAATAGATGCTTCTGATGCTTTATTGGTCTCAGCTAAAAGTGGAATCGGTATAGAGGATGTGTTAGAAGCGATTGTTACAAGACTTCCGGCTCCAAAGAATGATTTTGCCCAAAATGAAAATCCTAACATTCTAAAAGCTCTGTTAGTAGACAGCTGGTATGATCAGTATCTAGGCGTGGTAATTCTGGTTAGAATTTTTCAAGGCCAGTTAAAGAAAAGCATGAAAATCAAAATGTTATCGACCCAAAACACTTATATTGTCGATAATGTCGGTTATTTTACTCCAAAGAAAGTAATGTGCGATGTTTTAGAGGCAGGCCAATTAGGTTTTTTTACTGCTTCAATCAAGCAGGTAACTGAATGTAAAGTTGGTGATACAATTACCGAAGATAGTAAAATTGAAGTAAAAATGCTGCCCGGTTTTAAACCTAATTTACCGGTAGTGTTTTGCAGTTTATTTCCAGCAGATGCTTCGGATTTTGAGCGTCTAAAAGATTCTCTAGGTAAGCTACGTCTTAATGATGCAAGCCTGGAATTCGAAACAGAAAGTTCTACTGCCCTTGGTTTTGGATTTAGATGTGGCTTCCTTGGTCTTCTGCATCTTGAAATTGTCCAGGAACGATTAGAGCGTGAATTTGATCTGAATTTAATTACAACAGCGCCAAGTGTTGTATATAAGGTTAATTTAAGAGGCGGGAAACAAGTTGAAGTTCATAATCCGGCTGATTTTCCGGATCCGCAGGCAATAGAAACAATGCTAGAACCATGGATTCGTGCAACTATTATGGTTCCTGAGGAATATTTAGGTTCGGTACTTACCCTTTGTACGGATAAAAGAGGAGTGCAAATCGACATGAAATACATTGCCGGAAGGATAATGGTTGTATATAGACTACCGCTAAATGAAATTGTTTTTGATTTTTATGATCGCCTAAAAGGCTGTAGCAAAGGTTATGCAAGCTTTGACTGGGAAATAGACGGATATGAGGAAAGTAATTTGGTTAAGCTTAGCATTCTAGTTAACGGTGATCCTGTAGATGCGCTATCGATAATTGTTCACAAATCCAGAGCCGAAACAAGAGGACGGGAATTATGTGCACGGTTAAAAGATCTCATTCCACGGCAGTTATTTCAAATAGCTATTCAAGCTGCAATAGGCGGGAAAATAATAGCCAGAGAAAATGTTAAAGCTATGAGAAAAGATGTTTTAGCAAAATGTTACGGCGGCGATATTACCCGTAAAAGAAAATTGCTTGAAAAACAGAAAGCCGGGAAAAAACGAATGAGGAATATAGGAAATGTTGAAATCCCGCAATCAGCCTTTATTGCTGCTCTAAAAGTAGGGGATAATTGATTCCGGCAAAAATACTATCTTATTATTTTAGTATAAATTTAGTACAAAGCTAGTTTGTAAAATAATTATTATGAAAGGTGCCTTTTAATAGTTAAAGGTATGCTATAGGAAATCTACCACGGGAATTTTTATTGTAGCTGCATAAAAGAAATGAAGATTAGCTTCTTGAATTTTAGGCCAAAAGAAATATAGAACCCAATAATATAGTTAGACTTGAAAATCACATATTTTCCCATTACATAAATAAGCTTCTCTACCTTGTATTTGTCAGCTAAAACTAATAATTATCTTCACTTTCACCAGCTATGACTATCTGATAATCGTAAATACTAATATTTTTCTTGGCAGCTACTTCATAAATATTAGACAGTTCCGGATAATATTGCGGAGAGTCAAGCTTGTGCCCTTTTAAAAACAGGCGCGTTTGTAAATTTCCAAGCTTTCTGTGTTCAACTCTAACATTAATATGTGATCCAATTCCATGAATTGCCGGAGGGTATACCGTAATAAAGTGAAATTCCCCTTTATTATTTGTTGTTGCAACTCCATTACCGGTAAAAGTAAGAGGCTGATCAGTATCTATAAGCTTTTTATTGATGTCTTTTTTAAGTGGCTGGTAAGGATATTTTCCTTTACAGTTAATTTGCCAAATATATACTTTAGCATCGCCGACTGGGACACAGTTTTGATCTACCACTACTCCGGTTATAATGATTTTTTCCCCACAGTATAAGGATTTCTGACCGGTTTCACGTAGTAAGTTATTAGTTAGTTCAAAATTTTCTGGTTCATAGTTATTTTCTGCTTTTGGGGTGATTTTACAAAAATTCATTTTATTTAAATAGAAGTCAGAATCTGAAGAATCCGCAAAGCTATTGTTAAGGCAAATTATGTTTATGAATAGAAAAACAAAAAATATATTAAATTTCATAGAAACCATTATAAAATAAATTATCCGATATATCGCTGTGCCTTAGCTATGAGCATAATAAATTCTTATTTATGTGAATAGTTTAATATTAAATTAGAATTAGCAGTTTCTTAGAACTGGGTGAAAAAGCCTCACATTATCTTGCTTTAAGCTTGAATCTTAATAATTATCACAACACGGGAAAAGTTTTTGGCTCTGAAGGAGAGTGTTATTTGTAATTTTTAAGCTCTTAATTTACTATTTGGTTAATTAGTGAAATATACAGGAAATATAACGATGCAAAAAATATTAACTTTAATAATTTCAATCGCCATTATTTACATGATATTTAAACACAATATCGATGATATTAAGGTCCCAGCTGTTGAAATGAATGATAAAAATAAATCTGATACTTCTAGCTCTGCTACACAGGTTCCTCCGGACATGACCGGTAATTTTGTTGAAAAGACTATTTCAAATGTACTTATTAATGTTTTAAAAACAGATGAAGGAAGAATGTTTTTTGAAAATATTCTGCAACCTATAAATAAACCTATGGCCGGTTCAGGGCAGGGATTCAAGATTAACAATGATAATTTAGTTGAAGCCATGTTTGATATAAAAACTTTTGGCGAAGGAGGAGAAGGACCAGCAACATGTGGGCATGTGGTAACTGTAGCATATAAAATTTTAGCTTCTAATAATATGCTTATTAGCGAAAAAACAGTGACTTATCCCCTAGGTAGCGACCAGATAGCTCCTGCGGTTGATGCCGTAATTGTCGGCATGAGGGTTGGGCAAACAAGGCATGCTGTAATTTCAAGTAAGTATACAGATAGGGTAGGGGTGCAAGCTGATAAAGTAGATAGTTTCAAGCTGAATGTAACTCTTAAAGAAATAATGCCAAAAAACTTTGTAAATGAAGATATTAAAGTTTTTGATGATGAAATAGCTTATAAGTTACCTCTATTGTGTGGAGGTAGTGCAGTTTATAATGCTAGAATTACCAAACTTAGCAATAGTGAAGTAATTTATGATTCCAAATCTTCCGGTAATAAAATAAATATGAAAGTCGGTAATTTAGCTTATCCGGTTATTTTCTCCTATGCCTTACATAATAAGATTCCAGTTGGCACCAGAACGGTAATAGCTAAAGGTAGGTTGTTTAAATCATTTCTTAATGAGTTTAGTACAATTTTTCCACAAACCAAATTACCGGAGAATGAATATTTCATGTTGGAATTATATGATTTTGAAAATAATCTAACTAATAATAGTAATAACTTACTAATTCAGAAACCAAACGGTAATTAATAAAAGTCAGGAATTAGGTATTGCAGTATGCTGAGGATGTTTCAATTCTATTTTAGAAGGAATTATGAATATTCATTTTGAAAGAGCTGCTTTAAAGCATATCGATAGAAGCATATTCAAGAATTTTGGGATAATAGCCAGAATCATAAAGATGATATTTTAAATTTTATCTATGAAAAACCGCAAAAATATTTTGCTGGCACAACGAAGTATTGGGTTGGCTATATTGATGATGAGCCGCACGCTTTTATTTTGTCAGATATTTTAGAAAGAAATCAAACAGATCTTTCAGAAGTTCATCTGGCAAATATGTCGAAAGCAGGGCATACTATATCACTTGATTTTGGTATAGGAAATAAAAAATATTTAGGATGTGGTCTCGGTGCGCCAACTTTGTCTGCATTTGTAGATTTTTATAAGGGTGAAGTGGATAATAAAGCGGATACCTTTTTTATTGATCCCGATGAAAATAACCCTAGAGCTATTCGTGTATATAATAAAGCCGGTTTTAATAAAGCCGGTCAGTATGAGGTTACCGCAGGATGCTTTATTGGGCATCGAAGCGATTTAATGGTAAAAAAGGTATAAGGGTAAATATATATAGGGCAGAAGGCAGAAATTATAGTACAAATCTTAGTATTTAGTTGCTTGATTAATATTTAGATGGCGTTATCATTTGTCTTTACTTAGCAATTATAGAACCGCGCTCTACCAGGGCGTTAAATGCTACGGGGTTGGCTACATATTCCTATGAATTCATATTTGTTATACTTCTACTTTCCTTACTGCGCCAAGCTGATAGTAAATAATTCTTGGTAAGAGATGCTAAATTGCCTTAACAGGTTCAGCAGCTGATGGTTCCTTGTTCGAATCGGGGTTTTTAGTACGGGGAGCAGATTTAGCTTTCTGTTTGTTAACGGTCTCGCTGTAATCGCTCAAATTATCTGTATCTTTTCCTGAAGCACCTGAAGTAGCTTGAGCCTTTTCGAGTTCCTGTGCTGTTGGGCATCTATAATTAGCCATTTCATTTTTAGTTTCATTAAGCATTGTTTTAATTTGATCAAGTTCTGCTCTTAATGCTGAATTATCCTCTAAGTAGCGATCATCAGCTCGTGGGCTATTTCTGACTAACACAGGATATGCTTTATTTTGTTTCTCCTTGTATTTTTTTCCTATATATTTACTTTCAAGTTCTTGCTCAAGAATCGTACGATACATATCTCTATTTGCTTGTGAAATATTTTCGTTTTCAAGTAAATCATCATATTCTTCCTCCTCGTCAGCGTAGTCATTATTTGCTACATTCTGTTTGGCTTTAGAAATATATTTCTTATTATATAGAGGGGCTCTTTTACCGCCTTTTGCACCTTTAGTATCAAAAAGCTTATTATTAGCTGATTTTTTAAAATACCCTTCCGGCCCGGTAGCACAGGATGATAGAAGAAAAATGGAAAGGACAAAAATAACTGCTTTATTTAACATGAATTTTTCCGATTATCATTTAACAATCAAATATATATACATAAGATCAATTAATGTCATATATAGTAGATAGTTGCAATCAAGTTATTGCAGTCGAGCTATAAACTAAGTAATTATTTTCAGGACTGTGTTGGCTAAATGCTTAGTACCATCTGTTTTGCGCTTTAATAGGTTGAGCGAAGCCTCCTTAATTATCAATGGGTTATTAATTAAACTATAGAGTTTATCTGCTAGAATTTCAGCTGTTATCTCTTCTTGCCGGTAGTACCACGAGCAATTAGAATCTTGCAGGGATTTAGCATTATAATATTGATGATCGTCCGCAGAAGATGGAAGTGGAATAAATATTGCCGGTAATCCTATTTGAGTTAATTCGGCTATGGTAGTTGCGCCGGATCTGGCAATAACTAGCTGACTATTTTCGTACTGTTTGTAAATATCATGAAAGAAATCAGAGATGGTACTTTGGATTTTTAAATCATCGTAAGCTTTTTTAACTCTTTCCTTATCATCTTCCAGCGCTTGCTGTACAATTCTTATATTAGTTTCTGGGTATTTAGTTAGAAGAATCTTTATTGCTTCTGGTATTAGACTTGAGAAAATTTTTGCTCCTTGGCTTCCACCAAATACCAGTAAGCTAAAGGGCTTATTGCTAAAACTGCTTTTTTCTGGAAGGTTTTTTATATTATCTCGGACGAAATCACCGGTTATTAAGATTTTATCTGAATAGTTCGTCGGCAAATTTTCAGTGTTTTTATAGGCTAAAGCTATAAGTATGGCTTTTTTGGTAAAAAATTTGTTACTTTTACCAAAAAAAGAATTTTGCTCATAAACAATAGTCGGGATAGAAAGTAATTGTCCGACCCACATTAATGGGAAACTAGGATAGCCTCCAAACCCTATAATAAGCCCTGGCTTAAGTTTTTTAATTAATATAAATGCTTTAATCAAAGATAAATAAATTGCAAAAGGTATCTTTAACTTATTAATTATTCCTCTAAGGTTTATGTATAAATCAACTATGTGAGACTTGATGTTGATATCCTTAGTTAAATATTTTTTACATCTATTATCAGTGGAAAGGTGAACTTCTAGTTCGGAGTTTTTAGCTAATTCTTCTGCAAGTGCTACTGCTGGAAAAAAGTGCCCCCCGGTACCGCCGGCGGTTAGTAATATTATTTTTTTCTTTCCTGTAGGCATAATTAATATTATCTTGTTTAAATTTCAACGTTTTGGAGCCTGTATTTAACTAAAGAAGCTTTTCTTTTAGTAAGGCCAAGTAGCATACCCATTCCTATACTAATGGCTAAAGTAGATGAGCCTCCATAGCTTATAAAGGGTAGGGTCATGCCTTTTGTCGGTAATAAATTTAAACTAACACCCATATTAATAACAGCCTGTAAGCCGAACTGTGAGATAATGCCTATAGCAGCAATTTGAATAAATTTATCATCTTCATGCAGTAGATTAGCCAGAATTCTAATTACAATATAAGCAAAGGTAATGATAATCATAAGGCATATAACTGCTCCGAACTCTTCGCCGGCTACGGCAAAAATAAAATCGGTATGTGAATCGGGTAAAAATTGCTTTACTGATCCTTCTCCCGGCCCTTTTCCATATAAACCGCCTGATTTAAAAGCCTCTAATGATCTTGTTACCTGGTAATTTTCACTATTAACCGGGTCAAGAAATCGGTTAATTCTAGAAGCCACATGGGGTAGTAATAAGTAAGCACCGATGCTTCCGAAAACCGAGGCAAAAATGGCAATAAATAACCAAATAATTGGTAAGCCGGCAATAAATAGTTGAATGCCGAAAACAGCTGACACCATAACAAGCATACCAAAATCCGGCTGGGTAATTAATAACGCTGCAACACATAAGAATATCATAAAACATACTTTAAAACTTGGAAAATCTTCGTGATAGTGAAGAGATAATATCCACCCGGTAACTACGGCAAAAAAAGGTTTCACAAACTCTGATGGTTGATAGGAAAACCCGCCTATATTTATCCACCGCGTCGCACCTTTAACTTCAAAACCGTAGAACTTAACCAGAACAAGCATGACCAAGCTTCCTAAAAACCCGAATATGGCAAGTCGCCTGATCCATTTTTTATCCAGTAATGAAAAAGTTAAAATTATTATCACCGCAAGAGCTAAAAACACTACGTGCCTTGAAGAGAAATAATTATCGGTAAGACCAATTCTATTAGCAACTGCTGGACTCGCGGTAGTTACTAACATCAGGCTAAAAGCAAGGAGAATAACTATAGCAATTATGGTCTGCTGGTCAATTACTTTCCACCATCTTTTAATGAAATTATTTTTTACTGAAGCTTGCATTTATGAGCATTTTAAAATATTGATTTGAGCATACCTCTCTCCTAACGAGAAGCTACTCATATTAATTCAAATTTTTTCTAAGTGTTATTGGATCAAGGTCAATCATGCCATCCCAACAAATTGTTTTAGCAATTGGGTCAATTGCAACTTTTTTGAATTCATTATAATCTTTCCATTTTTTAAAAATTTCGCTACCTACTAAATATTTTAGGTTTACGAATCCGGTTTTACCATCTGCAAAAGTAATATTTAAAGAATAATTATCATGTACTGTGCATTTTACTATTTTGTATTTATCTAACATAAAATTACTCTAATGGTTTAATTTTATTTAAAGGTTTATGCAGCAATGCGGAGTGCTAATTTGTTTGCAATTCATTTTGATGTTGCATAGCCCACTCGACTACCAGACCATATGCTCTTGGCGGTAATCCCCCTTTTATAATTTTAAGTTCGTTAATAGATATTAAGGCTTCATGGTTGCCATAAATTGCATGAAAATGTGGAGGGGAATGATCTTCAAAGTACATGTAAATAAATATTCCAAAAAACTCACTTATTCATGGTATGCTCTATCTCTTTTTAGAACAATTATAATTATAAAATAAACGATCTTCAATTACTATAGTAAAAGTTGACCTAATCTAATGTGGTTTATTTATAATTAAGCAAGTTTTTCATCCAATTTTCCTTGTTTTTCAAGCTCATACAAGTCGTCACATCCTCCGACGTGAAATTCACCGATGAATATTTGAGGGACAGTTTTTCTTCCGCCTGCTTTTTGGATCATCTCTTCTCTAATGCTTGGATCTTCGGCGTTTACTTCTTGGTAAGTTGCTCCTTTACGATCTAGTAATGCTTTAGCACGAACGCAGTATGGACAAGTTTTGGTCGTATAAATGATAATTTTTTGCATAAAAAAACTCGTTATTTTTTTAGTAATGATTTATAGTTATAGTTAAAATTATTTCAAGTAGTATAACAAAGTCAATGAGCCTTTTCAAATTACATTCAGAATATAAACCTGGCGGTGATCAACCAAAAGCGATAAAGGAGCTACTTGCAGGTCTTGAAGCAGGAGAGAAATCACAAATGCTTCTTGGTATTACCGGTTCTGGTAAAACTTTTACCATGGCAAATGTAATTGCTGCGTCAAATAGGCCGTCGTTGATTATGGCTCATAACAAAACATTAGCAGCTCAGATTTATTCGGAGCTTAAAAGTATGTTTCCAGAAAACGCCGTTGAATATTTTGTTTCATATTATGATTATTATCAACCGGAAGCGTATATTCCTCGAACCGATACCTATATTGAAAAAGATTCATCAATTAACGAGCAGATTGATCTGCTCCGGCATTCTGCAACCAGGTCCTTGCTTGAACGCAGGGATGTAATAGTTGTTTCTTCTGTTTCATGTATTTATGGCCTTGGATCACCGGAACTTTATTCTCAGATGACGCAGGAGCTGGAAGCCGGTAAAAAATATAAACGTAATGAGCTGCTGCTAAAACTTGTGGATCTTCAATATGAAAGAAATGATATTGCTTTTGAGAGAGGCACATTTCGAATTCGAGGAGAATCAATCGATATATTTCCTTCCCATTATGCTACGAGAGCTTGGAGGTTATCTTTTTTCGGAGAGGAACTTGAGTATATTAATGAATTTGATCCGCTAACAGGTGAAAAATTTAGAAAATTAGAGAAAGCTATTATTTATGCTAACTCTCATTTTGTTACACCGGCTTCGGTAATTAAGACTGCTATTGCTAATATAGAAATTGAATTAGAGGAGAGGTTAGCTTATTTGAAGTCTTTAGATAAACATCTTGAGCATCAAAGATTAAAACAGAGAACGGATTATGATATTGAAATGCTTCAAAGTACCGGAACTTGTAAAGGAATCGAAAATTATTCGAGATTTTTAACCGGTAGGGCAGAAGGTATGCCGCCCCCGACTTTATTTGAATATTTACCAAAAGATGGTTTATTATTTGTTGATGAAAGCCATGTAACGGTTCCCCAAATTAGAGCAATGTATAACGGAGACCGTGCTCGCAAAAGCTCCCTTGTTGAATATGGATTTAGGCTACCTTCTGCTCTTGATAACAGACCGCTCAAATTTGAAGAATGGATGGAGCTAAGACCTCAAACTATTTTTGTATCAGCTACTCCATCGGCTTTTGAACTGGAAGAAACCCGTGGGGTAATTATTGAATTAATTATAAGGCCGACAGGTTTAATTGATCCGGAATGTACAGTAAAACCAGCAGTTAATCAGGTAGAAGATTTAATAGATGAAATAAAAAATACGGTTGCTCGAGGCTTTAGAATTCTAGTAACAACACTTACCAAGAAAATGGCAGAAGATTTGACTTCTTACCTTCAGGAATTAAGTTATAAAGTTAGTTATTTGCACTCAACTATTCAGACTTTAGAAAGGATTGAGATAATCAGGGATTTAAGAAACGGCAATATTGATATAATTGTCGGTGTTAATCTACTTCGGGAAGGGTTAGATATTCCTGAATGCGGGCTAGTGGCTATCCTTGATGCAGATAAAGAGGGGTTCTTGCGCTCAGAAACATCGCTTATTCAAACAATTGGTAGGGCAGCTAGAAATAGCGAAGGGAGGGTTTTGCTATACGCTGATAAAATCACAAATTCCATGCAAAAAGCTTTAGAGGAAACATCACGAAGGAGGACCATACAGCAAGAGTATAATAAAAAACATAACATAACTCCAAAAACCATTACGACTAAAATTCATGCCTTACTTGAACTAGAAAAAGTAAGTAATGTGGTAAAAACTGATGAAGCACCTAATGAGCTACAGAGTATTATTAATGATCCTAAAAAACTAAAATCTTATATTGAAGGACTTCGCAAACAAATGCGAACTTGTGCAAGCAATTTAGAATTTGAAGAAGCTACTAAGCTTAGAGATCAAATATTTACACTTGAAGAAGCGTTAATTGAGTTAATGTAAACATTTTATAATTTAAAATATATATTTATTTTTTCATCAATAAATGATTATGACAAGAGTGTAATGCAACTTTTAGTATATTTTAAAAATGACTCCCGATATTGACGTAATTATTTTTATAGCTTTTTTAATTATTAATCTTGTTGTAGGACTTACTTACGGCAAAGAAGTAAAAACGATTAGTGACTATTCCTTAGGCGGTAGAAATTAAAATGGATAGTTTAGATATTTCTATCGTTATTGTCTTTCTGGTTGTAACTCTGGCATTAGGTATTGTTAATAGTAAAAAAATAAAAACCATTCAAGATTATGCACTAGGCGGTAGAAATTTTTCCACCGCAGCACTAGTTGCTACTATAGTTGCTACTACTGCTAGTGCTAGTGGGTTTTTTACTGATTTAAATAGCACTTATACTGATGGTTTGTTTTATATTCTTCCTGGTCTTTGTTTTTCAGTAAGTTTGCTAATTATAGCTTATATTTTTGTTCCAAGAATGGGAGAATTCCTGGGTAATAATTCGGTAGCTGAAGTTATGGGAAAAATATATGGTAAGGAAGCAAGAATTATTACAGCTATCGCAGGAACAATCGCAGCTGTTGGTTCGATTGCAGTGCAATTTAAAGCTTTTGGTAATATAACTGCTTACTTTACAAGTATTTCCACTACAGAAGCAATAATTATTTCAGGCGTTATAGTTACAGCTTATTCTGCTGTGGGGGGAATTACAGCAGTTACCAGAACAGATATTTTACAATTTTTTACCTTTGGTGTTGTAATACCGATTATTGCAGTAACTATGTGGAATCAGATGTATTATACCAATCATTCTGTAAGCCACGTTTTTATCTCTAATAATTTTAAGTTTAGTGAGTTAACCAATACTGACAATCCTAAATTCTGGCCTATGCTTAGCTTGATTTTTTACTTTACTATTCCATCTTTGCGTCCAGCGGCGTTTCAAAGAATTTTAATAGGTAGTAGTATAAGCCAAGTAAAAAAAGCATTTACTATATCCGCTTTTCTTCTCACATTTGTTATGTTAACAACGTGTTGGATTGCTTTTTTAGCACTGAGCATGAATGATAATCTAAGACCTGATCAATTACTAGGATTTATAATAGATAAATATAGCTACAGTGGGTTTAAAGGCTTGATAACAATAGGTATTATAGCCATGGCAATGTCTACGGCAGATAGCATATTAAACGCAACAGCTGTATTATTTTCGAATGATATATTAGCCCCTTTAAATATAGGGGTTAATAGACAATTATTAATATCTAAATTGTTTTCTGTAGGGCTTGGTTTTTTTGCTATTATTTTTGCCTTTTATGGTAAGGATTTACTATCGATTATTCTACTTGCGAATAGTTTTTACATGCCTATAGTAACTGTTCCTTTGTTACTGGCGATACTAGGTTTTCGCAGTACGAAAAAATCAGCCTTGTGCGCCATGAGTGCTGGGTTTATGACTGTAATCATCTTGAAAAATTTTGTGGTAGGAGATCCCATTTTTTGTGGAATGCTTGTCAATATGGTAGTGTTATTCGGTTTTCATTATCTATTTAAGCAAGCAGGGGGTTGGGTCGGGATTAAGGACTATAGTTATCTGGAAAGTAGCAAGAAGGAAAAGAGCCGGATGATC